>Ga0316205_10000407_pt1 | contig 83070 bp, 67 predicted proteins | sample 3monthpyrite_MG_FD_204941 | JGI IMG/M metagenome (GOLD analysis project Ga0316205, IMG submission 204941) | Microbial mat bacterial communities from mineral coupon in-situ incubated in ocean water Damariscotta River, Maine, United States -... | ecosystem: Environmental > Aquatic > Marine >...
GGTCTTCTGGATTCTTGTAGTCAGATAAAAGTTCGTCGATAAGTTCTTGCTTGATAGCCATGTTGTCGTCCTCCTTCTGTGGAGTTTATAACATGGCCGCTTACACAGTTAATCTGACACCCTCGCCATGTGTTGGCATCGTCATCCTCATAATCTGAATGCTGCATATAATGAACGTAGCGAATTTCTTGGGTGTCACACATTTCGCAAACGGAATCAAACTCACCAAGATCTTCAACATCAATGCACCTCCAGCCTTTGTGGGGCACACCCTGCTCAGACCATTTTCCATGATTTTTGACCATCGATGACAACTCTCATTTCAAGGAAACACCTACATGAAACAACGGAAATCATAGATGCTATCGACCATACTGGGATTCTGCTGGATGATCTTCGCAAACCGCTGAGAGTACTCCAAAGTGACCGGAAGCTTTTTGTAAAGCGTGTTATTGTTCCAATCCATTTTGGTCAATCCAATTATACCGGAACAGGTTTCATGCCAGCCCCCTGAACCTGTGAACCGACGCAGCAAAACAGGTGAAGGAGTGGGTTTCAAACTCCCCTCTTTGTAGACATTATAGCGCGGATTCTCGACGTGCACACCTTGAACGCTTCCCTGTGTCCAAAGTAACGCTTCATTAGTTTCAATCGGAAGATAAGTCCCTCTCTGAACGGGATAATTATGGGGGGAAGGTGGCTTTTTCATATCAAACAGGACACCCTTCCAGTTTGTTCCCTTCACTATTTGCACAAGCTCAACTTCAGTGCCATCCCGGAAGCTATCAAGAGCACCCAAGATTTCTTCCTCTTTAAACTCAGTATTTTTATGGATCGTTATCTTATTTGGCACACGGCCAAAATGCCCTCGTTGATAAATTTCGAGGCTACGTGAGAGAACCGATTGCATCTCGTAATAGCTTAGGTACGGATTTTTCCGGCTGTCCTGATTAAACTCTTTTGCATCGTAGGCTACGAATTGAAATCCCGTACCGTCTGGATCAAAAACTTGGCTACAACAGGTACTGTACTGAGTCCCTGATATATCCGTCTTCATGGCATAGCTAATGCCAACATATGCTTCATCGGGTTTAAGCCCCGAAAGTTTCCATGGAACGCCGCCAGCCTTAGCGTAAAGCGCGACACTTAGTCCCCACATCACATTTGCGCGACAATTTCTTTCAAAGGTGGATTGACGAATTATTTGGACTGGAATGTGTGAGGGCGCGCAGTATGCCTTAAGGTAATCATGAAAATCGAAATTTTCACCTTCGAAGCACTCTGCCCAATTCTCAGGCAGATAAATAAGCACTACGTCAAAGTCACTGCGGCAAGCTTTAAGCTGAGCGATGCACTGAAACAGACCTTTAGCTAAATCCTCTTTTGATTTATTTTTGGCATAAGTTTCCAGTTGGTCCGGAAATTCGATTACCAACCGGTCATCCTGAGGCGCTATAGGAATTCTGAATACGTCTTTAAATCCAGGGTAATCAGGATAGTAATTTTTAGCCTCTCTCGGCTTAACAAACTTTTCAAGTTCGCCAACTAGCCTCTTAAGTTTCTTAATGTGAAGCTTGGGGCCAAGTAATGCAAACCTCAAAGAGCTTGGTGCCCCAAAACTCAATCCGTACGGCCCGAACTGAAGCAGCCCCATAAGCGGATGCTTGTGAATATTCCCCCCTACAAACATAAGGTCGGGTTCAGGTAGGGTTGTATATCCAGATAGCTGACTAACGGAAGAAGTCATGAGACCAGCCTCCGGGAAAAGGCCGTCCTTGACCCAAGTTTGAATGATGGGTTTTCAACATCTGTGCCGCTATCAAACGTGGAGACAATTACTTCAGCGTTAAGTTCACCCGTACCAAGAATGGCCTGCACCCAAGCTCCCAATAGCTCATTATACTTCTTATTGTATCGGTCACCCCTCCTCTTATCCAAAAAGGCAATCGCACTCCTACGTGCACGCACCGGCCAAACCCAGATATCCGGATCAAGAAGCAACCAAAATTTTCCATCCTTCATTTCTACGGACACTCGGACGGCCTCTGCCCAAGTCACTTTTTCCTGTTTGGGAAATTCAGGGGTTGCGGGAGCAAACAGTCCAGGCACCTCGCCATGTAATTTACCTACAACATGAAACAGTGAATCTAGCTGTGGCAACTCGTCAGAATGCGCATCAACGATAAGAAATGACGAAGATCGGGTTGTGCGAGTGAGAAGTGGCTTTCTTCTTGCCAATCCTGAGCATAGCGCCTCTTCAAAAAACGCTTTGAAATGCAAGTTTTCAGACAAAGATGAAAACTTATCTGAAAGGTCAAACGGCTCGATAGAGATTAGGTCTTCTCCAAATCCCTCCCTAATGTCCGCCTCACTGCCCCAACACCAGATAGAATCTGATTTTGTGAGAATGAGTCCGCCTTCTGAATTCCGTTGAGCATCTCTTATGTCCTTCCATTCCTTTGGGGTACGGAAGGAAAGCTTATTGCACTGATCTGACCACTGATTGATCGGAAGAGCATTCAGCCTGACTATCGGGTTCTGATTTCCCGTATCAGCAAGCGGGATATTAGCTGAGGCCACCTGATGCTTACGCACCTTCAGATCAATTTTATTTGGTTTATTCTCAGTGTTTCTCCACAGTCGTAGAAGCAGGGTATCAAAAGTCTCAATCTCCACATATTGGGCATCTACCCCTTTGCCCCGAGCGGCCTCCAACAATTCTTCAACTGCCGACGGAGTACCTGATCCCTTAATCCCTGTCCAGAACAAGCCGTGCGGAAACGGATTATTGGTTTGCAAGACCGAATGGAATAGCGACATAACGCTTTCGTCGCGCCCGCTATATCCTGCCACAACAAACCCGAAACGGTTGCCCGCATTAACTAGGCAATCGGAGAGATTTTCATTCTGGGCGGCAAGGTCAGCCGATAAGTTTTTTACACTGTCGTATCTAAAGTCACCGTGGATTTTACAGTAGACTGGATACTCTTCGTTATTAAGAGCGTTATTTGCTGCTGTAGAACCTTCTAGATGAAAAGCAGAAAGAGATTGACCCGAGACTTCAGCAACAGATTTTTCAACAACGCTATCAAAGTTCGTTGTAAATGCAGCACGGCAATATCCAGAGGCAATTAAAGCTCCGAACACCCGGTTTCCAACCGACAAAGTGACGTGCTCTTCAGAGAGTATCGCGTTCAGATATTTTCGTTGTCGTTCTCGATCATTCCCAAATATTTTTTCAAAGTACGTCGTATATTCTTGAGATGCCCATTGAGCCGGGAACCCCTTAGCATCCATAAACTCTTGAATCCGTGCTCTGACGGCATTGTTCTGAATATCCTGGCGAGATAAATCCTGATTTTCTTCTCGACAATAGAAGCGACACTTTAAGTCCCAGATAATATCTGTGGCGGTAGGCAAACCAGAAGTTCTCGACGCCCCCGCCCCAAGGAACCAAGCAAAGTTCTCGGGGCGTTGGCAGAAAATACTGGTGAGTTCACTCGACCTCATCAGCAGACCAGCTCCGGCAACGAAGTCACTACGTCATAGTCAACGCCAAGAGTCTCAAAATGCTTTTTGCCACACGCAACCTTCTGGCTTTCCTTTGAGCGGCGCTCTTCTGAATCCAGTGTATTCTTGGTCTCCCGAACGAAGTAGGGCTTTTCATCGCGCTCGGCCAGCTCCATTTTGTCAGTCGATTCATTGCTCATAGCTAAAGCCACTTCTCATAGGTTGATTTCATTTTCGTCGGGATGCTCTCAGCCCGCAAAAGACCAACGATATACTTAAACTTGTCATTGCACCTTGATGCGTAATTGATCCTGTTCGCAACGACGGTTTTTAATTCAGGAAGGGAAAGCATGATCTCGATTTCACGTGGAGAGAACCCTTGGATCACACTTTGATAGTAGTGGTCGGCGGAATTTGCAGTGCCATATTCATTCCCAACCGAACAGGTGACAATGGTCTCGACAAATTCATTCCTGACGGTTTCCGGGATTTGATGTCCCGTCGAAAGGTTGGCTAGGCGCTCAGCAAAGGGCTGTTCGTTATAAAAATTGTTCGTTGCCTTATGGACGCCCATAAGGTTCTTACAGGCTGCCGAAATCATCGCATGACGTTCTGTCTCTGACAGAAGCCCTAGTTGCCCAAGATTTTCAAAAAACGCTTGCGAAGCCTTGAACCGTTCCTGCTCACCTTTGGCCTGATACCTTTGGTGTTGGTTAATCAGCTCGGAAATGATGCCGGGGGTAAACGCGGCGACAAATTGGCCGCAGACCGTTATGGCCGTCACCCGGGCGTGCTCTTCCTTGCTCGGGTCACAATAAATGCCATGCAGCATTCTCATGATTGCTTCCCGTTGCGCATCAAACGTTTGAGCTATGCGCTCACACCAAATGCCCAATTGCTCAGGTGAAAAGCTTCCAGCATTTATGGCGTTCATGAATTCCTTGATATCAACCGCCGTCGTATTTTGATCTTCGCTTAATGCGTGGCGCCCACAACGGTTAAGAAAGTTGATAAATTCATACTCATCCAAAGTTCCCACTGCCGGATGCGCGGCAGAAAAGTTATTCCTGATATCGCGGCATTGGTTGAGCATGAAAAAGCCGGTTTCGGAAATGAGGTTGAGCTTCAGGCAGAGGGTCAGAAGATCGCTGTCCTGCATGTCCATAAGCTTCTTCTCATCGAAGTCCTTGTCGATGATCTGCGGGATAATGTTTATCCCGAACCGTCGGACTTTCTCCCGAAGTTCAATAATCGCCGCATTCCATGCGTAGTTGACGGCGCTATCGAACAAGCCCGAAGCTACAGCAACACACATCCTCATAATGCCTTCGTCACGAAGCTCAGAAGGAATGCTGTTCAACAACTGTGGAAGGTTCTGCCATGCATTCTGGATTTGTGCGTCCGTAGCAAGTACATCCCGCCGAACACCCAGCGCATCAGTCAATGCCTGCAACATTGGCGCTGTAAAACCACCTACGGCAGGCAAGACTACATTGGTTGTTGTTAATTCAGTCGTCATGCCCCCTCCTACTTGGATTGTTCATCAATCCACTTCTCAATATCACTGCGTTTAAAACGCCATGATCCCCCGACCTTAAAACTTGGAATCCCCCCGTCGGCAGCCAGGCGGTAGGCTGTTTTTTCATTTATCTTGAGGTACTCAGCGACCTCTTTCATCGTCATAATTTCAGAATCCATAGCTTTTCTGTTTTATGAAATATATGCCTCATTGAAAATAGCGGAAAATTGCTGAAACATCAAAGCGATAACAACATGCGCTCGCAAATACTTAAAGTAGCATGCTGATTTATGCGCAAAATTAATTGGGGTATGGGAGATGCCAAAGAAACGAAAATCAAACCGTACGGATGAAACGGTATTTTACGTTGTTGAAAGCTTCATCAACACCTGCTTCCGATCAAGCTTATAAAAAGCGTATCCTTAACTCATTTGAGATCAAGTACCGCCGACCCAAAATTCTCCAGCCAAGCACAGTTTAATCTGACGATAAAGCATGACACAGTTGCGCCTGTCGATAGGAGTGATCATTGGGCGAAAGAGGCGGTACAAATACCGTTTCAACCTCATATCCGGCAACGGTCGTCTGGTCGCCTATCGGAGTTGCGAAGCGTGAGAGCCAGATATGTGCATCTTCAAGGGAGCCGAACTGACGTGAGACCCGAGTTCCCTCCAGTTATGGGTAGAGCCCAGTTTCAAAACATTGCCCCTTATGGGCACTTTGATCAAGCCGATATGGGGCATGCCCCATACCGGCTTTTTCGGCGAACTCCACCGGTGTCGCCCCGCCGTGGGCGGAGTGGGGCCGGTGGTGGTTATAATCAAACTTCCAAGCCGCCAGTACAGCCCTGGCATGCCTCACTGATGAGAACAGCGTCTCGTTCAGGCATTCGTCCGCAGCCGTCCGTTGAAGCTTTCCACAAAGGCGTTCTGTGTTGGCTTCCCCGGCTGGGTGTAATGCCACTCGATGCGACGCTCCTGAGACCACTTGAGGATCGCGATGCTGGTCAGTTCAGTGCCGTTGTCGCTGACCACCATGTGCGGTTTGGCCCGCCGCGTGATGATCGCATCCAGCTCCCGTGCGACCCGTAGACCGGACAGGGATGTATCGGCGACGAGTCCGATGCACTCCCGCGTAAAGTCATCAACCATACACAAAATGCGGAAACGGCGACCATCATCCAATGCATCCGATACAAAATCCAGCGACCAGCGCTGGTTCGGCCCCCCAGGCAGCAGCATCGGTGTCCGTGTGCCAAGGGCACGCTTGCGTCCGCCGCGTTTGCGCACCTGAAGGCCTTCCTCTCGATACAGGCGGCGAAGCTTCTTTTGGTTCATGTGAATGTCCTCCCGGGCCAACATAATGTGCAAACGGCGATAGCCAAACCGGCGGCGCTCAGCCGACAGCGCGCGCAGGCGCTCCCGGATCGGTGCATCGTCGGGTTTGACAGATCGGTAACGGACCGTGCTGCGATCTGTCCCGGTGGTGCGGCACGCCCGCCGTTCGCTAACCGCAAATTCCTTGCGGAGATAAGCGACGGCCTCTCGCCTGGCGGCGGGCGTCACCACTTTTTTGAATTGATGTCCTTGAGCATGGCGTTGTCGAGCATCGTCTCGGCCAGTAGCTTCTTGAGGCGGTTGTTCTCCGCCTCAAGGGCCTTCAGCCGTTTGGCGTCGGAAACCTCCATGCCACCGAATTTGGACTTCCATTTATAGAAAGTCGCTTCAGAGACGCCGTGACGACGGCAAACATCCGCCGTCTTCTGCCCCGACTCCTGCTCGCGCAAAATGCCGATGATCTGTTCTTCGCTGAACCTTGAACGCTTCATATCCATCTCCTGCTTAGGTGATGGACTCTACTTTAAAATGGAGGAGAAAACGGGTCTCACGTCACTGCCGCTCACATTTCTCAGGCAATGGCGGAGCGTTAGCCTGAGGATGGCGTGTCTTGCACTGGCACGGCCATGGTGTCTTGAACCGTTTCCATGACAACGAAGGTGCTGGTTTGCTGCACATGGGGTAATGTGGCGATGCTCTCGCCGAGGACATGGCGGTAAGATTGAATGTCCCTGGTGCGCACCTTCAACAAATAATCGAAATTACCCGCGATCATGTGGCAGGCCTGGACTGCGGGCAAGGCCTTGACGGCGGTGTTGAATTGATCAAGGGCCTGAGAGGTGGTGTCGTCGAGGGTCACCTGGACGAAGGCAATATGGCCAGCCCCCAGGACGTTGGGGTTGAGTTCTGCCTGGTAACCGCGAATGATGCCCGCAGTTTGCAAACGCCGCACCCGCTCCAGGCAGGGGGTTTTGCTCAGTCCCACCCGCATTGACAGTTCCGTCATGGTCATGCGGCCATCGTTTTGCAATTCACGCAGAATTTTTCGATCTATGTTATCCATTTCACTGCCCTATCAATTGTCAGCAGTCTTTTATCATGTATTGTTGCCTTGTTGCAGAAAATATGATCCTTAATTTGCTTAAATCAGGACACATGGACCTGGTTTTTTATGGCACTAATCCAGCGACCTTCGACTTCGACGAAACCACTGATATGGGCGGATGAACACCATGATTGATGAACATGCAAAAACGCCTGACGGCCTATCCCGCGCCCCGATCCGCGCGGCGTATTTGTGTGAGGAGGAAACGGCTGTCAAAAGGCTCATCGCCGACCTGGGCATGGACGAGGCCACGCGGCACCATATTGGTCGGGAGGCCGTCGCCATCGTTGAGGGTCTGCGGCGATCGAAATCACCGGGCATGATGGAAACCTTCCTTGCGGAATACGGCCTGACAACCGAAGAAGGCGTGGCGCTGATGTGTCTGGCCGAAGCATTGCTCAGGGTTCCAGACAAGACCACCATCAATGCGCTCATCCGTGACAAGATTGCCCCGGCCAACTGGAGCCATCATTTGGGTCACTCCACCTCGCCATTGGTCAATACGTCCACGTGGACTTTATTGCTCACGGGAAAAGTCCTCGATCCCGGGCACGTCAAAAAGTGGGACGTCGGCAGTCATTTACGCCAACTGGTCAAGCGCGCCGGGGAACCCGTGGTGCGCACCGCCGTTGCTCAATCCATGAAAATACTGGGCCACCAGTTCGTCCTCGGGCGCAATATCGAAGAAGCCATGAACCGGGCCCGGGGCATGGAAGCCAGGGGCTATACCTATTCATATGACATGCTTGGAGAGGCCGCCCACACCGCCCACGACGCACAACGCTATTTCCTGGCTTATTCCAAAGCCATCCTGGCTTTGTCCGAGGCGTGCGATCATAAGGATCCGCGCGAGAACCCCGGCATTTCGGTGAAGTTATCCGCCCTGCACCCGCGCTACGAATTCACCAAGCGCACAAGAGTTCTGGATGAGTTGGTGCCGCGCGTCGCAAGTCTTGTCCATCTGGCTAAAAATGCCAACATGGGCTTCAACATCGATGCCGAAGAGGCTGACCGCCTCGACCTGTCTCTTGATGTGATCGAGGCCGTGTTGTCAAACCCGGACCTGTGGGGGTGGGACGGTTTCGGGGTGGTCGTGCAGGCCTATGCGCCCCGCGCCCCGTATGTGATCGATTGGCTGTACAAAATGGCGCAACGTCTCGACCGCCGGATCATGGTGCGCCTGGTCAAGGGGGCCTACTGGGATAGCGAGATCAAGCGGGCCCAAATCGAGGGCTGGGAAGGATATTCGGTGTTTACCCGCAAGGCCTCGACGGACATTTGTTATCTGGCCTGTGCGAAAAAACTGTTGGCCATGACGGATCGCATCTATCCGCAATTCGCGACCCACAACGCCCATTCTGCCGCGGCGATCCTCGACATGGCTGGCGATCAAGACGATTTCGAATTCCAACGCCTGCATGGCATGGGCGAAGCCCTGTACGATGTGATCCGCTCTCGCCGGTCTTGGCGTTGTCGCATATACGCGCCTGTCGGTGTCCACGAGGACTTGCTGGCCTACCTGGTCCGTCGGTTGCTGGAAAATGGCGCGAACAGCTCTTTCGTCAATCAGGTGCTGGACGAAACCATCCCGCCCGAAAACGTCGTCAGGGACCCCATCACACGGCTTGAAAACCAACCGCAGATGGCGAACCCGCGCATTCCCCTACCGCGCGACATCTATAATAATGGGCGTCTGAATTCAAAGGGTTTCAACCTTTCCAATCCCCTGGTGCTTGAGGAAATTGATGCCGCCAGGGGTGCTTTTAAAGCCCTGACCTGGCGTGCAGCGCCACATGTGGGCGGCAAGGAACACGACGGCAAGACCCGGACGATTGTCAATCCGGCCCATCGCGCAGATCTAGTCGGCCGCGTTGTCGAGGCAACCCCCGCGCTGGTCGAAGACGCCCTGGTGTGCGCCGACAGGGCCGCCAAGGCGTGGCGGGAACGCCCGGTCGAAGAGCGTGCGCTCTATCTTGAGCAGCTCGCCGATCTTTACGAGGCCAATGCCCCGGAACTGATCGCCCTGGCTTGCCGCGAGGCCGGGAAGACATTGCCCGATGCCATCACAGAAATACGCGAAGCCGTCGATTTTTGCCGTTACTACGCCGAACAGGCCCGTGAAATATTTACCCCGGGCGAGATCGAAGGACGGGGTGAGATCGAAGGGCGGGGCGTGTTCGTTTGTATTTCGCCGTGGAATTTTCCGCTGGCCATCTTTACAGGGCAAATCGCCGCCGCCCTGGTCGCTGGCAATCCGGTCATCGCCAAGCCGGCCGAGCAAACCCCGTTGATCGCCGCCAGGGCCGTCGCTTTGATGCACAAGGCGGGCATCCCTGCGGATGTCATTCAACTTTTGCCCGGCGACGGCCCCACGGTCGGGGCCGGGCTTGTTTCATCTTCGCGCATCGCCGGCGTCTGTTTTACGGGATCGACACAAACCGCCCACGCCATCAACAGGGCCATGGCACAACACGCCGATCCCACCGCCCCTTTGATCGCCGAGACCGGCGGCCTGAACGCGATGATCGTGGATTCGACGGCCCTGCCGGAACAGGTTGTCCAGGACATCGTCACCTCGGCCTTTCAAAGCGCTGGACAGCGGTGCTCGGCGTTACGCGTGCTTTATATTCAGGCCGATGTCGCCGACACCATCATCGATATGCTGACGGGGGCTATGGACGAACTCCTGGTTGGCGACCCCTGGGATATCGCCACCGATGTCGGCCCCGTGATTGACGACGAGGCCCGCGAAACAATCCGCGTCCACTGTCGCAAGCTCGAAGATGAAGGCCGTTTGATCAAAAAAACAGATGTCGGTGCGGGCCTGGATAAAGGGACCTTCGTGGCCCCCGCAGCCTATCGTATCGAAGGCATAGAGCAGCTGGAAAAAGAGATTTTCGGCCCGGTCTTGCACGTCGCGACTTTTGCGGCCAAAGACCTCGAACGGGTGGTCGAAACCATCAATGCCACGCGCTACGGCTTAACGATGGGCATCCACACCCGCGTCGATCACCGCGTACAGCAAGTCTGTGACAAGGCCCGGGTTGGCAATCTGTATATCAACCGCAATCAGATCGGTGCCGTCGTCGGCGTCCAGCCCTTTGGCGGCGAAGGGCTGTCGGGGACGGGTCCCAAGGCCGGTGGTCCCCAATATCTTTATCGCTTTGCGCGCAAAACGGCGCCAACGCCCCCCCCGCCATCCCGTCCCAAACGTTTTGCAGCGGATCCAGGTTTCGGCGCAAGGGTGTCTCAGGCTGTCGCCGCGTCCCGTGCGGCCCACGTCGCATGGAATGACCGCGAGGACCGCAGGGCGGTTCTCGTCCGCGTAGCTGAAACAGGCAACATCGCCGTCAAAAACGCCGTTGACGCGGCTCTACTGGCGGCCAGGGACTATACCGACGCGCCGCAAAACCTGATGGGCCCGACGGGTGAAGACAATCAATTGTCGCTGCATGGACGCGGTGCTTTTATATGCGTCGGTGGGGAGGCTTTGCAATTTGCCGCCCTTGCTCTGCTGACAGGCAACGGGGCCGTTATACTTGAACAGCACCAGGACGCGCGTGACTTTGTCAAAGCTGTCCGCGATTGTGGAATTTCTGGCGGTTTACTAACGGCGCTGTCCGGGTCCATCGACGCCATGGCCCTAAAGTCCCTTGCAGGGTTGGCGGGCGTGTGCATGAGCTCCACCACCGATAACCTGGTGGAGATCCGCCAATCTCTGGCCCAGCGGTCCGGCCCGATCCTGCCATTGCTCACCGACCCCGAAGAGTGGCGCGGATTTATCACAGAGAGGTCCTTGTGTATCGACACCACCGCTTCGGGTGGCAATGCCACCCTGCTGGCCAACGCAGAAGCAGATCCGCAGGCATCTCCATCTTATGGATCGGTGCAGGGTCTTGGAGACGCATCGTAAAAGCACAAGGAACTGCGCCGATCCTGAGCTGTTGAGGCCTAAGATAGCACCGTCCCGGCTTTGCGGCGGGCGCTGGATCGTTTCATGGCCCACGTTTTTGCAAAGGCCGCCACCTGCAAGGTTAACACCAGGACGACCAGACCGGCGAAGGGCCATTGCACCCAGTTTGGTTCCGGCACCGCGCGGTGAAAATCCTGGAAATGCAGATACAGGAAATACGCCGTGTGGACGACGATCAGCATCCACAAAACATAAGTTCCCTGTTGCAGGAACTTCCATGCCGATAAGCCCAGCAGCCGCTGGCTCAGGTCATTGGAGACCCCCGCCAGCACGGCGCCGTAAAGCAGCGCGACGATGCCGATGATGTTGGCCAACGCGAATCCCTGTTGCAACATCACGTATTGTCCGGTCTGCGGGTTCATCTCGTAGCCGAATAACCGCATCAAATCCCATTCAACCCAGCCCATCAGGATAATGGCCGTGTGAACGGCGGCCAAAATAACCCCGTAAATTCCGAATTCCCGGCGCCAGACCAAGCCCCCCGCCGCCTTCGGCCACAACCGCGCCACCGGCCCGATGACCACCGAAAACAAAACCAGCACGACGCTCATGTCGCCAACGGCCCGATTCCAGCGGTGCATGTCCGACCATTCGGCACGCGATTCCAAAAACAGATATACGCCAAGCACCGTCAGCGCCGTGGTCGCCAAATGCCGAAAAATCCAGCCGTTGATGAATTTTTTCCCGTTCATAGCCGTACCGTCCCAGTCTGATTTATGCCCCTATTGAACCGGATCATACCGTGAAAGTTGGCGATATTATGGCTACCTTATGACACAGGCCGTTGTGCTTTTGCGAGTTATGGAACAGTTCTGGTTTTTATAAACTCTCCCCGCAATTCCCCGCCATAAACAGCATTGACGCAAGAACACAAAAAACGGCATGGTGATGTATAAAAACCACACAGAGAACATATTGATGTTGGCGTTCAATTTTCGTCGTTTATCGCGGGCGGTCCGCACCTTGAGCTTATTTCTCATTTTGTTCGGTGGGACCTATTTTTCCACGGGACAACGGGTGGTTTACGCCGACGCGGACTCTTCTTCCCCACAAGAACCAGCGGGTTCCCCACAAGAACCAGCGGACCAACCGGGGGGACGAACCCTGCGCATCGGCGTCGCGCAAAACCCTCCCATCGGCATTCATGGCAATGGCAAGCCACCCAGCGGGTTTGCCATCGATATCATCCGTGACGTCGCTAAAATCGAAGGCTGGTCTTTATCCTTTGTCGAAAAACCATGGCCCGAATTGTTGAAACTTTTGGGTGCCGGAAAAATCGATATTCTGGCGGGCATTGCCTACTCCCCGGCGCGGGCGAAGAAATATAATTTTTCCGAAGAAGCCTTCGCCAACAACTGGGCCGTGGTCTACCGCAGCCCCACCACCACCATCGATAACATCAAGGATTTAAACGGCAAGCGTATCGCCCAAATTCCCGGCAACGTCCACGCCGTGGCCTTGGAAAAACTCGCCAAATCGTTCAACTTCACCTACACCAAGGTGCCGGTGAAATATTATGCCGAGGTTTTAAAAAGCGTCGACAGCGGGGCCGCCGATGTGGGCATCGTGGCCAGAACATTTCACATTTTTCAGGCCCAAAAATACCAGGCCCTGGCCACCGATATCCGTTTCAACCCCATCGAAATTCGCTATGCCGCGCCTTTGGGCACAGGCAATGACCTGTTGGCGGCCATCGACGACTACCTTTCGATCCAGAAAAACGATCCCGGTTCGCGCTATTCCCAATTGCTTGCGAAGTGGTTCACGGGCCCGGTCAAGGAAGTCTTTCCGCTGTGGGCGTATTGGACCATTGGCGGCATCGGTTTGTTTACCTTTGCCCTGTGGCTGGGCGTGGTGTGGTTGCGCCGTGAAGTTGAAGATCGCACCCAAAAAATTCAAGAAAGCGAAACCCGCTTTAAAATCCTGACCGAAGCCTCCCCGGTGGGGGTGTTTTACACCAGCCCCCAAGGGAATTGCCTGTTCACCAACAAAAAATGGCGTTCCATCGCCGGCATGAGCGAAGCCCAGGCCCTGGGCCAGGGCTGGACCAGCAGCTTGCATCCCCAGGACCGTGAACAGGTTTTCAAGGCCTGGGATGAGGCCCTTGAAAACAAACAGCCGTTCAAAGCCGAATACCGGTTTCTGACCGTCGAGGGACACAGCCACTGGGTCATGGGCCAAGCCATGCCGCAACTCAATGATGCCCAAAACATCGTCGGCTACGTCGGCACCATCACCGACATCACCGAACGCAAACAGGCCGAAGACCGCATCAACCGACTGGCGCACCACGATCCCCTCACCGGTCTGCTCAATCGCTATAGTTTTGAAGAACGCCTGGAGCAGGCCCTGCGCACGGCGCGGCGCTCACAACAGCCCCTGGCGGTTATGTTTATCGACTTGGATCATTTCAAAGACATCAACGACACCATCGGCCATCACGCCGGGGACGCGGTTCTGATGCAGGTCGCCAGGCGCCTGATGACGCTTTCGCGCGAAAGCGATATCGTCGCGCGTTTGGGTGGGGATGAATTTGTGGTGATCCTCAGCGGCCTGCAAAAAAGCACCGACGCCACCCCCATCGCGGAAAAAATTCTCCACACCCTGGGTCAGCCCTACGTCACCTCGTCCGACGAGGTGCACTCCAGTTCCAGCATCGGCATCAGTATTTTCCCGATGGACGGCGACAGCGCGGAACTGCTGATGCAACATGCAGATACCGCCATGTATCACGTCAAATCCCAAGGCCGAAACGGTTATCAATTCTTCACCCCGGAAATGAACGATGCGGTCAAAACCCGTGTCGATCTTGAAAAAGATTTACACATTGCCTTGAAGGAAAATCAGTTCGAACTTTATTACCAGCCCAAAATCGATGCATCGCCCCAGCACGTGTCCGGTCTCGAAGCGCTGATCCGTTGGCATCATCCCGAACGTGGACTGATCCCCCCCGACGAATTTATTCCCTTTGCCGAAGAGACCGGCCTGATCACCCCGATCGGTGAATGGGTGATCGAGGAAGCCTGTCGCCAACTGGTCGAATGGCGTGACCTGGACCTGAACGTCAGCGTCGCAATCAATCTATCCGTCAATCAACTGTATTCAGACCGGCTGATCGATCAATTCGAAGCCGCGCTTGAAAAATACGCCATCACACCGGGCAGCCTCCAGGTCGAAATCACAGAAACATCCGCCATGCACAATCCCGATGAGGCCATCGTCAAACTCACCGCCCTGCGCAACATCGGCATCGACATTGCCATCGATGATTTTGGTACCGGGTATTCTTCTTTGTCGTACCTCAAACGCCTGCCCATCCAGGCTTTGAAACTGGACCGTTCGTTCGTTTGCGACATCACCACCGATGAAAATGATTCCGCGATCAGTTCCGCAACCGTGGCCCTGGCCCATAAACTGGGCCTAAAGGTCGTCGCCGAAGGTGTTGAGACCGAAGCCCAACACAAACACCTCGCCGGTATACAATGCGATTTTTTACAAGGTTATCTGTTCAGCAGGCCCTTGCCAAAAGACGATGCGACCGCGTTTATCCAGGCCGCCCAAACGAAGTCTTAAAGGGAACGGGTCCTTAAAACAGCCCTTCGATGTCACCCGCACCATTCACGCGAATGCTTTGTGCCGAGGGCACCCGCGGCAGACCCGGCATGGTCATGATATCACCGCACACCACCACCACGAATTCCGCCCCCGCCGACAGGCGCACATCACGCACCGGCACCACGTGGTTGGACGGCGCGCCCAAAAGGTCCGGGTCGGTGGAAAAGCTATATTGTGTCTTCGCGATACACACCGGTAAATCACCAAAACCGTTGTCTTGAAACATCTTGAACCTGGCGCGAATTTTTTTATCCGCAATCACCCCTTGGGCCCCATACATCAACCGCGCCACGGTGCGGGTTTTGTCCCACAACGTCATGGTGTCGGGATAAAGCGGACAAAAATCCCCCGTGCCCGTTTCCACCATCCGCACCACCGCATTGGCCAAATCCTCCGCCCCCGCGCCACCGTCGGCGTGATGGGTGCACGAAATCGCTTCGACCTCCAACTCGGCGCAGCGCTGGTGCAGCAAATCGACTTCGTCTTGATGATCGGTGGCAAAACGGTTCAGCGCCACCACCAACGGAACCCCGAAATGACGTAAATTTTCCACATGACGGTCGAGGTTGTCGAACCCCTTGATCAAAGCTTCGGCGTTGGCCTGGGCGTAGGTTCCTTTTTGCGCGCCGCCTTGCATTTTCAACGCCCGCAAGGTCGCCACCAAGACCACCGCGTTCGGTTTCAAGTCCCCTTTGCGGCATTTGATGTCAAAAAACTTCTCCGCCCCCAAATCGGCCCCGAAACCCGCTTCGGTGACCACGAAATCAGCACATTTCAATGCCGTTTTGGTGGCCATCAACGAATTGCAGCCGTGCGCGATGTTGGCGAACGGTCCGCCGTGGACAAACGCCGGGGTGCCTTCCAGGGTCTGCACCAAATTGGGTTTCAAGGCGTCTTTAAGCAGCGCCGTCATGGCCCCTTCGGCCTTAATATCCTGGGCGCGCAAAAATTTACGTTGCTCCATATCCTGGCCAATGATGATATTGCCCAAACGGCGTTGCAAATCCGCCAGGTCCGTCGCCAGGCATAAAACCGCCATGATTTCACTGGCCGCGGTGATATCAAAACCGCCCTCGCGCGGCGCGCCGTTGGGCACCCCGCCCAAACTGGTGACCAATTGACGCAAGGACCGATCATTCATATCCACCGCGCGTCGCCAACTGATGCGGCGGTTGTCCAGGCCTTGTTCCATGCGCCAATACACCGTGTTGTCGATCAGCGCCGCCAGCAAATTGTTCGCCGCCGCAATGGCGTGAAAATCCCCGGTAAAATGAAGATTGATATCTTCCATGGGAATAACCTGGGCATGGCCGCCGCCGGCGGCCCCGCCCTTCATGCCGAAACAGGGCCCAAGGCTGGGTTCGCGCAGACAGATCGCGGTTTTTTTCCCGATCCGCACCAACCCATCCCCCAACCCCACCGTGGTGGTGGTTTTGCCTTCGCCCATAGACGTCGGTGAAATGGCGGTGACCAGAACCAAACGCCCATCGGGGCGGTCTTGGGTGGTCGCAATCCAATCCAGGGAAATTTTGGCTTTGTCATCGCCATAGCGCACCAGCGCGGATTTCGGAATGTCCAGGGTGGCGGCAATGTCTACGATGGGTTTGGGCGTCACCGCCCGGGCAATGTCCAGATCGCTCATGTAAAGCTTCCCTCCAGGGCGCCACGGGTGGGGCCGTAAACTGATAAATTTGTGTAACAATCCAATTTAACCGCGCCTTCGGCCCAAACGCAACACAGGCCGTTTCCCAGGTGGGAAACGGCCTGTGTTGGATCACCCCACGACTGTCTCTATCGAGCGCAAACCCGGGCAGCTTCGCGCATCAGTTCCAGGAAACGCTGTCGCACAATGGCATCGTCAATCTGATAAAAAGTCCGCACCAATTCCAGGGTTTCACGGCGATCCAGGATTTCCGCATCCGGTGCACCGGGCGGAATGGGTTTGCCCTTCTGCGCGCCCTTGTCCGCATACGACTTGAGCTCCATCGTCATTTCATCAAAGAAATACGATATGGGAACCCCCAAAATACGGCTAAATTCAAACAATCGTCCGGAACCAACGCGATTCGCGCCCCGTTCATATTTCTGAATTTGCTGAAACGTCAGCGCGACCTTTTCGCCAAGGTCCTTCTGGCTCATGCCCAGCAACCCCCGTCGGGCGCGAATACGAGCGCCAACGTGCGCATCAATCGGCGTTGGCCCGTCCTTGGTCTTGCGCGGCACAAGTTTTACTTTTGCAGTGGCACTCATGTTCGAAACCTTTTTCCCTGATACCGTGACCCAAGACAATCATGGGGCGGCGCGGATCATAAACCTTACCCTTTTTAACACATTTTAGGGAATCAACAACTATAACTCTTTAATAAGTAGTATTTTACAATCGTTCCACAAGGATGATCGTCATGCTTTTTTCTTTACAATTAAAGATGAAATAGCCCGTCATCTCTCAGAATTTTCGGACACTCTCATCGTGACCGACGCCGACAACCGACAACATCAAAAATACCTATGATAGATAGAGAATTTCATCGCAATGGCGTTGTGCCTTGATTGACGTTATAAATGAACCCCGCTCGGTGAACATGGTGTCGGCCAGGGCAAAGCCAAATACCTTGCCAGAAAATTGGGCAACACCGCCGTAGACGTCATTGCCGCGTAGAAATTCAGCCTTGATCCCAAGACCATCCTTAAATTCCGCTATAATTATATCAACCCTTTAAAAACAGGGATACTTTTCAACCATGACCCGCCCCCAGACCGCCATTTTCAGCGAAGGTCACCGCAACCTGAACGCCCTGGAATACACCGCCAAGCCGACCACCTCACTGGCGGACCTGCGCGTCGCATTGCGCACCGCCATCCAGGTGGGTGCCACCGCGCCGGCCGACGTCATGTTTGCTTTTGGACCTGGCTTATGGGGCCAATTGGCCGCAGATCATATGCCCATTGGGTTTCGCGATTTCCACCCCCTCAGCACCCCCCCCGACCCCAACCACACGGCCCACACCGCCCCCGCAACGCAACGCGACATTTTGGTCTGGCTGCACGCCGCCAATCGTGACGAGGTGATGGATGCGGTGTTGGAAATCGACCGAATTTTGGCCCCGCTCACCCACCGCGATCTGGATTTATCCGGATTTGTCTATCACGACAGCCGCGATCTCACCGGGTTTATCGATGGCAGTGCCAATCCCCAAAACAGCGCCGGCAAAGCGCTCGTCGCGCAAATTCCCCACGATCAGCCGGGTGGCGGCGGGGCCATGGTCATGACGCAAAAATGGCGCCACAATTTATCCCGTTTTCAAGCCCTTGAGGTTGCCGATCAAGAACGCGTCATCGGCCGCACCAAGCCCGACAGCGTGGAACTGCAAGGTGCTGCGCAACCGGGCAATTCGCATGTTTCACGCACCGATTTAAGCGTTGATGGGGTGGCGCAAAAAATGTTCCGGCGCAGCTTTCCGTTCGCCAACGCCACCGAACAGGGCTTATATTTTCTGGCCTTTGCCGCCGAACAGGCCCGTTTTGAGCGGGTTCTGGACTCCATGTACGGACGGGACCACGGCAAGATCGTCGATCACCTGTTGGATTTTTCCACCCCGCTCACCGGCAGTTACTGGTTTGCCCCAACAAGGGAACACCTCGACGCCCTGTAACCCAAGCGCCAGTGTCCTACCCGTAGCATTTCAACACCTTGTAACCTTTTTCCATTTTAAACGTATTTATGGACCAGGGGGGACGAGCCTCCCCGCGAAATTTTTAAAATGGAATTTCATATGGTGCGCTCCATCATTGTCAGAGTTCCCCCCCCACCCAAGTGTTGATTTTTGGCGCGCGCCCCACTCAGGAGATACGCAAGCCCTGCCCGCAATACATAGGCCTTGAATAGGGGTATGGAAAACACAACCTACATCAGTGACAAGCGCGCGATGCATGAACAACGCGATAAAATCGAACATTAACCAATCGGTCAATTCCAGGCGTTGCTCTGAAACTTGAGGCAACTTTGATGAGTGGGGATAGTTATGATTAAAAAGCCGCGTTCCAGAACAAAAAAGTCACCAGATCCTGCTGATCATGTGGGCAAATCCGCCCGTCTGGAAGCAATCATCAACAGTATGCTTGACGGTATTGTCACCATTGATCACTTGGGCATCGTCGAATCATTCAATCCCGGGGCGGAACGTATTTTTGGATACAGACCCGATGAAGTTATCGGTCAGAACGTCAAAATGTTGATGCCGGCGCCGTTCGCGGATGAACACGATGGCTACCTCAAGAATTATATGGATACCGGCGATGCAAAAGTTATCGGTATCGGTCGTGAAGTCGCCGGCAGGCGGCGTGACAGCACCATCTTCCCGCTGGATCTTCGGTTACGGAAATGCCTGGGGACGGCAACGGCACAAGAAAATTTGTCGGCGTCGTCCGCGACATCTCTGAAAAGAAAGAATCAGAAGACCTGATTTCCCGCCAGGCCGATGCCTTGATGGAATTGTCGACGCCAGCCATCAAAATTTGGGACGGAATTGTGTTGTTACCTTTGATCGGCGTTATCGATACCAATCGCGCGCAACGCATTATTGAAAACTTGCTGGACTCGGTGGTTCAAAACGAGGCCCGAACGGTCATCGTCGATGTTACCGGGGTGCCCCTCATTGATACCACGGTGGCGCAACACCTGATCAAAACGATCAGCGCCGCAGGTATGTTGGGTGCAAAGGTGATCCTCACCGGAATCAGCCCCGATATCGCGCAAACTCTTGTGCACTTAAGGGTCAATTTTTCAGATATCCACACCTGTGGGACACTGCGGGCAGGCGTTTCCGAGGCGTTAGCCTCTGTCGGCATGCAGGTCCGTTCGAAATAGGGGGCCCCAATGATGATACCTATTTTAAAACTTCAACATACGCTCATCACTTCAATTCAGGTCGAATTAACCGACGACGATGCCCTTGATTTCCAGTCCGAAGTGCTGAATAAAATTCGTTCCACGGAAGCCGAGGGACTGGTGATTGATATCACCGCCCTTGAGGTGGTTGATACCTATCTCGCACGGATTTTAAACGATACCGCAAACATGGCCAGGCTTTTGGGTACGGAAACCGTGATTTGCGGAATGCGCCCCGCGGTTTCTTTAACGCTTGTGGAAATGGGCCGGCAACTTATTGGCGTTGCCTCCGCGCTTAATCTTGATCAGGCAATGGACAAGGTCGCTGAGTTGATCTCTTCTCGAGAGAGGGGAGCGTGATCATGGAGGACCTGCAAACGATTTCAATTGCCCAAGACCAGGATATTGTGACCGCCCGCGCGGCAGCCCGAAATTTAGCGAAGACCTTGGGGTTCGGCATGGCCGACCAAACCCGGTTGGCAACCGCGGTATCGGAACTCACACGCAACATTCTGCGCTATGCGAAAAATGGAAATTGTTACATCGAGGAAGACTCCGATGATCAAGTGACCGCCATCAAAATTGTTATTGAAGACCAGGGACCGGGTATTCCAGATATAGAACTGGCTATGCAGGACGGCTACACGTCGGGTAGCGGACTGGGTGCAGGACTGCCCGGAACCAAAAGGCTGGTCCATGAATTTGACATCATGTCTGAACCGGGGCACACCCGAATTAGCATTCGCATGACCTCGAAGAAGAAACGCGCCCAAGTCGAACGTGTGCGCATGGTTTCAGGACGTCGTTTCCAGATTTCAGGGCGTTAAGGGTATAATCGATTTTCGAAACTGGCGAAGACGTACAAGGAATGGGGATATGTCTGTAGTTGGTTTTGCGCGTCGGGCTTTGGCAGATGCTCGGGAATGCGGCGACGTTTGCGGTTTTTTGCAAGATGACGACACCACGGTTTTATACATGATTGACGGCTTGGGCCACGGACCACTGGCCGAGGCGGCGGCGCTGGCGGCAAGTTCATGCCTTAAACACCGAACCAGAAAACCGCTCCAAACGACTTTCTTCGAGTGTAATGAAGAAATACGCAACACCCGAGGTGTCGCGATGGGCATTGCCAAAATAGAAGAGAACACGGGAACTTTAACCTACGCAGGGGTTGGCAATACGCGTATTATTTTTGGAAACCGACGCATGAAAAGTTTTCACAGCACCCCGGGAATTGTCGGGGGCGGGTATGGTCATCTTGACGAAGAAACGCACCAGCTTTGTTCCGGCGATATGGTGGTTATGTATACCGACGGTCTCAAAACAGAAATTGATTTTGCGGCTTATGATCCCCGCTACCACGCTGATCCCACACGATTGGCGGAACGCGTTCTGCACGATTGGGGCCGTGGCACGGACGATGCGGGCGTATTGGTCTATCGCTATGTAAAGCCAACATGACCTCACCAGGATATGTGCCCTGCGGTCAGGAGAAGTTTATGAATGTTCAACTCATTGCCATTAAAAGCGAGGCTGATGTTGTGACCGTTTGCACCCAGGCGCGGCGCCGGGCAACCACGCATCATCTAAGCCCGGCTGATGTGTCGCGCTTTGAAACAGCCGCATCAGAACTGGCATGGAACATCGTCAAATATGCCGGTTCCGGGACATGTCTGTTTTTCTCTTCGCAAGGTGACGCAGAGCAAAAAATTTGCGCCACATTTGAAGATCACGGGCCAGGAATTCCCGATCTTGAATTGGCAATGCAAGATGGCTTTACGACCGGAAAGGGGCTTGGCGGGGGGCTTCCTGGCGTCAAGCGCCTGGTCGACACCTTTCACATTGCGTCGGAACCCGCTTATACGGTGATTTCTATTGGCTTACGGGTTCGGCGCTTGATGGAGTGAATTGAATTGAGAGACACCCTATAGCGTTATGAAATAGCCGGTTTTCTTGAGGTTTACTCATGCAGGATCCAGAGCAGATCTACGGTGATATTTTACAATCCTATATCAAGGATTGTAACGAAGGCGAGTTGTTGCGTGCTCAGGATTTTGGCAGAGCGCTCGTCAAAAATGAAGTTCCTCCTGAAGAGGTAGCCGCCCTTCATGACGCGGCATTAAGGAAATTTGAGGACAGTATCGATCATATGAACACAATGATGTTCATAGAGCGGTCATCAGCTGTTCTCCTGGAAGTTTTGATGGCTTACGGGCTTGCGAACCGTGAACAGCTGGAACGCGCAAATTCGCAGCGTGCGGCCCTCAAAGAAAGCGAAGAGCGTTTCAAGGATTTTGCGAACGCCGCATCCGATTGGTTCTGGGAAATGGGACCAGACCTGAGGTTCACTTATTTTTCCGAACGCATTGTTGATATTACCGACGACGTTCAGGGGGCGTTCATTGGCAAGACAATAAAAGAACTCGTGCCCCCCCAAACCGGGAATGAAGCGTGGCAGGCGCATTTGAACGCACTTAAAAATCACCTGCCGTTTAGGGATGTTGAATACGAATTAATAAAACCGGATGGCACATGTGTGTGGGTTCGCAGCAGTGGTTTGCCGGTGTTTTCAAAAGACGGGACGTTCCGTGGCTACCGTGGATTAGGGGCAAATATTACAGCGCACCGACAAATTGAAAATGAACTGTATAAAATGTCGCAAGCGGTTCGGCAAAGCCCGAATTTGGAGTTCATCACCGATACCGATGGAAATATAGAATACGCCAATGGGAAATTCTACGAAGTCACGGGATATACAGCCCAAGAGGTCATTGGACAAAACCCGCGCATAATCCAGTCGGGCAACACGCCACCGTCGTTATATGAGGACTTGTGGAAAACCATCACGAGCGAAACTGTTTGGCAAGGCGAAATAGAGGACCGCTGTAAGGATGGTCGTCATTTTTTCGCAAACGTCACCATCACTCCGTTGCGCACGGAAAATGGGACCATCACGCATTATTTTGCGTCTCATCACGACATCACCCTGCGCAAGGAAGCGGAAAATCGCATGCGTGAAGCAAGGGATGCGGCCTTGGTCGCCAACCGCACCAAGGCTGACCTTTTGGCCAACATGAGCCACGAACTGCGAACCCCGCTCAATGCCATCATCGGATTTTCCGATATGATGAGGGGGGAATTTTTTGGCCCCATCGACAATGATAAATATCGCCAATATATCGATGACATTCATTACTCAGGCGAACACCTGTTGGGCATTGTAAATGACATTCTTGACGTTTCCGCCATCGAACTGGGAAAGGTGACGTTATCTGAGGAGCCGGTAAGCGTGACCAAGATCATTGACGCTTGCGTTCGATTGATCGCACCACGTGCGGATGTCGCGAGTGTGAGTGTCACCACCGCCATTGATTTTGAGACCCTGGAAATTTATGCGGACACGCGCCGCATAAAGCAGGTTCTCCTCAACTTGCTGAGCAACTCAATCAAATTCACCCCGAAGGGTGGAGAGGTCCGCATCGCCTCGTCGCTAAACCAGGCGGGAGCGGTTTTTATTTCCGTAACCGATAACGGCATCGGCATGGATGAGAAAGAGGTAACCACGGCCTTAAGCCGCTTTGGCCAAGTTGATGGTGGCCTTGATCGTAAGGTGCAGGAAGGCACAGGCTTGGGGCTCCCCCTGTCCAAGGCCCTCATGGAACTGCACAGTGGGACTTTGGAGATTACAAGCAAGAAAGGCCAAGGCACCTCGGTCACGGTGATTTTTCCTCAGGAACGCTGTCAAAATCACCCCCCCTCTGGATCGTCACCTGGGTCTTGAAATGCCCGAGGAGAATGAACAAAGTCTGTATTCCAAAGAATGCTCCCCCATATACAGTCATACAAATGACCTCGGGGTTTTTATTTTCTAAAAGGTCGATAATGCCAGCTCCACAATCACAATATGCAAATATCTTACGGTCATATATCATGAATTGTGACGAAGGCGAATTGTTGCGCGCCCAGGATTTTGGACGCGCGCTTGTCAAGGATAAAGTGCCGCCCGAAGATGTCGCTGCCCTTCATGAAATGGCGTTGGCAAAAGTTGATGACGCCGTTAATTCTGTTGATATTGCGGCATTTGTCGAGCGATCGTCGACCGTTTTGCTGGAAGTGCTGATGGCTTACGGCCTCGCGCATCGCGAACAGCTAGAGCACTTAAAAATACAAAGCGCCGCCCTCCGGGAAAGTGAAGAACGCTACAGGCAGGTATTCGAACACAACCATGTTGCGCAAATTCTGATAGACCCCCACAGCTGTCAGATCGTTGAAGCGAATTGTGCTGCTGGAAAATATTTTGGACAGAACCTTCAAAATTTACAAAACGTAACGCTTGATAGTCTGAGTACCGATTCCAAAGAAAGCATTCAAAATTCAATCCACTCTGTTGTGGAAAACAATAGCTCACTATTTTATTTTTCCCACGTTCAAAAATCGGGTGCCGTGCTGGATGCCGAGTTCCACGCGACACCAATTAATATTCGCGAGCAGACACTCGTTTTTGCCATCATTCAAGACATTACGGAACGGCGCAAAGCAGAAGGAGAAGTGCAATTTCTGGCCACTCATGACCCCCTGACAAATTTGCCGAACAGAACCTTGTTTTGTGACCGTATCGAAATGATGCTGGCCAAATCCAAACGCTTTACGACCCCAGCGGCCTTGATCTCGCTCAATATTGACGGCTTTAAAACGATCAATGATGCCTTGGGTTCTGATCGTGCAGACCTGGTTTTAATAGAAATGGCAAAGCGCCTTAAAAATACGGTCAGGTCGACGGATACCGTTGCCCGTCTGGGCAGTGATGAGTTTGGCATCACCTGGACAGACTTAAAAGACACCCGTGATATTTCCGTCATCATCAATAAAATTATCCGTGCGACGGAAAAGCCGATTGATGTCAATGGCCGGGACATTCGCGTGACCGCCAGCATGGGTGTTTCTATATATCCACATGACGCCACCACGTCTGCATCGCTCCTGCTGCACTCCGAACAGGCCATGCACCGGGCCAAAGAAAAAGGCGGGCGGCAATATGAATGTTTTGTCACCGGCATGGATCAGGAAGCGGCAGAGCGCCGACGATTGGAAGACGATCTGTATGCGGCCCTGGAACGCGGTGAACTGGAGCTTTTTTACCAGGGCCAGGTGGACATCCGTTCCGGGGGGATTTATGGGGCCGAAGCGTTGCTCCGCTGGAAAAGCCCCAGCCGTGGATACATCTCACCGGCATCCTTTATTCCCGTCGCCGAAGCCAATGGGTTGATTGTTCCCATTGGCGAGTGGGTGTTGAAACAAGCATGTAAGCAAATTTCCGAATGGTCAACGCTGAGCAATCCGCCCGTTGTTTCTGTGAATATGTCCCCCGTTCAACTCAGGGAAGCAAACGTCGTCGATATGATGCACAAACATCTCGAAACCTATAACGTCAACCCACTCCAGTTGAATCTCGAACTTACAGAAACCGCCATCATGCATGACGACAAGGCTGGCGAGAAAGCTCTCAATCAATTTCATCAAATGAAGATCGGCTTGGCGCTGGATGATTTTGGCACCGGGTTTTCTTCCTTAAGTTACCTCAACCGATATTCATTTTCGAAACTCAAGATCGACCGTGAGTTCATCACAGACATTTCAACCGATACGCATGCTGTGCCGCTTGTCGATGCAACCATTTCAATGGGGCACAGTTTAGGCATGGCCATCGTGGCTGAGGGCGTGGAGAATATGGATCAAGTTGCGTACTTAAGAAACAAAGGTTGTGACCTGGTTCAGGGGTATGTGTTTTCCAGGCCCATTCCCGCCGTGGAATTCACTCGTTTTATGAACGAATGGAACAAGTCCGTGGCCCAGTAAAAAGGTCTAAGCCAATTATGGTGGGCCGCGACCAGGCGCCGAACGGTCCAGCCGCGCCCCTTACATGGTCACGGAACCGACGGGCGCTCCACCGGCAACATCCGGGGTCCACGTTTCGATCTCGGCTGCGGTTTGCGCGCCGCTGTCCATGTCTTTGACTTCGTGGTGTTTTTGTTCGGGGTTGGCCGGGAACCACACGTAGGGAATGCCCTTGCGTGAAGCGTATTTCATCTGCGCTTTCAAGGATTTTTCTTCATGGTACATTTCCACCTTAAAGCCCCGCTCACGCAACGCCCGCGCGGTCGCGGCCAGGTCGCTGCGCGGCGACCCCGGTAAGTACACCACCAAAATATCGGTCGGGCATTTCGCTCCCACCTGGATGCGGCCTTCTTTGACCAATTTGGAAAAAATCCGTGAAAAGCCAATGGAAATTCCCACCCCGGGCAATTTCTGGCGGGAATACGACCCCACCAAATTGTCATAGCGCCCGCCCGCGCACACGGACGGGAAATCGGGGTAATCGACCAACTTTCCTTCATAAACGGTGCCGGTGTAATAATCGAATCCGCGTGCGATCGACAGGTCCGCAACCACCGTGCCCGGGGGAAAATGAGCCAGTTCCCCCATCACAAAGGTCAGTTCTTCCAAGCCCGTTTCAAGAATTTCATTGTCCACGCCAAAGCCGCGCACCGCGTCGGCAAAGCGACCATCTTCGGTTTTGATCGATGCCAGTTCAACGCATTTCCCGGCCACAGCGTGGCCAAGCCCGAGCTCTTCGATTAACCCTTTGATCACCCCATCGGGACCAATTTTATCCAATTTATCGGCAATGCGGATCGCGTGGACCACGTTTTCGATGCCCAGTCCGTGGTAAAACCCCTGTAAAATCTTGCGGTTGTTGATGTGCAGACGCACCGGACCGACGTCCAGGCGGTTCAACACATCCAGGGTCATCGCGGGAATTTCCGCATCGAAGTGCAACGACACCGCGTCAGTGTCAATCACGTCGATGTCGCACTGGTAAAACTCCCGCAAGCGCCCGTCTTGGGGCCGCTCGCCCCGCCAACAGCGTTGCATCTGATAGCGCTTGAACGGAAACACCAGATCGCCAAAATGCTGGGCGACATAGCGCGCCATCGGCACCGTCAGGTCATAGTGCAAGGCCAGTCGCCCGCCCCCTGTCTTATCGTCCTGGCCCGGTTCCGCAGCCAGGCGGCGCAAGCCGTAAATTTCCTTGTCCGTGTCGCCGCCCTTGGCGGCCAAAACCTCGACGTCTTCAACCGACGGGGTTTCGATCGAACAAAATCCGTATTGTTCGAACGCACCGCGAATTTTGTCCAACCAGCGCTGTTCGACCAGACGCACTTCGGGCAGCCATTCCAAAAACCCGGAGATGGGGCGCGGTTTGAAAATTTGGTTTTTGGCGTGTGCTGTGCCGCTCATAAAAAGGGGTCCGTTGCAAAGGGGGCAATCGAGAACGCTATTTGTATCGGAGCCACCCCGGTAATCAAGACTTTAATGCGTTAAAGGTCCAACAGCGCGTGCGGCTTGTGGGCCAAAATCTCAGCCTCGCTGAGGCCTTGAAGCTCGTGGGGGAAAACCAGCCATTTGTCGGTTTCGCGGATATAATAATCCGGTTCCAGTTCGACTTTGCGCTTGGCCGGTTTGTAATAAATCGTCGCCACCTTGATGGTTTCGGGCGTGTTGGCGCGCGACAGCTTTTTGATCCGCCGGATCACCGCGTCCACACTGCGCCCGGAATCGAACGTATCGTCGACAATCAGCAGGCTGTCATCCGCATTGACGTTTTCGATAATGTAATGCAACCCATGAACACGAATTTTATCGTTTTGCTGATCAATCCCGGTGTACGACGAGGTGCGGATCGAAATGTGATCCGTAGGCACCCCGCAATGTTCCAAAAATTCCTGCACCGCGATCCCCACCGGGGTCCCGCCCCGCCAGATCCCAACAATATAATTGGGCCGAAACCCGTCTTCGAAAATCCGGTGGGCGAGACGGAAGGAATCCTCCAACAGGTCGTTGGCGGTGATAAAGATTTTGTCGTCGCTCATCGGATCAACCAAGCCCGTAGTGCAACGCACCCAAAACCGCCACCAACATCACCGCCGGATTGGCATCGGACAACCGCCCACTGGCAATTTTCACCACCGCGTAGGTGATAAAACCAATGGCAATGCCGTTGGCGATGGAAAACGTCAGCGGCATTAAAATCGCCGCCAAAACCGCCGGTGCATATTCGGTGACGTCATCCCAGTCGATATCGAGCATGTTGCGCATGAAATGGGTCGACACAAACACCAACGCCGCGCCGGTGGCATAGGCCGGGATGCTTTGCGCCAAGGGTGCAAAGCCAAGACTGAGCAAAAAGAACACCGCCACCACGACCGCGGTCAGGCCGGTGCGCCCGCCTTCTTTGATCCCCGCCGCACTTTCGATGTAAGACGTGGTGTTCGAGGTGCCGAACAACGACCCGACAATGGTGGCGACCGAATCACTGATCACCGCACGGCCGATGTTTTCGATTTTGCCGTTATCGTCGATTTTCCCGGCGATGTTGGCGACGCTGGTCAGCGTGCCCGCGGTGTCGAAAAAATCGACGAACAAAAACGCGAACACAACCCCGATCATGGCCGCCGTCAGCGCCCCTTGAATATCCAGTTTCAACAGCGTCGGTTCGAGACTGGGCACAGCCCCGATCACCCCGTCCAGTTGCGAAATTCCCGACACCCAGCCGACAATGCTGACCACCAAAATACTGATCACGATGCCGCCGGGAACCCGCAAACGGTCCAACACCACCATAATGGCAAAGCCCGCCATGAACAGCAGCACCGGCAGGCTGGTCATGTCTCCCAAACCCACCAGGGTGGCCGGATTGTCGACCACCACCCCGGCGTTTTTCAGGCCGATGATGGCCAAAAACATGCCGATCCCGGCACCGATGCCCAATTTCAACGATTTCGGGATTGAATTGATCACCCATTCACGCAAGCCCGTCAAACTCAACAACAAGAACAACACGCCACTGATGAACACCGCACCAAGCGCCACTTCCCACGGCTGGTTCATGCCCAGCACGACACCAAAAGTAAAAAACGCATTCAGCCCCATGCCCGGCGCCAACGCCACCGGCCAGTTGGCCCACAACCCCATGATCGCACTGCCGACCACCGCGGCCACGATGGTGGCGACAAACACCGCACCAAAATCCAGGCCGCCCTTGGACAAAATCGCCGGGTTCACCACGATAATGTAAGCCATGGTCAAAAAGGTCGCGAAACCGGCCAGAATTTCGGTCTGCACGGTGCTGCCCTTGGCGCTGATGCCAAAGTGTTGATCAAGCCAATTCATGAGTTTGAAGTCCTCGTTCCCCAGAGTAAAATCCACCCACCGCCCACTCCCACAGGCCATGGAGACGAAGAATTACGCATTGAAGCGCAAGGTGGGTCAATAAAAAACAATCCCCTGTGCTGTTTACAGGCGCAAACGATGGACATATACAAGGCCGATGGTTAAAAAAATATCCCCCACGCCGCCCAGGATCGGCATCATTTCGCTGGGTTGCCCCAAGGCACTGGTCGATTCGGAACGCATTTTGTCCAAACTCGGCGCCGAAGGCTACGTGGTGTCGGACACTTACGACGACGCCGATGTGGTGCTGGTCAACACCTGTGGTTTTTTAGACAGCGCCCGCCAGGAAAGTCTGGAAGCCATCCAGGAAGCCATGGCCGAAAATGGCCGTGTCATCGTCACCGGGTGCCTGGGACTGGACGAAGCTAGCGTGCGTGAGGTCGCCCCCAACGTGCTGTCGGTCACCGGGCCGCACCAATACGAAAACGTCGTCGCCGCCGTGCACGACGCGGTCGCCCCGTTGCACGACCCGTATGTGGATCTGATCGGGCCGGAAGGCTTCAAGCTGACCCCGCGCCATTATTCTTATTTAAAAATCTCCGAAGGCTGCAACCACAGTTGCAAATTTTGCATCATCCCCGACATTCGCGGCCCCCTCACCAGCCGCCCGGTGGACGAGGTGCTGCGTGAGGCCGAGCGCCTGGTCGAAAGCGGCGTCAAGGAACTGTTGGTCATTTCCCAAGACACCAGCGCTTACGGCCTCGACATCGACTACGCCGCCAGCGATTGGCACGGTCACCCCGTCAAAAGCAATATGTTTGAACTGGCCAAGGCGCTGGGCGAGTTGGGCGGGCAACCGGGCGGTGCCGACCAACCGTGGGTGCGCTTGCACTATGTCTATCCCTACCCCCACGTCGATGCCGTGATCGAACTGATGGCCGAAGGAATTATTTTGCCGTATCTGGACATTCCCTTCCAACACGCCAGCGCCAACGTGTTGAGAGCCATGCGTCGCCCCGCACACCAGGAAAAAACTTTGCGCCGGATCGAAAAATGGCGTGAAATTTGTCCCGAAATTGCCATTCGTTCGACCTTCATCGTCGGCTTTCCGGGCGAAACCGAGGACGATTTCGAAACCTTGCTGAATTTTATGGAAGACGCCCAGTTGGACCGGGTGGGCTGTTTTCAGTATGAAGACGTCAAGGGTGCGCAGGCCAACGCCCTGCCCAACCACGTCGATGGCGACGATAAGCTGTCGCGCTGGGAACGCTTCATGGAACTGTCGCAAGACATCTCGGAACGCAAGTTGCTGGACCGGGTCGGCCAAACCATGACGGTTTTGATCGACGACGTTTCCGACGACCGCGCGCTCGGGCGCACCTATGCCGACAGCCCGGAAATCGACGGCAATGTGTTTTTGGAGGGCGCGACACAACTCCAGTCCGGCGACCGGGTTCAAGTCAAAATCACAAAGTCCGGCCCTTATGATCTGTGGGGAGACATCGAATGAGCCTCAGAGGCGCGGTCATCGCGGTCACCCCATTGCAACAAAACTGCCCCTTGTTGTGTGGGGTTAAAAAATAATCCCGCCTCCAGGATTGCGCGATTATCTGCTTTAGGTGGTGGCCTCAACGGACTTCAAGGAATCCGGCTCTTGCGGCCATATTCCAATTGGTCCGGAGACCGGCCATACACTAACATTCTCCCTGTCCACGCTGCGGCGGCGTTCCTACGGTTGCGTAATGAGGAAATCACCATGAATCCCGAGGTCGCTATTCGCAACGAGGTTGACGCCGATATTGATGCCATTAATGAGGTGACGCTCAAGGCGTTCAAGGCTTTTGAGGTCAGCAACCACACGGAACAGTTCATTATTGCAGCGCTGCGTAAAGACAAGGCTCTTACGATATCATTGGTCGCTGAATTGGATCGCCGTGTGATCGGGCATATTGCCTTTTCTCCTGTGACATTTTCAGACGGTACCCGGAATTGGTACGGACTTGGACCAGTCTCCGTGTTGCCGGAATATCAACGCAAAGGGATTGGTAAGGCCTTGGTAAGAGAAGGCTTGTCACAACTAAAATCTCTGAATGCCCAAGGGTGCTGTCTCGTTGGACATCCGGAATATTACAGGAAGTTTGGATTCGACAACGTATCCGGGCTTATCTGTGAAGGCGTGCCGCAAGAGGTGTTTTTCGTTTTGTCCCTCGGTGGGCATATTCCGCAGCGAATTGTCACGTTCCACGAGGGTTTCAAAGCAGAAGGATAAATTAAAGTCTTCGGCCATAACTTCGAGTCCTCAAAGCGGCGTGCTTAAAGTCCGATAGCAGACGCAGTGTAAGACCGCTATAAAGTGCTGCATATAACCTGCGGAGTGTTCTGACATCTGGAGAAATCGAATGAGCCTCAAAGTCGCGGTCATCGCGGTCACCCCATTGCAACAGAACTGTACTTTGATGTGGTGCACACAAACCCTCAAAGGCGTCGTCATCGACCCCGGCGGCGACCTCGACGCGGTCCAGGACGCGATTGCCGAAGCCGGGTTTGAGGTCGTCAAAGTGCTGCTCACCCACGGCCATTTCGACCATGTCGGCGGAGCCATGGAACTGGCCGAACGCACCCACGCCCCGATCATCGGTCCCCATGCCGACGATGCGTTCCTGACCGAACACGTGATCGACAGCGCGGCGCGGTTTGGCGTGGGCGGCACCGGGTGCCGGGACATTGTCGGCAACACATGGCTGAACGACGGCGACACGGTCGACTTTGGCAACCAAACCCTCAACGTTGTGCATACCCCCGGCCACACCCCCGGCCATGTGGTGTTTTACAGCCCCACAGCCCACGTGGCCCAGGTGGGCGATGTCTTGTTCAAAGGGGCCATTGGCCGTAGCGATTTTCCGCTGGGTGATTATGCCACCCTGGTGTCCTCCATCACCGAAAAGCTGTGGCCTTTGGGCTCCGACACCACATTTGTTCCCGGCCACGGTCCCACCAGCACATTTGCTGCGGAACGGGCCACCAATCCCTTTGTCGGTGATGATGTCCTCGGCCAATAATCTTACAACCGCCTTGAATGGTGCTTGATTTTTACACAATCTTCCGCTTCCCTGTGCACGCAACGATCCGGGGGAGAGATCATGACATTCGGTAACCGTGCGCCAACACAAGGTCCACTGCGACCGCGCCACATGGCCTTGGCGGGGCTGATCCTTATTGTCGGTGCCGCAGTGCGCATTCAAGGTGCCCAAGGTGACCTGTGGCTGGACGAAATCTGGTCCCTGAACCTGGCCGCCACCATGACCGCCTGGTCCGACGTATTGTGGAACCTCATCCACGACAACAGCCACCCCCTCAACACCCTCTATCTGTATCTGGTCGGCCCCGGTCAAGCGCCGTGGGTGTACCGTTTGGCATCGGTGGTCGCGGGCACCTTCAGCATCGCTGCCGCCGGCTGGGCGGTGGCGCGCGGCGGACGCCAGCGCATCCTGATCACCATGGCAATCACGGCGGTTCTTTATCCGCTGGTTCAATATGGATCGGAAGCACGTGGCTACGCCCTGATGATGTTGTTTGCCTACATCGCCTTTGGCGCGGTCGAACGCGCCCAACGCCCCACCGGGGCGATGCGGTGGGTATTTGCCGGTGCCCTGACCTTGGGGGCGCTGTCGCACCTGTCAATTTTGCCCGTGGCCCTGGCCTTCGCGGTGGCTTTTGCCGCCAAGCGGGTCCAGGGTGGACGCTCCATCTGGTCCGCCGTGCACGACACCGTGCGGTTTTCGGCCCCGGCTGCGGGCGGCTTGGCGCTGGTCGGCGCGGGAATCGTTTATGGTCTCAACAACCTCACCCAGGGCTGGTACGGCGGGGCCAGTGTGCCGTGCCCGGGTGCCGGCTGCTTTGTCGGCGCCCTGGGATCCATTGTCCGATTTAGCAGCGGCGGCTACGACGCGGGTGGCCCCGCACTTTATGCCGGGGTTTTTGCCGTCGCCGTCGGCGGGGCCATCGTGTGGCTGTCCGTGTTGGGTCGTTCCCGGGCGAATTTGTATGGCGCGGTGTTTTTTCTCACCCCGCTGATCTACATCGCCCTGGACCAGCCCAACGCCCCGTTTGGCCGGTATTTTCTGGCCATGATCGCGTTTGTACCGCTGCTCCTCAGCGATGTGGTGGTGGAATTGCACCAGCGTTCCCAATTGGCCCGCAGGATTGGCGGCTTGGCGGTCATCGCACTGATCAGCGTCAATGGTTCGGCGATGATCAAGGCCTACCCGGCACCGCGCGGGGTCTACCTGGAAACCTACAACGCCATCACCCACAACAGCCAGAAATCTCCCATCACCATTGGTTCCGACCAATCCTTTCGCGTCCGCACGGTATTCGGTTTCATGGCCCAACAAGCCGGCCTGAAACAAGACATCACCTACATCGCCCCCCAGGAGGTGATCGCCAAACGCCCCGATTGGCTGATTTTGGTGACCCGCAAAGACAAACTGACAAAAAACCAACTGTGCTACGAAACCCCGCCCGCCGCCGCCGCCAGCGCCGCTGGACCGGCCTTGCCGCTGGTTTACCTGTGGATCAGTTCATCATCGTATTGGGGGATGTCGGGGGCCAATTGGGACCTTTACCGGCGCTTGCCCACGCCCGCCAAGGTGTGCCCCCAAAGCACCCCAGGTTCGCGTTAAAGGTTAGCGTTCTTGAAGGGCGGTGCGCAAAGAGCCTAAAAACGGCGAAGCGACGTATTCCAGTACCGAACGCGACCCGGTAATAATCGAGCTCATCACCTGCACACCGGGGACCAATTGATAGCGTTCGCCGTCACTTTCAAAGTAATCCGTTTTGGTCTTGATGCGCACCTTGTAAAAGCTGTTGCCGTCTTTGTTTTGCACCGTGTCGGGGCTGATTTGCGTCACCGTGCCTTGCAACGGCAAAAAGCGCGCGCCATCGGCGGATGCCAAACGGATTTTGGCCATCTGGCCAACCCGCACATAGCCCACATCCTGAGGGGCCATTTGCGCTTCCACCACCATGGCATCGCCAACCGGTACAATATCGGCCACCGCCGCCCCCGGTTGAATGACCCCACCTCGGGTCACAACATACAAGGTCATCACCACGCCTTCGACCGGCGACACGAGGACGCTGCGTTTGAAGCTGTCCTGGAATTTGCGGACGCGGTTTTTAAATTCATCCAGGGAGCGCCGCTTTTCATCCAGAGCGGTGCGCGCGTCTATGCGAAACCGTCCTATAATGCCTTCCTTGCTCAGGCGTTCTTGCTCGTAGGCCGCCGCCAGGCGTTCCAGCGCGGCGTTGTCTTCGGATATCGTACCGTCCAGATTGGCCGCTTCTTTCAATAAATTCAGGTGCAGCATGCGGTTGGTCAAATTGTCTTTCATCAACTCCGTGCTGATGGCAATTTGCTCTTGCAGAAGTTTGAGTTTTTGCCGGGTGTTGGCCAGACGGGCGCGGATCTCGTCACTTTCGCGCAAACGCTGGTTGATCATCGCCGTTTGGGTGGCGACGTCGTTGGCGAACTGCACCCGGCGATTTTCAAACAGCGCCGTTGTTTGTGCCACCACATCCCGGTTTTCTTTGGCGAAGTCAGGGTCAAAGACAATGCCTTTACCACTCACTTCGGCTTCCAGGCGCGCCACATCGGCCTGCAACGAAATGATCCGCACACTTAACTCTTGAACATCCGCGTCGCTGGCCGTGGATTCCAAGGTCATCAGCGGCTGTCCCCGGGCCACCCGATCACCTTCGCGGACCAAAATATCGGAAATGATCCCGCCTTCCAAATGCTGCACCGTCTTCACCTGCGACGACGGCACCACGCTGCCCGTGGCGAAACTGACCACATCCAGGCGACCGACCGACGCCCACGTCGCAAAGGCCAGCGCCAGCGCCACCAAAGTCAGAAAAAACAGGTGCGTTTGTTTGCTGATGTCGAGTTTCCCCGGACCCTTCATGCACGGCCCCCCTCAGGGTTGGGCGCGGCGGACGCCATTTTCACCATTTGGGGAACCGGTTTGATGTTTAAATCCAACACATAAGGTGCCCCTTTGATGATGTTGGGGTCGTGGGACAGAGCAATGATGGTGCAGCCGTTTTGATTGAGGGTGTTCATCACCCGGCCCATTTGCTGGTTCCCTTCCCCGTCCAAACCTTCGGTGGGTTCATCGAGGATCACCAGCCGTCCCCCCGACATCCCCCCCCGGGCCAGCCCCCGGGCCAACGCCAGACGCCGCCGAATGCCCAGCGACAAATTACGCCCGCCGGCTTGCAGAACCATATCGAAGCCTTCCCGCGTGCGCGAAAAAAATACCTCCAGGCCCGCATCGCGGATCACCGCATTGAGGCCCTTTTCATCCAGATCGGGATTGTACGCCAAAATGTTTTCGCGCACCGTACCGCTGAAAAAACCCGGTTCTTGCGGCAGATAAACAATTTGCTGGCGCCACCATTGGGGGGACACCTGGGTCAATTCCACCCCATCCACCAAAATTTGCCCGCGCGCCGGTGATATCAAACCGGCCAAAAGTCGGGCCAGCGTGGTCTTCCCGGTGCCGTTGGCCCCGGTGACCACAAGCAAACTCCCCGGTTCAAGTTTCAGGTTCAGGCTTTCAAACAACGGCGTCGGTTGAGCGGGATAAGCAAACCCGAGGTCTTTCAATTCAATCGCGCCCTTATAGGCCCCAAGCGCCGCCCCCCGGAGGGATTCTTGCGGCAGACGGATCAGGCCGTCCAGGGTCCCGCGAGCCATTTTGGATTTCGCCAACGGCCCCGCCAGTTGAGTGATGCGAACCACCGGACCCAAGGTGCGGGCGGCGAGAATATTGGCCCCGATCAACAAACCGACATCCAGTTTTCCACTCACCACCAACATCCCGCCGATGGCAATGATCGCCGTTGACAACAACGCCTGAAGCCCTTGGGTGATGTTCTGCGCGCCCCCCTGGCGGGCCGCGATCCGGGTGCGCACGCCATCCAGGGCATCTTGCATCCGCGTCCAGCGTTTGCGCAAAAAGTCCCCCGCCGCAAAGGCCCGCACGGTATCGGGGTCGGTCAAGGCACTGTCCAACAGACCTTGGCGGTCGGCCATGTTTTTTTGCAATCGCTCCGTCGGTTGCTTCATCACCTGCAAATGAGACCAGCCGAGGGCGATGGAGATCACGACAAAGATCACCACAACACCCGCCAACGGCGCACTGAACATTGTCAGCGCCAGCAAAAACACCACCGAAAACGGCAAATCCAGATAAGCCGCCATATTGGGGGCCGCATACGCTTGCTGAATGGCGTCGGACGCCGCGGCGGCTTCGCGTTTTTGCCCCGGCGACAATTGCGCTAAAACATCCGCACGCGCGCCCAGCAAAACATCATAACTGGCGACCGCATTGCTGCGGTCAAACGGCACCGACAGGGCATTGGCAATTTTCAGACGAATTTGGCGAAACGAAACTTCGAAAAAGATCGCCAACAACACCCCGGCGGTCAAGGTGTACAAGGTCGCGTCAACGCCGTTCGAAACGTAGCGATTGAGAACCTGGATCACAAACAGCGGCGAAGCCAACGCCAAAATATTGGCGAACAAGGTCGCACCGACCAGTTCCGCGGTCACACCTGGATATGTTTTAAGTCGCCTGAAAAGTTCGCCCACACCTGGACTCCGGCTTGATCGCCGCCAACACGCAGCCGCAGCCGCAGCCAAACCACGGCAACACGGAAAAGACTACTGCAACACGGAAAGATCTAATTGTCCCATGGCATTCAAAACGGCAAGGGAGGCAATGGACACGTCCGTTTGCGCACGGTCGGCAGCCGCCAAAGCGTTGATCAAGGACGTTTCCCCCGACAACACATCAATCAAAGACCGCTGCCCCAAGGTCCGTTCCTTGCGTGCCAAATCCAAAAATTCCCCGGCGATGTTAGCCTGGTTTTTCAAAAACTCGGCATTCTCGCGCGCCGTAACCAGGCCTTGCCATGCGTTGCGGGCCTGTTCTTCGACCTGATCGCGGGTGTCTTTGAGACGGCTGGCGGCGGCGGAATAACCCGATTTCGAAGCCAGCAACGTATTTTGCGCCACCCAGCCCATATTGAAATCAAAGGTCGCTTCCATTTTCACCAGACGTTCGCTTTTACCACCAATGGTGCCGCCCACATCGCGTTTGTATTTTTGTTCCGCGCTGGCGGTGATGGTCGGGCGGTATCCGGCAATCTGGCTGCGGGTGATCTCGGTGTCGGCCAACGCAACCTGAATGGCGGTCACCTTAAGCTGCGGATTGCTGTCCAACGCCCCTTTGACGACGTCTTCCTCACTGCCCGGCATCGCCACGCCTTTGACACCCGGCAATTCCATCCCGGCGATGTCCGTGGGCACCGTGCCAAACACGGCCCGATAGCGGTTGAGGGTTTGACGCAACGCCCCTTGGGCCCGCACCCGCGCGGCTTGCGCGCCCGCCAATTGGGTCTTGGCCTGCAACACATCGGTGGAGAACCCCGACCCACGCTGGACCCGGGCGTCTTCCAACTCGGTCTGCTTTAGAATGCTGGCTTCGCTGTTGCTTTGGTACCCCAGCACACGATTGGCGCTGGCGACGTTCAACTGGGCACTGAGCGCCGCGAACAAAACCCCTTGACGGGCTTGCACCAAGGTGGCCTGAGCTTGCTCAACGGCCAGTTCGGAACTGTCGACGGTGGCTTTGGTGGCCCCGAAATCCCACACCGTTTGGGTCAGGCTGAGATCCACTTCACGCGGGGCCAGAGAGGTCTCGGTTCGGGTGCTGGTCGGGTTATCCGTTTCGATTTTTTCATTGCCAATGTTGGCCGTAACACTGGCGGTCGGATAATAACCGCCCCTGGCCACATCGACATTCAACTTCGCCGCCGCCACATCCGCCTCGGCAGCCAAAATTTGCTGATGGGTTTCCAAGAGGGCGGTCAAGTCGTCAACCAGCCCCGCTGCACCGACCGTCGGTGCCTGAGCGACGATCAAAACACTGCCCACAAGAGCCATCTTAAAGCTTTTTGGTATGTACACGGAGCCCCCTCAAATTAGGCAAGAACTGAATTGCCCATAACTTATGTTAGATCATAATTAAACGACAAAGTCTAACAAACCGTAACGATTTCACCTAAACGATCACGATATCCGCAGCATTGGACATGGCCGCATCCAGCGTTCCCATCAGTGTAAAGGTGTCCCCGGTGGCTTCATTGGCCAAACCGTCACCGGTCCATTCGTACACAGCCGTCGAATTGTCGTCCGAGATCACCAAAATGCTCGTGGCCGCCGTATCGGTCCACACCGCGGCCGCGTTCACCGCCGCGATGGCACCCGCAGCAGCATCGGCCGCCCCCGCCGTCATGCCGAACAAATAAAACACCTCACCCGCTGCATTGGCGTCCGTGGCTCCTGCGACATTGGTCAACGTGCTCACCGTTGCAAATGCGTTCAGGTTGATTTTATCCGTTCCTGCGGTGTAACTGCTGATGGTGTCCGATCCGTTGGCCGCCGCCGTCGCGGCAAAAACGAAGACATCCGTGGCCCCACTGCCGGTAATGGTGTCGTTTTGGTCCGACCCGGTAATCGTCGTCCCCCCGGTGGCGCTGGCGTTGTTGATGGTGAAACCGTTCACGGTCGAGGTCGCGGCGCTGAGATCAATAATCGCCACCGCCGTTGCCGCGGAAACCAGATTGGCCGTTCCCGAATTGATCGTCGATACGGTGGCCGTATAACTGCCATTCAGGGTGGCGTTGGCGGTCGCCCCCGCAGACACGACCAACACATCAGATTGACCGCCCGACGCACCGCCAAGGTCGGAAATGCTATCGGTGCCGCTGTCGACATTAAAGGTATCGTTGCCGGCACCGCCGACCAAGGTGTCGGTGCCACCGCCACCGGTTAGCGTGTCCGTCCCCCCGCCGCCGGTCAGAGAATCCGTCCCCGCCCCGCCGGTCAAGGTCAGGGCCGAAGACGTCACCGCCGCGCCATTGAGCGAAACCGCGTTGGAACTGGTTGTCACCGCCGCGCCATTGATGGTCAGGGCCTGGCCCACATCGTTCAACACAATCCCATAAGCCGCGTCGCTGGCAAGCGTGATGGTCTCGAACCCGGAAATCAGCGCCATGTTGGTTGAACTCAAATTCCCGCCGCCACTCAGCACAAGCGTATCCGACGTGGTTTGCGATCCGCCCTTCAACGTAAAGCTGTTGGCCGCCGCCCCCGACGTTAAAACCGTGACCGTTTCGTTGGCGGTCGCACCGCTGGTGGCGCTGTCGTAATTCAGCGTCGAAGTGCCGGTGGTGCCGGCCAAATTGACCACCACCGCGGCCCCGTTGGCCCCGGTGGTGACGTCATAATTGACGGTGTTGAAATTGCTCACAGTCACCGCACCGCCGGAATTGTAAGCCGCCGTGACGTTGACTTGCAGGCTGTCCGTGCCGCTCCCGGCGTTCAAAGAGGTGCTGCCGGAGGTCAACTGGGACGCGTTTACGGTGAAGGTTTCATTGGTCGCCGCAGCCGATCCGTTATAACTGGTAAAGGTCGTAAAACGACCCGTTTGCGCGCTGACATCCAGGGTCACGCTGACCCCTTCCGCGCTCAAGGAATTGCTGCCGGCAAGATATTCAAACCCGGACACCGCGGTGAAGTCACCCGCCGTCGACAAGCTCGCCGCGGCATTGAACTGAATGGACAAGGTGTCATTGGAAATGTCCGTGGAACCATCCGATTGGCCGCCGAACAACGACTTGGTGATGCCGCCGTAAGACGTATTCGCCAACGTGCTGTTGCCCAGCACATTGGCATCAATTTGCACCGTGTCCGCCCCCGCGCCGCCATACACATTAGCGATTTTGGCGGTTCCGGAGATGATCATGGAATCGTTTCCGGAAAACCCGTCAATTTTCTGATATGACCCGCTGCTCACCTTTAAACTGTCGATATTCGCCGTGCCGATAAACGACCCGACATCCCACATGATGTCGCTGATCCGGCCATATGTGGAAGAATTGGTGACATTTTCCGCGAGTGTTCCATCCCCGCCGGGTTCCGAGGTGCTTCCCGTCAAGGTCAAGGCAATGCCCTTGGTGCCATCATTAATGGACGTTGACACACTGTTAATGGTCACGTTGAAGCTGGTTAAACTCAGACCCGAATAATCAAACACATTGATGTTGGTGTCGGGAATACCATCACTGCCCGCAGTGGTGTTATCGATCGCTTTCAAGTCATTGTTGTTGCCGGTACCGTCCGTCACCGCCGAATTATTGATACCGCCGATCATCATGTGGTTGATCGCATCCACCCCGGTGCCCGCACCGTCCACGGCACCTAAATTTTTCACCTGGAACGTATCGCCGCCGCCGCGTCCAAAAATCAGCATCCCATCGGCGGTTTGGTCCATGGAAATGGTATCGGCGGTGCTCGACCCGGCAATCGCGTAGCCAACATCCGCCAGTTCCATGCCCTCAAACACCATGACATCGCCATCGGTTCCGGTATAAGCCGATGAATAGGTGGTTGAAATGGCCACATCGGAAAACAGATACTGCGTGACACCACTAAACGTAATGTCGTTCAAAACCGATGCCGCCGTAAATGCCGCATTGTCAAACGTGGCCGTCACCGTGCGAACATCAAATGCCCCCACATCCACGGTGGTTGAGTCCATGGTCAGCTTGAGCATCACATTTTGCAAATTATCAAACGCCATCTGGTTGCTGCCACCGGCGTCGCTCACCGTGTCGGTGCCCCCCAGGGCTGAATAGGTGAAGTTATAATTCGTGTTCAAGGTTGTCCCGCTTAACGAATCATTTCCGGTGGTGGCCAAAAAACTTTCATCAAAAACGCTGATCACGTCTTGAACAAAAAAATCCTCATAGGTATCGACGATTTGAAAATCGTTAAAATAAGGATCGAAAGCAAACGGATCATAGATGCCAAACGGATCCTGACCGAGGCCGAAAAACGTGCTGAACGGATCGCCATACGGGTCGAAAAAAGCTCCGCCGCCCGCAAAGTAGGGGTCAAAACCGCCGCCGCCCAAAGGATCCCCGAACAATCCCCCGCCAAACGGATCACCGCCAAAACCGCCAAACGGATCGCCACCAAAGGGGTCGCCACCAAAGGGATTGAAATTATTTTGACCGAGAAGCCCATTATTGGAGCCAAAATTTCCGCCCGGACCCGGACCATCCGGACCGCCAAACCCATCAGGACCACCCGGACCGCCGGGGCCGCCCGGACCGCCAAACCCATCAGGACCGTCGGGACCGCCCGGACCACCCGGACCGCCGGGGCCGCCGGACAAGAATGTCGCCACCGCACTTTCCGCCGCCAATTGGGCTTCGGCGGGTGACAGGCCCGCCGCCAGTGCTTCGTCAAACGCGGCCCGCGCGGCAACCACGGCGGGATCGTTCAAATCCCCCCCGCTGGCGGCTGCGGCAATCGCGTTAAAATTTTCTTCCGGGGTTAAATTGGGATCAATTGGCGGCAGATCGCCGTCCAACACCCCATCAAGGGGGGAACTGCCATCGCCGGGACCACCACCGGGACCACCCGGGCCGCCGTCACCTTGCGGCGCATTCGGATCGAACGGTCCGTCCGGGGGCGGCGCATTGGGATCAACCGGGCCACCGTCCTGCGGGGCATTGGGGTCCAACCCCGCCTGTTGAGCGGCACCAAAGGCTTCCGCCGCCTGTTGCGCCGCCAACAGCGCGTCTTCGGGGGACGCCCCATTGGCCAACGCTTCTTCAAACGCGGCCCGCGCCGCGTCCGTTGCAGGGTCACCGGGCTCCCCGCCGCCGGCCGCCAGGGCCGCCGCTTCAAAAGCCTGTTGCGGGGTCGCGCCCGCCGCCAAAGCATCCGCATAAGCTTGTTCGGCAGCCGCCGCATCAGCCGCATCGAGGCCATCTCCGCCATCCGGGCCCCCATCATCTGGGCCCCCGTCCGGCCCCCCGTCTGGACCCCCGCCGGGGGGGCCGCCGGGACCAACGGGAACCGGCCCGCCCTGAAGCAAAGCCGGATCAATAACGCCGGTTTCGGTAAACTGGGTGAAAATTTGCTGTTGAACCTCAGCCGCAGTCCCCGCGACCTGGCTAAACTGCTGGGCTTCTTGCTCCGCCACGGCGGCATCCGCCGCTTGCTGTTGAGCCGCCGCCGCGGCTTCGGCCTGAACGGCGGCTTCGGTGACCTTGGTTTCGGCCTCCACCTGAGCGGCGGCGGCGGCTTCGGCTTGCGCGGCCGCCTGGGCTTCGGCCTCGGCGACTTTGGCTTCGGCGGCGGCAATTTTAGCCTGGGCCGCTGCGATCTCTTCGGCTTGGGTCGCCGCCGCCGCTTCCGCCTGGGCGGCTTCGACTTCTGCCGCCGCAGCCGCAGCCTCATCGGCTGCCGCCTGGGCTTCGGCCTCGGCTTGGGCGGCGGCTTCGTCGGCTTGCGCCGCTTCGGCTTCTGCAGCCGCCGCGTCTTGTTGCTGTTGATCAGCTTGCTGTTGGGCCTGGTCCGCCTGCTGGGCCGCTTTGGTGGCGTTAACCACAGCCTTTTTGGCTTCGGTGCGCACCAAAACCGTCAACGCACCGCCATAACTTTGTTGAATTTCCTGGGGACTTAAGAACACCACCTGGGCCGGCGGTTGAAACGCGCTGATCACCGTGGTCGAAGCATTGGCCTGGTTCAACACCTGGAAACCCGCCTGATTGGACACGGTCAACTCGCCGATGTTGCCATTCAGATCCGGCACCAGGGTGATTTGGTCGGCCCCGCCACCAATGCCCGAAGACACCAGACCGGTGGAGCCGCGAATCCCGATGGTGGTGTTGGGCGTATTGACCACCATGCCATCCGGCGAGGTTTTGGCGGTCTGCCCACTGACAAACGAGAACACCCCCTTGAGCACCGTGGCCTCAAGCGCACCGACCTGGGTGTCGGGGTCGTAAACCATTTCATCCATGACCATGCGGCCATCTGAATCCAGGGAAAAACTGGTGTCATCGGCAAACACCATACCAACGGAACCGTCGCCCGCGGTTTCAATGACGTCGCCCTGGTAAACCTGGTCGCCTGCCTGCAATGCGATTTGGCTGCCATCGACACGCGTCACGGTGACGGACCCTGCCAGTTCGGTAACCGAGCCAATCGGCACGCCCGGCCCGACCGCCCCCGGTTGCGCCTGGGCATACTGCCCCGGTGTCATCGGGCCGGCCAAAATCCCGGCCACAGCACCTGAAATCACACCCCCGGTGCCCAACTGCAAATCGGGCGGGATGTCGGTTTGGAAATAATCGGGGATCACAACGGTCGGAACGCCGTCGGCTTGAAGCGTCAGATCATAGCCATCGCGGATAAAGTCCGCGGAAAGGTATTGCGCGCCACCGGGAACAGACAAAGGTCCATCGGACGCATCCGCATCCAAAACAACCATCTCATCAAGAGGTTCGCTGTTATCTACACCCGCTTGTCCGACAACCCCATCCATAACCTCAACTCCGAATGCCCACCTATAACCATATAACCCTAAAGGTTATAAAAAAAATGTAAAATTTATTTTCAAGGATACAATTTTAAGAACACCTCAAGGCACAAACGTGACATCGGTCGCATTCAAGGTTGCCGTATCGAAAACACCAAAGGTGATTTGCGCCCCGGCCCCACTGCCGTCGGCATCGTAATAAAGTGTCTGCGCGGTGCTATCGAAAATAAAATAATCATCCCCGTCAAGCGCCGCCGACACCCCCGCGCCGCTGATAAAGTTACCCGCATCCAGGGCTCCGTCCAGGGTCACCCCATCGCCATTGAACGCGGTCCTCGACAACACAAAGGCATCGGTGCCACTGGTGAAGCCGTTGATGGTGTCGCCGGTATCCGTTGTCGCATCAAAGCGCACCGAGACCGCATTGGCCCCCAAATTGAGTGTATCGGTGCCGCCAAAACTATACACCGTCAAGCTGGCCGCATCGTGGGGGCCGATCGACAAAACATCGTTGCCGGCGGTCCCTTTGACGGTGGACACGTTGCTAAGGGTCGCCCCGGATAAATCCAGCGCCCCGGCCTGGGACAGTTGAATGGCGTCATTGGTGCCCTGGCCCGAAATCGTGATCCCCGCAGGCAACGCCGTGGGATCCAGGGTCAGGGTCGCGGCGCTGTCGGTGAGATCGTTGTCAAACGCAATCGACGCGATCGCCGACAGCGTCACGTTGGTTAAATTCATCCCGTCGGCACTGGACAAAATGTCGTTTCCCCCACCCCCCGTGATGGTCACGGCACCGGTGAACGCCGTGGTGCTGGAAACCGTCAACCCCGCCACCTGGTTGGCGTCGCTGTCGATCACGATATTTTCAATCGCGTTCACCGTCACCCCGGCCAGGTTCGCGCCGTCGGTGTAGCTCAAAGTATCGGTCGCAGCGCCGCCGTTGATGGTTTCCACGCCCGAAACCGCAAGGGTGTTGTTGGCCGTCCCCGAAAGGTTCAGGGTATCGGTGCCCGCGCCGCCATCGACAAAGGCCTTGTCCGCCGTCGCCACCGCTGTATTCAGGGTCATGACGTCGGCCCCGTTGCCGCCAATGACACGTTCGACGTTGCTGAAATTTTGCGCATTACCGCCATCGGCCAGATTGACGGTATCCTGGCCCGCGCCCAGGTCAATGGTCATGGTGTTATTGACAACGTCACCCACCATCACAACATCCCGCCCGGCACTGCCCGTGACGCTATCGATGTTGGTCAGTTTAACCATGTTGGTCTCGCCGCTGACCCCCGACAACGTGACACTGTCGATGCCGCTGACACCATCCACCGCCAAACCGATTTGCCCGGCGGCAAACGTGAACGCTTCATCGGCCGAGGTTCCCGTCAACGCGGTGCTGCCGACTTTGCTACCGTTGGCATCATAGCGCTGGGCATAAACACCGTATTGCGCCCCATCCTGGGCCAGCGATTGCCACGACACGATATAACCGCCATCCACCGTAGCCACCACATCCGCGCCGCTTTGCACATCGACGGCGGTGGTATTGACCATAAATTCTGTGGCGACGGCACTGCCGTCGGCGTTGAATTGGCGCGCATAGACGTTGCTTAAAGTGCCGTCGCCGGGATCGTTCGACCACACCACCACGTACCCGCCGTCGCTCAACGCGGTGACCCCGTTGGCCGCCGCGGTGGCCGAACCCACCGTCGCAAGCGCACTCGCCGATCCGCCGATGCTGTCAAAAACCTGGGTCGAAAGGGTTCCCGCCGTGGCGTCGAAATACGATAACGCAAAGCCGCCGTTGGCCAACGCCACCACCTTGGCCGAGGTTTCCGAATTTCCACCGGGCGGGGTCACCGCGGTTTCGACAACCACCTCGCTGATGGTGTTGGAAAATGCGTTCCACTGCACAACACGCACATAAATCGCATCGTTGCCCGCCGTCACGTGGTCCGATTGATAGGCCACCACAATGTTGCCGCCGCTCAACTGAGCCACGCCGTAACCCATTTGATCATTGACGGCGGAACTGTTCAGGGCAAATTGCCCCCCTTGTGCGGTTCCCGTGCTGTCAAACACCCGACCAAAAACACCAAACTGACTGCCATCATTGCCGGAATTTTCCCACGCCACCAAAAACTGCCCATCGTTCAAGGCGGTGATGGACGGGTTTTGGTCCTGGCCCAAGAGTGTTGAGGGCACGGTGACATTGCCGCCCACCGCCGTCCCGGTGGAATCGTAGATCTGCAAAATGATGTCCGTCGTCGTCGACAACGGGTTGGTGTTGGCCCAGGCCACCGCATAACCGCCGTTTTCCAACCCGGCCACCGACATGATCGGATATTGGGTGCCCGCAGCCGCCGGACCGATGGTGAATTCTACGCCCGTTTTTTGCCCCGCCCCGTCATAGCGTTGCGCAGAGGTGGTCGCCGGCGCATCAGAGGTTTGCCACACATATAAATGACCACCGTCTTTCAAGGCGGTGACCTGGACATCGCGTTCATTCAACGCGGTGGTGGTGTTGACGCGAAATTCAGATCCCCCCGAGACCGCCGCCACCGCGGTGTCGGCAAAGGTCAGGTTTTCAATGTTGGTCAGCGTGTCGATGCCTTCATCACCGTCGCTTGCATCGGTATCGGTGATCTTGGCGGTGCCGTCGGCGGCAAAGGCCAGCGAATAGCCCGCCAGCGCCCCCGTGTAAACCGCATTGTCGGTGCCCGCGCCGCCGTCAATGGCGTCGTTGCCGCCCAGCCCGAGATAGGAAAAATCATACGCCGTGCCGGTCAACGTATCGGCGGCGGCGGTGCCGGTGACGGTGGTGCCAATTGCTAAATTGAAACTTTGCGACGCACTGCTCAACGTGCCGTCGGACACGGTGAAGGTGAAACCATCGCTGGTGGTGGTGGTTCCGTCATGGGTGTAAACCACGTTGCCCGCGTCGATATCCGCTTGGCTAAAGGTGTCTCCGGCCGCCACCGTGGTGCCGCTGACCGTCACGGTCCCATTGGCGGGGAGTGCGCTCACGGTGTAAACCAGCGCCGCATCGGTGTTGTCCACATCGGTGGCGTTCAAATTCACCGACGTCAAGGTCAAGGACCCGCCCTGCACCGCGGTGTCGGCATATTGGGGCGTGGTGTTGGTGAGAATGGCCGAACCGGTGGCGTAATTGTCAACCAGCACGTCAACCAGACCGTCGCCGGTCAGATCCCCGGCACGCACCTCATAGGACCACCCGGTGCCAACCCCAAGGTTGTTGGCGCTAAAGGTGCCGGTGCCGTCATTGATAAAAATTTCCATTTGCGCATCGGTGGCGCTGATGGCATCCAGATCACCGTCGCCATCCAGATCGACCAGCTCCCCCGATTGCCGTGTGCCATAGCCATTGGCGCTGCCGCCCAACACCTGCGCGGTGTCGCTAAAGGTTCCGGTGCCGTCATTGAGAAACACCCGGTTGCCGTTCAAGCCGCGATTGAAGGCAAACAGGTCCACATCGCCATCGCCATCCAGATCAGCCATGGCGACCGCGTTGGTCGAATCGCCATTATTGTTCAAGGTCCCGGTGCCGCTCACCCCGGTGTTGGAAAAGGTGCCGGTGCCGTCGTTTTGCCAAATGTTGATGTCTTCCGCCCAGCTTCCGGTGGCCGCATCCAGATCCCCATCCCCGTCGATGTCCGCAAACGCAACGGTCCGGTACGAGGTGTTGGCGGTTTTCAGAACCTGTCCGCTGTCGGTAAAGGTGCCCGCACCATCGTTCAGGTAAACTTTGCTGCCCGCGTCAATGGTCGCGAACAGATCCAGATCGCCGTCCCCATCCACATCGGCAAGGCCCAGGTTCAGGCCGCCGACAACCCCGCCGGTGAAATTGAACGTCTGTCCGGTACTGGTAAAGCCCCCCACGCCGTCGCCCAGATACACGGCCTCCATGGCGGTTTGATTGTCGATGGCGACAAAATCCAGGTTTCCATCGCCATCGACGTCACCAACCTCGATTTTGCGCAGATAATCTCCGGCTGTTCCATAGCTGCCGGCTTTTGCGACGCTGTAGGTGAACGTCCCGCTGCCGTCGTTCAAACCGACATAGGTGTTCCACGGCGAACCGGTCGTCACAATCCCGCCGCTGATCAGAACATCGAGGTCGCCATCGCCATCAACGTCAGCCAGCGCCGACCCGGCGCCTTGAAACCCGGTCATCAGACTTTCAAATTGATAGGTGCTGGTTAATGCCAGCCCGCCGACCTCACCGGTGGTTGACAAAGACACCACCGGCGCGTCGTTGACGGCGCTAACCGCCATGGCGACGGTCGCCGGAGCAGAGGTGCTGAGGCCATCGCTGGCGGTATAGGTGAACGACGCCAGACCAAAAAAATCCGCCGCCGGGGTGAACGTAAAGGTCCCGCCGCTGCCCATCACCACCGTGCCATTGGTGGCCGCGGCAACGCTGAACGTCAGGGCTTGACCATCCGGGTCCACACCCGACACCTGGCCCGACACCGCCTGGCTGTCTTCGTTGACCGTGGCGAGGGTCTGGTCAATCGCACCGGGCACCGTGTTCGTGGTGGTGGCCGTCGTCGAGGTGATGGTGGTGGTGGTGGTTGGCGGCGGAGCCACCACGGTCAACACCGGGTCGAGATCCGGGCTCACCACGCCCTGCAGCACCTCGCCAAGGGGATCAACGCCCAGCACATCACCCAAAACATCACCCAAAACATCAAGAGGCACGTTAAGAGGAACATCAGCCGGTGGGGCCACAGGCGCACCATCACCGCCATCGCTGGGGTCACCCGCCGTGGCCGCACGGTCCGCCGTGGCCGCACGGTCCGCCGTGGTCGCACGGTCCGCCGTGTCGGCGGTTTCGGCCCGGGTGTCGGCGGCCGGACCCGCCGCCGCGTCCTGAACCGCGGTTTCCGCCGCCACCTGCACCGTCAACGCGGTGGTGGCGAGGCTTTGAAATGCCGCCGCCTGGGCGGCCTGGGCCTGGGCCTGGGCCGCGTCATCGGCGGCAACGGCAGCGGCAGCCGCAGCGGCCTGGGCCGCTTGGGCGGCGGCTTCGGCTTCGGTCGCCGCCGTTTCAGCCGCTTGAGCGGCGGCGGCGGCTTGGGCCTCGGCCACTGCTTGGGCCTCTTCATCACCGGCGGCGGCGGCGGCGTCCGCTTGCGCCTGGGCGGCATCCGCATCCGCCTGGGCGGCGGCGGCGACGGCATCGGCGGCATCGGCATCCGCCTGGGCGGCATCCGCGTCCGTTTGAGCGGCGGCGGCATCCGCGTCCGTTTGAGCGGCGGCGGCATCGGCATCGGCGGCTTTTTGATCGGCCTGGTCGGCCACGGTTTTGACCAACCGGGTCAGACTGGTGGCATATGTTTGCTGAATTTCCTGAAGAGATAAAACCTGGATGGGACCGAGCGCGGCGCTGGCACTGGTGACCGTGGTCGAAGCCCCGGCCTGGTTCAACACCAGCGTGCCCACACCATTGGAAATCATAATTTCGCCGACATTGCCATCCACATCGGGCACCAGGGTGATTTTATTTTCCGCCCCCTCCGCCGCAGCGTTCCCGACCACGGTGGAACCGCGAATGCCGATCGTCGCGGTGGGGGTGTTGACCACCATGCCGTCGGGGGAGGTTTTGGCCACCTGTCCACTGACAAACGAAAACACCCCTTGCACCACCATGGCATTGAACACCCCCGTCTGGGTGCCCGGGTCGTAGACCATTTCATCAATCACCATGCGCGCGTCGGCATCCAGCGAAAACACCGTGTCATCGACGAAAATCACGCTCACGGAACCGTCTTGTCCGGTTTCGATCACATCGCCCTGAAAAATCGCATCGCCGCTCACCAGCATCGCCGGGGTGCCGTCCGGGTGCAGGACCGTCACCGCGCCCTGGGCCTCGCTAACGGTGCCGATGGAAGCCCCTTGCGCCACCGTGGAGGTGGTCGCCATACCGCCCACCTGGGCCACTTGTCCCGGGGTCATCGGACCGGCCAAAGTGCGCACGATGTGATGGGGCAAAACCGCACCATCGGCGCTGACCAAATCGGGGGGGGATAAACGCAGAAAATAATCCAGGACAACGACGGTCGCGCCGTTTGCGCCGCCGTCCACGATCAAATCAAACCCTGCACGGGTGAAGTCGGCGCGCAAAAACGCACTGCCCCCCGGCACGGTTAACGTGGACACACCCGGTTCAACCACAACCGTGGTTACCTCACCACGCGCAAAGTTCGTCACGCCATCACGTGCGAACATTTCCGATTCCGTCAACGATTGGCGCGCCAAGACGTCGTCCTTTGGTCAATGTTTCTGATCGACACATAAACGGGTGCTTCTGCCCCCGCAGGGCAAGATTATAGGCATAAAGTGATCAAAGATTTAACACTTATCGTCCGCATCAAGATTATGTGTCGGGCGCGCCCGCCACATACAAACTGCGCACCGCCGCCACCGCCCGGTTTAATTCCACTTCGAACCGGTCCAGCGCACCGTCCGGGCTTTCATCGCCGTCCTTAAGCGCATCACTCAATAGCGTTGCTGCGGCGTACAGGTCCGCTGCGGAAAGGTTCCCCGCCACACCTTTGGCCGTATGCGCCACACGGTGCGCCGCGTCGCGATCACCAATCCGTAAGTGTTCGCGCACCTGGTCGGCGTTATCGGCCAGGTCATCCACCATTTTACACAAAAATTTCAGATACAGTTCCGCACGCCCCATCATGCGATCCAATCCCTCGACCAGGTCAAAACCGTCCAGGGTTGGCGGCAACGTCATCGCGTCAACGGAAATATCGCGCACCGACCTCGTGGTTTTTTTTGGAGGGCCAGGCGGGTTTTGCGGCTGTTGCAAAGGTTTCAGCCATTCTGCGACTGTGCTGTACAAGACGTCCACATCAACCGGTTTGGTGATGTAATCGTTCATCCCCGCGTCCAGACATTTTTGACGCTCATCGCGCATCGCATTCGCGGTCACGGCGATAATCGGCAGCTCCTGGGCGGAAAATTCGCGGCGAATTTCCCGGGTCGCCTCATAGCCGTCCATCACCGGCATATGCAAATCCATCAACACCACATCGAAGGCCTTGCCATCGCGGCAAATCATGTCGCACGCTTGCCCCCCGTGGTCGACGATTTCGACCGTGGCCTGGGCCGCCTGCAATATTTCTTGCACCACTTGCTGGTTGATCGAATTGTCCTCCACCACCAACACCCGGGCACCGCTCAAATTGGTCTCGACGGGGTCGCAATTTTGCGAGAAACCCGGTCCGTCGTCGGTGGAATTTTTACGGTCCAAAACACTTAACCCCAAAACATTCACAATCGCGTCAAACAGCGCCGACGGTGTCACCGGTTTGAGCAAGAACCCATCCAGCCCCACCTCGCCCACCCGGTCCAACAACTGATCCCGGCCATACGCCGTCACCATCATGATAACCGGCGTGGTCGGAAATTGGCTGTCGGCGCGCATCAGTTGCGTCGTTTCCAGGCCATCGAGGCCATCCATTCCCCAATCCATCAACACCACGTTATAGGACGGTTCCGGCGCGTTTTTTGCGCGTTTCAATTCGCTCAACGCCGCCTCACCAGAAGTGACCGAGGTCGACTGACAGCCAAAGGAAGACATCATTTCACTGATGATTTCGCATGACGTTTGGTTGTCATCGACGATCAAGACGCGGCACGCCTTCATATTCGCGGGCACCTCATTGACCACGGTTGCATCCGGATTCAGGTCAAATTTCACCGTGAACGTAAAGGTGCTGCCGTGCCCAGGCACGCTGTCCACGTGGATATCCCCGCCCATCATATGCACCAGGCTTTGGGAGATACTCAACCCCAAACCGGTGCCGCCAAACCGCCGGGTGGTCGAGGTATCGCCCTGATGAAATGGGTCAAACAGAGCTTGTGAATGTTCTTCAGCCATGCCAATACCGGTGTCACGGACGCTAAATTGCAAAACCACCCGGTTATCGGCAGCCAGATCCAGGAGCGCCGTGCGCACCACAATTTCGCCCGTTTCGGTGAACTTGACCGCATTGCCCACCAAATTGATCAGCACCTGTTCCAAACGCAATGGATCACCGATCAGCGCATCGGGCACATCCTGGCCGGTTGAAAACATCACTTCGAGCTTTTTATCCTCCACCGCCCCCCCCATCACATCGGCGATGCCTTGCAAGACATCGCCCAGGGAAAACGACGTATGATCCAGGTCGAATTTATCGGCTTCAATTTTTGAAAAATCGAGAATATCGTTGATAATCGTCAACAAAGATCGGGTTGCCCCCATAATTTTGTTCAGATAATCACTTTGTTGTGGGTTCAAATCGGTCTTTTGCACCAAATGCCCCATGCCCAAAATGGCGTTCATCGGGGTGCGAATTTCATGGCTCATATTGGCCAAAAACATACTTTTGGACTTGTTGGCCCGGTCCGCTTCGGCTTTGGCGTCTTCCAGCGCGGTGACAAAGGCCTTGCGTTCGGTGATGTCCAGGACCACGCCGATCATCCGCACCGCTGCGCCCTGATCATTGCGATACACCCGCCCACGGCTATGTACGGAGCGTTCCTCACCACTGGGCAACAACAGGCGGTGTTCGACCTCGTAGGTTTTCCCGTCTTGCAATGCCGCGCGCACCACGGTGCGGACGTTATCGCGGTCCTGGGGGTGCACCATGGACAGAAAATTTTCATAACTCGGTGCCAATTGATCGGGCGTTACACCCAGAATTTTATAAATTTGCGGCGACCAAATCAGTTTTCCGCTCTGAACATCCCAATCCCACGTTCCGACATCGGCAATTTCCTGGGACAAAGACAGCCGTTCTTCATTTTCACGGACTTTTTGTTCCGCAGCCAGACGATCTGAAATATCGCGAATGGTCGCGGTGGCGAACACGCCACTGTCTTGAACCACCGTCGACAAGGTGATTTCCAGAGGAACCTCCCGACCGTCGCGGGTCACGCCAACCAGTTTCAATCCGCTGGCCATTGATCGCTCGCTCGGCGCTTGAAAGTAAGCGTCGCGGTGGCGCGCATGATCGGCACGCTGGGCCTCGGGAACCAGCTCTTCAATCGTCATCGCGCATAAATCCGGGATCGAATAACCAAACAGCCTCTGCGCCTGTTGATTGGCGCGCACGATGGTCCCGCTTTTATCAACCGTCAGCATTGCGTCGGGCGCGGTTTGCAACAATGTTTCGACTTCTTTCTGGGCCCGTTCCGCCGTTCGACTGGCCCGCAAGGCCTGCCACAAAAATCGCACCATCACGGCGGCCGACAACAGCACCAGCGGCACGATGAACAGCCCCCACGACAGATACGCGACGGTCCGTTTGAGCCACGCCTGGGTGTCATTTTCACTTTGGCGGCTGCGTTGCAGGGCCGCGCCCGATAGCGTCGTCAAGGCCCCCAGGGCGGGTCCGTCGCTGATCATCACGGAACGATCAACCGACGCGCTATCCTGGCCCTGGGCAAACGCCTGCCGGGCCGCCTGGGCATTGCGCACGTATTCCTCCACGACCGCGCTCAAACGCGCCAGGGCCGCACGTTCCCGGTCGCTGATATCGAGTTCCCGGTAGGCGGAAATCGCCTGCTCAAGTTGCGTTCGATCGATATCCAGCAATTCCAGGTATTTGGCATCACCGCGCAAAATGTAATTTTTGAAATGGTGGATGAACCCGCCATAGCCTAAATTTTCGTTGATAATGTTCATTTGCTGGGACGTGGCGGTGGCGGTGCGGTTATAGTCCGACCAGACTTGCCCCTCCTCGACCACAAGGTTCACCGCACTGACCCCGTACCAGATCAATGCCGCGCTGAAAACCACCCCGGTAAAGAGAACGACGCCCGCCTTACCCTTAAAGCCAATATTTTTCCATTTCATGGGCTGAGACTAACACTTTCTTTTCTGATGTCACCGAGACCTGAACCTTCACATGTTTGCACCCCATTTGGTACAAAGTCACCGATATGTCTTCCTCTCATGATTTCGATACCCTGATTGTTGGTGGCGGAGCGGCGGGGTTGATGTGCGCCGGCGTGGCCGCCAAACGCGGGCGTCGCGTCGGGGTCCTGGATCACGCCGAAAAAGCCGGGGAAAAAATCCGTATTTCCGGGGGCGGTCGATGCAATTTCACCAATTTGCACACCTCTGCCGATCATTTTGTGTCAAAAAACCCCCATTTTTGCATTTCCGCCCTCAACCGTTTTAGCCAACATGATTTTCTCGCCTGGGTCCAGGAACACCGTATCGCTTACCATGAACGCGACCACGGACAATTGTTTTGCGACAACTCGGCCAGCGACATCATTAATCTGTTGATGGACCGTTGCCACCACCACGATGTCCGCTTCCATATGGGCATTCACATCACCAGGGTCAAACAAAACGACAGCGGGTTTTCGCTTCACACCGACCAGGGCCCGTTCACCTGTCGGTCTTTGGTGATCGCCACCGGGGGACTGTCGATCCCCAAAATTGGCGCAAGCGGCTTTGGCTATGATCTGGCCCGCCAATTTGGTCTCAAGGTCGTGCCCACCCGCGCGGGCCTCACGGCGCTGACCTTTTCCGGGCCGTTACGCGACCAGATCAAAGACCTGTCGGGGATCGCCGTCGATGCCCGCATCCGCTGTGGCAAAGTTTCCTTTTCCGAGGCCCTGCTGTTCACCCACCGGGGCCTGAGCGGTCCGGCTATCTTGCAAATTTCGTCGTACTGGACGGACGGCGATGAATTGCGCATTGACCTGGCCCCGGGCAAGGACGCGCTGGCGGTGCTCAAAACGGCCAAACGCGACACGCCGAAACAAGACGTCACCACGGCCCTGGCGACCCTGGTGCCCAAACGGCTGGCGAAACTGATTGTTGATCTTTGCGGCGCACCCGGGCGGCTGTGTGAAACCAGCGATAAAGATTTGCGACAGGTGGCTTTGCACCTCAACGACTGGCGGGTCACGCCGGCGGGATCTCAAGGCTACCGCACCGCCGAGGTCACCGTCGGCGGGGTTGACACCCGGGCCTTGTCATCGAAAACCATGGCCGCCAAAGCCGTCCCGCATTTGTACTTCATCGGCGAAGTGGTTGACGTCACCGGGCAATTGGGCGGCTTTAATTTTCAATGGGCGTGGTCGTCGGGTTATGCCTGCGGACAAGCGGTTTGATCCCCCACCCCTGGGTTGTTCCGGGGCAACGCCAGACTCAACACCCACGACAGCCCGACAAACCCAGCCGATAACGCCAAACACGCCACCAGACCACCCCATTGATAGGCCAGTCCCGACACCACCGTGCCCAACAACCGCCCGACCGCGTTGGCCATGTAATAAAAGCCCACATTCAGCGCCACATGTTCGGCCCGGGTGTAGGCCAGCACCAAATACGAATGCACCGCAGAATTGAGCGCGAACACAACGCCAAACACGCCGAGCCCGACAATCACCACCAAACCGGGTTGGAGCTCCGCCTGAAGCGCCGCAGTTATCACCACCGTGACCGCCAGCAACAGCAAAATCCACCTCCGGCTCATCGCGCCATTGGGGGCGTGTTCGCGGATCCGTAATATTTTTGGCGCCAACGCCTGAACGCCCCCATAGGCAATCACCCACAACGCCAGATACGCACCGATTTCACTGTGTTCCCAACCCAGCGTCGCCGCCAAAAACAGCGGCAAACCCACCACAAACCACGTATCGCGGGCGCAGAACAAAAACAACCGTGCCAGGGAAAGCACGTTCAAATCCCGGCTCTTGGAGAAAATCCGGGTGAATTTCACACCCCGTGTCGTGGTTCCAATGGGGCCCGATATCAACACCAGCGCCGCCACCAGAACCGCCGCCAAGCCCACCGCCATCATGACCAGAGCGGGGCCAAAGCCAAACCCCGCCAACAGCACCCCACCGACAAAAAAGCCCAGCCCCTTCAAGGCATTTTTCGATCCGGTCAGCACCGCCACCCATGTGAACAACACCCCTTGCGCCGCATCTGGAACCAGCCATTTCACCGCACTTTTGGAGCTCATTTTTGTCAGGTCCTTGGCAATCCCCGACAACGCCTGCATGCCCATGACATAGCTGACCCCCGCCCACGTCGGCCAGTCGGCATCAAACACCGCCAACAACGACAACGCCACCACCTGCAACGCCAAACCGCTGAACAACGTTGCTTTCAAGCCCACCCGGCTGGCCACCCAGCCGCCCACCAGGTTGGTCACAATGCCAAAAAATTCATACAGAAAAAACAACTGGGCAATCTCAAACGGGCTGTAGCCCAAAGTGAAAAAGTACAGCAGCACCAACATCCGCAACGCCCCATCGGTCAGCGTAAAGCCCCAATAAGCCGCGGTCACCAGTGCGTAATTGCGCACATCTTGCCTCATCTGCATCAACCCTCAAAGTCCGGCAAAAATTATACTAAATAACTAATTTAATAGTTATATAGTCATTCCCGCCGCGTGCAAAGACTAATGTTTGCCCCGACGCCGCCCGGCACCGGCTTGCTGGGTGTAAAAGGGTTGCGGTTTTTTTCCCCCATTACCCCTGGCCTGGTCACCCGTGCCCTTGGCCTGGCCACCGGTGCCCTTGGGTTGCCAACTCGGCACCAGGTGCTTTTTCGACGGACCGATCAGGTCTTCGCGGCCCATGCGCACCAGCGCCTCGCGGATCAGCGGCCAGTTTTCCGCATCATGGTAGCGCAAAAAGGCCTTGTGCAAGCGGCGTTGTTTGATCCCCTTGGCGGTCTCCACCACTTCGCTGCCCACCCGGTGCACCGGCTTGATCGGGTTGCGTTCGGAATAATACATCGCCGCCGATAGCGACATGGGCGAGGGCAAAAACGTCTGCACTTGATCGGCGCGCAGTTTGTTGCGTTTCAGCCAGATCGCCAAATTCATCATGTCTTCATCGGTGGTGCCCGGGTGCGCGGCGATGAAATACGGGATCAGGTAATATTCCTTACCCGCCTGTTTGGCGGCCTGGTCGAACATTTGCTTGAACCGATCATAGGTGCCGATGCCCGGTTTCATCATTTTCGACAACGGCCCGGCTTCGGTGTGCTCGGGCGCAATTTTCAGATACCCGCCGACATGGTGGGTCACCAGTTCTTTCACATAGGCCGGACTTTTTACCGCCAAATCGTAGCGCAAACCCGATGCGATATGGATTTTTTTCACCCCGTCAACGGCCCGGGCCTTTTGATACAGTTCGATCAACGGAGTATGGTCGGTGCCTAAATTTTTACACACATCGGGATAAACGCACGATGGACGGCGGCATACCTTTTGAATGGCGTCGTCCTTGCACGCCAATCGGTACATGTTCGCGGTCGGCCCGCCGAGGTCGGAAATGTGCCCGGTAAAGCCATCGACTTTATCGCGAATGTCTTCGATTTCGCGCAAAATGGACTGTTCCGAACGGTTCTGGATCACCCGGCCTTCGTGTTCGGTGATGGAACAAAACGAACACCCGCCAAAACAGCCGCGCATGATATTGATCGAAAAACGGATCATTTCCCACGCCGGAATGCGCGCATCGCCATAACTTGGGTGCGGCGCGCGGGCATAGGGCAGGTCGTATACGCCGTCCATTTCCGGGGTGGTCAACGGCACCGGCGGCTGGGTCAACCACACATCGCGGTTGCCGTGACGCTGGATCAGGGCGCGGGCGTTTCCGGTGTTGCTTTCCTGGTGCAGCACGCGCGAGGCCTGCGCATACAACACCGGGTCTGCACCGACCGCTTCGAAGCCTGGCAAGCGCACCACGGTTTTGTCCATGTCGGTTATCACCGCCGGGTTGGCCAGATCCAGATCGGTCATGTCGATCATGGTGTAGCCGTCCGGTACCCGGCCATCGTTGTAGGGCAGCATGTGCGCGGTGCCGCGAATGTCGTGCATGTCTTTGGGCGCTTCGCCCCGCGCTGTGCGGTGGGCAATGTCCACGATCGCCCGTTCGGCGTTGCCATACACCAAAATGTCCGCCTTGCTGTCGGGCAACACCGAACGACGCACCTTGTCGGACCAATAATCATAGTGGGCGATGCGCCGCAGCGAGGCTTCGATACCGCCCACCACCACGGGGATGTCCTTATAGGCTTCGCGGCATCGCTGGGCGTATACAATCACCGAACGGTCGGGACGTTTGCCGCCTTGGTCACCCGGGGTATAGCTGTCGTTGTGGCGAATTTTTTTGTCCGCCGTGTAACGGTTGACCATGGAATCCATGTTGCCCGCCGTGACCCCCCAAAACAAATTCGGCGGCCCGAGCGTTTTAAACGCATCGGCGCTGGACCAGTCGGGCTGGGAAATGATGCCAACGCGAAACCCGTGGCGTTCCAACAACCGGCCAATGATCGCCATGCCGAAACTGGGGTGATCGACATACGCGTCGCCGGTCACCAAAATGATGTCACAACTGTCCCAGCCCAGTTGATCCATTTCACCCCGCGACATGGGCAGAAAAGGCGCGGTGCCGAAGCGCTCGGCCCAAAAAGGTCGGTGGGAGAACAACGCCCCCGATTTGTGCTGTTTTTTTGCTTTTGCCATGATGGGACGGACTTTACGCGCCACGCCCGTTTGCGTCCATTCAAATGCGTGTTACATCAGGGTTTATGAAAACATCCCCCCCCAAAGTTTCGGTCGCCATCATCGGTGGCGGCCCCGCAGGCCTCAGCGCCGCCGAAGTGTTGCTCAACCACGGTCACGCGGTGCACATTTACGATTCCATGCCGTCATTGGGGCGCAAGTTTTTGATGGCTGGAAAAAGCGGTTTAAACCTCACCCACAGCGAAAAATTTGAAACGTTTATAACGCGCTACGGCCCCGCTCAAGGGAATCTAAAAGCCGCACTAAACGCCTTCCCCCCCGGTGTTTTCAAAGACTGGGTGCGCGAACTGGGCATTAAGACCTTTGTCGGCACCTCGGGACGGGTGTTTCCCAAAGATTTCAAGGCCGCACCGCTGCTGCGCGCGTGGCTGCACCGCTTGCGCGAGGCCGGGGCCACCATCCACGTGCGTCACACGTGGCAAGGTTGGAACGATGATGGCGCGTTGTGCTTTCAAACCCCAAACGGCACCGTTTCGGTACGTGCCGACGCCACCGTTTTGGCGTTGGGCGGAGCCAGTTGGCCCAAGCTGGGCTCCACCGGCGCGTGGCTTGACACCTTGGCCGCCATCGGCGCGCCATCGGCCCCCTTGCGCCCGGCCAACTGTGGTTTTGAGGTTCACTGGAGCGACCACATCAAAAATAAGTTCGCCGGTGTCCCCCTAAAATCCGTGCGCCTCAGCCACGCCGATCAGCACGCCAGCGGCGATGTGACGTTCACCGCCAAAGGTCTGGAAAGCGGCCCGGTTTACACCCTCTCCGCACCCTTGCGCGACGCCATTGAGCGCGATGGCACCGCAACCTTGCACCTCGACCTGTTGCCCGGACAAAGCGAACCCAAATTGGCGGCGTCTCTGGCGCGGCCCCGGGGCAAAAAAACGCTGGCCACGCACCTCAAACGCACTGCCAAAATGTCCGGCGTCAAGGTCGCCCTGCTGCACGAATGCCTCCCTGCCGACGATCTCAACGACCCCGCCCGCTTGGCCGCCGGGATCAAAAACCTGCCCCTCACCCTGCTCCGCCCGGCCCCCCTGGAAAACGCCATCAGCACCGCTGGCGGGGTCAAGTTCGACGCGCTCGACGAAGGCTTCATGGTCACCGCCCGCCCCAACCTTTTTTGCGCCGGCGAAATGCTCGATTGGGAAGCGCCAACCGGCGGCTACCTGCTCACCGCCTGCTTCGCCACCGGCCGCCGAGCCGGCTACGCGGCCGCCGCGGCATTGGCGCACCCCCAAGACACATAACCGATGGGTTGGGGACACGACCGATTTTCCCCTTGGAAACATCGGATCGTGGTTATGGTGACAGTTTACTTTACTATACCCCCGCATCGTTCTATCCTGGACGTTATGGTGACAGTTTACTTTACTATACCCCCGCATCGTTCTATCCTGCCCCATGGCCCGCATCGCACGCATCGTTATTCCCGGCATCCCCCACCACGTCACGCAACGGGGCAATCGTCGCGACACCGTTTTCTTTGAAGACGGGGATTATCGGCACTATGTTGACCTTCTGTCCGAGGCAGCGCAAAAGGCAGGGACCGAGGTTTGGGCTTATTGCCTGATGCCCAATCATATGCATCTGATCCTGGTCCCCAATCACGAAGATGGTTTGCGCGCCACATTGGGCGATGCGCATCGGCGCTATACCCGCTTTATCAATGCGCGCAACAAATGGACCGGGCATTTGTGGCAAGGGCGGTTTGGCTCGGTCGCCATGGATGACGAGCATCTGGCGCACGGTGTGCGCTATGTTTCGCTCAACCCCGTGCGCGCGCGGCTGGTAAAACGGGCACATGATTGCCGGTGGTCCAGTGTGCGGGCGCACTTGTCGGGCAAGGATGATGGGTTGGTCACGGTCAAGCCAGTTCTGGAGCGTTACCCTGATTTCGCTGCCCTGATGAAAAGCGGCGAAGATGAAGAGATAAGTCGGAATATTCGCAAAGCTGAAACCATAGGCCGCCCCATCGGATCACCTGACTGGCTGGATGATCTGGAGGCCCGCTTAGGCCGTTCCGTTCGTCCAGGAAAACGCGGGCCGCCGACGAAGGTGGGCAGAGTAAAGTAAACTGTCACCGAAACTGTCACCGAAACTTGGCAGTCACCGACACCTTGTCACCGAAACCTTGGTTGCATTTTACAGAATGTTGTTTCACCTCAGATTGCCAAACCTCCACCCCCCATCCGCACCCTAGTGCGCCTTCACCGCGACCCCGCATTGTTCACGTTCGGCCAACCCGGTGGCCCGGGCGTGGTCTTCGAAGCCTTTGTTTTTCCAGAAAAATGCGCCCGGCATGGTGGTCGGGATCACCAACACGTAAAACAATGCCCGGCCCATCACCGCCTGGGTGCCGACGGCACCTGCGATGACGGCGGCGATGATGACGGCGGCGACCAAAATCATCCCCCGGTCGCCGCCCTCATCCCAACCTGCGCGGTCGATGATATTGGTGGTCACCCACCACATCCCCCCAACCGCCAGCAGGCTGGCCCCCAACACAATATTGCGTAACGCATACGCGCCTAAAAACTGCGTCACTTGCACGTGGAACGCCGCCGCACCTTCGCCGTCTTGGCGCACCAAATCGCGTCGATGACAGATCAGCCCAACACCTTCCAGGGCCAACCCCAGCGCCATGATCGGCAAAATCACCGCCAACCCGCCTTGCAGAGCGAGCCGTTCAAAGCCCCATCCCGCGCCCAACCCCAAGGCGGCCAAGACTCCGCCCAACGACAGCGCGGTGGCAAAGAACGAGGCCGTAACCTGCCAGTGGTTCCAAAACGGCCGCGCTTTTATTTTGTAGATACGGGTCATGAAATACACCCCCGCCAACCCCGCGAAGACCGCCAATCCGCCCGATCCGCCACCCACTATCCGCGCAATTTCACCATCAATCAGGGCCATTTTCCGCGCCACCGCGACCAGCCAATAAACCCCCATAAAGGCGAAAAACAACGCCACGCCCAAGGCTTCGCGGCTCAACGGGGAATGGCGTAAATTGTTAAACCCCCGGTAAAACCGCCACGGGCGGCCCAGGTGCAACGACGATAAAAACAGCGCCCCGCCCTGCACCCCCAACAGCACCGCCAAGACGGCGATGGAGCTCCAGCTTTGCGAAAAATTCTGCATGTCCTGGTTCCCCGACACCGCGCCCAAAAACAACATTGCAAACGCGCCCACCGCCGCCTGGGTGACCAGCGTAAAGATCACCAACGGGTTTTCGCGCGAACTCAAGCGCCGCAAGCCCCACGCTCGGTTTGCCGCGCCCCCCCCTGAGGGCAGGTCCGCTTCGGGCCGATAGGATGTGGAGCCTGCAGAGCGGTGATATTTGATCGGTTGGGAATCGGGCCGGGTGAAATCGCCGGGCAGACTTTTCAGTTGTTCAAAACGAATGTTGGGATGGGTGATGGATGGATCGGGAAAGCCGGGAATATCGGTCTTGATTTGGTGGCGACCTTGGGGCGTGTTTTCAATCACGCCAAAATCCAACGCGTTGCCCAAACATGCCGACACGCAGGCCGGTTTCAGGCCGACTTCCAAGCGGTCCACGCACATATTGCATTTTTGCACCACTCCCGCCAGCGGGTCCAGTTGCGGCGCATTGTACGGGCACACCCAGGTGCAATACCCACAGCCAAAACAAATTTCCGGATCCTGGATCACCGCGCCGTATTCCGCGTGCTTGGTGTAGGCGCGGGTCGGACAGCCCTTGAGGCACACCGGATCATCGCAATGATTGCACGCCATGGAAATGTTCACCCGTTTGTAGTCGGGCCAACTGCCGCCTTCCACATACCCCACCGAACGAAACGCGATGTGTGCGGGCAAATCGTTCTTTTCGCTGCAGGCCGCTTCACACGCATGACAACCGATGCAATTGTCGGCGCTAAAATGAAAACCATGTTGAAGGTTGCGGTTGGGGTTGGGTCCCACCGAGCCGTCATGGTTGATGTTGAGGCTCACCCCTGGTTGCTGGTCGCTGTCCGCCGTCAGGTCGATGGCGGCCCCATAACGGTTGTGAGACGCCGCGTCCGGGTCGGACAACACCGCGTATTCGGGCTCATCTCGGCGTCGTTTGAACATCTTGTTGCCCTTCAATACGTGCGCGCCTCGGCATTGCGCCGGGCAGCGATGTCTTGATCCACGGGTTCAATGCGCACCGCGCATTGTTTATACGCCGGTTGACGAGAATGGGGATCGAGCAACCCCAACGTCAGCCGATTGACGCAATCGTGAAAATGAAACGGGATAAACACCATGTCGCGGGGCACCCGTTGGGTCAGTTGCACCAACACCACCGCGTCGCCGCGCCTGGACACCAGGCGCACGTAGCTTTGCTGTTCGACACCCAAAACCCGGGCCACGTCGGGGTTCATTTCCATGTATGGGGTGGGGCTGAATTTATTCAAATTGCCGATTTTACCGGTGCGCGTGCGGGTGTGAAAATGTTCCACCACCCGCCCGGTGTTCAGCCAGAACGGATAATCATCGTCCGGGCGTTCGTTGTTGTCGATGAACGGCACCGAAATCAGATGCGCCTTGCCGTCATCGTGATGAAACGCGCCATCGCTGTACAAGCGCGGCGTGGGGGCCGCGTCGCCATCGGCAAACGGCCATTGCAGGCCTAAATTCTTGCGGATCAAGTCGTGCGACATGCCGGAAATATCGACCGGTCGGCCCCTGGACAACTGGCACATTTCAGCGAAAATATCCGAGGTTTTTTCGGGAAATTGAACTTTGTCGCCAGCCGCGAAGCGTTTTGCCAACGCGCTGAAAATGGCATGATCGGACCTGGCCTGGCCGGGCGGGTCGGTGACTTTTGACACGATGTTGACGCGCCGCTCCGTATTGGTAAAGCAGCCTTCTTTTTCCGACCACAGGGCGGCGGGCAAATACAAATGCGCGTATTGGGTGGTCTCGACGTCTTGGTAAGCGTCTTGAACCACCAGAAATTCCAGCTTTTCCAAGGTTTTTCGGATCCGTGCGGTGTTCGGCATCGAGGTCATCGGATTGGTTGCCACCAACCACAACCCCTTGATTTGGCCGGTTTCGATGGCCGGGAAAATGTCCGTTTCGGTCAGGCCCCGTTTGGCTGGAAAAAAGTCTTCGTCCACGCCCCAAAAATCCGCGACGTCTTTGCGGTGCTCCGGGTTTTCCAGCGCGCGGTATCCCGGCAACCCCGAACACGACGACCATTCGCGCGTGCCCATGGCGTTGCACTGGCCGGTGATCGACAACCCGCCGCCGCCGGGCTTGCCGACATTGCCGGTGATCAGGTTCAGGTTGTTGATCGCCACCACCCCGTCCGATCCGTGGGTGCTTTGGTTGATGCCCATGGTCCAAATGGTCATGCCCGCACCCGCGCCCGCGTACAACCGCGCCACGGTGCGGATGGTGTCTTCGTCGATGCCGCAAATTTTCGCCGCGCTCACCGGATCGTAGTCTTCCAAAACCTTTTCGAAATCGTTGGGCCGGGTGGTGTTGGCGAACAGATAGTCCGTGTCTTCGAGGCCTTCGTCCAAAATCACGTGGGCCAGCGCGTTCAACAACACCAAATCGGTGCCCGGACGAATGGGCAGGTGCATGTCGGCGAATTGGGCAAACATGGTCACCCGGGGATCAACCACGATCAGCGGGAATTTGCGCTTTTCCAATTCTTCCTTGAGCCGCCAGTAAATCACCGGGTGCTGTTCGGGCAAATTGGAGCCAAACGCCAACACACAATCGGTGTGGGAAAAATCGTCATAACACCCCGGCGGCCCATCGGACCCGAACGAACGCTTATACCCCGACACCGCAGACGCCATGCACAAGGTGGTGTTGCCGTCGTAATTGTTGGTGCCGATCACACCGCGAACCAACTTTCCCAAGGTGTAAAATTCTTCCGTCATCAACTGCCCGGTGGACACAACCGCAAAGGCATCCCGGCCATAGGTCGCCTGAATGCGCTGGATTTCTCCACCCATGTGGTCCAGCGCCGTATCCCAGCCAACCGGCTGAAAATCGTCAAAAATTTTACCCCGCATCAGCGGCATGTGACCGCGCCCGGGCGAGTTGAACAGTTCGTGTTCAAAGATGCCCTTGATGCACAATTTACCCCGGTTGACATCCGCGTCCGCGGCCCCGCGCGAGGATACCGGCACGCCATCGGCGTTCAGGCCCACTTCGATGGAGCACCCGGTCGAACAATACCCACAGGTGGTGGCCTTCCACTGGGTGATGTTTTTATCGGCAATCTTGATCGGGTTTTTTTTATCGCGACCGAACAGCATGAGGTTTCCTCAAATAGTGTCGACTTAGCCGTCGGTTCCGGTGGCCTGAACTTCGGGTATTTGCATGCGGATCACACCCGCCGCGTTAACCGAAACGGGCACCGTGCGCGAACAGCCCTCGTCGGGTCCCAGAACCTCCCCGCTGATCAGGTCGATGTTCCAGTTGTGCAACGGGCAGGCCACCGCACGGCCATGCACGATGCCCTGGCTGAGCGCCCCGCCCTGGTGCGGACAACGGTCGAACAGGGCAAAAATTTCATCCTCGGCGGTGCGAAACACGGCGATGTCGCCGCTGGGGCTTTCCACCACCCGTGCGCCCAATTTGGGAATATCATCGACCGTACCAATTTCCGTCCACATGATGGGATGCTCCTTTGATCCAACAATCCTGATTTTAAGCGACCACTTTCAGCGGCGTGAATTCGTGGGCATCCTTGGCCCCCCTGGCGCGCTCGCGCCACGGATCTTTTTGCGCCACGGATTGGGAATGCAAGAACCGCGCATACAGGTTTTTGCGGTTGTCCTCATCGTCGACCAATTGCGCCTTGATATGATCCAGACCAACCCGGACCACCCACGGTGCGGTGCGTTCCAGATAGCGGGCTTCTTCGCGGTAAACCTGCATGTACGCCCCGGCGTATTCCAAAACCTCTTGTTCGGTTTCGACCGTGCACAGATAATCGGTAACCCGCACCTCGATGCCGCCGTTGCCGCCAACGTGCAAATCGAACCCGCTGTCGACCGAAATCACGCCGAAATCCTTAATCGTCGCTTCGGCGCAATTGCGCGGGCAGCCCGACACCGCCATCTTGAATTTATGCGGAGTCCATGACCCCCAGGCCATTTTTTCCAACTGAATTCCCATGTCGATGGCGTCCTGGGTGCCAAACCGGCACCACCGTTCCCCGGCACACGTCTTCACCGTGCGCAACGCCTTGCCATAGGCATGGCCGGACACCAATCCGGCCGCGTTCAGGTCCGCCCACACGCCCCGAAGGTCTTGTTTTTTCACCCCGAACAGATCCAGCCGTTGGCCGCCGGTGACCTTGATGGCGGGAATTTCGAATTTATCCACCACATCGGCGATGGCCCGCAATTCGTTCGGCGTGGTCATCCCCCCCCACATTCTGGGCACCACCGAAAACGTGCCGTCTTTTTGAATGTTGGCATGGACCCGTTCATTGATGAACCTGGACTGATTGTCGTCCACGTAATCATCCGGCCACGCGCACAGCAAATAATAGTTCAGTGCCGGACGGCAACCGGGGCAGCCGTCATGGGTAAACCATTCCAGTTCCTGCATCACTTCGGGGATCGATTTTAAATCCTTGGTCACGATCAAACAGCGCACATCATCGTGGCTATAGGGGGTGCAGCCGCACATCGGTTTGACCTTGCCCACTTGATAGCTGTCCCCCAGCATCATCGACAAAAACTGTTCCACCAGGCCCGCACAACCGCCGCACGATGCCGAGGCCTTGGTATGGGCCTTGACTTCTTCCAGGCTGGTCAGGCCGTGTTCGGCGATGGCGGTGACAATGTCGCCCTTGGTCACACCATTACAGCCACAGACTTCATCGTCGTCTTCCATCATCGCCACAACCTTGTTCGGATCGGCAAAATCGCCGCCCGCATAAGCCTGGCCATAAACGATCGTTTCGCGCAGTTCGGAAATGTCGGTGCGGTCTTTGATCAGTTGGAAATACCACGCACCATCGCTGGCATCGCCGTACAGCACCGCCCCTTCCATGACATTGTCGCGCAACAAAACCCGTTTGTAGATCCCCCGGGCCGCGTCGCGAAAGACAATGTCTTCGATCCCCGTGCCGCCGGAAAAATCCCCCGCCGAAAACACATCCACCCCGGTAACCTTCAGTTTGGTCGAGGTCACCGACCCTTCATACACCGCCGCCTCCCCGCCGGTCAGGTGGTCGGCCAGGACCTTGCCCATTTCAAACAACGGCGCAACCAGGCCATACGTGACACCGCAATGTTCAACGCATTCGCCGACCGCGTAAACATCCGGGTTTGAGGTTTGCATTTGATCGTTGATCCTGACCCCACGGCCAATCTTAAGGCCCGCGTCCCGCGCCAACGTCACGTTGGGCTTAATGCCCACCGCCATGACCACCAGATCGGCGTCCAGCACGGTCCCGTCATCCAACTGCAAACCCTCGACCTTACCCTCGCCAATGATCGCCCGGGTGTTCGCCCCGGTCAGCACGGTCAGCCCCCGGGACTTCAATTCCGCAGCCAACAAATAGCCTGCGGCCTCATCCAGTTGGCGTTCCATCAGCGTGTCCATCAGGTGGACCACGGTCACATCCATACCGTTTTCTTTCAGCCCCACCGCGGCTTCCAGACCCAGCAATCCGCCGCCGATCACCACCGCGCGGGCACCCCGTTTGGCCGCCTCCAACATGCGATTGACGTCGTCCAAATCGCGAAACGTCACCACCCCATCGAGATCCACGCCCGGCACCGGGATCATAAAGGGATCGGACCCGGTGGCCATCAACAGCGTGTCATAAGACAGCGTCAAACCGCTTTTGGCGGTCACCGTTTTGGCACCCAGGTCGAGTCCCGTCACCGCGTCGCCGGTGTGCAAGGTGATGGCGTTTTCCCGGTACCAGGCGCGGCTGTTCAAGATGATTTCATCAAACGTCATTTCGCCACTGAGCACCGGGGACAACATAATGCGGTTGTAATTTTCCCGCGGCTCGGCACCGAATACGGTGATATCGAAGGCCTCTGCATCGCGTTTGAGGATTTCTTCCACTGTGCGCATCCCGGCCATGCCGTTGCCGATGACGATCAGTTTCTGTCTCATCTTTTCTCTCCTCAGTTGGCTCGTCTCAAGCCACTGCCTTTTGTGCGGATTTGCCTTGATGTCCGTGTTCGTATTCTTCCAGGAAGCCCAACACCTGTTCGCGCAGGTCGTAATACCCGGGATGTTCCAACAAGGTTTTGCGGGTCCGTGGACGGGGCAAATCGACGTTCATGATTTTGCCGATGCGGGCGTTCGGGCCGTTGGTCATCATCACCACCCGGTCGGCCAGCAAGATCGCTTCATCGACATCGTGGGTGACGCACACGGTGGTCACCTTGGTGCGGCTCCAAACTTCCATCAAAACGTCTTGCAATTCCCAGCGCGTCAGGCTGTCGAGCATCCCGAACGGCTCATCGAGCAACAACAGTTTGGGCGACAGTGCAAAGGCGCGCGCGATGCCCACCCGTTGACGCATGCCGCTGGACATCGCGGCGGTGGATTTATCCATCTCGTCGCCCAACCCCACGCGGGCCAGATAATATTCCACGATGTCGTTGCGTTCCGCCCGGGTTGCATGGGGGAACACCCGTTCAACACCCAGCATCACGTTGTCCCTGGCGCTCAACCACGTGTACAGATTGGGAGCCTGGAACACCACCGCGCGTTCGGGGTTGGCACCGGCGACTTCGTGACCGTCCAAAACAATGCCGCCGTCGCTGATCGAGGTCAGGCCAGCCGCCATCGACAGCACCGTGGACTTGCCACAGCCCGAATGGCCGATCAGGGAAATGAATTCACCTTTTTTGAGGATCGTCTCAAACTCGTCGACCACCGTCAACGGCCCCTTGGCCGTGGGGTAGACCTTTTTCAAATTAAAGAATTCCAGATATCGGTCTTCGTGATGGCTTTTCATCGCCTCGCGCAGAACCTTGGGCGGTTTTTTCGTGGCGGGAAACACCGGGCTGACGTTGGGCAGCACGCCGAAATGTTTGGTCGTGCTTTGCGCGGCCTTACCCGCATCCATCAAATATCCGGTAATCTCGACCCGCAATTTCTTAAACATCGGGTCCGAATTCATCGCCCCCCGGTCGCGCGGGCGCGCCATCTTAACCGGAAAATCAGGGCCCAGGGTGGCATCGGGACCGGGGTTTAAGGGGATGATCCGGTCGGCCAACAAGATCGCTTCGTCAACGTCGTTGGTGATCAGCACCACGGTTTTTTTATCGTTCGACCAAATTTGTTCAATTTCGTCTTGCAGCTTGGCGCGGGTCAGCGCATCCAGGGCCGACAACGGTTCGTCCAACAACAAAATATCGGGGCTCATCGCCAGGGCCCGGGCCACCGAAACCCGCTGGCGCATTCCGCCCGACAATTCCGACGGGCGGCGGTCCACCGCATGGCCCAAGCCCACCATGTCGACGTAATGGTGCACCTTGGCGGTGATTTCTGCCCGGCCAAGATCACCGAACACGCTTTCGACAGCCAGCTTGATGTTGTCCAGGACCGTCAACCACGGAAACAGAGAATAGCTTTGAAACACCACGCCGCGGTCCGGGCCGGGGCCTTTGACGGATTTGCCTTTGAGCAACACGGCGCCGCTGTCGGGGGTTTCCAGGCCGGCGATCAAATTGATCAAGGTGGTTTTACCGGATCCGGAAAAGCCCACGATGGCGACGAACTCACCTTCTTGAATGGTGAGGTCGATGCCGCCCAGAACGGGTGTTTTGTTTTTGCCCTGGCCAAAGCTTTTGGTGACGTTTTTCAATTCCAAAATGGCTGTCATGGTCATGTTCCGTCCCCGCTCATCGCACGTCGCCGTAAGTGAACAGAGCCTGCAAGGCCGACATGAGGCGGTCCAGGACAAAGCCGATGATGCCGATGGTAAACACCGCGACCATAATTTTCGCCAACGATTGCGAGGAGCCGTTTTGGAATTCATCCCACACGAATTTTCCCAAACCGGGGTTCTGCGCAAGCATTTCGGCGGCGATCAAAACCATCCAGCCAACCCCCAAAGACAACCGCAAGCCGGTGAAAATAAACGGCAGGGAACTGGGCAACACCAGTTTGGTCAAGGTGGTGCCCCACTTCAAACGCAACACCCGTCCGACGTTCATCAGATCCTTGTCGATCGAGCCCACGCCAACGGCGGTGTTGATCAAGGTCGGCCACAACGAACACAGCGTCACCGTGATCGCCGAGGTTAAAAATGATTTTTCGAACAACGGGTCTTCGCTGACGAACACCGCGCTGACCACCATCGTCACCAGCGGCAGCCACGCCAGCGGCGAGACCGGCTTGAAAATCTGGATCAACGGCGTCAGCGCCGCACTGACGGTCGGCGACAGCCCGCACATCACCCCCAGCGGCACGGCGATCAACGACCCGATCACAAAGCCCAAAAAGACCGTCGAAATGCTGGTCAGGATTTGATCAAAATAGGTGGGGGGTCCTGTGTATTGGCGAACTTTGATTTTGGCATCGGTATTTTTTGCCAGTTTGGCGGCATTGCGCTTTTCCTGGCGCTCAAAAAATGCCGCTTCCCTGGCCCGTTCGCGGACATGATCGTCATACAAACTGACCGCTTGTTCCCACACCTGTGACGGTCCGGGGATCGTTCCCAGGGACGTTTTCACGGTCGGCGCAATTTGCCCCCAAGCCAACAAAAACAACCCGATCGCCAGCACCGGAACGCCCAACAGCAGCCACAGCTCTTTGCTTTGGGTTTTGATGTCTTCGCCCGTCGCCATTTTCAAAATGGGTGTGATCCAGCCCAGGCCGACAATGTTCAGAAATTTTGCCGCTTTGTTGATGCGCGCGTGACGACGCGCCACACGCCGGGCCTGTTCCTCGGCCTTAAGGGCGTTGACGTTTTCGAGCGTGGTCGCGATGTCCATACTTCAAATCCTCGGTTTCATCGTCTTGATGGGGCGCTGATGGGGCGTTATTCGGCAGACACCACGGTGTTGCCCTTCACCACGTCCTTGTTTTTCAAGCCGATGGGAAACTGCTTCAAATACGCGTTCGGTTGGGTGCCGTCATAAACGATGTTGTCGATGAACTCTGTCTGTGGTGCACGGAACCCGGTGGTGTCCCAGGGAAAGTCTTCAACTTTGGCCTTGCCTTCGGCAACCAGCAGCTTCGCCGCCTGCAGATACACCTCGGGGCGATACACCTGGGCGGCGATTTTCTTGTACCAGTCATCGGGTTTGTATTGGGCGATCTGTCCCCAACGGCGCATTTGCGTCAGGTACCAAATGGCGTCCGAATAATAGGGGTAGGTCGCGTAATAACGGAAAAAGACGTTGAAATCCGGCACCGCGCGAACGTCGCCTTTTTCATACTCGAACGTGCCCATCATGGAATTGGCGATGACCTTGGCATCGGCCCCGACATATTGCGGGCGGGCCAGCATTTTGACCGCTTCGCCGCGATTGGCATTGTTGTTTTCATCCAGCCATTGCGCCGCGCGGATCAAGGCCTTGACCACCGCCAAATGGGTTATGGGGTTTTTCTCGGCCCACGCCTGACTGACGCCGAAAACCTTTTCGGGGTTGTTTTTCCAAATTTCCAGATCCGTCACCACCGGCACGCCAATGCCTTTTTGCACCGCCTGCTGGTTCCACGGCTCACCCACGCTGTAGCCATAAATGGTGCCCGCTTCCATGGTCGCGGGCATCTGCGGCGGGGGCGTCACCGACAACAAAACTTCGGCACCAATTTGCCCGGAAACATCCGATGGGGCGTAATATCCCGGCTGAATGCCACCCGCCGCCAGCCAGTAGCGCAATTCATAATTGTGGGTCGAAACCGGGAACACCATGCCCATATTGAACGGTTTTCCGGCGCCACGGTATTGATCCACCACCGGCTTCAACGCATCGGCCTTGATCGGGTGTATCGGTTTGCCATCGGCCCGCTTGGGCACGTTTGGCTTCATCTGTTGCCAGATTTTGTTGGACACCGTGATGGCGTTGCCGTTTAAATCCATCGAAAATGCGGTGACGATGTTGGCCTTGGTGCCATAGCCGATGGTCGCGCCCAAAGGTTGACCGGCCAACATATGCGCGCCGTCCAATTCGCCGGTGATCACCCGGTCCAACAACACTTTCCAGTTGGCCTGCGGTTCCAGCGTCACATACAGGCCCTCGTCTTCAAAAAAGCCCAATTCATACGCCACCGCCAAAGGGGCCATATCGGTGAGTTTGATAAAGCCGATTTTCAATTCTTCCTGTTCAACGTCCAACGGTTCGGCCCGCGCACCCCCGTTCAACAAACCAACCGCCAGCACCACGGTCCCAAAAATCACCCCCAAACGGGTGTGCAACCGCGTTTTCATCGCCGTATGAGCCGTATGAGCCGTATGAGAAGCCGTCATGTGCCGTTCTCCGCTGCGCCACCGCCGATGTGTGGCTGGTTGTTTTTGACACCTCCTCACTTACAAAATGCGTGCCAGTCCGCCCCTGTGGCCATAAGTCTTTGATTTTTCGACAATACTGGGTTTCCCCCGGACCTACCCCCCGGCAGCACCATGCATTTATGATCAATATTAGTGCATATTAAGTTTATAAAATATAATGTGCCTATTTATTAATCATAAACAGGCATAAAATATCATTTGTCCTTGGAATAAGCCATTTTTTGGGGTGCTTTAGGGTCACATTCGGATCGCCCTGATGTGCATTTCAGGCATCTGCGGGGATGAAATCTACTTATGAATGTGGAATATGGTTGTTATTCAATCTTTTAAAACGCACAACAACACCACGCCCAAAAACACCTGGCCTGAAATATTGTGCACAAAATATAAGCAACCCAGGATCACCCGTCCCGGTCGGGGTAAAAAATACTCAAAATGAGCAATTCATCTTCGCCGGACGGCATTTGCACCTCGGCAAAGTTGCCCTGACCTTTGTCCAGCAACGCCCGGCCAATAGGGGAATCCGCGCTGATAAGCCCCTCGCCCGGGTCGGTTTCGTCACTGCCGACGATGGTCACCGTTTGCACCCGGCCGTTTTCGCGTTCAAACCGCACCGTCGCACCAAAATGGACCCGGTCGCGTTGCGCTTGAAACCGCGGATCGACCACGGTTAAAATTTCCAGGCGCTTGCGCAAATAGCGCACCCGGCGGTCAATTTCACGCAAGCGTTTTTTGCCGTAAATATAATCGCCATTTTCCGACCGGTCCCCGTTACCCGCCGCCCAATGCACCGTGCGCACCACTTCGGGTCGTTCTTTTTCCCACAACTGCACCAGTTCCGTCTGCAAGGTGGCATACCCGGTGGGCGTGATGCGTTCTTTTTCGGCGTCCATGGTGTTCTCACTCATGCGCAACGTCAAAGCTCAAAGCGTGCGGGCCTTGCATAGCGGGCATTCAAATTGTTTTCCCCGAACCGCAAAATACGCTACCTTCAGGCCAACTTTAAGTTATTTTTCATTTTCACGATTTTCCGCAAAGAAGCGTTTCCATGAAAGTTCTCATCACCGGCAGCGCCGGATTTATCGGCAATCGCGTCGCCCAACACCTGCTGGCGCGTGGCGACCAGGTGGTCGGCCTGGACAACATGTCACCCTATTATGACGTGAACCTGAAACAAGCCCGGCTGGATCAGGTGATCGACCACGAAAACTTTGTCGAGGCCCGCTTTGACATGGCTGAGCGCGAAAAAGTCGCCCAATTGTTCGCCGATCAGCGCCCCGACCGGGTAATCAATTTGGCCGCCCAGGCGGGTGTCCGTCATTCTCTGGAAGCCCCCCACGAATACGTAGACACCAATCTTGTTGGGTTCGTCAATATTTTGGAAGGCTGCCGCGCCGCCCAGGTCGAACACCTGGTCTATGCCTCATCGAGTTCGGTGTACGGCACCAACGCTCACATGCCGTTTTCGGTCCACGACAAAGTCGATCACCCGATCAGCCTGTACGCCGCCTCCAAGCGCGCCAATGAATTGATGGCCCATACCTATTCGCACCTGTTTTCGATCCCCTCCACGGGATTGCGCTTTTTCACCGTTTACGGCCCCTGGGGCCGCCCGGACATGGCGCTGTTTCTGTTCGCCAAGGCGATTTTGGCGGGCGAGCCGATCAATGTGTTCAACAACGGCGAAATGAGCCGTTCGTTCACCTACATCGACGACATCGTCGAAGGCGTGATCCGGGTTTTGGACAAACCACCCGCCAGGGCCACCGCCGTGGGCGATGAAGAAGACCCCGCCAACAGCCAAACGGCCCCGTTCCGGGTGTTCAACATCGGATCCGACGAAGCCGTCAGTTTGATGCACTACATCGACGTTTTGGAACAAAACTTAGGTCTCAAGGCGATCAAAAACATGTTGCCGATGCAGCCCGGCGACGTGGCCGCGACGTGGGCCGATGTCGATGACCTCAAAACCGCCGTCGGCTATCAGCCCACCACCACGGTCGAGGACGGCGTCAAACGGTTTGTCGAATGGTACAAAGACTACTACGGCGCGTCTTAAAAACGAGGCCGACATGAACGACACCCGTCCCAAACTGATTTTTACCGTCACCGAGGACTGGGCGTTTTGGTCCCACCGTCGGCCCACCGCCCTGGCCGCCCGGGACGCGGGCTATGATGTGGTGGTGGTGGCGCGGATGACGGACCACCGCGCGCGCATCCAGGCCATGGGTTTTCGCACCATCGCGTGGTCGATCAAACGCGAAAGCCAAAACCCCCTGTCGGAATTCACCGCGCTGATCGACCTGATCCGAATTTACAAGGCCGAACGCCCCGACGTTTGTTATCACGTGGCGCTCAAATCAATTCTTTATGGATCCATCGCCGCGCGGATCACCCGGGTCGGGGCCTGGGTCAATTTGTTTTCCGGCCTGGGCGTGGTGTTTATCTCCGACTCCTTGAAGTTTCGCGCGGTGCGCGCCCTGGTCACGCCGTGGCTGCGGTGGGCCATGAGCCCCGCCAACAGCCGCCTTCAGGTGCACAACAAAGACGATCAAAAAACACTCAACGGGTTGGGCATTTCCACGCCCGCGCGCACCGACCTGGTGCCCGGGTCCGGGTTGGATCTGGAAAATTTCCCCGCCACCCCCGAGCCCGCATCCGCCCCCCCCACCGCCGTCCTCGTCGCCCGCATGCTGTGGGACAAAGGCATTGGTGAATTGGTCGATGCAGCCCGGATCTTAAAAAACCGCGCCGTCGAACTGCGCATTGTTTTGGTCGGCAATCCAGACCCCGCCAACCCCGCGTCGATCCCCGAAAGCCAACTGGCCGCATGGGCGGAGGAGGGCTTGATCGAATGGTGGGGACGGCGCGAAGACATCGCCGACATTCTCAGCCACAGTCACATCGCGGTGTTGCCGTCGTACCGTGAAGGCATGCCGCGCAGCCTGTTGGAAGCCGCCGCCATCGGGCGGCCCATGGTGGCGTTCGACGCGGTGGGATGCCGGGACCTTGTTCGCGACGGAAAAAACGGTCTGCTGGTGCCGTTTCAAGACGTGTCCGCCCTGGCCGATGCCTTGCAAACCCTGGCCGTCGATGCGCCTTTGCGCCGGCGTCTCGGCAAGGAGGGGCGCCGCGACATCGAAAACACTTACAGCGCCGCCGCCATCCGCGCGCGCCTCAAGGGCATTTTCGCGGCCCTGCGCCCCCCCCAAACCTGACCCCGGCAGGGATTTTTTCACAACCCCAAACATCGTGCGTCGTTCTTCCAGAACCACGAAGGTCGCAGCCCCCGAACCAACCCCGGGCCACGCCACCAGACCACCATGTCTTGGGAGAACCTCACATGAGCGACGACCGCACGACCGCCTCCACCGCCGCCCTCCAAAAAGATTCCGACACATTGGCCGACGGCGCACCGTCAAACGAACCGCAGGCCAAACGCAAGGCCAACCCTGACACCCGCCCCGGTCGCCGTCCCGATCCCCCCGAGCCATCCCATCAAGACAGGTCCGATGAAGGCACCCACCTCGAAGCCCTCAGCCGGTCCTTTGAGACCTACGTGCGCAACTACCAGGACACCTGGCATCAAGCCTGGCAAGACGCCATCCGCGCGAACGAACAAGACGTGAAAGCCTATGAACAAGACGTGATCGCGTGGCAACATTCGTTGCGCTCCTTGCACACGGCGTCGCCGCCGAGCCCGGCAAAAACGAAACCACCTAAATCGTAATTTTCGCCTGGCAATCAAGGGGGTTCAACCATGTCCGACAAAACCGGTCTGGACGACCTGGTCAACGCAATCGTCGGCTCGATCACCATGACCCGTGCCATCGAACAAGCGGTTCAAAAACAAATTGAAGCCGCCATGGAGGCCGCCCAAACGGTCACCACAGACCTGATCACAAAGACCGTCAGCAGCCCGGATCTGGCGCAAGAAAATTTGAAAATTCAAAAGGCGATTATCGACAAAACCATCGCCGCGATCCACGCCCTTGGCCCGACGGACAAAGCGTCCCCCAAATCAAAAACCTGAAAACCGGATCACCAACCGCTGGAGACTTGTGCCATGAGCCCTCAACCCACGCCTCAGCCATCTCTTCGCCCATCGCTGGCCATGCCCATCGAAAATGGCCCGTCCGTCACCATCCCACAAACGGATATTGCTCATATGGGAACCTCTCAAGTCACCCCGCCCGCCCCGCCCCCGACAACAAGCCCGGAGCCTGCCCCCATGCCGATGCCGCCACTGCCAGACGGCATCACCCAGGAGGCCGTCAACGCGGCCATCGCACAAGTCGAACACAGCGCCACCACCGATGGCCTTTCGCCGGAAGTCCTCGCCGCCGCCTGCGCCCAGCTTGAAGTCCACGCCAAGGCCCAGGGGATTGACCTGAACCAGGCCGTGGCGGATCCGAACGCCACCCCCAATTCAAGTTCCGCCCCGCCATCACCCCCCCACGTCGAAGCCGCCGTGCTCGATAAAAAAAGTGTCATGGATGAATTCGGCACACAGCGCGAGGCGTTAAAAAATGCCGTCAGAGACCAACGCGAAGCCATGCAACAGCCCTATAAAGACGCCCTTGCCAAAGCCGCGCCGGGAACCACCGGGGAGGGCACCATGAACGCGGCGGCAATGACCGAATTGGCCGCCGCCATGAAGGACCTGGATCCCGCCACCGTGGCCCTGATCAACGCCATCGGGGCGATGAATGCCAACCCGTCGATCCTCAACAATGTGATGTGGATCGAAATCATTCGCGCGGTGCGCACCATGATTGCCCAAGAAGCCAAAAAGCAACTCCACGAATTGCTCACCACCCCCGCCGCATCGTGATTTGACGGCCACAAATGGCGTGAGCCGGGGGGCACCTGAAAATACACGCATTAAGTGCTTATGGTTCATTGTTATGAAACATTACGGCATCATTATACACACCTTTAAGTTGCTTTTAAAAAACAAAACAAACATGGAGATATGTATATTTTTAAATATATCCGGTTTTAGGATCACAAAATGCTTTGATTATACGTCATTAGCGTACAAGGACGCCAGGCAACACACACCGCACAAGCACATGAATACGTCACACATGTGCATAAAAAGAGGAGGGGTGCGCGGTCCAAATAGCACGCTATACTTGTGTTATCCAATGTATCCTGCATATCTCTTGATACATGGTGAGTGCGGGATTAGCCGGGTTTTTTGCGCGCAATTTAACGATGGGGATTTTCAAGTTTTCCAGGCACCCGGATTATAGGGCGAGCCAGACCTACCAGGACCACGGCGATACAGCCGCCACAGACGATTTTCAAGACGGCGTATACGACGCCATCTCCGAGGTTCCGGAGCCAGGGGTCTCGCGCAAGGCCCGCAGGAAAAAACGCCTCTCCCCGGCGGCGGTCATTGCAAGGTCCCTGGCACCGGACGCTCAACATATGTCGCCCGCCGAGATCATTCAGCGGTCCCTGAGAAATGCCTACGGCAGCCCCACGATGACCCCGACGCCACCCGCGCCCCGCCATCCCCCCCAGTTTCAGGCCCCGCCGGCCCCGCCCCCCCTGCCTCGGCCACCTCTTCCCCGATCGCCTCTTCCCGGGTTTCCCTTCCCCATAGCGCCACAGTTTCCCGTTCCCAATGCCCCCTCCCGCAACCGGGATCAGGAGCCTTTTGCCGACTTTTGGAATGTGTGGATGAACCACCACGAATACCTGTTCAAGCAAAGCATGCGCTTCACCGCCGGCAACATGGCGGACGCGGAAGACGCCCTCAGCCAAGCCATGCTCAAGGGCTCTCAACATTTTGACGGTGACGTTATTCGCAACGAACGGGCGTGGTTGACCCGCCTGGTTCATAACGCCTGCATGGATCAACACCGGTCGCGCAAACGCCAGGCCCGCCTGAGCGATGAAATTGACGGCGACGATCCCGACCAAGCCCCCAACATCACCCCCCGTCCGACACGCACCCCGGACGAAGCCCTGCACATGCGCCAGACCTTTGACCACCTGGAACGCCAATTGATGGATTTGCCGGTGTCACTGTTGGAACCGTTGCTGTTGCGGGTGGTCGAAGAAAAATCCTACGATGAAATTGCGGGCCGTATGGGGTTGTCGAACTGTGCCGTGCGCAAACGGATTCAACTGGCCCGCGACCGATTGCGCCAATCTAAATTTTTATAACCGCACCACGCCAGGTCCGCCACCAGGGCAGGCCCGTTTTCGGGTCTGTTTTTTTGCCGTGCTTGCCCCATCACACCCCGTCACAAACCAAAAAAGACCGCCCAAAATGGGGCGGTCTCATGGGGCGGTCTCACAAGCCACCATGTGGTCCGGCCTTACGTCTTGGTCGCGGGGAACTCCGTGGCGATCGCGGTGGCCGTCACCCCGACCGTGGCCATGTTGGTGCTGGCCGCCACCACCATTTCCTGCAAGATCGCCAACACCGGCGTGTAGATCGGAATATTGGCCTCATTTTCCAGCATCTTGGCGACAATCACACCTTGCGCGGTCATGGCGATGTTTTCCACGTTGCGCGAATAATCCGTGGCATCTTGCACCGCGAACGCCGCCGACTGGGCAACCTTTTGATACGCGGTTGCAGCCCCCTGGTTGGCCGCCGATCCCATCACGGCGGCGTTGGTCTGGTTGACCGCGTCGATGATTTGGGCGTTCACGCCACCGGGCACCGCGGTCAACGCGGTCGTGGACGATGCATTGTTATCCGTATCCGTCATCACGTCACCTGGACCACAGATGGGTCCTCTCCCTGCTCAGAAAGTTTAAAACCTGTGGCCACGCCACCCCTAAAACCCGCAAACAAGCTAGCTTTTGGTGCCGTTGGCCGCATCGAAAATCATCCGCACGCCGCTGGACGTCACGGCGTTACCGATTTGCTGCAATCCCCCTTGGGCCTGCATGGCATTTTCCATCGCCAAAGAAATCGAATGCGCCATGGTCTGATAGACCATGGCCATGCTTTGGGCTGGAGCCTCGGCAACCACCTTGACGTTCGTCTGGGTGACGGCATCGGTGACTTGTGAATTGACGCTGGTGCTATCGGGCATTGTTATGACCTATAAACTTAAATGTTCAAATTCCAGTGACCTTAATTCTTAAAATCACCCTGTCTCCCCACTACGTTTTGCCGGCCACCAGGGCGACCAGCAACGCCATCATCAAATCCGTGGTGTCACTGTTCGCAACCCTGGATGTGGCAGCGGCACCGGCCTGGGTGGTGTTGCCATACAATTGCATCACACCTTGATTGGTCGCCGCCTGAGCGGCAATCGCGGCGTGCTGTTGCATCTGGGTATTGTTTTCAAACATAATCCCCAAAGAGTGCGCCGCCGTTTGGTAAACCGTCCCCATCGCTTGCGCGGGCGCGTTGCCCAGAACCGCCACGTTGGTTTGCGTGACCGCATCGGTGATTTGATCGTTCACGGGTGTTGGCATCACCATAAACCGTTTCCTTCCTCTGCCCACCCGCGCCAAGATGCATCAGGGCCGTTGGTCCGTTGGGTTGACGCGGAACACTCTGCTTTGTGAACCGCATCCATCCGTTTCGTGTTTATCCCGCTGTCCCCGCCTTGGTGATGATCGCCATCAGGGCCGCAGCCGCGGAATTGCCGATTTGTTGCATGCCCCCCTGAGTCTGGGTCGCATTTTCCATCGACAGCCCCATCGCATGGGACATGGCCTGAGACGATACCCCCAACGCCCCTGCGGGACTTTCCCCCACCACCTTGACGTTGGCCTGGGTCACGGCGTCGGTGATTTGGGTGCTTACGAGATCCGCCATGTTTTCACGCCTTCCTCATCTGATCATTCGTTCCATACGCACGGCAAGCAATATGAACAGCTAGCTATTTGCTACCACCAATCGGGCTGTTTCTTGCTGGACATCGCCACCAAAACACCATCCATTTTCGTTTCCAAAGCGGTCAGGCGGTTTTCTTGATGCAGCATATCCGCAGCCTGCGTGGTGGTGGTGGAGGTGATATTGGTGGTGTTTCTATCCACCTTGTTCAGCAGCTCGGACGACCCCAATATCGCGCCCGTTTCATAACCTTCCGCGTCATCGGATTTGGCCTTCGGCGCGGCGTTTTGGGGAATATCCACGGTCACACAAGCACCGTCCTGGAGCGCAAGAATTTTGGCCAGCGCCGCCGCCTGGGCTTGAAGCTGCAAGGGTTGCGACAGGTCATGGTCGCGGATCATCCCGGCAGAAATCAAGGACTGGGTGTTGACCATATTGAACATCGCCTCCAAAGTCGCCAGCCCGACACCACCACCCATGGACAATATGGCGGCTTCAATGGCTTGTCGTTTTTCTTTGTGGGCCATCGTCCTGTCCTTTCGATGTTGAGGTCCGGTTAATCCCTATCGCCAGATCCAGTGTTCAAATTCAACAGTTGCTGCACACATGCACTGGTGCAACACAGACCCACCTGATCGAGTTGGCGTTGCATCTGCGTTGCGTTCATCAAAACCGCCCCTTGCGCCGTCGAGTTGGCCAGCATCGACCCCAAGGCGGCAAAGGCCGGGCCGGAGCCCAGGACCATATTCACGCCCTGGCTCATATCTTCAAATTTATCCGCATTCCAATTGTTGCTGCCCATGCCTTCGAGCAAACCCGACATCATGCCCAAATAACCGTCCGATCCACCACCCACAGGCGGCGTCCCCCCCCCTTGGGATCCGGTTTGGGGACCAAACTGGGGATCAGGTTGGGCTGGCGAACCAGATGGTGGCCGCGCGCCCATCACCAAAGCCTCCCGAGCGGCATACGCCGCATCGGCGGCGGTGGCGGCTTCATCGGCGGCGGCGGCGGCGGCATCCGCAGCGGCGTCGGCTTTTTCCTGAAGCTGTTGCGCAAGCATAAATTCACTGGGCGCGAACCCGTTCGGAGCGTCGTCAATGGCTGCGCTTGTGGCGGCCCTGGATGTGGTGGCCCTGGACGTCCGCCGAGGGGACGTTCCTTGCGCTTTCCCCTTTGGGTCAGCCTGCCCCCCCGGGCTCGTCGCATCACGCTTCGTATTCGCCATCGTTTGTCTCCTACACCTTGCGAAGGTGAGCGTTCACCTTGCCAAGGTGAGCGTTCTCTAAGATGAACACCGATAACCGGCGGGCATCTCCTTCCGACTGACGTTTCCAAACTCGATCCGTGATCTCAAAAAACGCCGGTGGTCATTTTTGCGGAACCGGCCGTCACAATTGGGAAAATCCAATCCAGCTGTGACGGCCTTTGGCCCTTACAAGCCATCAAGTCCGCATGGTTTGCCTTAGCTCACGCCGGACGTGCTGGCGCGCAAGGCAGACATCAGTGCAAGCATGTTGTCGGGCACATCGGAGCCGCCGATTTTGGACGTTGCAACCGCGCCGGCCATGGTGTCGACACTGTAAATCTGGATCACGCCCTGGTTGGTCGCGGCCTGGGAAGCGATTGCCAACTGCTGTTGCGAACTGACCGCATTTTCATACAAGATGCCGGTGGAATGGGACAAGGACTGATACAAAGCACCCATGGCCATCGCGGGCGCATCGCCCAAAACCTTGACGTTTGCCTGGGTGACAGCATCGGTAATTTGACCGTTCACGGGGGTGGGTAATGCCATTTTGAATTCTCCTGGTTTAAGACCTGATAACTTGATGGGTGGATGCCGGGCTCACAGCCCAAGGTGAAGGTTCGTGCATCCTGCTTTCCCTTAAATGACGGTGGTCCTGGCGGTTTGTGACACCCGAAATAATTTTTTTTACTATTTATTTTCAAAGCCTTATAGATAAACAGACCAAACCCGCCAGGCCCAAATGGGTCTGGCGGGTTTGGCAGAAAACGGCACCTGTTTCGTTTAGCTTACGCCGCTGGTTGATGCGCGCAGGGCGCTCAAAAGAGACATCATGTTGTTCGGCACATCGGAGTTGCCAATTTTTGCCGTGGCGGCGGCACCGGCCATGGTGTCGACGCTGTAGATTTGGATCACACCCTGGTTGGTCGCGGCCTGAGCGGCGATGGCCAACTGTTGCTGTGAACTGACCGCGTTCTCATAGAGAATGCCCGTCGAGTGGGACAGGGACTGGTACATTGCCCCCATCGCCATAGCCGGCGCATCCCCCAGAACCTTGACATTGGTCTGGGTGACAGCATCCGTAATTTGGCCGTTCACCGGAGTGGGTAAAGCCATTTTTCGATCTCCTTCATCGGTTTGGACTGCTTGGCACCAAGGCTCCGCTTGGGTGCTTATGGTGCACGGTTATCACGCTAATGACGCGCAATGCAGTCCGTTGTGATTGTTCAGATGATGTTTTTGATGGGCTTGAGCACCCACCCTTAGTTGGACGTGGTGGCGCGCAGAGCCGTCATCAGCGCCATCATGTTATCGGGCACGTCGGAATTGGAGATTTTCGCCGTGGCCGCGGCACCGGCCATGGTATCGACACTGTAAATCTGGATCACGGCCTGGTTGGTCGCGGCCTGACCGGCAATATTCAGCTGCTGTTGTGAACTGACCGCATTTTCATACAAAATACCTGTCGAGTGCGACAAAGACTGATAAATCGCACCCATTGCCATCGCAGGGGCATTGCCCAGAACCTCAACATTGGTCTGGGTTACGGCATCGGTGATCATGCCGTTCATCGGGGTTGGCATCGCCATTGTGTCTTTCCTTTATCAATGCTGACCCGCAGGTCAGTCCATCTTCGGTGTTGTGTGGTGCGTAAAATCATAAAAACCTGACCCGTCCCCGACATCGGGCCAGAATTTTTACCGTTCACCCTTAGCCGGACGTGGTGGCCCGCAAAGCCGTCATCAACGACAGCATGTTATCGGGCACGTCGGAATTGGCGATCTTGGAGGTCGCAACCGCAGCCGACATCGGCGGCACGCAATAGATCTGTATCACGCCCTGATTGGTCGACGCCTGGGCAGCAATGTTCAACTGCTGCTGTGAGCTGACCGCATTTTCATACAAAATACCCGTCGAGTGCGAGAGCGATTGATAAATCGCCCCCATTGCCATCGCAGGGGCGTCGCCCAACACCTTGACATTGGTTTGAGTAACGGCATCCGTGATCATTCCGTTCACGGGAGTCGGCATGGCCATAAGCTGTCTCCATATTGTGGGTTTACGTTAAACCTCTCCCCTACAGCTGTTTGACGCCGACCTCCTGGCTTTGTGATACAAAGGCCCTAAATATCCCATGGCGTTCCTGTGGCCGGGGCTCCACATAAAAAAGGAGGGCCGAAGCCCTCCCCAGACTGTTGACAAACCCCGTCGATTTTTCGGCGGGGTTTGTTTTTTCCGGTATCGGCGCCGGATCTGAACGGGGCGAGCGGAAGCCGAGTGCTCAGACCGGCCTGGGGTCGGGTTTCGGGGCCATG
>Ga0316205_10000408_pt1 | contig 83050 bp, 72 predicted proteins | sample 3monthpyrite_MG_FD_204941 | JGI IMG/M metagenome (GOLD analysis project Ga0316205, IMG submission 204941) | Microbial mat bacterial communities from mineral coupon in-situ incubated in ocean water Damariscotta River, Maine, United States -... | ecosystem: Environmental > Aquatic > Marine >...
GATGCAATTAGGGCAAAGTATGTTTGATGCCAAAAAGGATTTAGAAGTGCGAGATGCGCTTGCACATGCTATGTTTGGAAAGTTATTGCAGGAAACGGGGGATAAGTTTTTGCTAGCAGCAGAAGCGCCAAAAGTCTCTATGGGAATCTTTGTTTTGGCGAAATCGAAAAAGACCACTGCCAAAACACTTGTTTTAAAATCATCATTTGATTTTATGTTGAAAATGATTGCATTGGCCGATACTATTGGTGGTTTTCCTTTTGGAAATACTCCAGAACTCGTGCTTTTAAAAAAAGCGATAACATTACACGCTGTTTATGAACATGTAACGGCGAAACTAAATCCCCAACCCAATGATGATCTACACTTGGTTTTAAACAGAGTCCAACTTATGCGGGATTTCTATGCTAGTTTTCTCGAAAAGAAAAAATTTAAAGATTCTAAAATGAAAAAACAAAACCAGATAACCGGGCCACATAGATCAGATAGAATGCGATTGGTTGGAATGGCGCTTTCTGACGTGGGAAAGGTGAAAGCATGGACGCACCCCCGTTACGGTTGGCGCTATCTTAAACAAATCTATGATATTGCCCTCAATGGTAACCATCGATTTTCTAACAGACATTTCAAATACCCCACTCCCGATTACCAATGTGCTCATGGGGATAAGGAATGTGTGAAAAAGAAGAGGAAAGTACCAAAATCGAGACTGGTGAAACGAGATCTTTTAGGATCTTGGTGTGGAATTGGTGCCCTGTATTGGATGAGAATGATTGGGCAGACCGATTTGATTTGGAGATTAACAGCTGGGAAAAGTACATTGGCAAGTAAACTTAAGAAGAAACCTTGGACTGAAATTCCCAAAGTAGGGGATTTAGTTATAAAAACGGCCGGGGGACATCATGGTATTATTACTTGGGTAGACCCCAAGGCAAAAGTGCCCAATGGGAAAAAAGAATGGCAGCAAATAAAGGTGCGAACGGTGGAGGCGAACGCGGGCAAAGGTGAGATTTTACATACGCCATCTGGTGGCAAAACCTTGGCCCCCTTTGACGTTGGAGCCTTTAACCCCTTTGAACGAAAGCCATAGGTTTTTGTTTTCAGCATTACAATAAAAAAGGGAGCCATTAGGCTCCCTTTTTTATGCAACACATGGAGTGTTTTATTTTACGATCAATTTCTTGGTAATAGATTGATCCCCTGCCTGGATTGTTACAAAGTACAAGCCTGTGGCATAGTTTGAAATATTTAATGAGGTCTGAGACCCACCACCAAACGTTGACTCGTTTATGCGTTGGAGTGTTTGACCTAGACTATTGGTAACTGTAATATTAATTTGCTCTACCAAAGGAGCAGCCAGTTCAATAAATAGATTGTCTGATGCCGGGTTTGGATAGATGGTTACAATTTCATTGAGTATGTTGTCTTCCACACTTAATGCACAATCAACGACTCCACCACCATAATTTGAGGCAACGACTCTACGTCCTACCCATCCTTCGGTGTCATTTTTAGCCGCAACCGAGAACCAAATTGTTGCATTCGGATCGGCAATAGGAACAACAATGGTATTTGTACTCGATGTACCCACAAGTTCCATATACTTAGCTCCTAACATATAGAAATCGTAAGATTCGGCATCTGCAACATCATTCCAGCTAAATCGAGCTGCGTCTGGGCACATACCCACCAACTGTAAACCACTTGGTTGAGGCGCAATATTAAACGGATCGTCACTTACATCTTGGAAAGAACCACTAGTTATACGCACTAATACCTCACCAGAAACATCAGCAGGGATCGTCCATGCTCTATGGAAAACGTTGTCATTAACAGTAGCTATGCTATTCCAAGTACCTCCATTATCTGAAGAATATTCCAATACAAAATCATCGGTAGTATTGATGGCATCCCAGTGGATGATCTCAGCTTGACCAGGTACTACTTTTTCTCCACCGTTTGGATACGTGATGGTTAAATTCTCAGCAATAGGCTCCCAAACAACAAAATATTCTTGAGGTCCTACAGGCACATTGAATCCCGTAATTTCGATATCATAATCTCCGGCAACAGGAGTATTGATGAGCACTTGTTCCATATTGTTAAGGCGATCAATCCCGTTTGTAGCTGGAGTATCAAGATTTACTGGGTTAGGCGTAGGGTCTAGGATCCAAGGAAGGAAATCAGTGTTAGATGGATCGGTAACGACAAGGTCTAGGTCATTAACCAAGGCAGGGTTTGCTCCCGCAGTTGCTTCAGCATCCGTCCAATATACCATAAAACGAACCTGAGTTGTTCCTGAAGGGACAGTAATGGTATGCGTATTTGAATTTCCTTGTGTAACATCATCGGTAAGAAAACGATTGTCTTCAATAAGTTTCCCAGCACGAAGACCGTTTACGATTCCCCAACCAAAATTAAAGTCAGGCCCAACGTTACCAGCATCATTTGCAGTATTTAGTAAGGTAGCTTTAATAAGACCAGATGGAGGCAGTGTTCCGCCGTTTCCATCAGCATACAATTCATATAGTTGTGCCGCTACTCCTGCAATTCCTGGAGCTGCACCTGAGGTACCTCCAAAAGATTGGTAGGTGTTATTTTCGTTAGTAGAAATTTGGTTTTGCCCATTAGCAGCAATATCTGGCTTAATTCTACCATCTGTCGCGGGACCTTTACTACTAGAGTTAACAAGGTTACCATTAAAAAAGGTGTTAGCGGTAGCAATTACATTCTTTCCTTGTTTGTGACCTCCTGTAATATTCCCCCAGCCTGCACCAGCGCCATATCCACAATTTGAAGTTCCTGAATTTCCACAAGAAAATAAGTGTAATAGGCTTGTATTGTTTCGAGTTTGCTGATCCACAGTTCTGGCAATACTAGTATAACCACCATTACAGCCATTACCGTAAGATGAGTTTGTAATTTGAACCGTTCCGCTATTAATTAGACTCGTAGTAGCACCATCCAAAAAGCTAGAAGCATATGTAGACACATAAACATCAGATCCGGCAGCCATACCGCGGCGTGTAGGGTCAAGGTTTCCTGCACCGGCAAAGATACCAGCAACACCGTCGCCATGTGTTCCACCAGAACCACTAGTGGTACTATTATCAATACGCCCTTGAAAATCAATATGAGGGCCAACAATTCCATCATCACGTACTAAAACTCCAACACCAACTCCTGTATAATTTCTTCCAGCACTGGTTTGAGTATCTAGTCCGTTAGAACGGTGTAAACTTTTCCCTCGTGTATCTTCAGCTACATCTGGAGCTACAATAACTTCAACCCACTTTACATAAGGTAGGTTTGATAATTCGTCCAGACAGTTATTTGGAATAATGAGGTTAATATTATTTGACCCATCAAACTGTTCTTTTACAGAAATCTGTTTTTGCGCCAATTGATTAATCACCCATGCCGTGTTCACGTTCTTGTGATGTTGTAGGGTTACCAAGATATTATTGCCTTGTCGTGCCCAGCTTCCAATGTCACCATTTTTGAGATTAGTTGACATTTTAAATCTTCCTTCAACGGGAACAATTGCGCGAACACCTTTGCTTTGTAAATAGGAAATAGAAGTAGATTCTGGGAAATAGAATAAATACGTTTGGCGAGGAATATAGTCTAACAACTGTAGGTTGCTTGCTCTAAATTCGTCTTGAATGTCTTGAGTGGGTGTTTCGAAAAATTGAATCCATCCAAAATATCCATTTTCTAGTTTTGCCGAATCGGGCATTTGACTCCAATCGAAAGTAGTGATGTTTTCTTGGACGTCTAAAATTTCATCTTGAAACTGAATGGTGTACGGATTTTGAGCTAGGGATATGGAAACAACACATATCATCGCCAAAAAAGAGACACTTTTACGCTTCAAGAGAGAAAAGAAAGTAGCTTTTTTCATAGTCTTAAATTTAGGTTAAAATAGGATTTTTAGTCATAAGAATCTCAAAGATATCCAATTGCAATAAGAAATCCATAATAAAATAGGTTAAAATAGGGTGTTTATTGAAGTATTGTAACTTCAATAATATAAAACAAAGAAGGTGTTTTTGCCCCTAAAATGGGAGTATTGGTAAATTATTCGAAAAGAGCCTTAAGCTCAGTGGCATCTGCCGGAGCCATTTTTCCTGCTAAGACTAAACTTAATTGTTTTCTTCGTAGCGCAGCAACATGGCGTTCTTTTTCCAATGGGGTTTCTGGAATTAAGGGAGGTACGGGAACTGGATTCCCAGTTTCATTAACGGCAACAAACGTATAGATAGCTTCATTAGACTCACTACGCATACCGCTTTCCCTATCTTCAATCCAAACATCCAAATATACCTCCATAGAACTATTAAAGGCTCGAGATACATGTGCCTCTACGGTAACTACGCTACCCAACGGAATTGTCTTATTGAAGGCCACGTGATTTACCGAGGCTGTTACCACAATTCTTCGGCTATGTCTTCGAGCGGCAATACTTGCGGCTCGATCCATTCTGGCCAGAAGCTCGCCACCAAACATATTACCAATGGGATTGGTTTCACTAGGTAAGACCAAATCGGTAATAATAGTTCTTGAATCTTTAGGGGTTCTAGGTTCCATTCCAAATAAATTTTGGCAAAGGTACGTCAGTTTTCAACGAAAAAGAGAAACCAAAAGGCAAATAATAGTAAAAATTAGTTGTCTAGCTCCTGCGTTAATAACCAAGCATCAGGGTTTTCAGATTGCTGAATAGCACGCAGTGATTCCAGCGCTTCTCGTCTATCTTCATAGCTGTTATAAACAACTTGATGCAATCCATACCGGTTTTTCCCGATCATTTTCGGATAAAACCCTTTGGCCACTAGCTGCTTCATTTTCTTAGTGGCATTTTCTTCGATTCTGAAGGCGCCCGCCATAATATGGTATTTTCCTGACTCCTTTGGAAGGATAAGGTTTATTGAAGGAAGGGGGTTTTCAATAACGAATGTAGCTTCTTGAATCTGGTTTTCAACAAGCGTATTGGCACGTTGCTTCTCAACAAAGTTATGTTTTTGTATTTGCCCTTCATAAATCTTAAGGCCGCCAAAACCCGTAGCCGAAATAGCTAATAATGCAATGGCCGCATACTTAAGATAGGGTCTTGAAAGTGTTTTTGTGGGCGTAAATAGCACAGGAACTTCTTCAGGAACTTCTGAAGTCGAAGTTTCCACAACTCGATCAATTTTAGGAGATACAAAGGTGGAAAGACCAAACGAAGCCGTACTAAAGTTTTGAGTTTGAGTAGGCGTAAATTGTACCGAATTTTCAGTGTTTAAATGAAATTCTCCAATGTTCTTTAAGGTTACCGTTTCGCCTTCAGCCAACTGAAGTGATAACTGCCCGGTGAAATTTCGAATCTTTTGCAAAGCTGTTTCATAACTACAATTTTCTACAGCCGCAACCTGATTGGCAAAAAGCCCATCATTAGTTTGTAATTGTCGGTTAAAAGACAACGTTTTTCCTGGGGGATAAAAGGTATATCCATCGTCTATTTTAGCAGAGTGATATTGTGTTAAGAACGCTCCAAAACCTGGAATGATAACACATTCATAGCGATATAAAAGATCTTTAATGTATGTAGCCAGTTGCATATATCAAACATAGTTTTTTTTTCAAATGCTTTCAATACCAAAGCCGGGAACTTATTAACAACGATAAAAATTGTAATTTTGAAACCTTCCCGCCCTTTTTTATATGTTATCAAAGAACGAATTACGCTATGCATTAGCGCTTCAGAGGGTACCCAATTTAGGAGATACATCAGCCAAGAAGTTGTTGCACCATGTAGGATCTGCTGAAGGAATTTTTAAAGAAAAGAGGCAAAACCTGCTTAAAATTGAAGGTATAGGAGCGCTAAAACTAAAAGGGCTTATGGCAGCCAGACCGATGGATGCCGTGGATGAAGAGCTCAAGTTTATAGAGAATAATGATATTACCTGTTGTTTTTATACCGAAGATAATTATCCAGACAGATTGAAACACTGTCCAGATGGCCCTATTTTGTTCTTTCAAAAGGGAGAGGTGGATCTTTCAAAAAAGAAAATCTTAAGTGTTGTAGGCACGCGAAATATTACCAATTATGGTAAGGATTTTTGCGAACGCCTCATAGAAGAGTTGGCGCCCATTGACCCTATTATTGTCTCTGGATTTGCATATGGAGTGGACATTACGGCACACAAAGCGGCCGTCAAACATGGCCTGCAAACCATAGGGTGTTTGGCCCATGGAATGAACCAAATATACCCTAAAGCGCATAGAAAGTATGTGAAACGTATAGAAGAAAAAGGAGGTTTTATTACCGAATTTTGGAGCACAGATGTTTTCGACCGAACCAATTTTCTAAAACGGAATAGAATTATCGCTGGCCTTTCTGAAGCGACAGTTGTAATTGAGTCTGCCAGTAAAGGAGGAAGTTTGGTGACGGCAGATATAGCGAATTCGTATCATCGAGATGTCTTTGCACTACCAGGAAGAACCACCGATATTCAAAGCCGTGGATGCAACAACTTAATACGATCTCAACAAGCCCATATGCTGACCGGAGCGGCTGACATTATTTATATGCTTAACTGGATGAATGAGTCACCCAAGGCAACTACCCAGAAACAATTATTTGTAACCTTAACTCCAGAAGAGCAAGTTCTTTTTGATTTTCTGAAACAGCGTGATAAAGAACAGCTGGACATTATTGCGTTAGCGTGCAAGATGCCAACATTCAAAGTGGTAACCATCCTATTGAATATGGAATTGAAAGGAGTGATTAGGCCACTGCCCGGAAAACAATTTCAGGTGACTTAGTACCCCAATTTAGAGCGTGTACGACAAAGCACCTCATTGGCCACCTTTGTTGCTTTTTGAGCTCCAACAGCCAAGGCTTTATCAATTTCTTCCAAATTGTCCATGAAGTAATTGTATTGTGAACGTTGTGTTGTATAGGTCTCCGAAATGAGTTCAAACAAGGCCTGTTTGGCGTGGCCATATCCGTAGCCTCCAGCTTCATAGTTAGTTCTCATCGCTGCGATACCTTCTGAAGATGCCAATAACTTGTACAAAGCGAACACATTACAAGTATCTGGATCTTTTGGGTCTTCCATAGGAGTGCTATCGGTTTCAATGCTCATGACTTGTTTTCGCAATTGCTTATCTGGAAGGAAAATATTAATAATGTTGTCTTTTGATTTACTCATTTTGGTCCCATCTGTTCCTGGGATAAGCATGGTGTCTTCATGTATTCGAGCCTCAGGTAAGACAAAAGTTTCTCCCATTTGACGGTTAAAATTGGAAGCTACTTTTCGAGTCATTTCCAAGTGCTGTTCCTGATCTTTTCCAACAGGAACAATATCTGCATCGTACAAAATAATGTCTGCAGCCATAAGCATGGGGTAGGTGAATATCCCAGCATTTACATCTTCCAGTCGATCTGCTTTGTCTTTAAACGAATGTGCCAATGTTAGGCGTTGATATTGAAAAAAGCAATTTAAATACCACGCAAGTTCCGTCACTTGAGGCACATCACTTTGGCGATAAAAAACGGTTTTATCTATATCAAGGTCAAAGGCTAACCAGGCTGCAGCGGTACTATAGGTATTCGCCCTAAGCTCATCAGCATTTTTGATCTGGGTTAATGAATGCATGTCGGCAATAAATAAAAATGACTCATTGCTGGGGTCATTTGCCATTTTAATAGCCGGAATAATGGCTCCTAATAGATTGCCTAAATGAGGAGTTCCTGTACTCTGTATGCCTGTAAGTATTCTTGACATTATCTTTTTGCTTTATGTGCTAACAAGCCAATGAAAGGCCAGTGTAATTATGTAATTTCACAAAGGTACTTTTTTTAGTGCATTTGCATGATTCAATTCATTATTTTTGGCCTTATATGAAGTTGTTCTACTACCTCTTTATTATTCTGTACCGAATCTGGTTTTATGCGCTTGTCATTATACCTATTATTTTACTTTTCCCTATTTTGTTAATTAGCGTGGCAAAGGAAAGTTGGTACCCTTTCTTTTTTAAACTGGCGCGTTTTTGGTCTACAATTATCTTGTTTGGTATGGGGTTTTATCCCAAAATTAAAAGAGATGTTAGTTACAAGAAGGAGGCTAGTTATATGTTTGTAGCCAATCATACTTCTATGACAGATATTATGTTGATGCTATACGTTTCAAAAAACCCATTTGTTTTTGTAGGGAAAAAAGAACTGGCCAAGCTTCCTGTGTTTGGCTTTTTCTACAAACGCACTTGCATATTAGTAGATAGGGATAGCGCCAAGAGTAGGCATAATGTATTTGCCAGAGCTCAAGCCAAATTAAAACAAGGTTATGGAGTATGTATTTTTCCTGAAGGAGGTGTTCCAGAACCTGAAGTGATTCTGGATGAATTTAAAGATGGTGCTTTTAGGCTGGCTATAACGCATAAGATCCCAATAGCACCTATGACCTTTCATGACAACAAAAAAAGGCTTTCATACAAATTCTTTACGGGAGGACCGGGACAAATGCGGGTGAAGGTGCATGCTTTAATTAGCACAGAGTCTCTAACTATAGAGGATAAGCAAACGTTGAAACAACAAACGAGAAATATACTTTTGGAAGAACTGCGTAATCCTACGATATAAAAAAACCACTCTATGGCGAAGAGCGGTTTTTTCATCATCATTGTTTGGTATAATCCAAACCTAACCAACTAAAAAACTAACCTAAAACTTAAAACTCAATCCACTATATATCCCAAAATAGTAGGGCTTAAAATCTACAGAAGAATCTGTATATGGATTAAGTTGATATTTTAAAATGGGTTCAATATTAAATTTCAATTTTTTCGAAATGTTATAATCAAAACCTAGGCCAATATTTGTAGAGAAACTAACAGAGCTCAAATTGTTGGCCTCTCCTAGTGTGCTACTAAAGTCTCCATCTGTGACCGAAATTTCATTACTTCCAAGGAATAAGGTGCTAAAACCACCTATCATATTAATTCCAAACTTGCTATCTAAGAGGGCATATTTTAATTCAACAGGCACTTCAAAATAACTAATGTTTTGATTTATTTCAGGGTTGCCTCCAGTAGACTTTGGTGTGACCTCCTCAAGATTACCAGGTGTGGCAGCAGCAATTGTTCCTTTATCAAAGGCGGTAAGAACAACCTGTCTTCCGCCATAGTCCACACTTCTAAGTGCTGCACTAACGGGGCCTTCTGCAAGTTCTACATCTCCTGTGGTATATCCCAGCTTTACATTGTTGATCCCCGATCGGATGCTAAGACGGTCCGAAATGTTATAACTCACCTGAATACCATAACTAAAATTAACATCTCCAGATTGCGAATTGTCGGCAAAAGAAGGGTCTATAGAAGATCCACTTCCAAAGGAGTCGTAATAAACAGGAGCGAAGTTTGGAGTAACATCCCAACGATTTTCGGGATCATTAGATGTTTTTGCAATAGCATCCTCCTCTTCGGCATTCTTTTCATTTATAACGTCTATTAAAGAACGCTTTTCAGTTTCTACAACATCATCATCAGTGCTTTTTCCAACACCATCGGTTTCCGTAGTATCGTTTCCGTTTTCTGTAGCAACAACAACGGGAGTTTTAGCATCCTGAATATCAATATCTTTTTTAATGAGGTCCTCGGTATTATTTAATGTTTCTGAAGTAGTCGTATTCTTTGTTTTTTCCGAAATTATCTTTTCTGAAGATGTTTCCGTATCTGTGATAACAGCAGTAGCTTCTTTAGTGTTTGTGGTTATCACACGGTCACTGTCTTTAATAAGAGGACTCTTATTTGTTTGATTATTGTCTTTGGATTTTTCAATCGCAATCGCTTCTAGCGAGGACGATTTGCTTTTCACTATGTTGTCTTTGACAATGGATGTTTTCGATTTATTATCACCTTCTGTATCTTTTTCGTCAGAATTGGTGTTTGAAGGGTTTGTAGCATCTTCTGAAGCAATAACAGGATCGTTATTGTTAGGTCCTTTGTCAAGGTCGATGGATGGGTCTTCCTGCTTGTTAATAGTATCTGTGTCATCAACAACTATTGTGTTGTTTGAATCTTCAAAAGGGTTAAAAACAAAATTCCCAATGGTTAACAATAGCGCAAGTATGGCAGCCACACCCGCCACTCGTATCCAAAGAGGAATAATCTTGCGATCGTCCTTCTCTTTTTTCAATTGCGTTTGAATATTACTCCAAACGTGTGGGGATGGGGTTGCTTCAAATTCCTTAAAGCGCTCTTTAAAAAGCTCGTCTATGTGCTTTTTACCTTTCATTTAAAGCTGTTAGCTTTTACTAGTTTTATATTCTTCAATCTTTGTCTTCAATATCGCTCGGGCTCTTGCCAGATTAGATTTAGACGTTCCGTCAGAGATACCTAACAAGGCTGCAATCTCTTTATGAGCGTAATCATCCAGAACATACATGGTAAATACTAAGCGGTAACGGTCTGGTAGTTTCTGGATAATTTCTAGTAAAAAATCCAAGGGAACACTATTGTCTTCCACGGCTACATCAACCTCTTCTACCTGCTCTTCATTTGAAATATCAAAAACACGCTGTTTGCGATATTTTTGAAGTGCAGTATTCACAGTAATTCGTTTTATCCAACCTTCAAAAGAACCTGTGCCTTTATATTGCTCAATCTTTTTAAAAATACTAAGAAATGCATCTTGCAAATTATCTTCAGCTTCTGCATAGTTAGGAGAATACTTCAGACAGATAGAAAATAATGTACGCGAATATCGTGTGTACAATGCCTCCTGTGCCTGCGCATCCTGCTTCTTACATTTTATGATGAGCTCTTCTAAAGTCAAATACAGTACCTTGAATTATTACCTATCGTTGTTAGGGTCTACACTTTTTTGTGTAAACCAGCAACCATAATAACCAGGGTCTCTACTAGAAAGTAGATACCTGTATTATAAAAAGGTTGCGCGTTGGGGCAAAAATTATTGATCGATTACTGCAATCGCTTCTTTAATTTTCTTTTCAAGTTCTTCCATCAGTTCAGGGTTATCCAGAAGCAGTGTTTTCACGGCATCTCTTCCCTGACCTAATTTGGTGTCGTCATAGCTAAACCATGAGCCACTTTTTTTGATAATTTCATAAGCTACTCCAAGGTCAATAATTTCCCCCACCTTAGAGACACCCTCACCATACATAATGTCAAACTCGGCAGTCCTAAAAGGAGGAGCTACCTTGTTTTTGACAACCTTAACTCTGGTTTTATTACCCAAAACAGCATTGTTACTGTCTTTTATTTGTGTAGATCTTCTAATATCCAAACGAACCGAACAATAAAATTTTAATGCGTTACCACCTGTAGTAGTTTCTGGGTTTCCAAACATGACCCCAATCTTTTCACGCAATTGATTGATGAAAATAACCGTACAATTGGTTTTGCTAATGGAACCAGTCAACTTTCGTAATGCTTGAGACATAAGTCGTGCATGGAGCCCCATTTTTGAGTCACCCATTTCACCTTCGATTTCACTTTTTGGTGTCAAAGCTGCCACCGAATCAATCACAATGATATCAATAGCACCACTTCTAATTAGGTTATCTGTTATTTCCAGCGCCTGTTCTCCGTTATCCGGCTGAGAAATGATTAAGTTTTCAATGTCAATGCCTAATTTTTCGGCATAATAGCGATCAAAAGCATGTTCTGCATCTATAAAGGCTGCAATTCCACCCGCCTTTTGTGCTTCAGCGATGGCGTGGAGTGTTAAGGTTGTTTTTCCAGAAGATTCAGGACCGTATATTTCAACAATTCTTCCTTTAGGATATCCACCTACGCCCAAAGCTAAATCCAGACCTAAGGACCCCGTGGGAATGACTTCTACCTCTTGTACGGCAGAATCTCCCATTTTCATTACAGTCCCTTTTCCATACGTTTTATCTAACTTATCTAAAGTAAGCTTTAGCGCTTTTAGTTTTGCTTCTTTTTCGTTGCTCATGAATTCAAAATATTATGTGATACACTTAGTAGGCTAAGGTAGTATTTCTTTGCATCCTCAGCAATAGGAAATACAACCCCAATCGCTTTTTTTGTTAACAGCTATGAAAAGCGTAATTTTGCCAACAATTAGTAATTATTTACACACCTTTTACACGAAAAAAAGTATAGCATGCAACTGTACAATACACTTAGTGCAAAAGAAAGGGCCGCCCTGTTGGCAGAAGCTGGGGAGGATCGATTAACCCTTTCGTTTTATCAATATGCAAATATTGGAAACCCTCAACTTTTCAGAAATCATTTGTTTATTGCTTGGGACCAAATGCAGGTGCTTGGACGCATATATGTAGCTCATGAAGGGATCAATGCACAGCTGTCCGTTCCCGCACATAAATTTGCCGAATTTAAGACCTTCATAGATGACATTTATTTTTTGAATAATGTAAGACTCAACATCGCGATTGAACATGATTTGATGTCTTTTTTAAAGCTGAAAGTAAAAGTACGCAACAAAATAGTTGCCGATGGATTGAATGATGACACCTTTGATGTGACCAACAAGGGAGTACATGTGGATGCCTTAAAATTTAATCAATTAATTGATGATGAGAATACCGTTCTGGTAGATATGCGAAATCACTACGAAAGTGAAATAGGCCGGTTTAAAGGGGCTCTAACCCCTGATGTAGATACTTTTAGAGACTCCCTTCCCATCATTGAAGAAGATTTAAAAGAGCACAAAGAAGATAAAAACCTTGTTATGTATTGTACGGGTGGTATTCGATGTGAAAAAGCAAGTGCGTACTATAAACACAAAGGATTCAAAAATGTTTTTCAACTGGAGGGAGGCATTATAGAATATACGCGACAAGTAAAAGACAAGGGTCTTGAAAATAAATTTATAGGAAAAAATTTCGTATTCGATCATCGCAGAGGAGAACGAATTTCTGAAGATGTGATTGCCCAATGCCATCAATGTGGAGCCCCGTGTGATTCGCATGTTAACTGCGCCAATGAGGCATGCCATCTACTCTTTATTCAATGCGAAGCATGTGCCACCTCCATGGAAGAATGTTGCTCCCAGGAATGCCTAGAAGTCATTCAACTGCCCTATGAAGAACAAAAAAAATTAAGAAGCGGGATACCAAATAGTAATAAAATATTCAAAAAAGGCCGTTCAGAAAAACTGAAATACAAGCGGTAAGTACGGGTATAATTGATATCTTTACTCATTGAGATTTATGTTTAATCTACGTCTCTTTTTTAGTTAAAAAGAGCTATATATATAGAACGTATGGGCTGTACAAGCTGTGCCTCGGGAGCCGACGGACAGCCAAAAGGATGCAAGAACAATGGTACTTGTGGATCAGATGGCTGTAACAAATTGACGGTATTCGATTGGCTTTCCAATATGTCACTTCCTGGCAATATGGAGCCTTTTAATGGTGTTGAAGTTCGATTTAAGAATGGAAGAAAACACTTTTATCGAAACCCAGAAAAAATACCCTTATCCATTGGTGATATAGTAGCAACCGAAGCCTCTCCAGGACACGATATTGGAATAGTAACACTCACCGGTGAGTTGGTGCGTGTTCAAATGAAGAAGAAGAAAGAGCAAACGGAGGTGACCGAATTGCCAAAAATTTATCGCAAAGCGGCACAGAAAGATATTGATGTTTGGCAAAAAGTGAGGTCAAAGGAAATCGATATCCAAAAACAATCCAGAGAGATCGCAATGCGCTTAGGATTGCAGATGAAGATATCAGATATAGAATATCAAGGAGATGGCTCTAAGGTGATATTCTATTATACAGCAGAAGAGCGTGTTGATTTTAGACAGCTCATCAAAGATTTTGCAAGAACCTTCAGTACCCGAATTGAAATGAAACAAGTAGGGTTTAGACAAGAAGCCGCTCGTTTAGGCGGAATAGGATCTTGCGGACGTGAATTATGCTGCTCTACATGGTTAACGGATTTTAGATCTGTCAATACCGCAGCGGCACGATATCAACAACTATCTCTTAATCCACTCAAGCTTGCTGGACAATGCGGGAAACTAAAATGCTGTCTCAATTATGAGCTGGATACCTATTTGGAAGCCCTTGAAGAATTCCCTAAATCTGACGTAAAACTTCAGACAGAAAAAGGGACAGCTTCCTGCCAAAAAATAGATATTTTTAAAGGCCAAATGTGGTATGCTTATGAAAAAGAAGGGATGAATTGGCACCAACTTAGCACAGAAAAAGCCAATGAAATAATAGCCCTAAATAAAAAAGGAGAAAAGGCAGCCAGCCTAGAAGAATATATTGAAGAGGTAATCGTTTCTGATAGTAAACTGTTCAATAATGTGGTTGGACAGGATAGCTTAACCCGCTTTGACGCTCCAAAAGGACGAAGAGGAAAAAACCGAAACAATAAGAACCGTCGAAAAAATAAAAACCGAAACTCTAAGAAGAATGCGTAATGTTTTTGGTATAATACTGTCAGCCTTACTCTTGGTTTCGTGCAATTCAAATACCATCGCAAGTGACACCATGGCCCTTCCTGGGGATTGGGATAAAAATGTTACTGTTGAATTCACAATCCCTCCTTTGGATTCATTGAAAAAATATGATGTTTTTGTAACAATTCGAAACACCAACGAATATAGATTTAATAACTTATTTCTGATAGCTTCTATGGACTTTCCGCATGGGAAAACAGTGACGGACACCCTTGAATATCGTATGGCAAATCCAGATGGAACATGGCTGGGAACAGGCCTGGGAAGTATAAAAGAGAACAAATTGTGGTACAAAGAAGGAATTTCTTTTAATGAAGAAGGAGCGTATACAATCAAGATAAGACATGCGGTGCGCAATAACGGTGATGTTGAGGGCGTTACCAAATTGGAAGGAATCACAGATGTAGGATATAGTGTAGAAGAAACCCTGCAACAGTAAACAATTATGACAAAGAAAGAACAACAAGAACAGGCAAAACGTATCAAAAAGCACATTAGAACTTTTTGGAAAGTCTTTGGTGGATTGTTAGTGCTCTTCTTATTGGTTTTTTTATTGGCCTCTTGGGGCATATTTGGAAGCCTTCCCGATGAGACGAGTCTTGAAAACCCAGAAAAAAATCTTGCCACCGAAATTATCTCTTCAGATGGAGAGACCCTTGGAAAGTTTTACAAAGAAAATAGAACCCCTGTTCAATTTGATGAGTTACCAGATCATTTGGTGAATGCGTTAATTGCTACAGAAGATGTTCGTTTTTATGACCACTCTGGTATTGATGCAAAAGGAACAGTGAGAGCAGTAGCTTTTTTAGGATCTCGTGGAGGAGCAAGTACGATTACTCAGCAGCTAGCCAAACTGTTTTTTACTGAAAGAGTATCTCGCAATAAATTAGAACGTGGAATACAAAAAATAAAAGAATGGGTCATTGCTACTCGCCTTGAACGACGCTACACCAAGGAAGAGATCATTACCATGTATTTTAATGAGTATGATTTTTTGAATCAGGCAGTTGGGATTGAATCAGCAGCCAATATATATTTTGATAAGGCACCGGCCAATTTAACGACCGTAGAATCGGCTGTTCTGGTAGGAATGTTTAAGAACTCTTCTTTATACAATCCACTTAGCAATGCAGAAGGTGTTGAGAATAGAAGAAATGTCGTTCTGGCTCAAATGGCGAAATATGGATATATTTCTACCCAGGTAAAAGACTCGCTACAGGCACTTCCGTTAGATATAATTTACACGCCACAAGGACATGACGAAGGAATTGCAACATACTTTAGAGAGTATGTCAGAGCTTTTATGGAAGATTGGATCGACGACAACTCTAAGTCTGATGGCACTAAATATAATATTTATAGAGACGGTCTTAAAGTATATACAACCATAGATTCTCAAATGCAGGAGTATGCAGAGGAGGCTGTTGACATGCACATGTCTAAGCTTCAAGAAGAGTTTGATAAGCAAAATAAGAAGAATAAAACGGCTCCTTTTCGAGATATTACTGAAGATGAAATCGATGGAATATTAAATACGGCCATGCGTAGAAGTGATCGCTGGCGCGAAATGAAAAGGGCAGAAATCAGTGAGGAAGACATCATTAAAAGTTTTAATGTAAAGACCCGAATGAAAATATTTGCATGGAGTGGGGATATTGATACCACGATGACCCCCATGGATTCTATACGGTATTATAAGCGTTTCTTGCAAGCTTCAATGATGTCCATGACACCCCAAACGGGCGAAGTGAAAGCATGGGTTGGAGGCACCAATTATAAGCACTTTAAGTACGACATGGTGAAAACAGGGAAAAGGCAAATTGGATCAACTTTTAAGCCTTTTGTATATGCTACGGCAATGGACCAAATGCATATGTCTCCATGTGATACCTTGCCAAACACTCCATACTGTATCCCTGCGGGAAAGCACGGAAACATGAAAGAATGGTGCCCTAAAAATTCAAGCGGAGAGTATGGTGGATTGCTGTCATTGCGAAACGCCTTGGCTAATTCTGTGAATACAATCACAGCAAGATTAATAGATCGTGTTGGGCCAAGACCCGTGATCGATCTCGTTGAAAAAATGGATGTAGACACTAGAAATATTCCAGAAGTACCTTCTATTGCCTTGGGAACGCCAGACGTTTCTTTATATGAAATGGTAGGCGCTTATAGCACCTTCGCAAATGAAGGTGTGTTTGTAAAACCTACTATGATTCAACGTATTGAAGATAAAAATGGAACCGTGCTGTATCAAAATGTTCCTAATACCAGAGATGTGATTAGTAAAGAAATGGCGTATATCACCGCAAGCTTAATGCAGGGTGTAACACAGGGAGGCTCTGGAACTCGGTTGCGACATCAATATGCGGCGGCCAATTCTGTGTATAAAAATGCAGTGACAGGTTATCCATATAAATTCGAAAACCCAATCGCTGGAAAAACGGGAACAACACAAAATAATAGTGACGGTTGGTTTATGGGAATGGTTCCTAACCTTGCTACAGGTGTTTGGGTAGGAGGAGAAGACAGATCGGTCCATTTTGGATCCACAGCCTATGGACAAGGAGCCACTATGGCGCTGCCTATCTGGGCCATTTACATGCGTAAGTGCTATGAAAATGAAGACTTAAACATCTCCAAAGAAAACTTTAAAAAACCTAGCAAGTTGGCCATTGAGACCGATTGTGCCAAATGGAAAGAAGACAATCAACAGGGAAGTGAAATTCCGGATGAATTCGATTTGTAAAAATCCATATACCTCATATGAAACCCGAAATTAGTTTCGGGTTTTTTTATGAAATTCCCAGTAACAATTTCCAGTTTCATCCAAGTTGAATAGTTTGGGCGTGTCACCTTTGGCATCTTTTAATATTTTACACGGATGAAAACAATGAAAAATAGCGAGGATAATCTTCTTCAAATTTTGTATTTTTCTGAAAAATAAGACGCATGATTAATAAGACAGTTTCAAATGTAAATGAAGCTTGCCAAGGTGTGGAGGATAATATGACCTTTATGTTTGGCGGTTTTGGTTTGAGCGGAATTCCGGAGAATTGTATTGCCGAATTACATCGATTAAATGTCACCAATGTTACCTGTATATCCAATAATGCCGGAATAGATAATTTTGGTTTGGGCTTTTTACTTCAAAAACATCAAATAAAAAAAATGATCTCTTCCTATGTTGGAGAGAATGCCGAGTTTGAACGGCAAATGTTAAGTGGTGAACTGGAAGTTGAATTAATTCCACAGGGAACACTAGCCCAACGATGTAGAGCGGCTCAAAGCGGAATCCCCGCTTTCTATACGCCTGCTGGATATGGAACAGAAGTGGCAGAAGGAAAGGAAACCAGAAAGTTTAATGGAAAATGGCATGTAATGGAGAAAGCTTTTGAAGCCGATTTCGCCTTTGTCAAGGCTTGGAAAGGAGATATTGCAGGGAATCTGATCTTTAAGGGAACTGCGAGAAATTTTAACCCTAATATGTGTGGTGCCGCTAAAATAACAGTGGCTGAGGTAGAAGAGTTGGTGCCAGTTGGAACACTAGATCCAAATGAAATCCATATCCCCGGAATTTTTGTACAGCGAATTTTTCAAGGAGCCAAATATGAGAAAAGAATTGAGCAGCTAACGGTAAGAAAACGAAATTAATGGGACTATCAAAAGAACAAATAGCGCAACGCATTGCAAAAGAAGTCAAGGACAAATATTACGTCAATTTGGGCATTGGAATTCCTACTTTGGTGGCCAATTTTGTACGAGACGATATTAGCGTTGAATTTCAGAGCGAGAATGGAATATTGGGAATGGGCCCGTTTCCCTTTGAAGGGGAAGAAGACCCAGATCTTATTAATGCGGGCAAACAAACAATCACTGCCTTACCCGGAGCTTCTTTTTTTGACTCTGCAATGAGCTTTTCAATGATTAGAGGACAACACGTGGATCTTACTATTTTAGGAGCTATGGAAGTATCGCAAAATGGTGATATAGCCAACTGGAAAATACCAGGTAAGATGGTAAAGGGAATGGGAGGAGCCATGGACTTGGTTGCATCTGCTGAAAATATTATCGTGGCCATGATGCACACTAATAAGGCAGGAGCATCCAAAATTTTAAGCGAATGCTCGTTGCCTCTTACGGGAGTTAATTGTGTAAAGAAAGTAGTGACAAACTTAGCTGTCATGGAAATTGCCAATGGTCGTTTTAGATTACTGGAGCGAGCACCTGGAGTTACGGTTGCTGAAATTCAAAGTGCCACACAGGGAGACCTCATTGTTGAAGGAGATATTCCAGAAATGACATTCTGACTACGTAAAATGAATGAAAAAACCTGCGTCTGTCGCAGGTTTTTTTTGTAATTATTGTAAGAAAACACTGAGAATAAATCTCAATATGTTAAAAAAGAATGCATTTCATCGAATAATATCGCATTTAATCGTTATTTCTAATAAAACTTTTCCATATTAGCATCCCCAATTGATAACAACATAACCTACTATGCTTAGTATAATCGCTTCTCTAAAAAAAACAATACAACTAGTAATGAATGTTTTATATGTAGCAAAGAAAGTTTTTTTGCTAATGTAATTTTTTCAGAGTGTTTTAAACCCCATATCTGCGACGATTCAGATAAAGGTGTGGCCCGTTCTTTGTGAGGTTAGAACGGGTCTTTTTTATATCCCTTTAGGAATGGCTTCAATAAGTTTCTTTGTATATTCTTTGGTGGGATTGGCATAGATTTCATCGGCATCTCCTAGTTCTTCGATTTTCCCTGAATTCATTACCAATAATTGATCCGACATGTATTTTACCACGGCCAAGTCATGCGAAATAAAAATATAAGTAAACCCAAATAGGTCTTTTAGTTCATTAAGAAGATTAAGCACTTGAGCTTGTACCGAGATATCCAATGCCGAAACAGATTCGTCACAAATCACCAGTTTTGGCTCCATGGCGATGGTACGAGCTATGCCTACACGTTGTCGTTGCCCCCCCGAAAGCTCGTGCGGATATCTATAGAAATAAGAGGAATCCAGGCCCACACGATCCAATATTTTAATGGCTTTGTCTTTTCGTTTTTTCTTGCTTTTCCCAATCCCGTATACTTGCATAGGTTCCATGAGTGCCTCTCCTATGAGCAATCTGGGATGCAGGGATGAGTAGGGATCCTGAAAGATAAGCTGAATTTCTTTTCGTAAACTTCTAATTTCTTTGGCTGATAATTGGGTGAGATCACGCCCTCTGTATTTAATGTTTCCAGACGTGGCCTTCTCCAGTTGTAAAATGGTTTTTCCAAGGGTGGATTTTCCACACCCCGATTCCCCGACTAAACCAAGCGTTTCTCCTTCAAAAACGGTGAAACTAACATCATCCACAGCCTTAACTACATGATTGGGTTTAAACAAACCAGCACTACTGTAATATTCTTTTTTTACATTAACCACCTCAAGAAGAGGTTCCTGGGTATACAAAGATTTATGTTTTAGCGCTCGATGCTGTGGACTAACTTCTTTGGAAATGAAACTTTTGTCGGCCAATGAAGCAATGGTTGGAAGTCTTTCTAATCGCACATCAAGCGTGGGTCGCGAAGCAAGAAGCGCTTTTGTATAAGGCTCTTTAGGATGCTTAAAAATTTCCACAACAGAACCGCGTTCAACAATTTCTCCCTGATACATAACCATTACCCGGTCGGCAATTTCAGAAACCAGTCCGAGATCATGAGAAATAAAGAGTAAACTCATCCCTGTCTCCTCTTGTAGTTCTTTTAAGAGCGCAAGAATTTCTTTTTGAACGGTTACATCCAAGGCGGTGGTGGGCTCGTCAGCAATTAGAAGTTTTGGCTTACAAGCAATAGCCATTGCGATCATTACCCGCTGCATTTGACCACCACTTATTTGATGGGGGTAACTCATAAAGATCTCTCGAGGACGCGGTAATTTTACTTTTTGAAAAAGCGCAAGGGTTTCCTTCTTTGCTTCGGAAGCGGATAGCTTTAAATGATGTCTTAGTATTTCTGAAACTTGAAAGCCACATCGAAGAGAGGGATTTAAAGCACTCATAGGTTCTTGAAAAATCATAGCGATCTCTTTTCCTCTATAGGCGCGTATTTCGTGTTCTTTTTTCGAAATGAGTTCTTGTTCTTGAAATTGTATTTTTCCAGTAACGTAACTTGTCTTTTGAGGTAGCAAACCCATAATAGCCATAGACGTTACTGATTTCCCGGATCCTGACTCACCTACAATCCCCACAACTTCATTAGTAAAGACATCCAAAGAGATGTTTTTGACTACCTCTGTACGGGATTTTCTACTACCAAAAGCAATAGACAGATCATTCAATGCAAGGAGGGTTTCTCTAGACATATTTTCAAAGATACATGAATTGATCAATCCAAATGATACAATTTTCCGTAGGTATTATTAAAAAAAGCTCGTAGGTAAAGGCCTCTTAAAAAAATGTTAATAACTATTCGTGCCGTTCATCGAATAAAATTTGAAAAATATATTAATAATTGTTATTTAGATGAATAATTATTATTTAAATGATGTTTTTGTCGACAAAAACGTAATTTTTTAACCAAAAATCAGAAATAAACATAAACATTGATAAATTTTAAAAACCTGGTTTTTGTCAGAATTTTCTCCCTACAAATAAAATTTAATCACATTGTTCAATTTTTTAATCACCTAAAAACATGATATCTAGAACTTGTTTTTTTATTAGGCTCGATATTGATGCGTGTCGTCCGCCTTAAATTAAAATTAGAATGCATAGCAATTTGACCTCTACATTGCGATTGATTTTTCAAAAGCAATGCTCGTACCGAATCTTCGGTTACAATAACCTTAATACAAACACCCTATTATTATGAAAAAAGCTTACTTAATTGCCTTACTATTGTGCTTTGTCGGACAATCTGTGTTTTCTCAAAGTTCTGTGAATGGCGTAGTTCAGTCATATTTCTCTATTTTGGAAGGAGAATCTGATTTTAAGCAAGGAGATCTTTCTCAATGGAAAATTACCGATGTTGTTCCCTCTCTTAATCCTAATATACAGCATGTATATATCCAGCAATATTATAATAACATACCCATTCAGTATGCTACTTATAAACTTACCGTGAATAACGGTAAAATCACTTGGCATATTGATCAATTTATTAAGGAAACAGCTTCAAAGATAAATACTTCAAGCCCATCTATATCTGCGGAAAATGCTATTCTTAAAACGGTGCAGCAACACAATCTACAGCGACCTGTTCTTCAAAGGTCTGAAGGAAATGATGGTGTTTTAACCTTTGATAACTCGGGTGTTACCTTAGAACCTATTAAAGTAAAACAACTGTATCAATTGCACGAAGGACAATTGCGTTTGGTATGGAATGTAAGTTTTTATCAGAAAGACGGGCAGCATTGGTGGAACGAAAATATTGATGCCACAACGGGCCAAGTACTTCGTACCGAAGATTGGGTGATTACCTGTAATTGGGGTGATTCACATGAAGACCATGGTCATGATGGCGAAAGTATAAAAGGTAATATGACCACGGTTGAAAATGCTCCAGCAACCTATATGGCTGGAGAAAGCTATAATGTGTATCCCATGCCCTTAGGAAGTCCTTTGGACGGCGGGCGCTCTATTATAACCGATCCTCAAAACTTAACAGCGTCGCCATTTGGCTGGCATGATACCAATGGAAGTAATGGGGCAGAGTATACCATTACTCGTGGAAACAACGTTTGGGCACAAGAAGATGCCAATGGCAATAATGGAACGGGATATTCTCCAAATGGGGGTGCTGGACTTGACTTTAATTTTCCAATTAATTTAAACAACGCACCAAGTACGTATAGAGATGCAGCTATAACCAATTTATTTTATTGGAATAACATCATGCATGATGTTTGGTATCAATATGGGTTTAACGAGGCGAGTGGAAACTTTCAAGAAAATAACTACGGAAATGGTGGTCTTGGTAGCGACTCAGTGAATGCCGACGCTCAAGATGGAAGCGGACTTAATAACGCTAATTTTTCTACGCCTGGAGATGGTTCTAACCCAAGAATGCAAATGTTCTTGTGGTCTGGAAATCCTCAAATAGATGGGGATTTGGACAATATTATTATTGCTCATGAGTACGGTCACGGAATTTCGATTCGTCTTGTAGGTGGTCCTGCTTCCAACAACTTAGGAGGTAGTGAGCAAATGGGTGAAGGATGGAGTGACTGGTTTGGCCTTATGCTTACCATGAAGAATGGAGATACGGGTGCTGACCCCAAAGCTGTCGGAAATTTTGCGCTAGGACAGGGAACTAATGGCGGTGGGATTCGTCCAACTCCATATTCCACTAATACATCTATTAACGGTACCGTGTATGGCGATATTAATGGTCTTGCAGTTCCACATGGTGTAGGATATGCTTGGGCAACTGTTATCTGGGATCTTACATGGGCCTTGGTGGCAGATCAAGGTTTCGATGATGATTTTTACAACGGAACAGGAGGAAATAACATAGCCATGGCCCTTATTATTGAAGGACTTAAAAATACGGCCAACAACCCAGGATTTGTTTCAGGTAGAGATGGTATTCTTCAGGCCGATCAAGACTTGTACGGAGGTCAGTATAACTGTATCATCTGGGATGTATTCGCAGCTAGAGGTGTTGGTGTAGATGCCAACGAAAATACCAATGGCGGAACTAATACCAACTCGGACCAAGCAACTTCTTTTGTGAGTGGTTGTGGCGGCGGAGGTGGTGGTACAGAGCCATGTTCTACAACCATTGCTTCATATCCTTATGGTGAGAGCTTTGAAAGTTCATTAGGCGATTGGACACAATCTTCAAACGATGATATTGACTGGACACGTGATTCTGGAGGGACTCCTTCAAACAACACTGGACCAGCGACTGGAGCCGATGGAGCGAACTATATTTATGTAGAAGCTTCTGGAAACGGTACAGGATATCCAAACAAACGAGCGATTATCAATTCTCCGTGTTTCGATTTAAGTGGAGAAACTGCAGCTACATTCAACTTTAGTTATCATATGTTTGGTGCAGCAGATATGGGAAGTATTGATTTGGAAGTAAGTACAGATGATGGAGAAAACTGGGCTTCGATATGGAACCAAACCGGAAACCAAGGCAATCAATGGAATGCTGAAAGTATTGACTTAGCTGCCTATGCAGGAGAAACCAATATGAGATTGCGTTTTAACCGCGTAACGGGTTCAACATGGCAGGCTGATATTGCACTGGATGCCTTAGAACTTTCCACCGATGGCGGTGGCGGAGGAGGAGGCTGTACCGGAGGTGTTGGTGTACCCTATACCGAAAGTTTCGAAAGTTCGGTTGGAGACTGGACACAATCTGGAGCTGATGACATCGACTGGACACGTGATTCTGGTGGAACACCTTCTAATAACACAGGGCCTTCTTCAGGATCTAATGGAGCTTGGTATATGTATGTAGAAGCTTCTGGAAACGGAACGGGATACCCTAACAAACGTGCGATACTTAACTCACCTTGTATTGATTTGAGTGGAGAAACGGAAGCCAACTTTAACTTTGACTACCACATGTTTGGGTCTAATGACATGGGAAGCATCACATTGGAAGCCAGTACAGATGGCAGCAGTTGGACGAGCTTATGGAGTCAGACCGGAAATCAAGGCAATCAATGGAATGCACAATCAGTGAGCCTTAATGCCTACGCTGGTGGTGGAGTTCAACTTCGCTTTAATCGTTTAACAGGCGGTACTTGGCAAGCAGATATAGCTATAGATAATATCAATCTTTCTGCCGGTGGCGGTGGTGGAAATCCACCAACTGGATACTGTGCGTCAAATGGTAATAATACTAGTGACGAATACATTCAGCGTGTTCAAATAGGAAGTATTGATAACAGTACAGGAGCATCTCCTGGTGGATATGGAGATTTCACCAATCTTTCTACCAATCTGAGTGCAAGTAATAATATTACCATTACACCGCTTTGGACAGGAACTATTTATGCCGAAGGATATGCTGTGTGGGTAGATTGGAACAGAGATGGAGACTTTGGAGATGCCGGTGAATTGGCCTATTCTCGGGCTGCTACAACAGCCACGCCAATTAGCGGGTCGTTTAATGTTCCAGCTGGAGCTTCAGCCGGACCAACACGTATGCGTGTATCAATGAAGTACAATGCAATTCCAACGTCTTGTGAGTCATTTACGTATGGAGAGGTAGAAGATTATATTGTTGTAATTCCTTCCTCAGTACAAAGTCTTACTGGACCAGACACATCTGGAGCTAGTCAAATTACTTCAGATGGAAGCATGGTATTGTATCCAAACCCTGTAGTAAGAGGCAGCTTACATGTTGATGTCCTAGGGGCTAATGCCACTGACTTTATCATTTACAATGTGATAGGTCAGGTGATGCAAACGGGTGCTTACAGAGATGTTATTGATGTTTCTGGATTGCAAACAGGATCTTACTTTATTAAAGTAGAAGCAGAAGGGCAAACTTTTGTGGAACGTTTTGTAATAGAGTAATTAATTAGTTGAATATGTATAAAACCCTCGTCATTTGGCGAGGGTTTTTTTATACAGAAAGAACTTCATCTTCAGTCAAAATGGCTTCATTGCGCAAACGAAGAAATATTTGAGCTACTGTAACGGTATCTTTTTCGCAATAAATGATGATACGATCCAGATCGTTTTCATCATAAAATACATTGCGAACATCACTACCATCGATGTCATCTTTGGGAGATGGAATTCCCAAAACGTGCGCCATCAGTTTGAGCGATGTGAATGTTTTATAGTCCCCAAACTTCCAGAGTTCCATGGTGTCTAGGTGTGGAATTTCCCAAGGCTTTTTTCCGAAGAGATTTAACTTAAAAGGGATATCTATACCAAGAATGATCATTCTTCTGGCGATGTAGGGAAAATCGAATTCTTTTCCGTTATGGGCACATAGCAAGTGATGTGGTCGGTTAAAATGTGTCTCCAAAAGGTTCTTAAAATCTGTAAGAAGTTTATGTTCCTCACCATGAAAACTCGTGACCCGAAAATTTCGTAGATCCCCCTTTATTACAAAATATCCTACGGAAATGCAGACGATGGATCCAAATTCTGCCCAAATTCCTGCACGATCATAAAATTCTTCTGGCGTAAATTCGTCTTTGCGTTGGTATTTTGTTTTTTGCTCCCAAAGTAGTTTCGCCTCCTCATCGAGTTTGTCGAAATTCGGGTGCTGAGGTACCGTCTCAATATCCAAGAATAGGATATGTTCTAGATTAATTCTGTGTAACATAGTTGGTAATTATCATCAGGCGGGAGATAAAACTACGTATTTCTTAGGACTTTTTTTTCAGCATTTCGTATGCCTCTTCAACATAGGTGTAAAAATCTTCCGTAAAGTCTCTATTAATAAAAGCACCACGCTGGTGACCTAGACGAACAATTATAAGGTCGTCCTCGGGAATACTAATAACATATTGAGCCAAAATTCCACGCATCACAAAAATATCTTTGCCCAAGTGATCGCTCAACCAAAACCCATATCCATACTCTGGACTCTCCTCGAATCTGTTGGTAATTGAGGTGGCTACAAAAGAAGAATCGATCAATCGCTTTCCTTTCCAGCTACCATAGTTTGAGTATAATTTTCCGAATCTTGCAAAATCCCGTGCATTACTAGCGATACAACAATATGCTTTTGCCAATTGATGTTCATCATCATCCAACTGCCATAGTGCGGGCTGTTCGAAGCCCATAGGGTCCCAAAAACTCTGCTTGAGATATTTGGATAATTTCTGCCCAGTGGCTTGTTGAATCACCATACCAAGCAACTCTGTGTTTCCGCTTAAATACTTGAATTCTTGCCCCGGTGTTTCTACTACTTTCTGATTTAGAATTGTTGATGCCAAATCATCATCATAATAGGCTCGGGCGGTTACGCTAAAAGGACTTTTGTAAGACTCATCCCAGTCGAGCCCAGAGGCCATGGAAGAGAGGTCGCCCACAGTCATGGAGCTGCCCTCGTATTGAGGATAAAAACTACTAACAGGGTGGTCTAACCCTTTTATATGACCATCCATAATTGCCTTTCCCAGGAGTGCAGAAACAACACTTTTTGCCATGGAAAATGAATTTGTTTGCGAGGTATTACTATATCCCTCGGCATAGTTTTCATACCAAATACTATCATTTTTTATGATGAGAAACGCAACTGTACCCAATGTTTCATTAGTTTCAGTAAGCGTTGCTGATGCAGACATTGAGTTGTAGTTTTTGTGTAGCGGCCAAGGTTGGGGTGTGTTGCTTGGAGCAATCGTGTCGTTCTCAAAATATACGTGATCATCTATAAAGGCCGTTGTGTGTCCTGTAAAATACACAACTCTCACTCCTTTAAGAATGTATTCATAATCTGTGATATACAACAGAAGGATCAAAAGGAGGATTATCCCTATGAACCATTTTAAAAAGCGTTTCAAAAATCTCATATGCTAAAGATACTAAAATAATGATCCCTGTTTTACAGGATTTTCATGATCCAACAACCATTTTTTGCGATGTAAACCCCCGGCATAACCGGTAAGCGATCCATCGCTGCCAATAACCCGGTGACATGGAATAATAATGGCAATGGGGTTTTTGCCATTGGCAGAAGCGGCTGCTCTAATTACCTTAGGATCGCCTAATCTATTAGCCATGATTTGATACGAAGTGGTTTTAGCAAAAGGAATGTCAAGTAGTTGTTGCCATACTTTTTTCTGAAAATCGGTTCCCTCAGGGTTTAACTGAAGCTCAAATTGTGAACGTTGTCCGTCAAAGTATTCTGTAAGTTGAGAGACGGTAGCTTTCAGAGATTCCGGAATATCTTCAGAGACAGTTTCACCTAAATCGGTAAATTGAACTGAAGCCAAGCCGTTGTTGTCACCGCTTATTGCTAGGGTTCCAAGAGGTGTATTTAAGTAAGTGACTTCCATTATTCTTCGTCTTTTTGAGATAATTGAATACCCATACGTTTGGCACGACGTTCCCAATTTTTACGCGCCTGAAGTTGCATGTCTTCAATGGCATCGCTTTCATCCATGATCTCAAGACCTAAAAGCGTTTCAATAATATCCTCCATGGTGGCAATTCCGATTGTATTTCCAAATTCATCGACAACTAAAGCTATATGACCTCGCTGTTTGATAAATACTTCGAACAGCTCTGGAATAGGTTTCTGGGCGTCTACAACAAAGATGTCTCGTTTTAGTGCGCTGAGTGTTTTAGTGCCATTATTTTGTACAATTTCCTCCAAAATATCATCTTTGAGCACGAAGCCCGTAATATTATGCGACTTGTCATGATAAATCGGAATTCTCGAAAACCGAAGACTCTTGTGGTTTTCATAAAAATCATCAAGAGTGGTTGTTTCGTCCTCCATGGTAACCACGGGAAAAGGCGTCATAACGTCTTTTGCCTGTACCGATTTAAAAGCTAGTAAGTTTCGTATGACGGTACTTTCGTTTTGCTCGAAGACTCCCTCTTCCTCCGCTGTATCTGTAATGGTCATAAATTCTTCTCGGCTCATAGTACTTACGTGCGCCGATTTACCAATGAGTTTGGTGGTGAGTAGTAGCAGCCAGAGAATGCCAGTATATTTAAGAGGAAATATGATCACCCTTAGAAAAAGAGCCGTAAAGCCGCCCAATTTTTTCCAATAGGTAGCCCCAATAGTTTTTGGAATTATTTCGGAAACAATTAAAATGAGAATCGTCATAATTGCCGAGACAATTCCCACAATATTCACGCCCCAAACGTCAACTTTGTAGGGAAGTTTTTCTGCCTGAACCCCAACTAATATAGCACCCACGGTATGTGCAATCGTATTGAGGGTGAGAATGGCAATCAAGGGTTTGTCTATGTCCTTTTTAAATGCCGTTAATACGGAAGCGTACCCCTTTCCTTCTTGGGTTTTCATTTTAATGAAGGTGGGCGTGAAGCTCAGCAGCGCAGCCTCCAAAATGGAACATAAAAAAGAAATTACGATGGAAAGTACCGCATAAACTATTAATAGGGTCATCCAGATGGAAATTTGTTACAAGTTAAAATTTTACTGAATAATTACTCCGAAAAATTATGAAATTAATTTCACAACATCTTTTGCAAAGTAGCTAGCAATAATATGCGCGCCTGCTCTTTTTATGGCGATAATTTGCTCAAGCATTACAGCATCATGATCCAACCACCCTTTTTGGGCAGCGGCTTTAAGCATTGCATATTCACCGCTTACTTGATACACAGCCACCGGAACATCCACGGAATCCCTAATGTCACGAACAATATCCAAATAACAAAGCCCAGGCTTCACCATAACAATATCGGCTCCTTCATCCACATCCATGAGTGTTTCCCGAATGGCTTCTTCTCTATTTGCAGGATCCATTTGATAGGTCTTCTTATCTCCAAAGCCTGGTGCCGAATCTAAAGCATCTCGAAAGGGGCCGTAGAATGCAGAAGCATATTTGGCACTATAGCTCATAATGCCGGTATCGTGAAAGCCTTCGTCTTCCAGTAGTGTTCTGATTTCAAAAATACGACCGTCCATCATGTCGCTGGGTGCCACAAAATTAGCACCGGCTTGCGCATGAGATAATGACATAGCCGCTAATACTTCGTTGGTGGCATCATTTAGAATAATTCCGTCAGAAACAATACCATCATGGCCGTAACTTGAAAAGGGATCCAGAGCTACGTCTGTCATAACCAGCATGTCAGGAACGGCGTTTTTAACAGTTTTAATAGCCCGTTGCATAAGACCGTCTGGGTTGAGGGCTTCCTTCCCTGTATTATCCTTCAAGTTATCGGGTACTTTTACAAAAATAAGCACTGCTTTGAGCCCCATGGACCATAGTTCTTTTACTTCTGAAGCAATGCCATCCAAACTGTGTCTATAGTACCCTGGCATGGAAGAGATTTCTTCTTTGATGTTTTTTCCTTCAACCACAAATAGCGGAACCAAAAAGTCATTAGGGGTTATTACTGTTTCTTGAACCAAACTCCTAATAGCATTGGAAGCGCGTAGCCTTCTATTTCTTCGTAATGGGAACATTTCTAGTGTTTTTTGTTATTCTAAATTTCGTATAAACTTGTCTACATTAATATAAACATCATCTTCACCCTGTTTGTCAAAAGGATTTTCAAGATGCGCCTGAATGTTATCAAGGGCTACCAATATAACACTAAACAAAACGGGCACCGCAAAAGGTAACCCATAACTAAAATTGGTGGCGTTTTCTGCAAAATGAGGTCCATATACAATAGGAAGTATCACAATAAAAACATCACTATATGTACGCAAGGTTCGCGGGGTGCGGTACTGGTAAATATGTTTTATTCGTTCAAATGAAATCATCATTTTACTCAAAAACTGGTTGGATCTTGACGCCTCTCCAGAGGGAAGACCATGTGATCTCATGGTCTTAATAAATTCGGAAAGATCTTGAAAACTATCATAGGTTCTTTTTTCATAATGCTCTAATTCACTCACGGGATGTGAGAACATAGCGTCACAAGACTCCATTAAGGAGCGAAGTCGCTCTTTCAATGTGTCCTTGAGGTGTTGAGGTGGGTTTTCCAGCCAGTGAGAAACTGCAAAATACAATGCACGGCCATGTGCTTTGATAGAACCGTATTCGTCCAGAGCAACCTCTCTACGTTTGTAGGCTCCCCCAATAGAAAATACAATAGGAAAAACGATGGCAGTGCTTATAAGTGTGAGCGGAAAGCTAGCCTTAATATCAAAGTGAATACAGGCCATTGTGGACGCAATAGAAAGCGCTGTAATGATAAGGGTCTTTATATTGATAATTAATAGGGTCCGTCTAATTAATTTCCACATTTCGAAATTGGTTTTTAGGTTGGTATTATTTTTTGGCACTCTTTTCAGAAAAATATTCAGATAGAGTAAGGTTTCGAGATCTGCTGTTTTTTTAGATTGTAAAAATACTATTTATATCCATTTCTTAGGTTCTTTCAGCACCTTTACGAGGGCCTCTTCTGGGCTTCCAACATCAGGATGATGGTCGTAACGCCATTGTACCTTTGGTGGCAAGCTCATAAGAATGCTTTCGATTCTCCCATTTGTTTTCAAGCCGAATAAGGTCCCTTTATCATGCACCAGATTAAATTCGACATAGCGTCCTCGTCGTATCTCCTGCCAAGTCTTTTGAGCATCGGTGTATTGTGTTTCTTTCCTTTTTTCAACAATAGGGAGGTATGCCGAAAGAAAGCTGTTTCCAACCTCTGTTACAAAGTCATACCAGTCTTGCATACTTGCCGAAGGAGTAGATTTTAGGTAATCAAAGAAAAGTCCACCTATGCCTCGGGATTCTCCACGATGACCGTTATAAAAATATTCGTCACAACGTTTTTTATAGGTTGGGTAGAATGTGGGGTTATGGGCATCGCAGGCACTTTTGCAAACACTGTGAAAGTGTTTGGCATCTTCTTCAAACAAATAATAAGGCGTCATATCTTGACCTCCTCCAAACCACTGGGAAACAATTTTTCCTTCAGGATCATACATTTCAAAATACCGCCAATTGGCATGTACTGTAGGAACAAAGGGGTTAATAGGATGTAAGACAAGACTGAGGCCACAGGCAAAGAAATTGGCGTCCTTAACGTTAAAATACTCCTGCATAGAAGGAGGGAGCTGACCAAAAACCTCAGAGATATTAACACCTCCCTTTTCAAAAACAGCGCCGTTTTCTATGATCCGACTTCGACCACCACCGCCTTCAGGACGTTCCCAAATGTCTTCAGTGAAAACGGCCTTGCCGTCAATTTCTTCCAGAGCAGCCGTAATGGTGTTTTGTAGACTGTGAATATATGTTACAAATTTTTCCTTCATTTTTGAAATGTAAAGAGCTCCATGTCCAAGATAGCTTCATTGGGAGGAGTGTAGTGTTCTTTTAGTGTTTTTTGCCAAATGTAATTCGCCTTTTTTGCCACTCGAAGGCTGGCAATATTAGATTTATGTATGATGAGCCGGAGCGTTTCAAGTTTGAGTTCCTTAGTTGCAAAGGCTGAAACTTCGATAAGAGCGGCTGTGACCCAGCCTTTTCCTTGAAACTCTTCACCAATACAATATGAAATTTCTCCCTGTTGTTTTTCTCTGTTGATCTCTCTAATAATAATGAGTCCGCCAACCTTCCTAGAGGATGCCTCTCTAATAGCAAATGTGAATTCTGATGCTAACTGAAGTTGCGCATGCTGAAGTAATATATAAGCTTTAGACGCCTGAAGACTCATGTTTTTAGATAAAGTCTTTGAAAAAAAACGAATGAACCTATCTTTGTTGGACACCATTAAGGTATGCAATGTTTCGGCATCTGAAGCATGTAACCAATCCAAAACAAATGTCTTTGTCCTTTCCATTTATTGCTGTTGGGCAAGCCCATTGGCAGGGCCTATTTTTTTGACATCTTTTAATAATTTCACGGTTTCTGTACTAGCTGCGGTTACTGACAGGGGGAGCACTAGAATAATTCCGATTACAGGGATCATTAACATAAGCATAAAAACGATTCCATTACCCATGGCCAGTCCTCGGTTCTTTTTCACAAAACGAATACTGTCACTATAATTGTAATGACGCTCTAGGGTGTAATCCATATTTCCAAAACCGGCATAATAAGATTGTACCGCAAAAAGCATGACGGAAGAAAGAATACCTAGTATGGGGATTAGGCTAAACAATAAAATAGGAATGGTTAATAAAAGTTCCATTCCCAAGTTTCTCATGTTTATTCGAATACCACGCCATAACTGCGCTCTAAATGAGGTGTTTCGATGGGTGTGATCAATGTCTTCACCACATAAATGTGCCTCGATCTTTTCCGATACCGGGCTCATAAATGGAGCACTTAGGGCCATTATAATATGTTTATATAGAATAAGCCCTAGGGCAATAATGATAAGCCCTCCAAGGACATCACTTATCGTTCGGAAAGTTTGTGCACCCCATTCCCAAAACCAGATCTTTGAAATAAACCCTCCAATATTATCCGACAATCCCCAGGCAGCAAACCCAATTCCAATGGCTGTGATAAAGCTAATAACCATAGGGACTCCAAAATATTGCCAAAGACCGAGGTGGTTAATTAGTTTAAAAGTTCCTCCATAGGCCTTTAGGCCTTTTATAATATTTTTTATCATACTATTCTGAAATATAAATCAACGTTTCGGGGAACTTCTCAATATCTTTCGGGTTCCTTATTCGTTGTGCATTTTTTGCCTTTTCAGTAATGAAAATTACTATTTCTTCATCAGTATTAGTATCGATTTCACTAAAAAGTAACCGTCCAACATGATTGTTATGAAGATCCATATCCCGTTCTAAGGGTTCATTTGGAGAGAATTTCTCATGCCATTCGGTTATTTTTTTGGCCCAAAGTGTTGCTTTTGAAGCCCCTTTTCGCCATTGCGAACATTGTTTGATAATTAAAATATTCCACAGAGCGTGTCTAAAAGCATTGGCCTGGTTGTTGCCGTGATGGGTGGCACCAAATTTCTCATTGGCTATTCTCATACACTTTATAGTGGCACTTACTGTGGGGATTGCATACCAAGGGTCTCTCAAAAAGAATGCAAGCAACTTAATAAGTTGCTTGACATTCAGCTTTTTCAAGAGATTCCAAATCACGTTTGTGGGGTATATTCTTTAACGGCCTCGATAAAGGCACCGGCATTTTCCACAGGAATATTTGGTAAAATTCCGTGCCCGAGGTTTACGATATATTGATCTTTTCCAAACTCATTAATCATTTGAGTTACCATGCGTTTGATCTCGGCAGGCGGACTCAATAATCGAGAGGGGTCAAAATTTCCCTGAAGGGTTATTTTGCCTCCCGTTAGGTAGCGTGCATTACGCGCAGAACAGGTCCAGTCAATTCCCAAGGCCGAAGCTCCACTTTTTGCCATGGTGTCTAGGGCAAACCAACATCCCTTACCGAATGCGATAACAGGTGTTTCTTCTTTGAGGCTGTCTATAATTTGTTGTATGTATTGCCAACTAAATTCCTGATAATCTGTAGGAGATAACATGCCTCCCCAGCTATCAAATATTTGTACTGCATTTACACCTGCCTTTGCTTTTTCTTTAAGGTAAGCAATGGTGGTGTCTGTAATCTTCTGAAGTAGTTCATGAGCCAATAGCGGTTGCGTAAAGCAAAATTCTTTGGCTTTGTCAAAATTCTTGCTCCCTTGTCCTTGCACGCAATAGCATAAGATCGTCCAAGGACTTCCGGCAAAACCGATCAATGGAATTTCGTCATTCAGTTTCTCCTTGGTCATACGGATGGCATCCATAACGTAGCCTAGTGTTTCATGAATGTCGGGGACAATGACCCTGTCAAGATCTTTCCTGGAACGAATGGGAGCTGGCAACCATGGCCCTACTCCTGGCCTCATTTCTACCTCGATATTCATAGCTTGTGGAATGACCAAAATATCGCTGAATAAAATAGCTGCGTCCATACCGTATCTTCGAATAGGCTGAACGGTAATTTCGCTCGCCAATTCTGGAGTTTGACAGCGAGTGAAGAAATCGTATTTCTCGCGTATGGCTATAAATTCTGGCAGGTAACGACCAGCTTGTCGCATCATCCAAACAGGTGGTCGTGTTACGGTTTCTCCTTTGAGGGCTCTTATAAAAAGATCGTTTTTAATCATAAGTGTTTATCAATGTTTCAACGGTTTTAGCAATAACGCTTTCCACGGTGGTATTAGAAGCCACAATTACCGAATTAGCATGTTTTTTTGCCTCCATGGCCGTGGTCTCTCCAATGCAAAATGCCGTACTGTTTTCCAAACTATTATGTGATACAAAACTTTGAACACCACTTGGGCTGTAGAAAAGAATACCATTAAACGATTGTGCAAAGGATTGTCTATTGAGTGTTGTTTTATATACTTCTATTTCCGAAAAGGAGATGTCATTTGCGGTAAAAAGAGAAGGAATTTCTTCACGCCTCATGTTTCCGCAGAAAAAATGAAAATGCTCGTTTTTGTAGTTTTTTAGTATAAAATGAGCCAATTCTAACGCATTGTTCGCCGTTTTAATGTTCTTTTGGCCGCTTTTAAGCAAATTAGCTTTTGTTCTTTCGCCCACGCAAAAGCTGTTTTCGATAGTTATATCGTGCCCTTTTATAGCTCGCACTGCATTTTGACTTGTGAAAATGGCGTTTTCAATGGTTCGCGGAGCAATAAAAGCTGGAAATGAAATACTGATCGCACTGTATTCGGTATATGTAGTTCCGGAACTTGTAAGCAGTTTGCGTTGCTTGGTGCTTAATTTCTTAGTAGAAAGAACCCTGATGTTTTTTGTAGTATCAGAGCTCATCTTTAATTGTTTTTAACACGGCACGTCCTCCATTGGCCAAAACTTTTAAAGCACAATCATTTCCGAAGCCTATATAATTTTCGATAGAAACGGATTCATTGACCTCAATAGATGTGGCTCCATCTAAAGAAAACAACGCTCCTTTGAGGTAAATAGCCTGGTCTTTAATTTCTGCCCAGGCTCCAATGGGAGCTGTACAACCGCCTTCTAAAGTTCTCAAGAAATCACGCTCTACGAAGGTGCATATTTCTGAATCTCGATGATTTAATTTTGAGGTTGCGGTGATAGTTTCTGGGTCGTTTTCCAAAGCAACGATTACCATGGCTCCTTGAGCCGGAGCTGGAATCATCCAGTCTAGTATTTCAAATTCTCGTGGAAGTTTCTGGATGCGATCAAGACCAGCCTTGGCAAAAATGGCGCCCTGCCAATTGCTATCCACGAGTTTTTTCAACCTCGTGTTTACGTTGCCACGTAAATCCACCACGGTGTGGTGGGGATAGCGATGCAACCACTGCGCTTTTCGCCTAAGGCTGCCAGTGGCAATAATTCCGTTTTGTGAAAAATTGGACGCTCCATTGGTAACAACGATGTCCATAGGAGAGGCTCGTTGTAATACCGCTGTTTGAACAATACCTTTAGGTAATAATGTAGGCACATCTTTCATGCTGTGCACTGCAATATCTATGGTTCCATTAAGTAAGGCAATATCCAGTGTTTTTGTAAAAACACCAACAACACCTAGCTCATAAAGAGGAACATCAAGGACTAGATCTCCTTGCGATTTTATAGGAACGAGCTCTGCGACATACCCTAGACTTTCCAGTTGCCCTTTAACCGTATTTGCCTGCCATAAGGCAAGTTCGCTATCTCTGGTGCCAATGCGGATTACTTTGTTCACAACGACGAGTTTTCGAGTTGAAATACTTTTTTTATCAGTTCGATACTTTCTTCTGTAGAAATAGTGTCGTCTTTAAGGTGATTGGCAAAATGAGTGGTGATTTTCTGAATAATGCGATTGCCTAATATTTCGGCCTGCTCTTCATTGAAATCGGCTATTTTTTTACGCTGAAAGTCAATTTCGGCGGCATTAATATCGGCCAATTTGGTTTTCAACGCCTGAATTGTTGGTGCAAATTTTCGATTTTCTGCCCAGACTGAAAACTCTTCTTGAATCTCCTTAATTATTTTCTCTGCTTTGGGGACTTGAGCGGCTCTATGTGCCAATGTCTTATCTGTTACGGCAGATAGGTCATCTAGATGAACTAGGGTAACCATAGGGTTCTCCAAGACATTAGTGGAAACATTTTTTGGGATTGAAAGATCCAAAATAAGCAATGGCTTTTTTAAATAAAGAAGCTCTTTGGAAATAGTTGGTTTCTGAGCTCCGGTAGATACAATAAGAACATCGCTGTGTGCTATTTCACTTTGAATATTTGCGTAATCTTTTACGATCAAATTGAATTTTCCCGCAATTTTTTCGGCCTTGATCTTAGTTCTGTTGATAAGCGTGATATGCTCATTCTTGGTATGTTTCACCAAATTCTCACAGGTATTCCGCCCTATTTTACCAGTTCCAAAAAGCAAAATATTCTTTTCTGAAACATAAGGCACCCGAGCCATGATATATTGAACGGCAGCAAAACTCACGGAAGTTGCTCCCGTAGAAATCTCTGTCTCGTTCTTAATGCGCTTGCTTGCCTGAATTACGGCATTACTTAAACGTTCAATAAAAGAATTCATCATTTCCAGCTTTTTGGAAAGGCGGAACCCTTTTCGTAACTGACTGATAATCTCGAAATCGCCAAGTATCTGACTATCTAATCCGGTTGCTACTGTGAATAGGTGCGAAATAGCAGCTCTTTTTTTATGAACATAAGCAACTTTTTCGAAGGCGTCTATCGATCCATTGGTATGTTCGCACAGTAATTTAATGAGTTGAAACGGGTGCTCTGCGAATCCATATAGCTCGGTTCGATTACAGGTAGATACGGTAAACAACGCCGGAACACCTTCTTCCTTGGCTTGAACCAATAGGTTTTTTTGAGCCACTTCATCCAAGCTAAAATCACCACGTATTTCGGCATTGGCTGTCTTATAGCTTAATCCGATAGCATAAAAGGAAGTATCGGAATGAGGTGGCATATTTCGTTTACCGTTGTTTTTCATAAATGATATTGCAAAAGTATTTGATGCTTAATTCAAAAAATAACGCTAGCGGTCTCTTTTATATCGTTAGATGCGATTTCTGGAAAAAAATGGTGGTAATTTTAGGGAAAGACCCTAATTTAGCGGCATTATAAACAACTATTGATAAAATTATTTAGAACAATTCTAAATAAAAACAATCCTTTTACACTATGACTGAGGATAAAAGTGTCGCTCGAGGCATCTATCAGGAAACCCTTATTGAAGAAGGCTTTTTTGTGTTGACCTTTAATAATGAGACGGAAATGGTTCGTTCTTTTAGGCGTGAAGTAAGTTTACATTTTGTTCAATTTCATTTTTGTATTAAAGGGTCGGCACGTTTTAGTTTTAACGAAGGAAATTATCTATTGCCATTGCAGGAGGAGAAAGGCTTGTTGTTGTACAATCCGCAACGAGACTTGCCAATTGATATAAGGGTGCAGGAACATTCATGGGTACTTTCAGTATTACTCCCGATAGTTAAATTTCATGGTTTATTTTCAAGCGAGGCTAATTACATTAGTTTTTTAAGTGAGGAGAATAAAGACCGTAAATACTATAAAGACAGTCATATTTCGCCCTCTATGGCCATTGTATTGAATCAACTAATGAATTATAACCTACACCCATCTATTAAGGCCCTATATTTTAAGGCGAAGGCGTACGAGTTGTTGAGCTTGTATTTTAACAGACCTGGTGACCTAGATTTGAATCAGTGTCCCTTTTTAATTGATGAGGATAATGTCGCCAAAATTAAAAAGGCCAAGGAGATTGTAATTGAAAGAATGGCAGAACCGCCCACCTTAAGTGAATTGGCTGAGGAAATCAATCTGCCGTTAAATAGACTTAAGGAAGGGTTCAAGCAGATCTATGGCGATTCTGTATTCAGCTTTTTATTTGATTATAAGATGGAAGTAGCACGACAATTGTTGGCTACGGGATCACACAATGTGAATGAAGTTGGCCATAAAGTAGGATATAGTACTGCAAGTCATTTTATCACAGCATTTAAAAAGAAATTTGGAACAACCCCTAAAAAATACGTGATGGGATTGTCATCATAGAAAAGAGATATGCAGTCATCAATTTTAAATAATCCATCAAATAGCTAGCGTAAAAAATAATCCCTTATTTTGTTGAATAACATGCTTGGGTAATTGAATTATTGCCAAAAAATTCAAACCACGTGGTATTTGATCCTTAAAAAAGAAAGAAGAAATGAAAGGAGTTCTCCTTGTTAATCTTGGTTCGCCTGACAGCACCAACCCGAAAGATGTAAAAAAGTATTTGGACGAATTCTTAATGGACCCACGGGTGATCGATGTTCCATTTTGGTTTCGATCATTTTTAGTGCGCGGGATCATTTTAAATACCAGACCGAAAAAATCGGCAGAAGCGTATCAACGTATCTGGTGGGATGAGGGGTCTCCACTAATTGTTATTTCAGAGCGACTTCAGAAAAAAGTTCAGAATAAAACAAATATACCGGTGGCTTTGGCCATGAGGTATGGGAGTATGACCTTAGAAAAAGGACTTCAAGAATTAGTGGATAAAGGGGTGGATGATATACTACTAGTGCCGTTGTATCCTCAATTTGCCATGGCAACAACAGAAACCATTGAGGTCAAAATAGAAGAAATTAAGAAGGAAAAATTTCCACACTTGACAGTTTCATCATTGCCTGCATTTTACAACAAAGAAGAATACATTGAAGTGCTGTCTAAGAGTATTTCAGAAAAACTTTCGGAAGTGGACTACGAACACTTGTTGTTTAGCTATCATGGGGTTCCCGAAAGACATATTCGGAAAAGTGATACCACCAAATCTCACTGTCAAATTAATGGAATTTGCTGTACGAGCCCTTCAGAAGCACATAACTATTGTTATAGACATCAATGTTTAGAAACAACGCGTTTGGTTGTTGAAAAACTGCAGCTAAAGGAAGGAACATACTCAACTTCATTTCAATCCCGCTTGGGGTTTGACCCATGGTTGAAGCCATATACAGACAGAACTATTGAGCGCCTTGGATTAGAAGGAACTCGTAAAATGGCCATTGTAACACCTGCTTTTGTAAGCGATTGCCTTGAAACTTTGGAAGAAATCGCCATGGAAGGTGAAGAAATATTTCATGAGGTAGGAGGTAAGGATTTTACAGTGGTGCCATGTCTAAATGATCGAGATGATTGGGTAGAAATTCTTACAGGATGGATAGCCCACTGGCAACTCAAAGATGTAAAAACGGCAATTGCATAAATGGCAAAAGCACAATCTACTACACTTGGTACAGATTCCATAAGTTCTTTACTTGTGAAACAGGCAGTTCCTGCCTCCATTGGTATTTTGGTTATGTCTTTGAACATGATCGTAGATACTATTTTTATGGGGAGGTGGCTGGGCCCATTAGCTATTTCTGCGATTACCGTTGTGATTCCGGTAACCTTTTTTATTGCTGCTATTGGCCTGTCAGTGGGAATTGGCGGAAGTTCTGTTTTATCTCGTGCTTTGGGGGCAGGAAACCGTGGAAAGGCTTTAACCGTTTTTGGCAATCAAGTGACCTTAACTTTTTTGACATCGGCCATCTTAGCCGTTGTAGGATTGGTATTTCAAAACTCCTTGATCGAATTTTTTGGAGCCGATGATTCCTTCAAGGATCAGGCACTTATTTATTATAGAATTGTACTCTATGGCATCGTTATGTTGGCCATGTGTATGATGGGAAATAATGTGATACGCGCCGAAGGGCAACCGAAGTTTGCTATGTATGCCATGATTCTTCCTGCCTTTGGAAATATTATCATGGACTATGTCCTGATCTTCCTATTTGATTTTGGAATGGCAGGAGCCGCCTGGGCTACGTTTATTTCCTATGCGGTGTGTTTTGGGTTTATTCTATGGTTCTTTATTGTAAAAAGTGAGTTAAGACTTACGCCAGCATGTTTAAAATTGAAGCGAAAAATTGTATCTGAGATAAGCAGCCTCAGCTTTGTTACGTTTGCACGTCAAGTGACCATTGTGATTCTTACCGTTTTATTGAATAATATTTTGATTACTTATGGAGATGCCATAGATGTGGCCAGTTATGGCATTATAAATCGAATGTTGATTTTTGCCCTGTTTCCTGTAATTGGAGTAAATCAAGGTTTTTTGCCTATTGCGGGATATAATTATGGTGCCAAAAAGTTTGAAAGAGTACGCGAATCGATTAATACGTCTATTAAATATTCAGGCGCATTGGCTTTGATGATCTTTATAATAATTATGGTATTTGCGCCTCAAATTGTTTCCATATTTATTTCTAATAAAGAAGGGCTTGATGCAACGACTTTGGCCAATAATGCAGATTTATTGGAACGAACACCTACCGCATTGCGCTGGGTTTTTGCAGCGACACCAGTGATTATTGTTCAGCTCATAGGAGCCTCTTATTTTCAAGCGATTGGAAGAGCTATTCCGGCCTTGTTACTTAGCTTGACAAAGCAAGGGTTCTTTCTCATTCCCTTAATATTGATCTTACCCTCGTTTCTTGGAGTCTTGGGTGTTTGGGTTTCCTTTCCTATTGCAGATGTCTTGTCTACCATACTTACTGCGTATTTTTTAAATAAGGCAGTGAAGAAAGATCTAATAGATTGATTTTTAGGTATATTTATAAGGCTAAAAGGAAAATTGACATGAAAAAACTAGGAGCTCTACTCGTTTTGGTTCTTATGGGATATGGTATTCATGCTCAAGAATCTGGGATGATCGACCAAACATGGTCCTTGCGTTATCTTTCTATTGATGGAGAGACAAGCTATGCGCCTGTTGATGAAAACCTAACTCTTGAATTTTCAGAAAATAGCAACATCTACACCGCTATGGGAAATGGTGTTCAAAATGGGTTTATGGGAACGGTAACTTTCGATGCTACTAACGACACATTTGAATTTCAAGATTTTACCGTAACACTTTTGGATTGCACAGGGTCAAATTGTGACTACGAAAACCTTTACTTTTATAATTTTTTAACCAGTGAGACAGGGGACTTAAAGGAATTCTCGTATAACTATATTGTATATAGTACAGGGGAAAAAGCATTGCATCTAGTGGATCAGGCTGGCAATGTAGCACGCTATAGCGATCACCCGCTAAATGGCCCCGAAGATTATCTCTTTCAAACGTGGTATTTGCATTCTGTAGAGGCAGATTTAGGGGAGACTTTGTATATCGCAGATTTTGACCCTCCAGTAAGTCCATCCCTTATAATTAACCCTGATCTAACATTTTCTGGTATGGGTTTTTGTAATACATTTAGCGGAATTTTTGTATATACCGAAGATTATTTCAATGACTTTTATCTATTGTCGGAAGTAGATAATTTTGAGGCTACTGACGACCCTTGTGAACATGATGGATTTGAAGACGAATATTTTTACCATTTTATGATAGGAGAGTTATTGACATGTTGGGGCGGTGAGAACCCTTCAACAGGAGCGGCCTTCTTTTCATTTGAATTTAATCCTGGATTTACATATAATTTTGAAAATAGCCCTGTACTTGCCATTCCTGATAATAGTACGTCCATCTTTTTACTGTATCCAAACCCAACCTCGGGCATACTAATGATTGAATCTCCTTCGATCACTATAGAAAAACTTTCTGTGGTTGACATACATGGAAAAACAGTGCTAAAAAATAGTCCTACGCTCAAAGAGATTGATGTATCGTCATTGCAAACAGGCATGTATTTCGTTCGTATCAAATCTTCAACGGGAAATACAATCAAAAAGTTCATAAAAAAATGAGACACCCCTTGGACTCAGAGAACAATTCGTTTGTAATAATTAAGTATCTTTAAAAAAACTTTTCAAACACGTATTTATGAAACGTATTCAAGTACTCCTCTCCGTATTTTGTGCCACTATTTTCTTCGGAATATACTCAGAACCCATTCAAGGGCAAACTTATGATGAAAAAATGTATGATGCCTTGGAATATCGGCTTGTGGGCCCATTTCGTGGAGGCCGAAGCGCTGCTGTAACGGGTGTTCCAGGAAAACCAAACCTCTTTTATTTTGGAGCTACGGGTGGTGGCGTATGGCGTACTATGGATGGTGGGCGTTCGTGGAAAAATATGTCTGATGGTTATTTTGGAGGCTCTATTGGATCCATTGAGGTAAGCGAAGATGATCCTAATGTGATTTACGTGGGTGGTGGTGAAAAAACGGTTCGTGGAAATGTATCATCGGGATATGGTATATGGAAATCTGAAGATGCCGGGAAAACTTGGGAGCAAATGGGACTAGAAAAAGGAAGGCATATTCCAAGAATTGCCGTACATCCTAAAAATCATAATATCGTATACGCAGCGGTAATGGGTAATATTTATAAACCTACGCAAGAAAGAGGGGTTTATAAAAGCACCGATGGTGGAAAGACATGGAGCCGCAAATTGTTTGCTAATGAAAATGCAGGTGCAGTTGATCTTATTATGGATCCTACAAACCCTCGTATTTTATACGCATCTACATGGAATGTTCGAAGAACACCATATAGCTTGAGTAGTGGTGGGGATGGTTCAGCCCTATGGAAGAGTACTGATAGCGGTGAAACGTGGAAAGAGATTTCAAAAAATAAGGGATTTCCAAGTGATACTTTGGGAATTATTGGTGTTACAGTATCCCCAGCCAATAGTGACCGAGTATGGGCTATTGTAGAGAATAAAGACAAAGGAGGCGTTTATAGAAGTGAAAATGGGGGTGAAACATGGAGTCAAATCAATAGCGAACGCAAATTACGCCAAAGAGCATGGTATTATACCAGAATTTATGCAGATCCGCAAGATGAAGAGGTCATTTACGTGCTTAATGTGAGGTATCACAAAAGCACCGATGGCGGTAAAACATATAGTACATACAACGCACCCCATGGCGATCATCATGACCTGTGGATTGCTCCCGAAAACCCAAAAAGGATGGTCATTGGAGACGACGGTGGTGCTCAGGTAACCTACGATGGTGGTGAAACCTGGAGTACGTACCACAACCAACCAACTTCCCAATTCTATAGAGTAACAACAGATAACTCTTTTCCGTATCGAATTTATGCGGCCCAGCAGGACAATTCAACCATTAGAATTAGTCATAGAAATGAGGGGTTTAGTATTGATGACGATGATTGGGAAAGTACTGCCGGGGGTGAAAGCGCCCATATTGCGGTAGATCCTGAAGATAATGATATTGTGTATGGAGGTAGCTACGATGGGTTTTTAACACGCTATAACCATAAGAAAGGAACAGTTCGGAGTATTAGCGTATGGCCTGACAACCCGATGGGGCACGGTGCTGAAGACATGAAATATCGTTTTCAGTGGAATTTCCCAATTTTCTTTTCTCCCCATGACCCTAATAAAATGTATACGGTTTCAAATCATGTTCATGTGACCACCAACGAAGGCGAAAGCTGGGATGTTATTAGTCCAGATCTCACACGAAACGACCCGAGTAAATTGAAATCTTCAGGAGGCCCTATTACTCAGGATAATACATCCGTAGAATATTACTGTACCATTTTTGCCGCGGCAGAATCCCCAGTTACTCCGGGCGTGCTATGGACAGGAAGTGATGATGGATTGGTACATGTTTCCAAGGACGGTGGAAATACATGGGACAACGTAACACCAACCGGAATGCCTGAATGGATGATGATCAATAGCGTGGAACCTTCGGTATACGATGCAGGCACCTGCTATATTGCTGGCACGAAGTACAAGACGGGAGATTTTGCCCCGTACTTATATAAAACGAATGACTTCGGAAAGACATGGAAGAAAATCACCAACGGAATTTCTTCAGAACATTTTACCCGCGTCTTGCGAGAAGACCCAAAGAAGAAAGGACTATTATATGCTGGTACCGAAACAGGTATGTATGTTTCTTTTAATGATGGAAGTAACTGGCAACCCTTACAGTTAAATCTTCCTATAGTACCAATTACAGATCTTGCAGTAAAAGAGAATAATCTGGTTGTAGCTACGCAAGGAAGAAGCTTATGGATTATAGATGATCTTACTGTGCTACACCAATTAGCTTCAGCAAATAATAAAGAAAATTACTTGTATAAGCCAAAAGAAACCTACCGAATGGGGGGAAATTCAAGAAAAGGATCCCTCACTTCAGGAACCAACCATCCCGCCGGAGTCATTACGTATTTTTATGTAAAAGACCCTGAAGGTAAGGAAGTTAAATTGAGTTTTGTAAACAGTAGAAATGACACTATTAAAACCTTTAGCACCAAAAGTAAAGAGGACAAACTTACGGTTAAAAAGGGAGCCAATATGTTTGCTTGGAACACACGAGGGAAAGGAGCAGAACGCTTAAAAGGGATGATTTTATGGTGGGCAAGCACCAATGCTCCAAAGGCAGTGCCAGGTCAATATAAAGTAGTTCTCAGTGTAGATGATGAGGTTCAAACACAGCCTTTTACAATTGTTATGGACCGCAATTCTGAAACAGACATTGCTGGAATGCAACGGCAATTCGATTTCATTACAGACGTAAATGAAACAGTTGATAAGGCACATAAATCCATAAAGAAAATACGAAAGATTAAAGGTCAATTAGACGCTTTTCAAAAACAATATAAGGACAATGAATCAGTGAAGACCCTTGTTGAGAAAGCCAAAAAATTGAGCGATGACTTTTCAGAAATAGAGAAGGCCTTGTATCAAACCAAAAACCGAAGTGGTCAGGATCCGCTTAATTTTCCGATTAAGTTGACTAACAAATTGGCGCATTTGAATAGTTTGGTGGGAATGGATGATTTTCCTCCTACGCAGCAAGATATTTCAGTAAAAAATGAACTTACGGGCTTAATCAATACTGAGCTTACAAAGTTTGATCAATTAGTTACCCAAGAAATAGCAAACTTCAATAGTGAATTTAACACCTTGAATCTTAACTATTTATTTGTAGAAGAAGCTAAAAATTAATGGAATACAACTATATAAAATCCCTGCACCTCATTTTTGTGATTACATGGTTTGCAGGGCTGTTTTACATCGTGCGCCTCTTTGTATATCAAATTGAAGCACACGATAAACCCGCTCCCGAAAAGAAAATATTGGGGAAACAATTTAAGCTCATGGCTAAAAGACTTTGGTATATCATAACCTGGCCCTCCATGATTTTAGCTATTTTATTTGCCATCTGGTTATTGGTGTTGCGTCCATTCTATATCACAGATGCTTGGATGCAGGTAAAACTTGGTTTTGTTTTTTTACTTATACTGTACCATATAAAGAGCCATATTATATTTAAACAACTTCAAAATGACGTGGTGAGACATAGCTCCAGCTTTATGAGGATATACAACGAAGGGGCTACGTTAATTTTGTTTGCCGTTGTGTTTTTAGTAACCTTGAAAAATGCCATTAACTGGATCTACGGAACGTTAGGTATTGTTTTGTTTGCCATTTTGTTAATGCTGGGATATCGACTGTATGAAAGAATTCGGGAAAGGAATAGTGAGCAGCACTAGAAAAAGTGTGGTGTAATTATTGCTATTTCCCACGGGTAATACATAAAATTGAATGAGTTTTCATAGATCACTAAGGTTCCGAATTTTTTTATCAATGCTCCTACTAGTCATTGGAGCGTCCATACTTATCGCAGCGGTCACGGTATATCAATATAGAGAAGAGGCCGAAGATTATCACAGAGAAAGGCTTCAGCGAAAGGAAACCAATATTAAAGAGAACATAAACTATGTACTCCGAAATACAACCTACCCGGTAGAAACTGAGAAAATCCCTCTTATTTTTAAAGACCTTATTTATGAAATAAAGGATATCCATAATCTGGAGCTGTACTTATATGATTTAGAAGGAAACCTTTTGAAATCGTCTAAGGCATCTTTTGTAAGGGATACAACCCATATGCGAATACCTGGGTATGCCTTAGAAGCTTTGGAGACTTCTCAGAACAAAAGTTTTATAGAGAAGTTTGAAGAAAATGGCCAAGAGTATCAGTCTTCATATACCTATATTACGGACAGCTATTTCAAACCTCTGGCCATCCTTAATCTTCCTTATATAGCCGACGATGGCTTTATAAAAAATGAACTTTCTGAGAACCTATCACGTCTAGGAATTGCCTATTTATTTATGCTGCTTATAGCCATAGCTTTGGCCTATTTTCTCTCGAAATATATTACAAGATCTTTGAATGAAATAAGTGAAAAGATCAATGAAACCAGACTGGATAAACGGAACAAAAAAATTAGGATCGACGATACTACAGATGAGATTTCTACACTCGTAAATTCATATAATAGTATGATCGATGAGTTGGAGAGTAGTGCCGCCCAACTGGCAGCAAGTGAGCGTGAAGCCGCATGGCGAGAAATGGCAAAACAAGTGGCTCATGAGATTAAGAATCCGTTGACTCCTATGAGATTAACTGTGCAAAGTTTTCAACGTAAATTTAATCCCGAAGATCCGAGCATTCATCAAAAAATGGATGAATATAGCAACACATTGATCCAACAAATTGATACCATGAGCTCTATTGCTTCTGCTTTCTCTACCTATGCTCAAATGCCAGCACAGCAGGACGAAACACTCAATGTTGTTAAAATTACCCGATTGGCCTTGGAAATTTTTAATGAAGATTATATCTATTTTCTTTCTGAAGAAGAGGAAGTAATCGCAAAACTTGATAGAACACAACTTATACGGGTAATCACCAACCTATTAAAAAATAGCATTCATGCTATTGACCAAAAACATCCCATAAGCCCTAGAATAGAGGTCAATGTTTATTCTGAAAATAATTTTGCGGTGATCACCGTAATGGATAATGGAATTGGTGTTTCAGAAGAGAATAAAGGAAAGGTTTTTGAACCAAAATTTACAACAAAAACAAGTGGAATGGGATTAGGATTGGCTATGGTCAAAAAAATTGTTGAGACCTATGGAGGCTCCATTGCACTAGATTCTTCCGAAGGAGAAGGCACCACATTTAAAGTCAAATTCCCCATGCTTGTGTAGGTAATTTCATATTTTTGTATCCAATTACTCCCTAATTAAAATACAAGAATATGAGCTATGAAAATATTGTGCTGGAACCTCAAGATGGTATTACTACCATCACTATAAATAGACCCACCAAACTCAATGCTCTTAACAGGGCAACAATCAAAGAACTGCATGACGCATTTCGAGAGGCAGATTCGGATCACGACTGTCACGTGATTATTATTACTGGAAGTGGTGAAAAGGCCTTTGTCGCTGGAGCAGATATCAGCGAATTTGCAGATTTTTCTGTTTCTGAAGGCCAACATCTAGCTTCTGAAGGACAAGCGCTGCTGTTCGATTTTGTGGCTACTCTGTCTACACCCGTGATTGCCGCGGTAAATGGATTTGCTTTGGGAGGCGGATTAGAACTGGCCATGGCCGCACATTTTAGAATAGCAAGCGACAATGCAAAAATGGGTCTACCCGAAGTTTCCTTGGGTGTGATACCGGGCTATGGAGGTACACAACGACTCCCTCAACTCGTGGGTAAAGGTCGCGCCATGGAAATGATCATGACTGCCGGAATGATCGATGCACAACAAGCATTACAATATGGATTGGTGAATCACATAACAACACAAGATCAATTGCTTGGATTGTGTGAAAAGATTGCTGGTAAAATAAAAAGAAATTCTTCGGTTGCGATTGCTGCAGCTATCTGTGCGATCAATGCAGGTTATGAGGAAGGAGAAAATGGGTTTGACAGTGAAATCACAGAATTTGGCCGCTGTTTTGGCACTGCCGATTTTAAAGAAGGAACCCAAGCTTTTCTTCAGAAAAGAAAACCAAACTTTCCAGGGAAATAACTCTTTTTCCACAGACAATCGATAAATTTGGAATAATTCCAAATTTACTTGGAAATAATCCATTTATAAGATAACTTTGAGAGACCACTCTTTCAAAGTTATCTTATGTCTAAACCTGTTAAAGGCCGAGGAGCGCAACGCAACGTACACAATCGATTTTTTGAACATCAGCACGAGGTGCGGGATGACTATTTGAACTATTGTGAGCTTGAAGGAGAAATAGCAGACAACAATAAGACCAAGTATATAGATGTATTCCCTAAATCGTTTGTCAATAAAGTAAACAGCCCAGACGTGGGTATGTGGTATTCGGCAAACCCCTACCAAGGCTGCGAACATGGATGCGTGTATTGTTATGCGCGCAATAGTCATGAATATTGGGGCTATGGAGCTGGTCTGGATTTTGAAAGAAATATTTTGATCAAGAAAAATGCGCCGCAGCTTTTGGAGCAAAAGTTGCAAAGCAAATCATGGAACCCGGTTCCTATTGTATTTTCTGGGAATACAGATTGCTATCAACCCATAGAGCGAAAGCTGGAGATAACACGTAGATGCCTGCAAATTATGCTGGATTGGAAACATCCCGTAGGAATCATTACAAAGAATGCACTTGTGTTAAGAGATCTTGACATTTTGAAGGAGTTGGCCAAGATGAATCTGGTTTGTATTAATATTTCCATTACATCCCTATCTGAAGATACCCGTAAATTATTGGAACCCAGAACGACAAGTATAAAGAATAGATTGAAAGCTGTTGAGATATTAACGACCAATGGAGTGCCCGTAAGAGTTATGATGGCTCCAATCGTGCCGTCACTCAACAGCCATGAGATTCTTCCATTACTTAAAAAAGTGGCAGACCTTGGGGCCCTGGATGCGGCACACACCATTGTTAGATTGAATGGTCAGATAGCTACAATATTTGAGGACTGGGCAAATAAGAACATACCAAACAGGGCGAAAAAAGTACTACATCAAATTGCCGAGTGCCATGGAGGAACGTTAAACGATAGCAGATTTGGGACTAGAATGAGAGGAGAAGGCATCGTTGCAAAACAAATAAATGATACCTTTAAGCTAGGAAAGAGAAAATTTTTCAAAGGAAGAAGCATGCCAATACTAGATGTATCACAGTTCAGAGATCCTGCCAATTCGCAATTGAAATTGTTCTGAATCAAAGGGTTCATTTAGGGTTTAAATTGGAAATCACCAATATTGGCCTTGTTTTTGTGGCAGTATCCTTTGAAAAAGAAACGTAAAAAAATGAATATGAAATCAACAATCTTAACACTATTCTTGCTCCTTAGCGGAATAACGTACAGTCAGTTTGCCATTACCATCGACGCAGTTGTTTTAAATGGCGTGTCCAATGAACCCGTGGAATTTGCCAATATCCAATTTCTAAATAAAAATTTAGGAACCGTAAGTGATGGAAATGGAAAATTTATTTTGGAGTTTGACGACAATCTAATAACAGATCAAGACCTATTACTTATTACAGCTATTGGGTACGCGCCCAAAAGAATGACACTGGAAGAAGTGGATAAAATCCTAGAAAAACAAAATGTACTTTTTTTAAACCCCACTAGCGAAACCTTAAGCAAAAGGGTCAATGCAATTCGTACTAATACCATTACCAGCGCTTATGGAGATGTTTATGGAACGGTTGTAAGTGAGGCAGGACCCATACAAGGCGCTATTGTTAAAGTAAAAGATAGTTATAAAGAAACAGCAACAAATGTGGAAGGCCAATACCGCATTGATGCTAGTGCTGGTGACGTGTTACAGGTGTCTCATTTGGGTATGAATTCTCAGGAAGTATTGATTTCAGAAATAGGAGAGGTAGATATTACACTTATATCAGATGGAGAATTACTGGATGAAGTGTATTTGGAAACCACAATAGAAACAGCCTATGGAGAAAAGAATATAGATGCTGTTGGTTATGCTGCGGCACAAGTGACCAGTGAAGATATTGCATCCAGTTACCAAACACTTGATCAAATTTTAGCCAAACTCACGGGAGTACAATCGGCAGGTACCACCACAAATCGGACCTATTATTTTACCCGCAGTATAGGCTCTTCAGTAAACGGAAATACACTGCCCATTTTTGTCATTGATAACGTTATTTATGAGCAGGCAGAGAATAATCAGTTACCGCCCATTGATGTTCAAAACATTGCCAGCATTACGGCCTTACCTGGAGTAGCCGCTGGTGTTAGATATGGGACTTTGGGAAGAAGCGGAGCTATTATTATAAAAACAAAAGTACTGGATGTTGCAGAAAATGGTATTGATATTAAGCGAAATAGATCGGCCTTGGTTGAAGGAAATAATTACCAAGAAAGAGTTCCTTTTTATGATACTGAAAAAATCGTTCCTGTGTTTTTAGCGCAGTTACAAAACGCCGATTCTTTTGAAGAAGCGAAGAGAATTTATGAATCGCAACCTAAAAAAGGAAGAGAGATTCCTTATTATACAGATGTGTCGGATTATTTTGCCAAATGGGACACGGGTTATGCGGCACAAGTAGCACTTAGCATAGCTGAAATGGCACCTACAAATGCAAAAGCATTGCGTACCGTAGCGTTTAAGTTGGAAGAATTTGGAAAGCTGGAAGAAGCCAAAAGTGTGTATCAACGCATCGCCCTATTAAGACCTCAAGAATCACAATCTTACAGAGACTTGGCTCATGTATATAAGGAAACAGGGGAGATCACGAAATCCTTTGGATTGTATAAGCGAATTCTTGCAAATCAGTCAGAGGGGATCAATTTTGAAGGAATTCAAGGTGCGGCAGAAAATGAATTACAACACTTGATAACACGTCATAAAAGCAAAGTAGATTATAAAGATCTTCCTAACGATCTATTGGTAGCTAATTATAAAAAAGATATTCGGGTAGTACTAGAGTGGAATGATCCAAATGCGGAGTTCGAAGTTCAGTTTGTAAACCCACAACGCAAATACTTTCTTTGGAAACACGATAGCTTTACCGACAAAGAACGCATATTGAAAGAGCTAGAGACAGGGTACTCTATGGAAGAGTTTGTCATAGATGGAGCCGAAAAAGGATCTTGGCTAATCAATGTTAAATATACGGGAGAAGAACAAGCAGATCAGAATCCTTCCTTTTTAAAATATACAATATACAAGAATTATGGTTTGGCCAATGAAACGAAAGATGTGAAAACGGTAAAACTATATGCACATACGGAGAAAGTATCTGTAGATGCTTTTGTAAATTAAAACCTATTGCTCACTATGCCACTCGGCATAAAATTGAGTTAGAAAAGATTCCATAAAAGAATGCCTGCCGGCAGCAATACGTTTGCCGGTTTCGGTGTTCATACGATCCTTTAACAGAAATAACTTTTCATAAAAGTGATTGATTGTAGGCGCTGTTGAAGCTCTATATTCTTCTGGAGTCATAGAAAGATTAGGAGCAATATCTGGATCATACAACACTCTGTTTTTAAAACCTCCATAGTTAAAACAACGCGCCACGCCAATGGCTCCTAAAGCATCCAGTCTGTCAGCATCCTGCACAACATCTAGTTCTCTGGATCGAAAACCCTGTTTCTGATTGCCTCCTTTAAAAGAAATGTTTTCAATAATCTGGATCACATGAATAATTATTTCTTCGGAAACACCCTGGCTCTTAAGAAACGTTCGAGCCTTTTTAGGCCCAACGGTTTCATCACCGTCGTGAAATTTGGCATCGGCAATGTCATGGAGTAAACTCCCTAAAGCAACAACAAATTCATCTACCAATTCGGTTTTGGCGATGTGCTGGGCATTGTTAAGTACACGTTGTATATGAAACCAGTCATGGCCGCCTTCTGCGTTGCTTAATTCTTGTTTTACAAAGGCAATAGTGCCGTCAATTATTTGATTCTGAAGGTTTGTGGTCATGGTGTATGGATCTGCGCTGTGATGGTCTTTTCGATGGTATCAATGAGTTCTTCGGTGGAATATTCTGAAACGTTTATAACGGGATGAATGAGCATTTCGAAAGTTGTTCCTAGAGGTACGGGAAACATTCCGAAGCGTTGTAATTTCCATGAATTATTAAATGTTATGGGCAAAACATAGGCATTAGGGGCATGCTCAAACAAAGTGCGTAATCCGTTACGACGGAAAGGCTTTGGGATACCATTCCTACTCCGAGTGCCTTCCGGAAAGATGACACCGCTTCTGTTATGAGTAGTGAGATAGTTGGCAAACTTAATCATTTCACCAATCGCTTGTTTGGGGTTTTTTCGGTCAATAAGAGCAGAACCTCCGTATTTCAGATTGTATGAAACAGAAGGGATTCCCTTTCCAAGTTCTTTTTTCGAAATAAATTTTGGGTGGTATTTTCTAAGAAACCAAAGTATAGGTGGGATGTCCCATAAACTCTGATGATTAGAAACGATAATAATAGGTGCGTTATCCGGAATACTTCCTTTGTTAGTAATTTCAAATCGTGTGCCCAATACATGAAGGCTTCTAACGAGTAGTGCATTGAAGCAATCGACACTTTTTTTATGTGCCTGATATCCAAAAACCCGAAGGCAAACACGTTGAATTGGGTCAAAAATTAGCAAGATGGCCCCAAATAAAAGTAAAAAAATAACGGACAGTGGATAACTGGCAATATGAACGATTGCTTTCATTGGTTTAAAGATAAAAAAACCGCCTTCAAGTTTTCCCTGAAGGCGGTTCAAATTTTATCGCATATGGATTAGCAATGATCGTTATAGGCTTCCATAAGGTTTTCAGCAATCATTTCTGCAGCACGCCCCTCAATATGATGACGTTCTAACATGTGGACCAATTCGCCATCCTTGAACAAAGCCATACAAGGCGAACTAGGAGGAAAAGGAATCATAAGGGCTCGGGCGGCATCAACCGCTTCACGGTCTACACCTGCAAAAACGGTAACCAAATTATTAGGTGTTTTTGCATTTTGTAGAGACAAACGAGCACCCGGACGAGCGTTCGCAGCTGCACAGCCACAAACAGAATTTACTACAACCAGGGTAGTTCCTTCTTTGGTAAGGGCATCATTAACATCAGCAGCGGTAAACAGTTCGCTAAACCCAATTTTGGTCAAGTCTTCGCGCATAGGTTGAACTAATTCTGGTGGATACATAATATATTTTATTTAACAGTGTAACAATTAGAGTACAAAGATAACCAATTTTAGGGTTACGGTTTCACAACAACGTTAAAACTACGTGGTGGTAAATGGTTATCTTTGGTCGCATTTTAAAATTGAAATTACAGAAAAATGATTCGATGGATCGCAGCAATATTAGGATATTCTTTTTTTAGGTTCCCAGGAGCCCTTATAGGATTTATTATTGGAAGCTTATTTGACAATATGGGAGGTGGAAAGAAAAAGAGCTTTCAATCTGTATTTCAAACGTCTCGAGATGAGGTGTCACCAGCCGATTTTGAACTGAACTTACTCTCTCTGGCATCCTTAGTGATAAGAGCCGATGGGACGGTTAGTCAAAGTGAGTTGGATTATGTACGGCAATATTTTGTGCAGGCCTATGGAAAAGAAAGAGCCAATGCAACGTTTCGAGTGTTCAATGAGGTTATCAAAAAAAGACAGGTTTCTGCGGCCAATATATGTAGGCTATTACGACAACGAACAAGATACGAATCTAGATTACAGATTATTCACTTTCTATTTAGTGTTGCCAAGGCCGATGGACACGTTAGTGACTCCGAGGTGGCCGAAATTGACGACATATCCAAACATTTGGGAGTAAACTATCCAGATTTTGAAAGCATAAAAGCGATGTTCTTTAGTAATCCAGACAGAGCATATAAAATATTGGAGATAGCGCAAGATGCTTCTATTGCTGAGATTAAGGCGGCCTACCGCACTATGGTCAAAAAATATCATCCAGATAAGCTACAGCATATGGATGAAGCCTACCAGAGAGGCGCCGAAGAGAAATTCACTAAGGTTCAAGAAGCCTACGAACAACTACAGAAAGAAAGAGGATTTTAAACACAACGAATAGGTCATAAAGGGGCGTAACGAAGTAGTTTTGATTTTATTTTTAGATTAGTCTAAAAATAAAAACCATATAAATCAAAAAATATATTTATATTTGTACTATGTTTTCATTAACCGAAGAGAATTATTTAAAGGCTATATATCATCTTGAGCAAGAGTGCCAGGGTGAAGTAAGCACCAATGCCATTGCCGATAGAATGGAGACTAAACCTTCATCGGTAACAGATATGGTGCAGAAACTAGCAGAAAAAGAGACCCTTTCTTATAAAAAATACAAGGGGGCGTTATTGACTCCGGCTGGAAGAAAAATTGCGGCCAATGTGATTAGGAAACATCGTCTTTGGGAGGTGTTCTTGGTTGAGAAACTCAATTTTCATTGGGATGAAGTGCATGAGATCGCAGAGCAATTGGAACATATAAAATCCGAAGAACTTATCATTAGACTTGACAAGTTTTTGGGACATCCAGACTTTGATCCGCATGGTGACCCTATACCAGATAAGCACGGAAATGTTAAACGTACCGAGAAGAAATTACTTTCAGAACTAAAGAAGAAACAAAAAGGAGTATGTGTTGGTGTTAAAGAGTCCAGCGGAGAGTTTTTACAATATCTAGACAAACGAAAAATTAGTATAGGAACCAAAATTACGGTCCTTGGCAAGGAATTTTTTGATGGCTCCATGATCATTCAAGTAGGAAAAGATCAATTTTTTGTTTCTCAAAAAATAGCAGATAATTTATACGTACAAACCAATTAAAATGAAATATTCAATACATCTATTTTTAGTGTTATGCTTTGTAATCACCAGTAGTGTACTGGGTCAAGAAAACGAAGCTCCAGTAGAAATGGTTACAGATCGACCCGATGCGACCGAGTCACCAAGAGTAGTGCCTAAAGGATCGCTGCAAATAGAAACAGGAGGATTTTATGAATCCTATGAAGAAAATACTATTAAAGAAGAAATTTACGGGTATAATACCACCTTGTTGCGTTATGGAATTTTGGATAATCTAGAATTGCGCGTAGGTTGGAACTTTGAAGAGGGAAGAAGAACCGAGGGAGGTGTTGAAATGGATAATATTACCAGCGGATTTTCACCCTTGTTACTCGGGGTGAAAGTGGGCATTTCAGAAGAAAAAGGAGCCCTTCCTGAAATTGGACTGTTGGGCCATTTAATGCTACCTTTTCTGGCAGGATCTGACTATCGCCCTGAAACAACTGGGGTAGACTTTCGCTTTTCTTTTGCACATACCCTTAGCGAGAAATCTAGTATATCGTATAACTTAGGAGCACAATGGGGTGAAGATTCTTCAGAAGCCGCCTATATCTATACACTTTCATATGGATATAGTATCACAGACTGTTTTGGCGCTTATTTGGAACTATATGGAGACTTCCCTGAAGACAATCGAGCAAATCATTATTGGGATGCTGGAGTCACTTATTTATTAAAACATAACCTACAATTAGACGCTACCGTTGGGACTTCAATCACGGAAGGACAAGATATTTTGTTAAGCGTTGGCGTGAGTTATAGAATTCCGAAATAAAGATGAAAAAAATAATAGTACTTGTTACCATTGTTGCACTTGCAGCATGTAAGAACGAGACCGTAAAATCTGAAAAGTTAAACGTGGTAACCACCACCAGCATGATCACAGATTTGGTTAAGAACATTGGGGGCGATAAAATTGATTTGCAAGGGTTGATGGGTGCAGGAGTAGATCCTCACCTGTACAAGGCCAGCGAAGGAGATGTATCCAAACTATTCAATGCCGAAATCATTTTTTACAACGGACTTCATTTAGAAGGAAAGTTGGTTGAAGTATTTGAGAAGATGGAAAGCATGAATAAAATCCAGGTGCCCTTGGGTGAAATTTTGGATACTTCAAGCTTAATTGGTTCCGAATATTTTGCTTCAAATTACGATCCGCATGTTTGGTTTGACATCAGTTATTTCATGCAGTTTACTGAAAAAGTGACTGAAGTATTAGCTGAAGCTGATCCGAAAAATGCGGCGTTTTATATAGAAAATAAGGAGAAGTATCTAGCACAGCTCAATTCCTTGGAGACTGAGGTAAAAGACATTATTGAGACCCTTCCTCAAGAGAAACGTATTTTGGTAACTGCACATGATGCGTTTAATTACTTCGGAAAGGCATATAACTTTGAGGTGGTAGGCTTACAAGGTTTGTCAACCGCTACCGAAGCTGGTGTTCAGGACGTCCAACGTCTTTCAGACTTCATTATTGAAAAGCAAGTAAAGGCCATTTTTGTAGAAAGCTCCGTACCGCGTAGAACTATTGAAGCGCTCCAACAAGCAGTGCTCTCTAAAGGGGCGGAAGTCACCATTGGCGGCTCCCTCTTTAGCGATGCTTTAGGCGATGCAGGAACGGTAGAAGGCACCTACATTGGTATGTTCACCTATAATGTGAATACCATTGTAAACGAATTAAAATAGGAAAAAACCCAGAAAAGAATGGACGGCAAAACCCTAGCAATTAGTGTAGATGATCTTACGGTCGCATATAACTATAAACCCGTTTTATGGGATATTGATTTAGGGGTGCCTGAAGGAGTTCTTATGGCCATAGTTGGGCCAAATGGAGCCGGTAAATCTACGTTGATAAAGGCAATTTTGGGGATCATTAAACCCATTGCAGGTAGTGTGACTATTTACGGGAAACCCTATGAAAAGCAACGTAAACTGGTAGCATACGTGCCTCAAAAAGGAAGCGTAGATTGGGACTTTCCTACCACAGCCATTGATGTGGTCATGATGGGAACTTATGGAAGTTTGGGCTGGATAAAACGCCCTGGACAAAAACAGAAAAAGGCAGCCTTGGAGGCCTTGGAAAAAGTGGGAATGTTGGCTTTTAAGAATCGACAAATAAGCCAATTAAGTGGGGGCCAACAGCAGCGTGTTTTTTTGGCACGTGCGTTGGTGCAAAATGCGGCCATCTATTTTATGGACGAACCTTTCCAAGGGGTGGACGCTACCACAGAAATTGCCATTATCAATATTCTTAAAGAACTTCGAAAGGCAGGGAAAACTGTGGTTGTGGTGCACCATGACCTTCAAACAGTACCCGAATATTTTGATTGGGTGACATTTTTGAATGTAAAAAAGATTGCCACAGGCCCGGTAAAGGAAATTTTTAATGATGACAACTTAACCAAGACCTACGGAATTAATTATAAGGTGGCGGTCAACAAATAAGCAAGACACTAACCAGAAATGACAATTTCAGAATACTTCGAACTCCTTTTCACAGACTATACCCTACGTACTATTACGTTAGGGACAGCGGTTTTGGGAGCCATTTGTGGTATGCTGGGAAGCTTTGCGGTGTTAAGAAAAGAAAGCCTGCTTGGAGATGCCATCTCACATGCGGCCCTACCAGGGATTGCTTTGGCCTTTTTGATAACAGGTGCTAAGGATACAAATGTACTCTTGATAGGGGCACTCGTGAGTGGATTAATAGGGACCTTTTGGATACGTGGAATGACCACCAAGACGCATTTAAAAAGTGACACGGCTTTGGGCCTTGTTCTCTCTCTCTTTTTCGGCTTCGGAATGTTATTACTCACTTTTATACAAAAGCAACCTAATGCCAATCAGGCGGGATTGGATAAGTACCTTTTTGGTCAGGCGGCAACGCTAGTTGAAAAGGATGTAACGCTCATGGTTATTGTTACAGGGATTTGTCTCTTTATCGTATTACTGTTTTGGAAGGAATTCAAAATTCTTCTTTTTGATGCCGACTATACAAAGACACTTGGCTTTAATACCCGATTTATTGATATTCTGATTACTTTTTTTATTGTACTGGCCATTGTATTGGGTCTTCAGACGGTGGGAGTGGTATTAATGAGTGCCATGCTACTAGCGCCGGCCGCCGCTGCAAGACAGTGGACTAATAAGTTGGGAGTTATGATTTTTTTGGCGGCCGTCTTTGGTGCATTTTCTGGGGTCTTCGGGACGGCCATAAGTGCGAGTCAAAATAACCTGTCAACGGGCCCAGTTATTGTACTCGTGGCAGCTGTATTTGTGGTTTTTTCTTTTATCTTCTCTCCAGGGCGAGGACTTCTGTTTCGGCAAATACGATTTCGACAAAACCGACGAGACCTTCAGTTAAAAAAGACCCTCCAATTCATGTACGGTATAGCTAAAACCCATGAGAACGTTTCACATCCCCATGCCATTCGAATATTGAATAATTTTCAAGGGTTTACGAAAAAAACACTTCAGCAATTAGAAGAAAAAGATTGGATTACACTCTCCGGACAGCAATGGGCGTTAACGAACGAAGGATTTTCTGAAGCTAAGAACTTATATAACCAACAAGAAAACCATGAATAGCCCGCAAATAGAAATACAGATTATTGCGGCAGTTGTGGCAATGGCTTGTGCCATTCCAGGCGTGTTTCTTGTACTGCGAAAAATGGCCTTGATTAGTGATGCGATTAGCCATTCAATACTACCAGGGATCGTGGTTGGGTTTTTTATCACCCAAGACCTCAATTCGCCATTGTTGATCTTGCTGGCTGCCATTACTGGAGTAATTACGGTGATTTTGGTTGAGGCTATTCAGAAAACGGGATTGGTCAAAGAAGATACCGCGATAGGCCTTGTTTTTCCGGCCTTGTTTAGTATTGGAGTGATCATGATTGCAAAAAACGCAAATGATGTCCACTTGGATGTGGATGCCGTACTTTTGGGAGAGTTGGCATTTGCTCCTTTTGATCGCCTCTTAATGTCTGGAGTGGATATGGGACCTAAATCTCTCTGGATTATGGGAAGTGTTTTACTAGTGACGTTGGTTTTATTGTTTTTGTTCTTTAAAGAATTAAAGGTGAGCACTTTTGATGCGGGGTTGTCTTCGGCACTAGGAATTTCACCTATTATAATGCATTACGGTCTTATGTCTGTCTCTTCTGTGACGGTGGTAGGAGCCTTTGATGCTGTAGGCGCGATACTTGTAGTTGCGCTTATGATCGCCCCAGCGGCTACTGCTTATTTGCTAACCTCAGACTTAAAGAAAATGTTGGGGCTTTCGATTATTTTTGGGGTCTTTTCGGCGATAGCGGGTTATTGGTTGGCACATTGGTTGGATGCTTCAATTTCTGGATCAATGACCACTGTACTGGGCTTGGTATTTTTAAGTGTATACCTTTTTGCACCGAACAAAGGGTTGCTCTCTGTGTTGTATAGACAGAAACAACAACGAACCGAGGTTTCGCTTTTAACTTTCCTGCTTCATTTGAATAACCATACTGAAGAAAATGAACGGCATATTAATCATTTAAACGAGCATATTAATTGGCAAAAGGTTCGATCTAAAACAGTGTTGGATTTAGCACTCAAAAACAATATGATTATCATCGAAAAAGATATTGTATTTCTTACCGAGAAAGGGAGTGAATTTACCCAACAAGCGCTGGAATATATCCTTACCAACAAGGACGATAAGATTGAACATATGAAGGATGATTTTTTCTTATTTAGAGGCTAATTTTATTTTTGGCATTATTTTTTCCTATATCTTTAAAACACAAATATTTTTAACCATGAGAAAGGCATTGTTTTTCCTTGTATTACTTATTTCATCAACGGCTATTGCACAGGACAAACCAATGGGAACGCCAAAGATTGGCATAAAAGTACCTTTGGGTTCTCAGGTTGACCTACAAGATATTTCGATAAAGTTTGTTGAAGTATTGGAAGATTCTCGTTGCCCAAAATATACCACTTGTATGTGGGAAGGGCGCGCCAAAATAGCTGTGGAGATATCTGAGGAAGGACAAGAAACAACCACCAAAGAGCTCATATTTGGGAAAACACTTTCAGGAGAAAATAATGAATTTACGCTGCATAACAATGAGGGATATAGTATTGAAGCAATGGCATTAACACCTTACCCTGGTGAAGAAGCCGAAGGTTCAGTACTAACGTATAACTTAATAATTTGTGAAGTTAAGGAGCCTTAATGGCAACCACAGTCTTTATCTCCGCATTTTGTTTTTCCTCCATCTAATGTTCCTGACGATTTTTGACGGGTCTCAAAAACGGGATTCCAAACAAATTTTTTGAGTAAAAAACCTGCTGCAAGACAAAATGTTATGATTACTAATGTTGTTTGCATGTTATAAATGTACGTTTTTTAGACGTTTAAATTTCAAATTCCTAACTTCTCGCATAGTGCCTATTTAAGCACTTGATACGCAGCTAAAGCGACAATGTATGCAATAGCTGTCATTGCAAATAATTGCCATAAAGGCCATTTCCAGGTATTGGTTTCTCGTTTTACAATGGCCAGAGTACTCATACATTGCATGGCAAAGGCATAGAATAAAAGCAATGAGATTCCGCTGGCAAAATTAAATCTCGGGGCTCCGGAAACAGGATGTATTTCAGCGGCCATTCTATTTTTGATGGTTTCTTCTTCTTCACTTCCTACACTATAAATAGTGGCAAGGGTTCCCACAAAAACTTCTCTCGCCGCAAAAGAACTAAGTAGTGCAATCCCTATTTTCCAATCATATCCTAATGGAGCAACGGCCGGCTCAATTCCTTTTCCTAAGATACCAATGTATGAATGTTCCAACTTATAAGACGCTATCTGGGTTTCTAACTCAGATTGAGATAGGTTTTGAGCGAGGGTTTCTTGTGTGACAATCTCCTCGGCTTTGTTGAAATCTCCTGGGCCATAAGACGCCAATACCCAAAGAATTATGGAGATGGCCAAAATGATCTTTCCTGCACCCAAAACAAACGATTTTGTTTTTTCAATCACGGTAATGGCCACATTTTTAGGCATGGGAACCTTGTAATTGGGCATTTCAACAACAAAGAATGTTTTGGTCCGTATTTTTAAGATCTTATCAAGCAAATAGGCCGAAAATATGGCCGCTCCAAAGCCTAACAAATATAGAAACATAAGCGTAAGACCTTGCAAACTAAAAATCCAGAAGGCTCGATCGTCAGGGATAACTAGGGCAATGATAATAAGATAAACAGGTAACCGAGCTGAACATGTAGTGAACGGAGTTACCAAAATTGTAATAAGACGTTCTTTCCAGTTCTCAATATTTCGAGTGGCCATAATTGCTGGAATGGCACAGGCTGTTCCCGAAATAAGCGGAACCACACTCTTACCACTCAGGCCAAATTTGCGCATCACGCGATCCATTAAAAAGACCACTCGGCTCATGTATCCAGTTTCTTCTAGTATCGAAATAAATAGAAATAGAAATGCAATTTGCGGAATAAAAATAACGATACCTCCAAGCCCAGGAATGATTCCTTCAGCAATTAAACTCGTGAAATCCCCCGAAGGCAATGTGTTTTTCACCCATTCACTTAGAGAGGCAAAAGAGCTATCAATAAAGTCCATGGGGTAGCTACTCCAATCAAAAATAGCTTGAAAGATCAGCATCAAAATGGCAAAAAAGATCACATACCCCCAAAACTTGTGTGTGAGCACTCGATCAAACCGACTGCGCAAATCTTTCGCATTGGCCGTATCAATAGAGAGGGTCCCTTTCAATACCTGGTTGATAAATTGATAACGAGCAACAGTTTCTTTTTGCTGTAGTCTTTTTAGATTGCTTTTTGACTCGGTTTGAAAAGTAGCCACACCCTTCAGTTCGTTTCGATCCAGTTTTCCGAAGTTTACATCTTGGGTAATGACCAACCAAAGTTTATAAACGTCTTGGTTGGGAAAGGCTTTCCGCAGGCGATCAAAGTACTCTGGAGCAATACTTGAAGCATTTACGCATGGTTTTGTGGAGAGTTGCGTGTAATTGGCAATATGTTCTTTTAGCGCTTCAAAGCCTATATTTTTCCTAGAGCTTGTGAGAACAATACGCGTTTCTAGCTGTTTTTCTAGTGCATCGACGTCCAGAGAAATTGCTTTACGCTTCATCCGATCTGCCATATTTATGACCAGAATGGTTGGAATACCCAAATCTTTGATTTGAGTAAAGAGCAGTAAATTTCGCTTTAAGTTCTCTATTTCTGAAACTACGATGGCGACATCAGGAAAATCTTTATCATTTTTATTTAGAAGGAGCTCGATCACCACATTCTCATCTAGAGAAGAGGCGTTGAGGCTATAGGTCCCGGGAAGATCTAAAATATGTGCTTTGAGGTTTCGGCTCAATTTACAGGTGCCTTGTTTTTTTTCAACTGTGATTCCGGGGTAGTTTCCCACTTTTTGATTGAGTCCCGTAAGTCTATTGAAAACAGAAGTTTTACCTGTGTTAGGATTTCCTATAAGTGCAACGTTGATCTGTTTGGCCATTGTTTAAGAAATCAATTCTATTTCAATCTGAGCGGCCGTCTCTTTTCGGATGGCGAGATAGCTACCATTAATATTAAGATACAAGGGGTCTTTAAAAGGGGCCATTTGAACAAGAGCCACTTCATTGCCGGGAAGGCATCCCATTTCAAGCAACTTCAAAGGAACGATATCCACCGAAAATTCTTTGATAATTCCGCGTTGCCCTTTTTTAAGCGTGGCAATTGTGTCCATCAATTTTTATTTAGATTGAATTTAAACAACGCAAAAGTAAGGCAAATTGTGAACTTGAAAAAACATTTGGATTATTTATGAAAAGATTAGGGTTGTTTTTCATTTTTTAGGACCTCAATGTCATCCAATAAACGCGCAATCTCTTCCTCATTGGTACCGTCGTAAAATCCTCTAATGCGCTTTTTTGTATCTATCAACACAAAGTTTTCAGTATGAATAAGCTCGTAGGGATTAAATGGAACATCTTTGGCGGCTAAATATGACTTTCGGGCGAGGTTATAAATGTCTTCTTTGCTTCCTGTGACTAAATTCCATTTTTCATCGTTTACCTCCTTTTCAAGGGCATATCTTTTTAGCTGGGCTACGGTATCGATTTCGGGGGTGACTGTGTGTGATAGCAGTAATACAGAAGAATCATCTCTAAGTTTATTCTGAATTTCAACCATATGATCTGTCATGATAGGGCAGATGGTTTGACAGGTAGTAAAGAAGAAATCGGCTACATAGATCTTATCGGCATAATCATTTTGGGTGATGGTTTTTCCGTTTTGATTGGTGAGTGCAAAATCCTGAATCACGTGATATTTTTTCACATGCTGAAGGGTCGTATCAACCAGTTCGGCATTTACTCCCGAAGGCTGATATATAGGAAGTGTTCTCACAGGCTTCAGAATCTGATAAAAGACAGATACAATAATCGCCGAAAGTACTAAGAGTACCACCGCAAAGAATTTGTATTTGGCAAAAAACTGGAGCATACTCAGGGTGTAAATTTCTACAAAATTACCACCTAAAATTATATTGTGCTCGTGGAAACGTATAAATCTTTCTTAAAACAAATGTATAGGGGGGTCTTTATTTTTTTAACAATGTTGAAAAGGTTACTTTTGTGCGTTAATTTACTGAAACTATGAGTCCATTTGCCGTAAAAGCAATTCAGCTCTTATTGAGCTTATCCTTTTTAATCGTGCTTCACGAGTTGGGACATTTTATTCCTGCCAAGTTATTTAAAACGCGGGTTGAGAAGTTCTTCCTGTTTTTTGATGTCAAATTTGCCTTGTTTAAAAAGCAAATTGGAGATACGGTGTATGGGATAGGATGGTTGCCCTTGGGGGGTTATGTTAAGATCTCCGGAATGATCGATGAGAGTATGGATAAGGAGCAGATGGCGGGTCCGCCACAACCGTGGGAGTTTAGAAGTAAACCAGCCTGGCAACGACTTATTATTATGTTGGGAGGGGTTACGGTGAATATCATTGTAGGTTTTGTAATCTACATGAGTATCTTGTTTTTCTTTGGCCAGTATATTACCACGAATGATGATCTGGTACACGGATTTGAAGTTGTGGAAGAATTTGAGACGCTTGGATTTCAGGATGGAGATCAGGTCTTGAAGGTCAATGGAGAAGCGTTCATGGATGTAGGAGATATTAATCGGTATTTATTTTTACGGGACGTTGCTACCATTGAAGTGCGCCATATGGACGGCTCGACTGAGGTGGTTAACATTCCAGAAGACATTGGGAGTCAAATGTTTGAAAAAGACATTCTGAGGCCTTTCGTAGAACGTTATGACCCGATTGTTGATACTGTTCCACCGGATTATCCTGCCTTTGCGGCTGGATTAATGAAAGGGGATAGAATTATGTCGGTCAATGGAGAAGCTATTGAGTTTTGGCATGAGTTTCAGGAAAAAACCAGAGCAGACTCTTTGGAAAAGACCATTGTTGTTTCTAGAAACGGTATTGAGCAAACACTCAAAGTGACGCCAAATGAGGAAGGACAGATTGGGGTGCTACCTGCTTCAGAAAGAACACATCTTACCTATACGTTGGGAGAAAGTATCACGGGAGGTATTGGCTTTGGATATAATATTTTGAAAGATTATGTAAAGCAATTTAAATACGTATTTACCAAAAAAGGAGCCACGCAGGTGGGTGGTTTTGGAGCGATAGGGAACCTGTTTCCAGACACATGGAACTGGTTGAGCTTTTGGAATACAACCGCCTTGATTTCAATTATTTTAGCCTTTATGAACATACTTCCTATTCCTGCTTTGGACGGGGGTCATGTTATGTTTTTGTTATACGAAATGGTCACTGGGCGTAAGCCTAATGATAAGTTTATGGAGTATGCACAAATGGTAGGTTTCTTTTTATTAATTGCTTTGGTGTTGTTTGCCAATGGGAACGACATATATAGATGGTTATTTAAATAGCGAAAAAGATAATTTTCTTTTTGTGGCAGATAAAAAATAATTTATATTTGCATCCGCTTAAATGGAAAACACCTTCCTCTTTAGCTCAGTTGGTTAGAGCATCTGACTGTTAATCAGAGGGTCCTTGGTTCGAGCCCAAGAAGAGGAGCAAAAGGAAACCCGATACGAAAGTATCGGGTTTTTTGTTTTTACAGTCTTGGTCTCTCCCAAGGCTGTCGCGCCATCTGGCCCCTTCACTTAATACATCCACTGGATGTATTTTTCACGTTCGGTCCGGTTCGAGCCCAGTAGGGGTTATGATTTTCAATTAACTCTTTGACAATGAGAGAAATGTAGTCCGACAATTTTTTCCAGTAAAAACAGTTTTTTAAGGAAACATCGAACGAGTAACCTATTTATTGATGCATGTGAGCATTACTAATGTGAGGACAAATTTTGTATGCTATTGTTTGGAAAATCGCACTGTCGAAGCGTGAGTTCCAAAACCACATCCACCATCAAATCCTAAATAACCTTCTACTAGACTAAGTTCAAAGACACCATCATCCATAGGATCAATTATCGCATTTTCTAGCCCAGGGCCTAATAGAATAGTAGGATCCACATTCGTGCACTTACCGCGATAACTTGAAAATTGATTTTTTTGAAAAACACTCTCATCACCTGCAATGGTAAACTTGAAATTCCTGGGTTGCTCGCCACCTCTATGACCTATAGAATAAAGCGCTTTGAATGTTCTGACATTGTATGAATGACCCTTTTCAATTACAAAGGTTGTAACTCCTTCTTCAATATGACTGATAAATGGAATTCCAAAAAAACCATCCTCTACCGAACTTAGAACGTAAATGCCTGTAAACAGATCGGGAGGCATGGGTTTAACCACGTTAATGGTATAGCAATATGGGGAACTATAAAAAGTATCAAAAGCAATAATATCTGAAATGGCATTTCCGGTGGTAAAGGAACGCCCATCGGTTAGTTGCAAATTTAAACGGAGTAAGAACTGATCTTTTTCTAAAACCGATGTGTAGTTTACTCCAACGGCGTCTAAAAGCTCAGAGAAAGAATAATTTAGTGAACTACGAGGATACCTTTCTGGAGAAGGCCCCTGAGTGAATGTATCGGCCTCCATGCGATCCAATAACGTTTCACTAGAAGAGAAATCACCATTTCCTGGTGTGCGATCTACAAAGCTAACATAAACCTCTAAGGTCTCAAGGAGGGCGCCGTTTAATTTGTCCTGCTCTTCTATAGCAATTTGTATACGACTAGTGATATCGTCAATATCAAACTCGGCCATGGTAAGGTCAAGGGTTCGGATAATAGCACCGAACTCAAGATTTTCTTGTACCACCTCGATGGTTTTTTCATCATCATTACAACTTAGAATAAAAAACACAAGTACAAAATATAGTAATGATCTTTTCATAACAATTTGGATTAGTTAATTTAAAACTAGCTAATTATGGTGTTGCCGGTGATAAAACCGATAAAGATTTACAGTGTTGATTTTCATCCGAAGAAAGGACACTCGGTTTTATAGATAGTTTGAGAAAGGAAATAACATCCATATTTATATCATTTTATTCAGTGGCTAGTTAGAAACCTAATCATTAACTATCTTAGTATCAGTATTAACAGGTGCCCAAAACCAATTTTGGTTATTTAGGATATGATTCGTAAAAATAAACGTACCATGAAAAAGCCTTTACTTATTATATGGGCTCTCATTGTAAGTCTTTCAAGTCAGGCTCAGGAATCTGAACTTTTTAGAACTTGGTATTTGACTGAAGTGATTGTTGACAATACATCATACTTGCCTTCAGACTATGAGTTTTATCCAACGGTAAGGTTTGAAGAAAATGGCAATCCGCATGGACTCCAAATTGATGTGCCCACCACGCTTAATGCCTCGAGTGTTTCGCCTGTTAATGACTTTGCTGTGGACCCAAGTTCTTTTATCCTAGCACAAGATTGGGTCACTTTGCCCACAGAACTTTGTAACGAAGACCCAACCACAGGAGGCCCTTGTACTTTTATTCATGATAAACACGAAGAGGTTTATTATAAGCCACCGTCTTCGCCTATTTTAATGTCATACCTGTTTACTTCAGAAGGTAATGGGCTTTACACTCTCGAAATAACCAATTCCACTACTCAGGATAGCGCATTTTACAGTAGTGAATTGTTAACTCTCAATGAGTTTATGGAAAGTAGTGTTTCTATTTCTCCTAACCCTGTAAAAAACAACTTAGTGATAAGAAACAGCAACGCCGTGGAAATAAGAAATTTGACGGTCTTTAATGTCCATGGTCAAAAGATAGTAGAGTACGTCAATCCCACATTAACACTTGATGTTTCGGAATTTAGTTCGGGACTTTATTTTTTGAATATTACTACTGAGAATGGAAGCATCACCAAAAAATTTATCAAAGAGTAAAACTTCGCGATCTACCTTTTATTTTTAGTAGGGTCTTTTAGGTCGACTCCCTATATCAGATGAAAGGAAGGAACTACCGTTTAACCAATATTGAGGTTAATAGAAGCTGTAAAATCATTTTATACTAGATATGGTTCGAGCCTAAGAATCCATAAAATAATATGTACATTTAGTTTTTATTTGTGCCATAATTATACCTCCATGTCGCCATTTGAAATACGTGAAAAGATTGATCTAATCCGCAAAAGCAAATTCTCATTTCGGATAAAGTTTTCACTTTTCATTTTTTTATTTTCCATACTAATGGCCTCCCTAATCTATTGGAAAGAAGCTTCACTGCGGAATGAAATTTATTTTTTTGAAGTAGTTTTTTGGCAATTAATGATTTGGGTGCCATGGGTACTATTTGTTCCTATTCTGAGAAAGACTATTTTGAAGATCAATGCTCGAACTGGAATCGCAAAGAATATGTTTCTTTTAATTTATTTTTTGGTTCCAGTGGTGGTACATTGGTCTTGGTTTGTAGCCTATAGTAGCTATTTCAGTCCTTATCTTGCAGCCCCATCGTCACGATTTGGTGTTTTTTCCTATTTCTTTATTTTCTGGGGGTTAATTGATTTGATTCTTTTGGTTAGTATTTCTGTTTACTTTGTTCTTTACAAAAAAGATTCGAGTAAGTTGGAAGAAAAACCGACTTCTATTCAGGTTGTAAGGGGAAATAAAAAAGTGCTTTTAAAAAATGATACTATTTACTGGATCTCTGCCAACGGGTATTATATAAACCTACATACCAATCAAGGGCAGTTTCTACTGAGACGCAGGTTGAAAGATATATTTGATACGTTGCCTAAATCCGACTTCGTACAAATACACCGATCTGCTATTGTAAACATACATCACATTACAGAATTACACCAACCTTCTGGAGCTGGAATATCTGTGCAAATGAAGGATGGTAAATCACATTCGGTAAGCAGGGCCCACGTAAAAAACCTTAAAGAAATCTTAAAAGGCATTTCTCACTAAAAAGTTTACTTTCATTCGTTATCAAAAAAATGTTCATTCGCTGCATTCAGCCTATAACAGGCGAATAAATACATTTTTACTTACGACTTTCGAAAAAAAATATTCGAATGAAAATTTACTGCAGCGTCTTATTTTTGATTGTGTCGATTCAATTAATGCAATCTCAGAATAGTGGTATCTATATTCATCAATTAAATGAAGACATAAACTTTGACGGCATCCTCGATGAGCCTCAATGGGAACAAGCTTATAAGGCGACCGAATTTGCCCAAGTTGAGCCCAATCTGGGCGTTGCATCTACCGAAAGCGCCGAGGTGTTTTTAATATACGACGCTCAGTATGTATATATTGGCGCCAATATAACATATGAAGATCCTTCTAGATTATCTGCCAATGTGTTGGAAAGAGACGTTCCTCTTGACCGTGACGATTTCATCGAAATACATCTTGACACCTACAATGATCATACAAATAGTTTGGTTTTTAGCACAAATCCTTTAGGGGCAAGATATGATTATGAAGTAAGCAGGAATGGTGATGATATAAACAACTCATGGAATACTTTTTGGGATGCCAAAACATCCATACAGCCCAATGGGTGGAGTGTAGAAATGAGAATCCCCTTCTCTTCACTAAGGTATAACCCGTCTTCTGAAAACGTTTTTCGTTTTAAAGCGGTTATAAAATACAAATACAAAAATGAATTGGTTGTATCCACCTTAAATGAAACCGAAAGACAACCTGTGATTTTCCAGTATAAAAATTCAGAAGAAATTATACTGCGTGGTTTGCCCTCCTTAAAACCTTTATTCGTAACACCGTATGTCAAAGGAGGTGTTCTCATTGAAAACAGGTTAAATACCGACGGATCTCAATATGAGAACACTACAGAAATATTAGAAGAAAAAGGGTTTGCCTCCAACGCAACATTGGATAAAGTATTAAGTAATTTGGGATTGGATATTAAGTACAAGCCAAATCCAAACCAAACATTAGACCTCACATTAAACACAGATTTTGCACAAGCCGAAGCAGATGATAGGGTTATAAATGTTACTCGATTTCCAATTTTTTTAACCGAGAAGAGACTGTTCTTTCTTGAAAATGCAGATTTGTTTAATTCCAATCAATTCAATCATAGATTATTTCATTCAAGACGCATAGGGATCGATAATGGGTTGGCGGTACCTATTCTTGGAGGGATTCGGTTTGCGGGTAATAGTAACACCTTTCAATATGGTATTTTATCGATGCAAACCAATAAAGTTGAGGCCTCCAATCTTCAATCACAAAATATGAGTGTGGCACGGTTAAAAAAGCAGATTGGTCGCAGGGGATCGTATATAGGGTTTATGGGTACAGGGAGAACTTCAAGTGTTGACTACAACTACCTAACTGCTCTTGATGGAAATATCAGAATTAAAGATAATTTTTTAACCCAGTTCACAGTAGCTTCAACTTTTGATAAAATTTCTGGTAACTGGAAGTATATGTATGGGTTATCAATTAATACGTTTAAATCAAACGGCTTTGGAGTTGAGTATCGATATAGAGATTATTCGGAAGGCTTTACTCCAAAACTTGGTTTTGTTTCAAGACCCAATACCAAACGAATAACATTAAACCATGGTTGGCGAAAAACATATAAAAATCACAGCTTTTTACAACGTCTTTCCATCGGGAATTGGTTAACGCGTTTTTGGATATCATCAAATGACAAACCAGAGTTCTTTCAGACCAATATATATCTATCTGCGGGGTTTAAATCTGGTTTTGGTCTTGGTATGTTTGCACCTATATACCAAACTGACCATTTATTCTCTCCCTGGAACTTTGCTGATAATATTGTTATACCTCAAGGAAATTATAGTATGTGGAAAGTAGAGCCTTTTTTTTCAACAGGTAATGCCTCTCTGTATAAAATCTCAGGAGGTTTTGAAATTGGAGAATTCTATGGAGGTACTCAAACCAGCGTTTCCGGAACCGTTAATTATGATTTTAGCAAAAATTTTCAGACAGAAATTGGAGCCAGACTAAACCGATTTAAGTTTCCTGAAAGTTATGCACTACTTGGAGATAATCGAGTAGATGCCAATGTTTTCTTCTCAAGATTGAAATTTGCTTTTACGCCCAGTTCTTTCTTGAACTGTTTTTTTCAATACGACAGCAGTCAAGAAAAAATAGGATGGAACCTTAGGTTTAGATATACCCCGAATGAGGAAACTAATTTATACATCGTTTATAACCATAATTTGAATAACAACAGAGAAAGAAATTCACCAATATCACCCCTAACAGATAATGCGGGCATTACAATTAAGTTTTCTAAAACATTTTTTTAGTACACAAACAATTCTGAATCTATTTAACAGGATATCAAGCAAAAAGAAAACGACCGAGATATTTTTGCCTCGGTCGTTTTATAGTTTATTGAAATGCGGGTATGAATTCCACCTTAGTAGCGTATAGCCTAAACTCCTAAAGGACCTATCTCTTGATGAGTTTTTTTGAAATTTTACGCTGTTCCAATTCAAAATGAATAAAATAAAGTCCAGGTGAAAGCTCAGACACATCTAAAATAGAACCTTGTACTTTAACATATTTCACCCTTTTACCTGTGGCGTCAATAACTTCAATAGTAGCACCGTCTAATTCAGGCCCAGAAAAACGAATAATACCGCTTGTTGGATTTGGTGAAAATTTAATCTGATCAATCCTATTGTCTTCCTGACCTAAAGTGCAATCCAAGGTAGCTCCACAATCGACGTCGGAGATGTCGGGCGTGTTGTCGATAAACTGAGGTGTATTGTTTGTACCATTAATGCCTTCTCTATCTCCGTGGATTTGGTTTAAGCTACAATCCTGAATATCACAACTTGAATTTGGCACATCCATTTTGTAATACCCTATAAGGTTCGTCTCGATACCACTAAGTTCGGTATTGTAGTTTTCAAATATCTCTGCAGGAGTGCGCTCTTCTGACCAGATTCTAAGCTCATCCATATCTCCTTGAAAGTATTCATCAGGTGATCCACTGCCATCGTAGTTTCCAATATGTGTGGTCGCAGTGGTTTCTAGCGTAGTAATGGATCCAGACACGTTTTCAAAACCAAGGGTTTCGGGAAGGCCGTCAACGTACAATAAAATTTTGTCCTCTCCGTCATAGGTCATAGCTACATGATGCCAAACACCGTCACCTAGCGGAGTAACACCCTCTACAAAACGGGTATTGACTTCCCACTCGGCGGCAACATAAGCGCCAATGTGACCCATTGGAAGTGTTTGAAGCCCCCAACCTCTAAAAATCCCTCCTTCAATGCCAAGCTTGGAAATGACTTGCCTTAACCCATTATCGTTGAGTCTTACCCAAGCCTCAATACTAAAGGCATCTCCTGGTTCGAAGGCAAAATTTTCACCAAGTTCAATATAATCATCGACCCCATCAAAATTAAGGGCTTTGTTCTGGGCAATTGTAACAGATGTAAATAGCAAAATGGCTATTAGGGATGTAATTGTTTTCATAGTTTTAGTTTTTTTAAATGTTTGTATTTCACACAATGTTTGGTCTCAGATGTTTGTCACTCGAACGACACGAACGAGCATTCAAAATCTAACCCGCGATTGCGGCTTTATATACTATAGATCACGAATTGAAGTTTTGTTACCCAGTTTTTCAAGTGAAGAATGAAAAAGTTCAGATCAATAGTTCGAAAATTTATTATACATTGGATATATCAAATTAAAGAAATCATGAAAAACTTTATTTTAAATTTTTCGCTTATTCTTCTTTGTATTGGATGCACTCTTAATGCATATTCTCAAAATAGAGATGGATATTCGAAAAAAAATATTGAAACTGGATCAACTACTTTCAACTACCATGAGTCCAGTGTAAAATCGAAATCTGTGGTGCTTATTTTTCATGATTGGTTTGGAGTCTCCGACCTTAGCTATGAAATAGGTGATTTTCTGTTAGATAAAGGATTTGACGTAATTATTATGGATTTATATAAAGGTAAATCTGCTAAAAATAATCAAGAAGCGGGTGCTTTAATGAATTCTATTGATCAGGAAAACGTCTGGAATTATATTGATGAGGTGGTAGAGGCATCTTCAGAAAAATATGAAAATATTATTCTATGGGGTTTTAGTCTAGGCACCGTGCCGGCTTCAAATACAGCCATAAAGCATAACCAAATTATTGATGGTTTGATACTCTTTTATGGAAATGTTACACAAGATAAAAATGAATTGTCAAAAATCACTTTTCCGGCATTAATGGTAATGGGCGCTAAAGACAATCCTCAAGGAGCGATTAATTTTTTTAATGACGTTAATGCGGCATCCGGGACAGCTAATTTATTTATTTATCCCAATGCGAGACATGCGTTTGCCCAAAAACTCTTTAATGCAGGTGGAAATTATAATGAAAAGGCAAAAAAAGCAAGTCTAAATGTTGTGGCTGATTTTTTGGAAGGAATTGAATAAAGACCCCCTAAAACTTAGGATAAATCTTCTACAATTGCTTTGTATTTTCTTCCAATCGGAATCCTTGTGCCGCAAATATCAATTTCTTCTGCCGTATAGGCTTCGATTTTATCCATAGCAATTATGAATGATCTATGTATTCGTTTGAATGATTTCTGGGGTAAAATAGCTTCCATCTCTTTCGTACTTATCTTAGAAAGAAGTTCTTTTTCTGCAGTAACTACTTTTACATATTCTCGCTGACTCTCCACATATAATATTTCTGAAAAAAGCACTTTGACCTTCTTCTTCTGAATATTTAAAAAGAAATAACCGTTGTCAATGGTTTGTGCACTCGCACGGTTTGAATTAACCTTATTCACCGCTTGAAGGAACCTGTCAAATTCTATAGGTTTCATTAGATAGTCGGTGACATTTAGCGCATAGCCCTCCAGCGCGTACTGGTGGTACGCAGTAGTGATGATGACATCGGGTGTTTGTTTCAGAGTTTTTAAAAACTCCATTCCCTTCAACTTAGGTAAATGAATATCCAAAAAAATAAGATCTACATTGTGCTCTCTCAAATATTCTGAAGCCTGTATTGCATCCTTAAATGATCCTTTCAGCCTTAAAAAGGAAACTTCAGCAATATAATCCCTTAAGACCTTTACAGCTAGCGGTTCATCTTCTACGATAATACAATCAATATTCGACATTGGAGGCTAAATTAATTTCTAAATTCGCTGTAAATACTAAATTCTTTTTTTCAAAATTCAGAAGATATTCAGAATATAACAACTCCAGCTGACGTCTCAAATTGGATATTCCTATGTTCTCATTCATTTCCGCCGCTTCTTCGGACGTATCGATAGAGTTTTTTACTATAAATGTCAAATTTTGATCTTTAACGGATAGGTGAATATTCACAAAAGGAGTGCTTAGTGTTTCAGAAGTACCATGCTTAAATGCATTTTCCACTAGAGGGATTAATAATAAAGGGGGAATGGTCTGCTTCTGGTCTTCAAGAGTATACTCATAATCGACTTGCAGTGTATTATCGTATCTCAACTTTTCCAAGGCTATATAGTCATCTATAATTTTTAATTCCTGGGCTAGGCTAATAAATTTTTCACGAGTTTCGTACAACATATACCGAAGTATCTTAGATAAGCGCATCAACGACTCTGGAGCAAGTTCGGACTTATCTCTGGTCAAAGAATAAATGTTGTTTAAGGTGTTAAAAAGAAAGTGCGGATTGGTTTGAGATTTGAGATAATTCAGTTCTGCTATTTGTTTTTCGATTTGTAACTGCTGTGCTTGAAGTTTTAAGTTTCTATAGTGGTATAGATGAATGCTTACTGCAAAGAAAAAAAGTGTGCCCATGCTATAGGCCATTAATGTGGTCAATTCACCACCCCATAGAGAATAAGGCTTAAGAGGGAAATAGACGCCCAATATATCGCCTAAGCGTTTCCATGCATAATGGCCAAATGAATAAACCATCATGAAAATAAATACAGCAAATAAAGTAAAAAGGACACCTTTCCAACTGAGTTTAAACCTCCTAATCACATATTCCAGAAATATAAAATGAATAACAGACAAAAACAGGAGATGCCAGGTATTGTTGATCACCTGTCTGAAAAAATGATCTGTTGTTCCAGATAGCATACTCACCGTCTGTATCAATAGGAGAATTACCGTTAACCACAGATACAAACGAAGTCTTTCTTTTTTGATATGAATACCTCGCGAATTGCGCATAGTTTACATGCAAAATTAAAACTCATGATTTGATCGCTAATGTTCAAACAATCAAACAACTGCAAAATACGATTTATGTGGGTTATTCTTCAATCTTTCGTTGACTCAAACCTGTTGTTTATAGACCAAGGGTTGACGTGTATTGACCACTGCTATAAACGTTTACGAAATTCTATAATCTTGCATTGATTTATTAATTAAAACATAGTACTATGAGAAGGATTTTAGCAATAATTGTTGCATTTGTGATATTCCCATTGGCGTTACAGGCACAAATGGATATGCCACCAAATGGATTTAACCCCAGAGCCACGGTTTCTGAAGAAGTGGGCATCACTAGCATCACCATTAAATATTCAAGGCCAGGGGTGAAAGGTCGTGATGGGAAAATATGGGGAGGAATTGTGGCCAATGGTTTTGGGGCGTTTAATTTTTTGACAGGGAGGCCCGACAGTCCCTGGAGAGCAGGTGCCAACGAGGCAACTACTATCAGCTTTGAGCACGATGTGCAGGTAGAAGGTAAGAGCTTAAAAGCAGGAACTTATGCGTTGTTTATGGCAATAGAAACAACTGAAGTGACCTTAATTTTTTCAAGACAAACAGAAGCATGGGGTAGTTTTCGCTATGAAGAGGCCGATGATGTGCTGAGAGTGAAGGTAAAACCTGAGACACTGAATACGAGCGTAGAATGGTTGAAATATGAATTCATTGACCACCGGGAAGATGGCTGCACCGTTGCCTTGCAATGGGAAAAAATGTCGGTGCCTTTCAGCATAGACGTGGATGTAGATAATATCGTGTTAGCTAGAATAAGGGAGGAATTTAAAGGGGTAAAAGGCTTTATCAACGCGAACAAGATTCAGGCTTCCAGATATTTCTTTGAAAAAAACACCAATCTAGATGAAGCATTGAGTTGGGCCGAGCAGGCTGTCACAGGGAGACCTTTTGGCCAGAGTACTTTTGCCGCATATGAAAATCTAGCCAATAACTATAAGAAACTAAATCGGCTGAGCGAAGCTGATTCGATTATGACTGCAGGATTGCCAATTGCCAGTCTAAATGAACATGTTGGATATGGCAAAAAATTAATAAAGCAAAACCGACCAGATAGGGCCATAGAGGTTATGCTGAATGCCAAAATTAAATTTGGCGATATATACGCACTAAACAACGTTTTATCTTTTGCTTATTCGGCCAAAGGGAGTTACAAAAAAGCAAGAACATATGCGAATAAGGCCTTACAGCAAGCTCCAAACGAACGAAGTAAATCTAAGGTCGGGATAAACATTGAAAAGCTCAAAGCAGGGAATGATATTAATCAATAATATACGGCAAGAAGATATCTACTTGGGTGCCTCCCGATTCGCCATCTAAATCACTAACATTATATCTTGCATTGACTTTGAATAACTTTGCATAAATTTTTAATCGATCTCGTAATATTTTATTAGAAACGGATTCTCCTATTTTTTTTCTTTTTGAACTAAGCCCTTTAGTATATCCAATACCATTATCTATAATACTAAAATGAATGAGCCTTTTTTTCTGATCCAACGAGACGGTAAGTTCAATTAAATCTGAGAGCTTGCCTTGCAAACCATGTTGAATGGAATTTTCAATAAACGGCTGAATGAACATCGGTGGAATTTGAATGGACTCTTTATCTATTCCTTCGGAAACGCTAATATTATAAGCGAATTTTTGAGAGAAATCTGATTGAAGTTCCAAATAATTCTCAACGGCCGTCATCTCTTCCGAAAGTGTAACAAATTCCTGTCTAGAGTTTTTAAGAATTAAACGAAGTAAATTACTGAATTTGGCAATATAAGGTACGGTTTTATCCGATTTCTCCTTAGCAAGGACACCGGCAGATACCATGGCGTTAAAAATAAAATGAGGACTAAGTTGAGAGCGCAACAATCTTTGTTCGAGGTTGGCTGTGATGTATTGATTTTTTAATTTTCGCTGCCTCCAAAATAAAAAACCTAAGCCAGCAAGAAGTAATAATAGACCAGCAAGAGCTATAGAAATTATACGCTGCTGTAAAATGAGGCCCTCCTGTTGTTTTTTGTTTTTTTCTAGTTGGATAATGGAGTTATCTTTTTCTTGGGTTTGATAGTGAATTTCTAGATTGGCAAGATCCTCTTTCAACTGTTGGCTGTGGAACTTATCTAGATAATTGCTGGTAAAATCTAACAGCTCAGAATATTTTTGAGAATTGCCTTTTTTTGTGTACGCCTCTCCTAAAAAGTTCGTGGCCCAAAGAACTAATTTTTTGTCGCTTCTATGTACCTTTTTTGCGGTATCATTAACTCGAAGAATCTCTGTCAAATCGTCTATTCCACTATCAATATCCCCATCATGAATTTTGAAATACGCATTAAACAATTTATGGTACATTACCCTTTGAGGCGTCTGGCTGTTCGCCTCTGGATATTGCTCGAAAACTTGGATGGCTTTTTTATAGTAATGGCGCACAGAATCCTCATTTTTTTGGAGCTGAGAGATATCTGCCATAATAATATAAATCGCCATGAGGTTAGCGTTGAGATTATTTTTAGTAGCAATTTCAAGGTTTGTTACAAAGCTAGCTTTGGCCAATTCTAGCTCCCCGAATTTTTTATAAATATCCCCAATAAGGTTATTGGTCGATATAACCGCACCTGGGCGGGATGTATATATAGAATCTGTCAAAGCTTTATTTAAATACACCAAAGCAATACTATCATTTCCTAAATTGTAGAGATTTCTTCCAATACAATAATTGTTCATTGCGAACCATCCGTGCATTTTTTTTTCTGCCAATTGGCTTGCTTTAAGATGCATGTTTAAAGACTTGCTATACGCTCTGGATCGTGTCTCAAATCTGCCATTTAGAAAATAGGCTAACATTAATTGTTCATTGTCACTGTCGCTTTTCTTTTCAAGGGCGGCATACGCTTCATTGAATTTTTTGATATAGTAAAGTGTTGAATCTTTTCCCCCTTCAATGTAATTAAAGTGAGCCATGCGCGCATAGTAGAAATGCCACCCCTTTATAGTAGGATTAGATTCCAGAATGCTTTTTATCTTGGAAGGATCGACACCATATTTTTTTGGGTTTCTATAGTATTCTTTAGGAGCGGTATGAAATTCCTCTGGTGTGGCCATAATACTATCAAATTCCACTTGTGTCATACTATAATCTTGGGAGAACAGATTTTCCGAAGAAAACAAAACAAGAAGCAAAAGAGTACATTTAACGAGTTTTAGTAATCGCCAATTTTCTTTTGAGAAGGGTTTAATAATATTCATCTTTGTAAAGGTATAATTTAAAAACTTCAATGAACAATAGTATTCGAGCGGTAATAATTGAGAATGAAGACAGGGCCTATGCGCAGCTGGACTCCATAATTGCTGAGAATATAAAAGAGATTAATATTGTAGGAAGATCGAAGAGCGTGAACACTGGGATTGATTTAATTAAGCAAGAACAACCAGATATCATTTTTATGGATATTGAGCTTGACGATGGTAGTGGGTTTGATATTTTAAACGAGCTAAAAAGCCAGAACTTTGAGGTAATTTTCACTACGGCCTTCGACACCTATTTTGAAAAGGCTATGCAGCACTTCGCATTCAATTATTTATTAAAACCTATAGATGCAGAGGCATTGAGAGGGGTAATTGACCGTTACCTTAAAGTGAAAACTAGGATTTTTTCCGAAGCCAAATATGAATTCTTGAAAGAGTTTCTAAAAGAACAAAATGGTCAAATACTATTGAAGGTTGGGTTTGAACATATTTCTGTGCATTTAGATACCATTCTAAGATGTGAGGCTGATGGAAATTATACCAAGATTTTCTTCATTGATAAAGAACCTGTTTTGGCATCATTCGCACTTAAGCACTACGATGGGTTGTTGACAAACAGAGGTTTTTTCAGGGCTAATAGATCGGCACTAATTAATACAAAGCATCTAAAATCTATCTATAGGAGAGAGAGTATTGTATTATCTGACAATAGTAGGGTTCACGTGTCTCAAAAAAACAGGGAGAGTTTAATCACCCTCATTCAACGGCTCACATAACTACTAAGGCTGTTTAAATAACCATTTCTAATATCCAGATGTTTCTTCATTGGGTATGACTTCTTTAAAGGTACATTATATAAGTGCTGTTCTATAGCGGCACGCAAAAATCCAATGTTTAATCAAAAAGAAAAAGTTATGAAATCAAAAATCTCAATTATCGTATTTTTATTTTGCGCCAATTTTATGATGGCTCAAGATTTTGGCCCACAACAACAATGGGAGGGCAGCTCCAACAATGCAGGTGATATTTATCGATATGGCGATGTAGGTATTGGACTAATTAATCCTGATGCCGAATTGCACCTTGCAGGTGATGATGGCCCACAACTGAAGATTGAATCAAATCAATCTGGTAATACTTCTTGGGTAGACTTAGGAATCTCTACTTGTAATGGATGCTTCTCCTCATTGTCCCAAACAGGAGATGTGGTTTTGAGAGCTGCGCCTCTTGGGTCTAAAAACTTTTTAATCACTAATCCTGAAGGAGGAAACATCATCTTAGGCACAGGTCTTTGGAATAATGAGATCGCTAGCATGACTATTGACACCAATGGTAACGTTGGTATTGGAACCAGCTCTTTTGTTGATGGCAGTGACATTTATAAACTTTCCGTAGACGGAAGACTAAGAGCAGATGCCGTTAAGGTATATACTACTTGGGCTGATTTTGTCTTTGAAGCAGATTACGAGCTTCCAACGTTGAGCGAAGTAGAAGCTCATATTGCAAAATTTGGACATCTTAAGGACATTCCGAGTGCCGCCGAAGTGGAAGCCAATGGAATTGAACTGGGAGAAATGAACAAACTGTTGTTACAAAAGATAGAAGAACTCACACTATACGTGATTGAGATGAAAAAGGAGATTGAAGTGTTGAAGAAAAACTAAGAGCTATGAGAAATAAAATCTTATTAGTTTTTCTGGTATGTTGCTGTTCGTTTTCGATGTTCGGCCAAACCAATGAAGGATACGCATTTTACATTAGAGCGATAAGCTCTGAGTTTGATACAGAATTTGAAGAAAATAATGGTGTTCTCACATACAAAGGAAAAGACAAGGAGTTAGCTAGTGCTCTGGAAAATTCAGATGTCTATGTTTTTGAAAAGGCCTTTCCAGCCATACAAGAGCCGAACTTAAGAAAAGTTTTTTTTGGAAGGTCCGAGAACCAAAACTTGGTTTTTGAATTGCTTAACGCAGCACCTCATCTGTTTGAGTATGGAGAGTATTTGGGAGAATTTTCTATGAGCCTGTTGGATGGTGGAGAGTTGCCCATGGAATTCTATCCAAATGATTACGGATCGACCGGCCCACCTGGCACGAACTCAGGCGTTGATGCGATATTAGATCAGCATGATTATTTGGAAACTCCGTTGGCATGGAATCGGACAACCGGCAGTTCAAACATCAGCATTGGTATATCCGATACAGGAATTCAAGATGCGGACGCTGACTTTATCGGAAAGACCACATTTATTGGTTCCAATATACCCGCTATGCATGGAACAGGAACTGCAGCAATCGCCGCGGCAAGGGGAAATAATTCTCATGGAATACCAGGTGTTTGCTATGAATGCCCAATAATTCGCGGTGCTTATGGGCCATCGAATTATTATGCTATTGCGCAATTGGCTGAAGCTGGAGCTAGAGTGATAAACTGCAGCTGGGCTGACCAATTGCTATGTAATTCACACGTATACAGTCCAATAAATCAGGAAATCATTAATTACGCTACTAGCCTAGGGGCGATCGTTGTCGCTGCCTCTGGTAACGTTGGATGGCATTGCCCAAATCCAGGAAACGTGATTTATTACCCAGCGTCTTATGATAATGTTATTTCAGTAGCAACCGTTGGTCACAGATTGGAACATCCGATTGATCCGGCTGATATTAGGGAAAATCCAACTGATGGTGCTTTCGAAGCCTTTTCAGTTAAGGATCATGTTGGTTTTGGCGTACGATTTCCGGGAAATGATATTACCGTTCCTCCTGTTGTGTATAAATGGTTTACCCACAATTTAAACTCAAAAGTTGATATCTTAGGAACGGGGGCTGGAGTTTTCTCATATGGTAGATATCTATTTAATGGAGGGGTAGTAGAATATGTCCATGGCACGTCAAGTTCTGCACCACATGTCACAGGAACAATTGGACTTATGTTATCACTCAATCCCTGTCTTACCTTTGATGAAGTGGAATCAGTATTGAAGTTATCATCTCGAAATATAGATTATGTTCAGGCAAATGCTGTGTTCGAAGGAAACTATGGTTCTGGAGCGTTGCAAACAGGCAAAGCTGTTGAGATGGTTTATGCTATGATGACTCCTGGAGAAATAGTTTATGTTAGAGATCAAGTGTTTAGTAGATGGGATTTTATCTTGGAAAGCGCACCCGAGCGTATCGAAATTGAAAATCAAGTATTTAAAGGAAGTTCAACGGCGCATTTCAAAGCAAAGCAAAGTATTGAACTGCTGGAAGGAACGCTTCTTGAACCCAGCCTTTTGACCCCACCATCTGGAGAAGGTCCCTTTGTACTGTTAGAAATTGACCCCACGATTTCTATTTGTTCAACTACTTCTGAAAGTATGAACCAGTTTGATAATAGCCAGGAGAAGAGACGTGAAATATCCTTTGATCTGGTTGTTGTTCCAAACCCGTCTAGCGGCAGCTTTAAAGTTCAAATTGACAAAGAATTGGGCAGTTTTAAATATCAGTTATTCGATTTTAGCGGAAACCTCATTTTAGAGGATAACAAAACAAATACGAATAGTTTTGAGATTCGCGAAAACAATCTTAAGCAAGGAATATACTTCGTAAAAGTTATTTCAAAAGGAGATACGGCCACGACCAAAGTCATTATATATTAATAGCTTTTTTGATGGAACCAACTGGATTAGTTTTTACCAAAGTACAGATCAAGCTTTACAGCCTACTATTTTCCCCGTATCTCCTACAGAAGTTTATTTAGCAATGGTCACTGGTAATACATCTCAAACTACTGGTGTTCAGGTATTGTTATATGACGGAACTAGTGTTTCTCCCTTAGGTAGTAGAATTATCACGGGAGATATTGAAACCTCTCATGACATGCTCAGAGCGAGTAATGGTGAGATATTCCTAGTTACTTCAAATAATGATGATACGGCCAATGATTTTTATCGCTTCGATACAGCAACCAATGATTGGGAACTGATAACCAATGATATTGCGGATGGAGGGGATGTCTCAGGCTTTGCACCTCAATTATTGGAAGCAGATGGTTTTGTATATGTCACATTTACGGAGTTTGGGGGCGGTACAAGCGGTTTAACAACAGTAAGATATAACGAAACTACATTGAGTGTGAATGACCACACAGGCGGAGTTTTGGATGTTGCTATTTTCCCTAATCCCACCAATGGCATAATAACCGTGGAAAGTATTTCTGAAGTGGAATATATTGCTGTTTACGGTATTACTGGAGAAAAATTATTGGAAACAAGTGCCAAGAGCGAAATAGATCTTTCTTCACTTTCCAGTGGTATGTATCTGGTTCGTTTTACTTCGGAAAACAGAATTATTACGAAGAAGATAATCAAACAATAGGACAACTAGATGGGTAATGGTTCAGATTAGTTGGTGAGATTAATACAGACAATAACAAGTTGAAGTAGAGAAGATTATACATTAACAATGGTTTAAAAACGGGCATACTCAGGTATGCTCGTTTTCTTTTTCGCCCTATTCTAAAGGCTTAAAAGGCGAATTTTTAACCCTAGTGGTTTAAATTAATTGGTAGAAATGGAATGTAAAAAATGTAAAAGAGACACTACCATTAAGAATGGTAGGCAGAGTAATGGAAAGCAACGATATTATTGTAAAAATTGCAACAAGAGTTTCCAGGAAAGTTATAGTTATAATACATGTTCTTTATCAATAAACACTGAAATAGTGAAACTAATGAGATCTTGTGTTGGTGTTAATGATATCGCAAGTATTTTAGGGGTATCTAAGAATACCGTTTTAAGTAGAAAGTTACGTTTAGGCAATCAAATTACTCGGCCTTTCCAAAATGAAACAGGTCAAGAATATGAACTGGATGAAATGAGAATTGTAATTGGTTATAAGAAGTTTGAAGCATGGATCACTTATGCTATTAATAGAGTGACAAAAGAGGTTATAGAATTTGTGGTTGGAGCTCGCACCAAGAATAATATATTCAGAGTAACAAGACAAGTGCTATGCCTTAACTCAAGAAAGGTTTATACGGATCGCTTAAAGATGTAAAAAGGGCTGCCAACCCATGAGTATCGTGTACCCTAACACGAAAAACGGAACTTTGAAATTAATAATTGCCAAATCATTAAATGCCATAGAAATAACATTCTATCTCTTAGTTTTGTTTTTAGGCAGCAGCCCTATTTTGATTTAATTCTTTATAATTGTTTTGGTTATTGAACCATTTTCAGTGTGTACTCTCACAAAGTATATAGTCGCTTGCATTGACGAAAGATCGATCTGATGCACACCTTGTGCTTTTACACGTACTTCTTCAATTAATCTACCATGTACATCGTATACTTCGATGCTATCGATTACCTCAACAGCAGATGCCACATTAAGTATA
>Ga0316205_10000412_pt1 | contig 82388 bp, 64 predicted proteins | sample 3monthpyrite_MG_FD_204941 | JGI IMG/M metagenome (GOLD analysis project Ga0316205, IMG submission 204941) | Microbial mat bacterial communities from mineral coupon in-situ incubated in ocean water Damariscotta River, Maine, United States -... | ecosystem: Environmental > Aquatic > Marine >...
TTCTGGATCTCTATGGCGCCAGCCTTCTGGACAATATCGAGCATATCGAACAGGCCATGCGTGACATCGTCACTGCCTGTGGCGCTACTCTTCTGCATATACATCTACATCATTTTACGCCCAGTGGCGGTGTCTCGGGTGTAGCGGTATTAGCCGAATCTCATATCAGTGTACATACCTGGCCAGAAAGAGATTACGCTGCATTTGATGTATTCATGTGTGGTGATGCTCAACCAGAAAATGCAGTGCCTGTGTTAAAACGCGCATTCTATCCTCATCGTATTGAAGTCTGCGAAGAATTACGCGGGCGGGTGCCATAGTGAAAGCCTACACAGAAACACTCTATGACGCCTATGCTCAGGAATTTTCCGTAGACAAGATTTACTTTGAAAATAAAACTGATCACCAGCATCTGATCATTTTTGAAAATGCCAAGTTCGGTCGTGTCATGGCACTGGACGGTATTATTCAAACCACTGAAGCAGACGAATTTATCTATCATGAAATGCTGACCCATCTGCCATTAATGGCACATGGCAATGTAAAACGTGTACTGATTATTGGCGGTGGCGATGGTGGCATGCTGCGTGAAGTGTGTAAACATTCCTCAGTAGAACATATCACTCAGGTTGAGATTGATGATCAGGTAGTGGAGATGTGTAAAGAATATCTACCCAATCACAGTGCCGGTACTTACGATGATCCACGAGTGCATATTGTGATAGACGATGGTGCCAATTTTGTTCACAAATGTGCAGACAAATTCGATGTAATTATTTCAGATAGCACAGACCCTATTGGTCCTGGCGATGTTTTATTCACCGCCACTTTTTATGCTGACTGTAAAAAGTGCTTAACAGATGATGGCATACTGGTAACACAAAATGGAGTCGCTTATATGCAGCTGGATGAAGTTACCACAACAGCAAAAAGACTGCAGCCTTATTTTTCAGATCAATCATTCTATAGTGCTGCCGTACCCACTTATATTGGTGGCATCATGACTTTCGCGTGGGCAAGCAATAACCCTGCTTTACGTAAAGTAAGTACTGAAAAAATTACACAGCGCTTCGAAGCAGCAAACTTTAAAACCCGTTACTATAATCCTGCTATACATATGGCAAGCTTTGCTTTGCCGCAGTATATTCTGGATGCTTTAGAATTCAACGCCTAAATTGATATAGAAACCAGATGAATCGTATAACCGTTGAACCCACACACAAGGCTGAATATTATCAGCAAATGGTGCAGCAGCATGGCTCTCCCTTGTTGATACTCGACTGTGAACAAATTATTAAACAGTTCAATACATTATCTAAGGCCTTACCGAACGTTAAATTATTTTACGCAATTAAAGCCCTGCCCCATCCCGCGGCCATACAAACTCTTGATACACTGGGCGCAGGTTTCGACATCGCCACCAGTGGTGAAATTGAATTACTAAGAGCACAGAGCACCCATGCTCGCCAGACCATTCACACACACCCGATCAAACGTGATGAAGATATTCGTGATGCATTACGTTTTGGCTGCACAACATTTGTCATTGATAATGTTTGGGAGCTGGAAAAATTTATCAACTATCGTCACCGTGTGGGTTTGTTGGTGCGCGTTAGCTTCCCTAATCCGAATACACCGATTGATTTATCACGCAAGTTTGGCTGTCGTGAAAATGAAGTAGCTATTCTGATACAAAAAGCACAGTCTTTAGGCTTGCATGTTAAAGGGCTATCTTTTCATGCTGGGTCTCAATGTCCAGATTCAAAAAATCATGTATACGCCATCAATCAGTGTGCGAAGATTATTGATGATGCATATAAAAACACGGGTAAGTTGCTATCTGTTCTGGATATAGGCGGCGGTTTTCCCGTTGAATACATGCAAAAGACTATGGATATAGAAACTTTTTGTATTCCAATAAGAGAAGCCTTAAAACAATTGCCAGAACACATTCAAATTATCGCTGAACCTGGGCGCTTCTTATCCGCTCCCGCGATGAAAGCAGTATCAAGTGTAATGGGTAAAGCCAAACGTGGTGATAACTATTGGTATTATCTTGATGATGGCGTGTATGGATCTTACTCAGGACAGCTGTTTGATCATGCAACCTACCCCTTAACTATTTTCAGTGACATTAACGCAAAGGAACTGGCTGTAATCGCCGGCCCAACCTGTGACAGTATTGATGTCATTGCTGAAGAAATTAATATACCGCCATTATCTATTGGCGATATCGTTGTTGGACATCAAATGGGTGCTTACACGTCTGCCACTTCAACTCACTTTAATCTGTTTGACAAGGCCAGGATTATTCCTGTTAACACGCCCGATCAAGTTTCAGAAAATATAGTTCGAATAGATAAAAAATAAGTGTCAGATTAGTACAAATATCAAAGCGTACGTTGAATCAAACCTGGTTGATTACATTATCGGCCACTTGAAAGCCGAAGATGGTGCGGTACTGTTTTAACGACGCGATGTATTTTCTGTCGCAATTGTCGATGAGCATTCAAATTACCAGGACACATCACCATTGATAACGTTGTTTATATTATCTTAGTAGAAACCAATAAGACATCATTACCCAGTGCCAATCTGGTAGAAGATGAAGATATTTTCGCTACCGTTTATACCTGCTCATTATTAAAAATAATGCTAGCCACTACTATTTATTAAATAATCTAAAATAGTATTAGGCTTAAGCTGCATATCTTTTTGGTAGTACATCGGTAAATGCACTGGTCTGTCGACCATGCCTCGCTCAATCATTTCATTTATTGTTTTAAGATAATCAAAACCTGTTTTACCTACATAGAGTGACTCCAGATTTTCTCTAGCAAAAAGTTTAATAGCGTCTTTGACTCCGCGCAAATACAGAAAATCTTTGGTAAACCCTCCACCACGATAAACACGTGCGGTAAGCCTGAATGCCTCATCCTTAACTACACCATAGTCATTAACGAGTGTTTTAAATGTATGACTAAAGTCATACTGATTAATCATCATTTTTACTGCAATTACACGTAGCGCAAGCGCCTTTAAACGAGGCAAACTCATATTACCCGTCATGTATTCTGATAATATTGCCAAACCTTCCTGTGTATAGGTATTTCCAGGCAAACCCAGTTTAAATATTTTAAGTTTCTGTAAGTTCGCATTAACCGTTGTGACCATATGCACGCCAAGCTCATGGTGAATCAATGCATCAATTTCAATTTGATTCATTTTCATTTCTTTATTGATTAGAATCGTCTTTTTTGAATTGTCCACCATAGCAGATGCAACTATTTTATTTGTTATCTCTACCTTACATTTTATATTGTAATTTTCTAAAGCGGCTAAAAATTGAGCCTTAGCATCTTGCGCATCAAGCAATCGCTCCAGAGGTTCTTCAAATGGCTTGGCAAACAGAAGAAAATTGGCCATTTGTATATCATCATCACTTGGCTCACCATAATATATTAGGGAATTATATAAAAACTTTTCAGTACCAATGGCTGTGAACAATTCTATTTTAGTGGCATATGAATCGATAACATCTCGATACATTTGCTGAATTGAAATATCAGCAATATCACTTTCAGGAAGTCTGTACAGTTTTTCTCTAAATTCAAACGGATCGATTTCCAATTGTCGATAGGTAAATTCCGGCGTGTAATTAAAGTTTTTAGCAAAAAAACGTTTCTTTTCCTGTACAAGATTTCTGGGATTTATATAACCAAGCGTTTCAATACCTTTAGCTAGTTGGTAAAGTCTTTTATCTAATGCTAAAACAGCTGGCTCAATGGTTGATGACAGCATTCTGGTTTTAATGCTAGGTGTTGCAGGCTTATGTTGCTTGGTAAAATATAATGCATTCGCTAAAAACACTTCCTTAAATGCCGATTTCAAGTCATTTAATACTAATGAATAAACCTCCCCCGTCTCTTCACTCATAAACACTTTTTTGACTTCTGTAGGTAATACCAACGTATTTTTAAATTTTGTCTTTACAAATGTTGCCAGATAGCCTCTTCCAAAAAACACTTCATCAACAGCGGAACGGGTATCATTATTTGGCAAAACAATTTTCGCCAGGATTTTATTCCAGTGTTTAATTACCTGTGCCCAACGCTGCGTATCTAGCTGTTCAGTACCTATGTTAAACGTAGGGGGCATTTCACACTGCTTCATTCTTGAATAATTATAAGAGTGAATATCATAAACCAGGCAATTACCATGAAGCTTTTCTACTGTTTTAATTAATTCTCCGAGCACACGATAAAACATTTTGTGTTTATCTACACTGAGCTGCTTTTGAGAGTCTGTCAGGGGTTTAAGCCAAACCTGTTTTCCCCATGCCTCATCATAAACACAATTATCAGAAGTACGATTCAGGTCATATTCATAACGTGAATCCAGGGCAATCATGGTTATTGGCATTGATGCAATCATTTCACCTGTATACGGATCTTCTTCATAAAGCCTTTCATCAGATGTTAATGCGCAATTTTTACTCAAATCCTCGCGCAGTTGGTGACCATCATGTATAGCAGTACATATAAAAAAACCGTAGTTTTCTATCTTTATCTCAAAAGCCTCATCGACAGTAGCATGAAATAGCTGAACTTCCTGAATTGCTTTAATACAAGTCAATTCAGACATCTTAATCATCAGCAATAGCCTTTGTGAACTCTGTTTTACGCGCCTGTATCGTGTTCTTGGTATTGACGACATTCTCAACAAAATCAACAATTTTTGTTTGTAGTTTAACTCGGTTAAGCTTGTTGATACGCATGATTCCACCCGGGCTTAAAACGTTAACTTCAATTAGCTTGCCATTAATTACATCAATACCAGCAAAATACAGACCGTCACGCACTAATTTTGGCCCAACTAATTTACACAGCTCTTTTTCCTGTTTTGACAATGAATGCTTTATAACACTCCCACCCGCATGCACATTAGATCGCACATCCCCTGTAGCGGGTACACGCTTCATCGCACCAATAGGTTCACCATTTAACATTAATATACGCACATCCCCCTGATCAGCACCTTCAACATATTCTTGCAAGATAATGTAGTTACCATTTTTAGTGCTGTTTATATAAAAATCGAGTAATGAACGAAAACTGTTTAAAGCCTGTTTCTCAACCATTATTACCCCATGCCCCCCATATCCATCCAGGGGCTTCATAATCATTTTGTCTGTTGCTGAATCTTCAAGCACACTTTCAAGATATTCAGCGGTTTTAGATACATAGGTTTTGGGAATGAAACGATTCTCCGGGTCATCAAATGAAGAGGTGTATAACTTATTATTGGCGACCCTCAAGCCATCGATGTCATTCATAATAAATACATCATCGCGTACTGAATCTAGAAAGTTAAGTGCGGTTACATTTAACGGCGGGTTGGAGCGCATAATAATCGCATCAAAGCCGCCGAGAGGTAACTTAACCTTTCGAAATCTCGCTTTTTTATAAAAGGTTGAAACATTTGATGAGACAGCATCTGATTTAACAAAAACATTACAGAAGGCCATGCCAGTTGATTCTCTCATCGTCAAATTATGCACTGTCGCCAGTGCAACTGTATGTTTACGGGAGACGCACTCATGAATGATGCGGATTGTTGAATCGTCTTCAGGATTAATTTTATCCCAGGGGTACATTAAAAATAAAATATTCATTCAGTCATTCTCTAAAATTACCTGATAACTTAAATTCTATACTATTTTTCAGAATTTAGTGCACTCATCTACTTACTGACAATGGCAAAGATCAACTGATCAGCATTAAATTTAACGATATTTTTTACTATTAACTGTTATTGATTCATCCATCATTTTTAAATATTTTCGAATATCACAAAGAAATTAAGCATATTAATCTCTCAATCTAAGACCTATCTGTATACACACCTGAACAGCAGGTGGATCCATTTCAGTAGCCACAGTACCAGTACATACTATGGGTACAAATTCACCCCGCTCTTCATTTGATTTGAGAATCCTGAAACCTGGAGTTCCCAGGATTTGCTAAACATCAAATAGCGTTAAAATGTAAGTCTATGAGAGGTGTTTATGAACAATGCTTTAAAAGGAAAATTTAACAGGAATAATATATTTTGGAAACATGTCCAGAATAGGCATTAGACTGTTGTTAGGGGCTACCACCAATTACCCTAACCTTATGAAAGAAGTATCTTGTTTATACCTGTTTCAGATAGCACTTTAAAAATTATGAGAGGCATAACTTATTGTTAATGTTGAAATTTTCAAACTGTAGGCGAGGCTCAGGTCCTCTTCTCGGCATCATTTATTTCATTTCAAACCAGACATAAAACACAATCACTTAAAGCCGAAGTAGAATTGACTATTATTCCCGCTTATCCATGAAGCCCATTAGTCTCAAATGCCAGGTGCTTAAGAAACTGATTAATGTCCTGTTCCGATGACTCCAGCTCATAAAGCGTATCGGCAATCATTCTCTGTTCTTCCGGCTGGGCCGTTAAAATTGAGTGTATAACCGACTGGTTATCGATGACTTTGACCACACCATCTGTAATGATTTTCCACTCTTCTCTAGGTAAGTCCTTGTTTTTAAAGAACTTGGTCAGATAAACGCTTGTCAGTTTTTTGAGGGGCTGATGTTTGTTTTTTAAATCCATCTTCTTTGATCCCTATTTCAACATTTAGGTATTAAGACGATGGCTAACGCCATGACTTACTACAACTTAATATTACCATAGACAAATTGAAAATTGAAATTAATGAGGTTAGTTCGGGGATTATACAGATACAACAGAAGCAGCACCTCATATTAGAAATGACCGTCCCTCGAGCTACTTAAAAAACAGCTAAAAATATCGGGCATTAAATCTAACAACATAACCTAAACTCGGGTGTATTAGAAACATAAATCGCGGCTTACTCTCGTCTCAAATACAAGTACGTTTTATGTCTGTTCGGGGCTAATCATCAGACAAAATATAACGAGAAGTGACACATGATTTTGTAAAAAATCAGAAATGTTAACTTAATCGATGTGCTATCGTTGATAGTAGAATATAATGCAACTATCGCATAAACAATATAGAAAAAAAACAAGGATTTTATAAATGCGCAGTTTAATTTTAATTTCTCTTTTATTCGTTCTAAACTTCGTCTATGCCGAACAGGACATAAAAGATAGTCAGGATCATCCACTTGTCACTCGCTTCCCCGGATCAGTTATTTACGACTATAAAAGACAGGATTTTAATGAGTTCGACCTGCCCTCTGGCCCAATGTACGGTACTTATCAAAACGTGGTTAAAGTAGATTATAAAAAATCTAAATTTAAAACCCTGGAAGGAAAGACGACTCAAATCACCTACTCATTTCCATCTACAACGACTTTACATGAAATATATAGCTCAATGAAACAGGCAATGCTTTCTAGTAAATATAAAGAAATTTTTAATTGCAAAAAAATCAAATGCGGCGAAACATCGGTCTGGAATATACAATTCCCTAATTTATTTACCAGCAACAACAATGAACGTGGTTATCTCTCATATCACAAAAATGGTGTATATATCTCTTATTACGTTGCTGATATGGGTGGCTACATTTTGTCGCAACTGGATATCATCGAATCTAAACCGCTGGACAAAAATAAAATCAAAGTGCTTACCAGCAAAAACTTGTCTAACACTTTACAAACTAAAGGCAAAGTAATTGTTTCTGGCATCTATTTTGACACCGGTAAATCTTCGATTAAAAGCACATCATCTGTGGCTATTTCTCATATTGCAGATTTACTAAAAAAAGAAAAAAGCTTGAAACTATATGTCATCGGACATACTGACAATCAGGGATCACTTGCGTTTAACTTAAATCTTTCTGATAAACGTGCTGAAGCAGTTAGAAAACAATTAATTACAAAATATGGTATCAATAAAAACCGCCTAGAATCTGCCGGTATTGGGCCATATAGCCCAGTTATCAGTAACAAATCAGATAATGGCAAATCTTTAAACCGCCGCGTAGAGCTTGTTAAAATGTAATCTAAGTAAAATAAAAGGACAATTAAATGAAATCAATTAAAACACTGTTAATAATCTTTAGTATCAGCACGCCACTCATTGTACACGCTAAAGATAGCGACAACATTCGAAAGGCTTTTATAAAAAATTCTGGCGTTATGGAAATGTGTAAAGAAAAAAAGTTTCTAGGTTGTCTGGGTCTGGAAGCAAAAAAATGTCGCTCTGCTGTTAGCAGCTGCCTGGAAATCGTCCCTAAAAAAGCTACAAAAGAACAAATGCAACATCAGCATGCATTAATGAATAAATTTAACAGCTGCCTACTAGAAGAGCTCAATCTTAGTGAAAAGAAACTTGATTCCTGCTCGTAATAAACAAGGCACAAAAATCAGTGCATATTTAACAAGCAGATATTTTAGAATAATCAGAAATATCTGCTTGTTTAATTAATTAAGCGATAGAGTTTCATTTTCAACAGCTAGCATATCTCCACCGATAATACCTGCATGTGCGTTTAAGAGCCTGAATACAACATCAATCTCTTTTTTATTTGCCTCATATCTCCCCCATAATTCACGAGCAGCCGGTTTAATATCCAATGCGATATTAGATAACATTGCAGCTTTTAACATGTAATCATTTTTAATAGATTTTGTAATTATGTCATCATTTAAATAACGAGCGGAAATATCGAGTATTTTTTTATGCTCGTGTTTAACTACTGCCTGAAATAAATCAATCATATCAACTGTCGCATCAGAAAGCTGTTTATAGCATTTAGCTGACCTGATATCCTGAAAAATCACATCCATATGTTTAGCAGTTAAAAAGGGCACTGTACGCTCCATCAAAAAATGAAATGAAGGCAACCAAACGGTATCAAGCTCATTTCCTGCACACTGATAATGAATCGATTTCACAGAACGTATATTATCGATAACATCCAGCATAGAACCGGCGAGAGCATCTTGCGCCTTACTGCCTGGATTAGAAAATTGCTCGAAAATATAGGTAGCTTCTTCTGCCATCTCACCAGGAAGATAGCCGATACCTGCCTTATATTTCAAGCCTCCATTGTAAGGTGCCTGTTTGCTTAACACAGCCGTTAATGGAAGAGGGAAAGTAACCAGATCCACGAGATCAAAGGCATCTTTTTTCATATACCTGGCTCTGACCGCATTTAAATCAACCCATGGGTAGTAATCAGAATTCATTTCAACAGGATACGACTCAAACAGTGGTGCTATCGTATTTTTATCTCCGAGATGATGTAATGCCAAATCATGTACGCTAAATACACCTACCCTATTAAGCTCTTCTTTCATTGCCGGGTAATTAAATACATGACCGGTTAATCCCGGTATTGAAGATGCATTTGATGCAATCAGTAGCATATCAGCATCAGTTGTAAAATAAATTTGATATGTATTGAATTGATCCCCCAATGCCTTCACTACTGAAGCCATTAGTGGTTTGTCAACCTCGTACATATGTAGCCACTGAACAAACAACCCGTCCTCAGATAAATGCCTCTGTATACGAGTGTAAAACTCTTTTGAAAATAAACTTGCTATGCCACTTACCCATGGATTTGATGGCTCAGATATAATCAGGTCATAAACTTTATTATGACTTGTGAAAAATGTTTTCGCATCTTCAATATATATATGACTCCTTGGGTCATTATAAGTATTTTTAACTCTTTCACCAAAGCCTTTAGCCGCTTCCACCATTGCAGGTTCTATTTCAATTGTATCCACAGACTTTATATCAGGATTAGTTAAAGCCACGTGTGTTGATAATCCAGAGCCAAATCCAATAACTGCAACATTTTCTATTGAAGGTTTTAAATCCATAGGTAGAGCAACCGCAAGACTCATTGTTGGCTCATCAAAGGTCACCTCTTCAAAATTAATTGAAGCATCCGGCTTGCCATTTGTTTTTATCGAGATTGTACCACTATCTAATTTAATCAAATCAACCGTCGCAGTTTTACCATCTTTATGGTATAAAATTTCTGATTTAGCTGAATACATACCGTTTCTATACACTCCAGATGACATTTTGTGCGGATCGAACTGAACAGTGGAAACTGCAATCACAAAGACTAATGGAATTGCTGCAGCCAATGGTTTCCAGTAAGTTAGCGTCCTTTTTTTAGAGACATACCAAAGTAACAATAATCCCAACAACATATCAACTGCGCTTCCAGTTACAACCAGGAACTTTAATCCTGCCATTGGCATAAGCACCTGAACAGCAACAATCACTCCCACAATGGCACCCAGCGTATTAAATGAATACACCATACCAATAGATCTTTCTCCATAACCTTTAGATAATAATACATTAGTAAGCACTGGCAATGTCATGCCTGCACAAATGGTAGTTGGTAACATGATTAGCATGGCTAATGCGTGACTAAACCAGTTAAACACCCAATAACCCTGTTCAGTTTTATCAAGGGCTTTTAATGCTGCAATCATATAATCAAATGTACTGTTATAAAGAAACAGCGTTGAAAGGGCTAACGCGCCCATAAGTAATTGTATAAAACCTAAAAACTTTATTGGATCTGATAAATTATCTATGTGTTTTCTTATCCAGTATCCACCGATTGCCAGGCCTGAAATAAAGGCGCTTAACATAAGCTCAAATGCGTGCGTCGAACTACCCAACACAAGACTTAACATGCGTATCCAGCCAATTTCATATATAAATGAAGCAAGACCGGTAAAGCTCGCACAGATTAAAAATAGAATCAATAATTGTGGATTAGTTGATTTGTCTTTTACAAAGTTTGGCTGTGATTCACTTTCTTCATATTCGCCATGTATTTTACCCATTAATAAAACTACTGCAGCCAGTAGCAAATTCAAAAATCCAGCGACTTGAATGGTGCCAGGTAAGCCTAATAACTCAACTAAAACAAACCCACTGACCAACACCCCGGCAACTGCGCCAATACTGTTTGAAAAATATAGCATGGAAATATTTCGTCCAGGGCTATCAGGAAACTTACGAATTATTCCCGCACTCATCAATGGAAAAGTAGAACCCAATAATACAGACTGAGGTAGTATTAATAATGCAGCTAGAGTCCATTTTGTTATTTCAATCACACCGGAGCTACCCAATGATGGTATCACGCTATTATAGGTAACATCCGTTACAAAAACATATACATCATGAAAAAACAAACCCAGCACACCAATAACAATTTCTATTAAGGCGTAAGTTCTAAGTAAGTCATAAATTCTATCGGTGAATTTGGATACCAGCCAGGCCCCCAAGGCCATACCACCCATAAAAATTACCAGCACTAATGTTTGAGCATAAGCAGCATGCCCAAGAAATAATTTTAAATAATGACTCCAGATTGATTCATAGATTAAACCGGAAAAACCTGAGACCGCGAACACCAGATAGAAAAGTATTTTAACCTGATTGCTATTTAATTCATTTATACTACGTGACACTTTATATTCCCTACAATATTAAACTTAATCCAGATAGACAAGCTGCTAATTTTTAGATCACTAAAACCCTACATACAATTACTATTAAGAAAAATTGTCATTACACACTAAATACAGCAAATAATTATTTCTAAATTCATGTGACAAAAACGAAAAACACGTTTCATCTAATCCCTTCTTAATTCATTTTCCTGATACTCAAACTCTAATAAATAAAATGGAAACTCCTCACTACCACCAAGGTCCTTATCTACATATAATTTTCCTGACTTTCGCATCACAAATGGTTTTTCGCCATTTGATTCCAAGACACAATCACCCTTATAATTTTTCAATGTATTATTAACAAACAACATTAAATCATTTGCCCAGTCGTTATAAGAACTTATAACATCAATCCAAAAGCAACAAGTATAAGTCGCTTCATAATCGTTATTAGCCAAAAGTATATTTTTCCCTTTTTGCTTTAAGGATAGTGTAAATCCATCAGTGGAAACAATTAATTCTTCTTCTGTATTTTTCATCACCTCACCATTATCTGTAAAATAATTAATGACGCACTCACACAGATCTTTAAAAGCCGCATCAGTATCTAAGTACATTATATAAAACATAAACAATTATATCCTCAAGTTTCAAGGTTTCAATCTTGTAACTACTCCACCTTTAACAACTAACAATTCATCTAATGTCGGAATAGGCCAATCATTAAACTGCTTTTGAAGATCAGCCATTGAACCCGTAAAATCATCCAAATTCAGTACTATTCTACTTGCCTGAGTTGTTGATTTATTCTCCACCGTCGTAAAGATATTCCTTACATTAGATGTCTCAGGTGAATATGCATCAAACGCTTTTCCATCAATCAAATAATCAGGATTTGAAAGTGGAGAAATACCATGTCCATTACCTCCCTTAACATCCCTCAGCATTTCTATATCATATCCTTGATCAGCAAGAAGATCTGCTGCTTCATTTTGTCTATTAATAGGTCTTGGATCCTTAGGGTCGGGTGTTTCATAAGTCCCTTTAGGCTTACCGCCAGTTGGCAACGTCGGGTTGGTAAAGTTACCATTTGGTGTGTTTGATATATTATCACCAAGATCACACACGTCATTCGCATTATGTACCCATAAAGCATTATTACTAACAAAATAACTGTGCGTATTCTCTACAGTGAAATTAAAAACCTGTAGCGGTTGAATGACTTTCTCAACTTTGCGAATTAATATATCGCCTTCTAGAGAAGCGACCGCATTGCCAGATTTCAGATCTTTTGCTGAAATCCAGCCGTGACCCTGTAACCAGAAAGGATGCTCCTCAGTTACATTAATTTCATCATAGCCTGTTGAAATGTGATAATAATAGGGAACTGTGCGTCCAAATATTTTTATAACTTTCTGCTGCGCATCCTGATAAGTTTCATCATCCCTGGACAACACCCAGTCATTAACACTAATCGATTCGACGGGCACCAGTCCAGATGATGACCAGATTAATGTGCCCGCTGCAAAACTACTGCAGGCGGTACCCGTTTTTTTACCACCAGGAATTTTGCCTAAACGCGATAAAGAAGCAACTATTTTACCTAGTGCAGCCGGGCTTACATACTTGCCAATAACTTCGCCCTTTTGGCGAGCAGTGCCCTGTACTAATGCCTCAATATCCTTGCCAATTTCCTGGCCAATAATTTCCAATGTTCCAGCAGGATCATTGAATAGCGCTTTACCCAGGGCAATCATATTATTTGCGGACTCAATTGGATTCGTAATTAACTCCCACAGGTCCTCCCCCTGTTGTTTTAATCCATCCCACAGGCCCGCTGCAAAATCGGCAATGACTTCCAGTGGTGTTGAAGCCCCGGATCCTGTACTCGCGCCAGAGCCGCCGCCTGTGCCGCCGCCCGTACCGCTGCCTGAGCCAGCTCCAGAACCACCACCACTACCAGTACCTGAACCTGAACCTGAACCCGAACCACTTCCGGAGCCAGCTCCCGCACCTGAACCAGAACCACTTCCTGAACCCGTTCCACCACCCGTACCGGAACCACTTCCAGCACCTGTACCACTTCCCGAGCCAGAACCTCCACCTGAACCAGACCCAGCTCCAGCACCTGAACTACTACCTCCACCCGAACCATAGCCCATTCCACGACCATAAAAATCCGGTTTTACCGCAGCTTGTCCCGCAGTAGAAGTGCCCGCTAACTCCTGGGTAATTTTAGCCTGTTGAAAAGAGGCCGTTAAACCAAACTGATTAAATGCTGCTAGAGCGATGGAAGAAACCAGACCTATAACAGGCATGTACTCTGTCATAGCTGCTCCGATCTGATAAAACTTTGATTTGTTATTTTTTTTATTTGTCATCATGACACGATAATCCAATTTATTTTTTAATATTATTAATTTAATTATGTTAATTTATAAACATTAATACTTACGTAAAAAACTCACGCTATTAAAAATTCGCTTTACAGCTGCCTGTATATGGCTCATTTTCCCTGGGCTCGTATAAACCAAAAAAGACATCATTCTTCCATGCACATTTCTCACTACAACAATTTTAATGTCGTGCTCATCACCATTTATAAACCCACTTGCATTAAGCTCGTAACCATTTAATTGCTTATACGTAACCTTGCGCATTGAATTATTTACATTGATATCTTTAACATCGTAATGTTGTAATGATGTTTTAATCGCAGATCTTGCAACCGCCCTAACCTCAGCCGGGTGATCTTTTATAATAATATTTTTGTGATAACGTACGTTGACTGTTGCCGGTGGGTAGTATTTTTCAGGAGTCTGAGCAATAAAAACAGGTACATCTTTGTTATATTTAACTTTCCAGCTCCATGCTGGATCATTATCAACAGCTATATTATAACCTTTAATATTGAGAACCTGCATTTCCCGAGATTGCACTGGCAAGGCCACCACAAACTGACATTTCAGGATCATCAGCAACAATAAACCAAAACTAAGTTTTAATTTATTCATCATCACACAGAAGCACCCATTTGTGCCAGAAATGGCAACGCAAATGTAGTGGCAACTGATATCACACCCCAACGGGAATGTGCTTTATTCGTTGCATTTTTATAATTAAATTTTGATATAGCCAGACATATCAACCATACAAACAAATATGCAAATAAAGCTCGACCAATAATATTACTTATTATGTATACACTCATAATATGATTCCTTTAATCTAAATATAAACAGCTTACTGTAGAACAACTTCAACGCGTCTGTTTTTAGCATTTGTAATTGATTGGTCTTTTCGCTCAACAGGTGATAGCGGGCCAATCCCATAAGCTTGCAGACGTGGTTTATTTATGCCTTCATTAGAGACCAAATGTTGAATAACTGCATTAGCCCTTTGTTTTGAAAGCTTGAGGTTGTAGCCAATACTTCCAACAGAATCTGAATGTCCTACAACAAACAACTTAATATCATTTTTTTCATTCAACATTTTTGCAACTTCTTTTAAAGCCGGTGCCGATTCTTTTTTTAGAACTGAACTATCAAAGTCAAAATAGATACCCGAAATTTCTGCCCTGCCTTGCGAATTAAGTTCTTTTGCAAGATCAATGCTACTTACAACTGGTTCAGAAATTAAATCGGTATTTTTAGCTGCTGTTATTACATGAACAACACTTCGTGGTCTAACATCCAGATCGTTGACATATAAAACAATATATTCTTCACTTTTATACTTGCCGTTCGATTTACCAACTAAATAATACTGATCTTTGTCTGATCCACCAATCTCTTCTGAGAGATACAACCTCCAGCCATCAACATAGCCACACGAATCATGCTCACAGTAATACTCAATTGTAAAACCATTCTTTTCGAGAATTTTACGTACTGATTTAGCTATCTCAAGTGCACTGTCCTTTACGCGATGATCGTAAACATATTTAACTGCCTCACCCGTTAACTTAATAGTCTCCCTCGGCATATATCCTTCTTCTTCGGTTGTATCTACATTTTCAATGTATTCCATTGGTCCGTAATACAACTCATATTCATCGTATGTTTTCGATAGAGTCTTATGAATCTCGGCACCTTTATAATTAGCCAGTGGATTAGCTGTAGCCCAAGCAGGTGAAGCAACACACAGACACAGTATTAACAAGCATTTTAAATAATTTTTATTCAACCAAATCACTGGTTTCTATACTCCTATATTTTGTTTCTAAATTTCTATAATTTCATTTCTATAATTTCATTGCATTAACATACACTGCACAAAAGTATCAAGCGAGAGTATACTGTATGTTTGTGCTGGACCCGTGAAAGTGAACGACATTGTTTTTGCCCAGGTCACTTCTCTTTCATTTTTATTGGCCACACTCATTGCATTATATTCTTGCAGATTTTTTTGAAGTGGCGGTATATATTTCTTTCTGAAGGCTACCGTTTTTTTCAGGCACTCATCCTGATTCCTTGCTTTCATATACTTTTCTGCTTTAAGTATTGATTCATTCATATCACTCAAATATTTACTTATTTTTTTACTGATATTATCTTTAATACGTGAAGGGTATTTTATATCTATACCCCCAGATCCATAATCCATTTCACTTCCTTCGTTTAGTTCAACAAGTTCTTTTAAAGCAGATTCATACTCATTCATAGACTTAATCATTTTCGCGTCAATTTCTTCAAATAAATCCATACCTTTTTCATCGGCAAATACCTGTAAGCAAAATAATGCCAAAATACAAGCTGAAAGTATTTTACTCATATCAAGCATATTTTAAACTCTAAAGTTTGCACAGTTTCGATAATTAGGGCGCCTTGGATTAGTTTCACATCTAACAGGTGACTGCATTCTGACAATACTGTCAGATGATATCGGTATGTAATAAATGTTTGAGCTACCCGCCGCTCTTGCAACTACTGTTTTTCTCTGACATGCACGAGTATGTGGACCAGGCGTTCTGAATATTGACGTTAATACATCATAAATAACTTTATTAACAAAAGGCACCTCTAATCCATAGCACCAATGCGATCTTATTTTTAGTAAATTTGCGTCCTGAAGATTTATATCAATATTCTGCCCGCCGCTATTCAAGCGCACAGTTGTGGCTCTTCTAACATTTAAATTATCATTTGCAATTTGCCTTACCCTTTGCCTGGCTTCACCAAATTGTGAATTTCGTGGGCAATTGGCATTGCGATTAGGACAAGGAACAAGCACAATACTATCTCGAGCAAAATTATTAAAAATAACTTGTGTTGGAGAAACTATATCTATTCTCCCACCACCATTTGCAGCACCAAGAGTGTAATTTAGTGCTACCGATTTCGTAACCGCAATTGCATATCCGCCAATTCCCGGATTTCTCTTTAACTCCAAAGGTGCCATTGCTTCAGCTAATTTTCGACGCATGGGATCTTTTAATGCATTTTTTACGGAACCCTCTCTTGCAGCACGAAATGTCGCATCATTCAATGTAGATTTAGCCCTGTACAGCAATGACATTTGAACTGTCCCCAGTGTCAGCATGACCATCAAAGGCCACAGGACAATATGCTCAACAAGAGCCTGGCCTTTCTGTTTGTTCACCCTATTACTGCAAATGCATTTCATCCTTCGCACCTGTATATTTGTTAAGTGTTCTGTAGTTCTGGTTGGTTTTCGTCTACTAAATTGTGGCTTTAAGTATTCGTTTAAGTGCATTGTCCAGCATCTTAAACTCATTACTACTTGGCCGCATATTCCTACGACCTTCTATCAGAATTCTCGTTGACTGCTTAACTCGCGTAAGTGCGAGGTTATTCCAAACGCGGACGTCTTTTGGATTTATTTTCACAGCTTTTTCATAAACTCTTATTGCTGCTTCAAGCTGATCTGTTCTTACATAAATATTACCCAACTTAAGCCATACCTCAAATAAAGTTGGGTTTTCCTTTGTAATTTCCAGATACATTCCTTCAGCATCGCTCAACATACCTAATTTATATGCTTCGTTAGCCCTTTGATACTTATCCCATAATTCCTGTTTATGATTTGAGCAACCCGATAAAAAAATCGTCATAACCATTATCAATATTGTAATGAATTTCACTTAATTGTACTCCCAGGTCAATCTCTGCCCTATTTCAATACCCAGTCTTTCTACTTCGCCTGATTTTAATTCAAGCGTACTTCCTGCAGATATTTTAATAGATAGACGTAAAGGCGATAGATTTTTAACAATTTTTAAAACTATTCCGCTCTTGTCAAGAAATATTATATCCAGCTTATACCTCATCCCGAGTGTATGAACTGAATTACAGGGTATAATCAACATACCTTCAGAACTCGTAAGAGGGGGACTCATTAACAAACCTCGCGCGCGACTCAACACCTTATCTGCAATACGCAAATCGCACAAAAAAGTTTCGCTTTCTGTCTTTAAATACATTTTTCCAGAATTACATTTCATACATCACCTTCATTGCAATTGGAAAAGCCAATAAAAGGAATGTCATTGGAAAAATAAATGCCACTAGTGGAAATATGAGTTTGACTGGTGCTTCCATCGCAAGCTTTTCAGCTTTTTGAAACCGTTCAACCCGTCGTTGATCCGCCTGTACTTTTAATGTATTACCAACGCTTGCACCTGTTTTTTCAGACTGTGCGACTGCCGTCACAAACGAATTTATCTCACGTATATCTAATCTTTCAGCCATTTCACGTAAAGCATCAAGACGCGACATACCAGCTTTAATGTCACGCAATATTTTGTGAAACTCAGTCCGTAGAGCACTTTCTGGTGATTTATCTACAGCCTGGTTCATTGCACCTGATAAATTCATTCCAGCCTGTACTGCCATGGTCAGAAAATCGAGATAAGCAGGTAATGCCTTCACAATTTCTTTTTCACGTTTCTTTTTCAAATCATTAATTGTCATCTCTGGCATGATATAACCCAGTAGCACGCCAACGAGTGGATACGTCCAGTCATCAATTTCAAGTAATGACAAACCCATATAAACCATAAATCCCATTAAAACTGCGGATACAATTTGCAATCCAAAAAGCTGTTCCGCAGTCATAATATAATCGATACCGGAACGTTTTAATTTTCTATTGTATTTTTCCAGTTTCTCAACCGGTAATCTTTCCCCAAGATAATAGGCGGAAATTTTTACTAACGGCCATATTAACTTTAACTTTGGCGGCAGTGGATCCATGTATTCACGATCTTCATCTGGAACCTCCTCCTTAACACTTCTCAAAAAGATAAAAATCATCAATACAGAGATTGTGAAAAATGAAACTATTAGAATTTTTATAAAAAGTAATGACATATCAAACATCTATTGTTACTATTTTTTTAATGATTTTATAGCCGATGGACACAAAAACCACCACCACCGTACATACACCCCAACCTATCGGCTCTGAAAACAATCTGGACATCGCCTCTGGTTCAATATGCCATAATGCGAAACCAATTAAAAACGGCAGGCCCGTCATAACATAACCCTGTATTATTCCCTGAGCCGTTAAGCTTTTAATCTTACCTTCCATTTCAATTTTTCTGCGTAGTGTTTCAGCCAGCCTCCCAAGGACTACTGATAAACTTCCACCTATCTCTCTAGAAATTTTCATACCGGCAACAATTAATTGCAGTTCCTGAGATGGCATGCGTATAAGCAGGTTATCAAGCGCCTGGTCATAATCCACACCAACACGCATTTCTCTTAAAAAAAGACTGAATTCCTGAGCAATTGGTCCCGTACTTTCTACAACCATTGTTTCTAGAGCTACATTTAAATTTGTACCTGCTTTCATCATGCTTGACATAGACAGCAACGCATCAGGTAAGTCTAAAATAAATCGATCATGCCTTCTCTTTTTAAGTCGTTCATATAAAAACTTTGGCGTCATCCCTAATAATATTGATATTATTAACGCCAACACCCATAAACCCGAAAACAACCAGACAATAATAAAGCTAAACACCAGTATCATGATGTTTATTGCGTATAGCTTATGCGGTTCAATAAATATAAATATTTCACTGAGACTTTTATCCGCCGTATCCTTGAAATGTTCTTCATATTTATTTGCAGAATTCAGCAACAAAGGATAACCCACCATAATCAATATAATGGTACAAATAAACACCGTTGAAGCTATAATTAAGATATCACTGTTCATAATAATTTAGGCGCTATTACTAAAAATACTCAGGTCTACGTCGATTCCTCGCTTAACAAGATCTTCGTAAAACTCCGGAATTATTCCCGTTGGAACAAAACTGCCGCGTATTTTTCCATCTTCATCAAAACCATCTTGCTGAAACTTAAAAATTTCTGCAATTTGAACTGTTCCCGTTTCAACACCTGTCACTTCTGAAATACTGGTCACACGTCTTGAACCACATGAAAAGCGAGTCTGTTGTACGATCATATTAACAGCAGATGCAATCTGCTCTCTTATTGCAGACACCGGGAGGTCCATGCCAGACATAAGCACCAGCACTTCAAGTCTAGACACACAATCCCTGGGTGAGTTAGAGTGTACCGTTGTTAGTGATCCATCATGTCCAGTATTCATTGCCTGTAACATATCCAGTGCTTCTCCACCACGACACTCACCAACCACAATTCGATCGGGTCGCATACGTAAACAGTTTTTAACTAAATCCCGGATAGCGACCGCTCCTTTACCTTCCTGGTTAGGCGGCCTGGCTTCAAGAGATACCAGATTTGGCTGGTATAATTTAAGCTCTGCTGCATCTTCTACAGTAACAATTCGCTCATCATCAGGAATAAAATTTGAAAGGACATTTAACAATGTTGTCTTACCGGATCCAGTACCACCTGATATAACTACATTACGTTTTCTAACAACCACTGTATTTAAAAATTCAATCATTGCATAACTTACTGAACCGAAACCAACCAGGTGTTCTGCAAGTAATCGCTCTTTCATAAACTTACGAATACTAATGCATGGCCCCTTTAAAGCCAGTGGCGGTATAACAGCATTAACACGAGACCCGTCCTTAAGACGTGCATCAACCATGGGTGAGCTTTCATCAATTCGCCTACCCAAAGGAGACACTATTCTCTCTATCGCGCTAACCACTGCATCATCATCAGTAAAGGTAACGGTTGATTTTGAAATTTGCCCATTACACTCATAATAAATTTCATTATGCGCGTTAACCATAATTTCACTGACATCTTCTCGGTCTATGAGTTCTTCTAACGGCCCAAGCCCTACAGCCTCTGCCAAAACCTGCCTTGAGATTGTTTCCTTATCCAGTTCATCTGGAAAATCTTTTTCGCTCTTTAAAACTTCATCTATGGCTTTTTGTGTAAAACTTCTCAGCTGATCATCATCCATTTTACTTGTATCAGCACGACGTAAATCCATTAATTTGAAAACGCCTTTATGTATTATTTTTTGCCAATGTTCTACAATATTATTCCCATCTACTGTAGTATCAGGATTTTCTGGCTTAGGCTTTTTTGTAATATTCTTATTGGTATCTTTTAGGGGGAGTACTTCGGTTTTTTTATTTTCTGAAGTATTAACATTTTGCTTAGTAGTCGTTTCAGACTTCACTTCATTAACATTACTTACGGAATTATCTGTAATAATTCGTATATTGTAATCACCTATCGAAATTAAGTCTTTTCTATTAAGTGGACCATATTTTTTTACCACATTATCATTAACAATAGTTCCAAGCTTACTTTCATTGTCCTCTATATATATACCATCATTTTCTGAGTATATTCGTGCATGCACTTTACCAATTTTCCATCCGTGCAATACAACTAGATTATCTTTTGATTTACCGAGAGTGCAGCTATCCTCGCTAACTCTTGCTTTGGCAACTTTGGTTCCTTTCTTTGTGGTAACATTAATTTCATACATAACTTTCTATTCCATTAATGCCTGGTTTACACGCTTGTCATTAAAGTGATCGCGAAGCTCTATTCCATAATCTACTAACTCCTGATTTTTCTCATGATTTGGAGAAATAATTCGGGGAGTTACAAAAATCACAATTTCTGTTTCCTGCCTGATTTTTTCAGTTGATTTGAAAAGGTTACCTATTAGAGGTAGATCACCTAAAACAGGCACTTTTGTGACCTGCTTACTTTCCAGAACTGACGCCAGACCAGATATCACAATAGTTTCGTTGTCTTTAAGATTAATTGTAGTATCTACTTCCCTTGTTAACACACCAGGCACATCGTTTACTTCAGTTGCTAAATCTATCGTACTAACTTCTGCATGTATTAAAGTATTTATATTTTTGTCTGCATCGATGATAGGCAACATACTTATTTTTATACCGTAATCTCTAAATTCAACTTCAGATTGACCCAATGAATTTACAATCAAAACAGGAAAAGACCCCCCTGACAAAAACTCCGCCGATTCACCGCTCTTGGCTATCAACTTAGGTGTTGCGAGTATCCTTGCATCACCTGTTTCCGCCATTAAATCAATCGTTGAACTTATCGAACTCGTTATCCCGAAATAACTATAAAAACCAGTATCGTTTGGAGTGCTAGAAATAATATCTTCATTCAAACCAGATGGATCGTCCTGAAACACCCTGAAAAAGTTATTCGTCTCAAAGCTTTTGGTAAAACCTAAAATTGGCCCAGACATAGTTTGCTGCCAGCGTATTCCGATTTGCGATGCAGCCTTTTTATTTAATTCAACAATTCGCACATCAAGCCTGGTCATTTCTTTAACATCAAATTCCTTAAATTGCATCATCGGAATTGAATTTGGTACTGCAGAAATGAGAGCCTGAAGCTTTTCTTTTTCAGCATTAGACACGAGCCCCTCAAATACAATATTTCCATTCACCTGCCTAACCTTTAATCCCTCAATATCAGCAGATAATGCTTTTGCCATTTTTAACTCACGGCTCATATTATCCTGTGTAACATTTACAATAAATTTTAATTCCCTGTTTTTATGCTCCCAAATGTGCAAATAAGTTTCGCCACGTGCTTTAGCGATCAACAGGAGCTGACCATTATCCAAAATCTGATAATTAACCACGTCAGATCGCCCAATAGCAACTCGATCCACCTTATTTATTGGCAAAACCTTAACTTCACCAACATGCATATTAAATGTTTTTAACTTCAATTTCGCCTGAACATTCAGACTTACAAAAATAAAACAAAAAATAAAAAAACACTTATAAATTACATTCTTGTATATCACAACTTGTCCCTTACCACTCACATTAATTTGCATCTGTTACTTTAGGGGAACTTTCCCTACTTGCGTTCATAAAACTTTTTGGTGTAGATTTATATTTCCTAAATTTTCGGCTACTTCCACCATCTGTAAACACGGCACTCACAGCATTACTTTCTACTGTGGTATAGGCAACGCTCAATTTTCCATTTGCACCACTGCCCCCAGAGTATGTTTGTATAATATTTGCCTGCATCTGCTGAAGTGATTTATATTTAACCTTTTCTTCGTCTTCCGGATTTCTAAGCAAATAAAGAATCTTTCCCATACCAGCATCTTCAAACTTCACTGCCGCCATTACTTTAGATATTTCATCAACACCTACGCCAATGGTGATAGTTTCATAATCATTATCTGTAGAATAGGGGTCCGGCTGCGCATAGTACTGATTTGCATCAGCAATTGTTTTAGTACCTGTAGCTAGTACGACAATTCTTTCTAGAACAACATTATAAATATCCGTTAGTGATGCCGTATTAGAGGTAGTCTTTTCATCCGATTCCTCTTTCTTCTGATTCGTGCTTATTTTCAACACAATATCAATATAATCTCCAGCTTTTAACATCCCCTGATCAGATTGCATCCCATCAATCTTCAAAGTTATACTTCTTTCGCCTTTCTTAAGTAGCTCAGAAAACTTTTGAACACCATTTGCTCCGACCAAATTGTTTCTGATTAACGGCCTCCCACCTGTCATTGGTACAGAAAGCTGCATACCATCAATTAACTCAAATTCATCAGGATAAATAAAACCATCAGGTAAGTAGTCAGATGGAACTTCACGTAACACCATATTATCTGCGCTCACCTGATCTCCTGGATTTAAATCAAATGCCGCGACAATAATTTCAATTTTTTCGCTGTCATTTAAAAGCGAGGCTCTCATATTTGCCTCCTTTGTATCCAGATAACTGATACTTGCCCAGGAAGCAACAACAGCTAAAATTATAGCGACAGCAAATAATCCCCATGTTTTATTTTTTAACATTTTTTCAATACCACATACTATTTCTATTCAAACTACTTATCACATATTTTCAAAGAGGTACTGACATACCCCAAACATAACCACTATGGTTAGTTTTAAAAGCATCCATCAAAAGCTCTATAGAGGACTGGCCATTTCTTACGGGCGCAAGCAATGCAGCTACAAGCGCCAATGCAACAATAATATATTCAGCCATTGATGCGCCCTTTTGTTTTTTTCTTTTCATCATTTGCATCGCCCCATCATGAAGTCTTAACCATTACAGCAATTATATTTGTATTGCCACTTTTTTTTTCAAAAGTAATATTTAGCTCATCAGTTCCTTTAACCAGAACCAGTGCAATCATGTTATTTTTTTTCTCATTAGGTTTTGACAGTTCTATCCAGCCTTTACTCAAATACTTTCTACGGTAAAAGTTATAATTCTTCATTAATGGTTGACTACTTTGAATCACCAATAACCTGGATTTTTTACCTATGTCAGTACTATATATGTCATTGATCACCTTGCTACCTCCCGGCATGGGGAACCCTTTACCCAGCACAATTTTACCTTCGTGTCCTGGGAGGTTAGAAATACCAAGCAATGCATTTCCCTTCTTCTTGTTTTTATTATCTACCTGAACCGTTAGCAAATAATCGCCTTCTACCCTGCTTAGTATTACCCACCCGTCAAGTTCATTTTCTATATAACCAGGCGCGCCCTTAGCACTTGATTTGCTCGGCTTAGTCCAAGCCTTTCGGTAATGCTTTAAAATGTATTCAGGACCTTTATGACTATTCAATTCCCATGAGCGCATATCAACGCCATTGAATTTCATATTTTCAGAAACGACGGTAAGCCTTGATTCTTTTGGCACGGAAAATTCTGGCCAATCATCACTTTTTGCTACTGCTTCAAACGATAAAATACCGATTAAAAGCAGTAAAAATATTCCGCTGATGTTTTTAAAATACATATATTTATTTCCTTACGTCTTCTTGATGCTGAGCTAATAATTTTTCTAAAAATCACCTTTTAGCTTCTATCTATTTTAAACTGTTTTTCTTATTATCCTGCATTTACACCTACAATTAACATCGATTAGTAGATGCCCCAACAAGCCGCTGACAGGCAACTCTGTCCGGATCTACTCTACCCCACTGCAGTGAATTTGATCTTACGTCTCTAAAACCAATAGTGCCTCCAAGATTTTGTACACCTCTAACAAATCCGTTATTAAGTAGTCTCGATGCAATTACATTTCTTAATCTGTTCCTAACATCATTAGGGCCATTAGCATTCCATGTACCATTTAACATTGCATTTCGTGAAGTTGCTTCAAAACGACCGGCCCTTAATGGGAGCTGAGGAATTTTCGTTAATTCCATGGTTACATCGTGAACCTGAATACCGCTTGTATCTAAATTAAGTCCACGTCCAGCAATACGATTTGTTACTCTAGTTAAACGGCCATTTTGTGGTCGTACCGTCATACTAACTCTATTAAAACTATTCGTCGCCCGATTAACATCCTGTAGCATTGGCACCACAGTTCCACCACCGTAGTCATACGTCTGCAACATTGGATCTACTTTAAGTGTACTAAGTGCAACATTTTGCCTATCCTTAACCGTGTCTACCGACTCATTGGCCAGTCCAAAAACACGACGATTAATTTCACGCATAACAGCAGCATCCGTCTTTCTGTTATAACTCGCACCAGCACGATAATAAACGGTACGTTCCCATGCTGAATATCGTGAAGCCTCATATAATTTATGGCGTGCATCAGACACCTTAGCCATATAAGGAATACCTATTGCCATAGGTACAAGCACAAAAACAGAAGCAACCGCAAGCCCAACCATTCCCTGTCCTTTGTTGTATTTTTTTATGCTTCTTACAGATGGATATTTTTGCTTATTACTTTTCATCAAAAAGTCTCCTCTTTAAAGTGTACGTGCCAATAGCTGCGTCCTTCTCAAAGCCGTATCAGAGATATCACTAAGCCGCGCTTGCCAGTATGGGTTATATAAGTTTCCATACTCTCTACCTGCATTTCTTCCACGAGACCACAAATCATCAGGCCTTGAAAAATAGGGCGTGGCACGAGACACCGCATGCAAACGATTTTTCATCATGCCGCCATTTGATTCAATGTCCAGGGGCCCACCATTTCGATTGAAGCCCGTTGTTCTCATTGTCTTAACTGAGTTAGCGGCATTATCTTTTGTCAGCAAAACCATAATACCGGGCGCCTGATCTATAAGTCCCTCTTGTCGAATATCATAAAAGGCCTGTAAACCTCCAAAACCTGAATATACATTTTGAGCCCCCTGATACCTGACTGCAGCCGTTCTAGAGGCTCTTGGATTTGTTCTCCAGGTACCGCCAAAATTATTGCCACGTTTTCTTGAATAAAAAATAGTTTCCCTGGCTTGAGATGCCTGTGCTGCGCCCCATCCAATTTGAAAGAACTCCCTCCAACCCCTAAAGCGACACCTCAACCTTCTGCAACGATATCTACTTCGATGCATTGATAATGTATCCATTGCTGCCCAGGTATAATACTGAGCCCTGTTATTTGAGCCAAACATTTCAGTACCACCGCGTTTACGCATTTCATAACGCTCAAAAAATGGAATGGTTATTCTTGGTCCGAATCGATAATTTCGGGCTCGACTAAAAGGATCCCTGGAATCCAGCGTGATCTTTCTAAACTCATCCATCCTCTGTTTATTCTCGCGATAAGCTCTTCCAAAACCTCCGTTTCTGACGGCATCAGGATTGTAACGACGGGTAAAATTTAGATGCCCCGTTCTTAATGAATTCCAGAAGATGGCATCCCTGAATGATAATGCGGTGTTAATTTGAGGATCATTCGCCTGCGCAACATTGGTTAAGGTTTCTCGAGCTATACCAATTGTTGCAAAATGCATGACGCTTTGAGAACCACTTAAAACTCTTGTAGTGGCATCTGCAATTGCAGCCATTGCACGCATCAATATTTCGCCACTTCGAGAAAGTGCACGAGCAGCCGTAGCAATGGCACGAGTGACTCCATTTACAAAGGGTATCCAGGAAGTTACTGCTGAAATATTATTTGATGTATTCTGCAACCATCGCAACCATGACACCATTCCAACTGCCTGGGCAACTGCAATCTGATTAGCGACCATAGCCCTGTTGGTATAAGCTTTGAAATTAAGATCTTTTGCTTCGATAATAGCGACACTGTAAGCAACCGCATCGGTGGTATTCTGTAAGCGTGTTTTTTCATTTGAAACCAGACCAGCGTTATAAACATATGCAACACCAAGCGCCATAACAGCTAACATAGCTGTTATATAAATCATTGCTTGCCCTTTTTGTGTGCGCTTAAAACTTTGCTTTATCAAGCTGGCCATTGCTTATATTCCCTATAATTATCTTTCATCGTTTAGCCAGGCACAAAAACACACGCACACGGCAAACAATAAACTCACAACCGAGCTTCTAGCATTCATGAAAAATTAAATCGATTTACTAAGTATCAGACAACACTTTTAAAGCATATTAAGGCACTGGCATTCTACAATAACCGATGACAATATATTATTAAACTGGATGCCCTGTAACTCGATCAATTACACATAAATATTCAGCTCATGAACAACATCGTAAACAATTGGTATTTGTATTTTTTCAGGCGAGACTTCACCCAGACTCTACAAGGTAATATTAATTAATGATCTTTAGAATTAGCCATTTATCAATGTTAAAAGCTTTTTAAAAAGCCACGCTAATACTGCACCTAAAGATACATTTGTTAATCTAACTAGAACCTACAAATAACATAGTCCATCACGGACACCTGCCCTGAAAAACAGGGCAGACGTATCATGAATTAACGATTATTTGTATTGTAATTACCCAGATTTTTACGAGCAGTTGAATTTGTACGAGCAGTTTTAGCGCTTCCCTTAGCTGCTTTCAGATCCGCACCTGCATCCTGACCAGCAAGTTCATTTGAAAGTCCGGCCATCTGTTGACGAACCGTGTCACCAAACAAACGATAAACACCTATTGCAGCAACACCGATCAGCGCAACAATGATTATATACTCTGTCATGCCCTGTCCACGTTGTTTTTTAGGTTGTTTTTTCTGAGTTTGAGAGGCAGCTGCTAACTGTTTTTTAGAATTGAGAAGTTTTATCATATTAATTTCCTTTCGATATATTCGACAATTTTTTATAATCCTGCCGGATGATCTAGCCCAAAATCATTTATGTGATTTTTAAAATCAATCATCCAGATGTGTGAAAATTATCAATATATTTTCCGCTAGTCAAGTATTGTTATTTTTGCAACTCTCAATCTGACACTTTTTACTCCTTACTAAAAACAGGTTAAAAATATCTCTCATAATAAAAACATAATATTTATAAAAAAAGTATTTTTATAAAAAACACTCACATAAGTATTTGATATTATTACAAAACAATCATATGAAAATTTATTATTTTTTTGTCCTAAATACATACTTTTTGGTTTAATAAATCACATTATTTTTCAAAAAAGTAATAATTTTCTCTCTAAAAGTTTGCTTTAACATTAAATATTTGTGAACCTGTTCTCATAAAGAAGCACACCCAACTCATGATTAAAAATCGTACAACACTCGTAAATTTTATATATCTATATTAAGAAAACTCACTAAAAAATTATCAAAATTTACTTATATAATGGAAATTTATTAAGCCAGTATTGCGTGATAATATTCACATTAATTAAAAACATGGTTGATTTGATTTTTAATAATTCATAGAATTCATTGCACAAAAAATAATAATGAATATGGATTTTAATTATGAAAACTGAATTTTCTGGTATATTTCTTGTTCCCTTCCTTATGTTAAACGCCTGTTCTTCGGGTGGTGGTGGTGATCCCCTGGACCCAAATAATAAAAATGACCTGAGCGGTCCTGGAAAGATCACACTTGATAATAGTACCCTGGTTGCTTACGATGCGATTGATCTTGTTGATCAATTCAATACTAATCTTGCTACTAGTATTATATTAAACCTTGATGAAGCCATATCTCCATTATCGTTACCCGTGACCAAAACTAATAATAAGGGAACGACCGTAGGAACAGAATTCAAGAGTTGCCCAACGGCAGGTTCACAAACCGTAGATATAAGCGACACATCTATTATATGGGATTATGATGGCTGCATATCTGGATTCGATTCAAGTCAGATAGACGGATCAATAGAATTCAGCAATTACTCAGGTGCGTTTATTGATGACCCTCAAGCATGCCCCGCAGATTTTGCTGCATCACTCAAATACAACAATCTAACCCTTACAAACTCTACTTTTGCAACAGTACTAAATGGCACCAGCACATTTAACTTGAGTCTAAGTGCAACTAATGAAGAAGCGGTCAGCTGTGATTTACGTAGCGTGGAGTATTTAGGCAGTAACATTATCACCACCTTCAACGGCAGCACAGTGGCCAACATTAAAAACCTTAATTTTTCCACGACACTTAACCTTGATGAAGATAGCTATGCCAGCACTTATCAGGGCAGTGTGGGGTTACTGTCTGCACAGGGGCAGCTTACATATACTATATCCAGTGAAAGCCCGGTTGCAGGCAACAATGAAAACTACTTCCCTAGTGAAGGCGTAATCACAATAGACGACGGAACAGCCGTTTTAACTATAACGATTAATAGTCATATTGAGAGTGATCCCGATGCTATATCCCTAAGCCTTGATTTGGATGGAGATGGAAATGCTGATCAGGGCTATCCAGCAAACTACAGCTGGGATGACTTAGACACTTTCTTTTAAATCAAACTATAAATACTTACCAGGCACTATGCTCTGTAACAAAAGCTTTTCACAGATTAATAGTGTTAAACCACTATTAATCTGTGCCTGGTCCTGATTCAATGACTTCTCAAATCGCTTCATAATCGAAAATCTGCTTATTTTCATCAAATTACACTAATTCCTGAAAATTTGTCATATCAGCATCAATCGTAATACCAACTTACACCCACAATCATATATACTTCTCAAATTACAATTTTAAAGAAATATTATGAAGCCTGTTAATTCCATTATTCACATTTTAACTTTTTATTTAACTTTAATGATCGGCCAATTGGGTTTTTCTCAAACCGCCCATGCTGAACAGCTCACCGTCGGTTATTTTCTCGAATGGCCTACCCCCAGCCAGTTTGCCCAGGCAAAAAAATTATACTCGCAGGAACTTGGCATCGATATTAAATGGGTTTCTTTTGATGCGGGTACTGCAATGTCCGCAGCCATGGCGTCTGGAGATGTGCAAATATCCTTTTCCCAGGGCATTCCGCCATTTGTTATTGCTGCCTCTGCCGGACAGGATATACAGATTGTCGACATTGCGGTCTCCTATGCGGAAAATGATAACTGTGTAGTGCGCTCCGATCTGGAGATTGATAAAAACAATGTTAAAGAACTTCAGGGCAAACGGGTTGCCGTGCCCATTGGTACCGCGGCACATTATGGTTTTTTAAAACAGATGCAACACTTTAATGTCGACACATCAACAATGAAAATTGTCGACATGGCACCGGCGGATGGTGCAGCCGCTTTTGCCACCGGCAAACTTGATATGGTTTGTGGCTGGGGTGGTGCATTGCGCCGCATGAAACAGCATGGCAATGTTTTAATGAGCGGTGCTGAAAAAGAACAGCTTGGCATCCAGGTTTTTGATGCGACCACCGTATCCACACAATGGGCGCAGGAAAATGCTGAGGTACTGGAAAAATTTCTTAAAATTAGTGCAAAAATGAATACACAGTTTGCAGGCAAAGATGCGAAAAAGATGTTACCTGTTATTAGTAAGGCGGCAGGGATGAACCTCAAATCAACTAAAGAAACCATGAGTGGATTTTCTTTTCCTGACATAAAAACCCAGTTAAGTAAAAAATGGCTGGGGGGTGGCACTCAAAAGTTTCTGAAAGATGTTGCCGATTTTTTTGTGGCCCAGGGCATCATTCCTAAAGCTCGAAAAAGTTACGACGATGCAGTTGATGCAAGTTACCTTAAAGCAGCCTCTAAATTATAATTATAAGCCAGCCATTTATTTTGAAAAAAAACTCAGCCTCCAGCTTACACATTAAAGATGTCTCTATGTCATTTAGCCTGCCTGATGGCAGCTGCGTTGACGCGCTGAAAAACATTACAATAGATTTAAAAAAAGGCGAATTACTGTCTATCCTCGGCCCTTCAGGCTGCGGTAAAACCACCTTGCTTAATATCGTTGCGGGTTTTTTATCCCCCACTAGCGGGGAAATAAATTTAAACGCTAACATTGTCACCGGCCCCGGCGCAGAACGCGGTATGGTATTTCAACAGGGCGCATTGTTCGAGTGGATGAGTGTTCGCAAAAACATTGCTTTTGGTCCATCCATGAAGGGCACAGCATTATCTGATATTAATAAACAGGTTGATGAGCTTCTCGAAACGGTTGGTCTGCATGGCTTTGGGGATAAGGCGGTTTATGAACTTTCCGGTGGTATGCAACAACGGGTGGCACTCGCGCGCTGCCTGGCTAACGATCCGGATGTAATTTTAATGGATGAACCCCTCGGTGCACTGGACGCCCTCACCCGGGAAAAAATGCAGAGTTTAATTTTAAAAATCTGGAAAGACACGGGCAAAACCATCATCCTGATTACCCACTCTGTTGAAGAAGCGTTGTTATTAGGTGAACGCTTATTAGTGATGGCCCCAAGACCAGGGCGTATACACAGGGAATACACATTAGATTTCGCTCACCAGGCAGTAAACAGTGATTTACGCGAAATAAAAAAGCGCGACGATTACAGACAGAAGCGTGAAGAAATACTTTCTATGATCTGGGAAATGGAAGAAGAAATTATGGGGCTGAACAACTAACGATGTTACTACTCAGCCTTTACATTTTTATTTTTATTTTCGCGTATTTTTGCTATTATTTTTTGAATAAAAAATCCGTCGCAGCCTATAAGTTTAACGATCGAAAAACCGTTACATTTGGCGATGAAAGTTCGGTTACCGCCAATCGTAGCGCATCCATTATTTCTGTTATCACTTTATTTTTTATGTGGGCTGCTTTTACCGGTTCGACATTAACACCGCTGCATGTTCCCGGCCCATTTATTGGTGACACTTCTTTTACATACACTGCACAAAACGCACAAAACTTAACCGATGATGCAAACGTTTATATTCGGGTTAAACCTGTTGATGAAGACGTTGAAAAGCCATCCGTAACAAACAACAATCAAAGCGGTTTCGCCAAAGACGATGCCCTTATTGTCAACGCCTGGCGCAGTAAATTAATACGTGTACAAAAAAATGATGAAGGCGGTGGAGATAAAAACTATCGCGTAATTGCCATTAATGGTCAGCCAATTTCAACCCGCCATGTTATTAACATCAACCATGGTCAGGTCACCATTACCGCCAAAGGCAGCCTGTCTTTTACGCCGGACAAAGGCTGGCAAATGGAGGCGATCTGGCTACCAGCGCCTGAAGCCGTTGTATCTCGATTTATTGAGATTTTAAATAACGGTTACCAGAATGTCTCATTATTTGAAAATATCGGCTGGTCTTTGTTGCGTGTCTTTAGTGGTTTTTTACTGGGCTGCATGGTCGGCATTCCCCTGGGTTATGCCATGGGACTCAATAGCTGGGTGCGTGGCTGGTTTGATCCCATTGTTGAATTTATGCGTCCGATCCCCCCCCTCGCGTTAATTCCGCTGATTATTATCTGGTTTGGTATCTGGGAAAGTGGAAAAATTAGCCTGCTGTTTCTGGCGGCTTTATGGATAATGACACTGGCAGCACGGGCGGGTGTGTCCGGTATTAATATTTCAAAAATTCACGCTGCCTACTCTTTGGGCGCATCAAAAGTTCAAATTTTAATTCACGTTATTATTCCAAACTCATTACCCGAAATTTTCACCGGTGCCAGAGTAGCCATGGGCGTTTGCTGGGGAACCGTCGTGGCCGCAGAACTTGTCGCTGCTGAAAAAGGCGCGGGTAAAATGATTATTGCCGCTTCAAAATTTCAGCAAACTGATGTGGTTATTATGGGAATTATTTTAATTGGGATAATTGGTTTTAGTATAGATTTACTGATGCGTAAAGCTGAAAATATTCTTGTGCCATGGAAGGGTAAAACTTAAAAAGTTTAAATATGATTTAAATCCCCCCGGCCCCCTTTTTCTAAGGGGGAGACTGTTCGCTATTTTTCTAAGGGGGGCGCTATTTTTCTAAGTGGTGACTTACTCGCTATTTTTCTAAGTGGTGACTTACTCGCTGTTTTTCTAAGTGGTGACTTACTCGCTGTTTTTCTAAGTGGCGACTTACTCGCTGTTTTTTCTAAAAGAATATTAGATTTAAAAATTCTTAAGCGGATAAACTCTCTGGCTTTAGGGCTGGATAATCCGTATAGCCTTTTTCATCACCACCATAAAATGTTGCCTGATCTGGCTCATTCAAAGGCGCACCCTGTGCAAAGCGCTCAACTAAATCCGGGTTGGCAATATACAGCTGACCAAATGCAATCATGTCTGCATTGCCCTGCTTCAACGATTCTTGCGCGCTAGCCTGGGTGTAGCCCATATTGGCCATATACAAACCATCGAAGTGACTTTTAAGTTCAGGGTAATCCACATTCCGATTACCGTTCAACATGTCACCTTCAAGCACATGCAAATATGCCAGATCATGTTTATTTAACATATCCACTACCCCATTGAATGTGGTTTGAGGTTGTGAGTCGTGAATATCATTAAACTGATTTTCCGGTGATAAACGCACACCTACCCGCTTAGACGGCCACACACCTTTAACGGCGGTTACCACTTCGTCGAGTAAGCGCAGGCGATTTTGCAAACTGCCACCATAGTTATCAGTGCGTTTATTTGAACCATCACGTAAAAATTCATCCAGCAGATATCCGTTGGCAGCGTGAATTTCTACGCCATCAAATCCCGCGGCTTTTGCACTTTTAGCGGCGTGTACATAATCCGCAATTATATCGGGAATTTCATTTAGCTCCAGCGCCCGTGGTGTAACAAAAGCCTGCATCCCTTCGTAGGTAACGGCTTCACCCTGCGGACGAATGGCGGATGGTGCAACCGGCAGTCTATTATCCGGTAACAATGACGGGTGCGAAATACGCCCAACATGCCACAGCTGAATAAAGATCAGGCCACCTTTTTCATGTACCGAATCAGTGACTTTTTTCCAGCCGGCTATTTGTGCATCGGAATGAATACCCGGTGTTGCGGGGTAGCCCAGTGCGGTTTCTGAGATCTGACTGGCTTCGGTAATAATAAGCCCAGCACTGGCACGCTGTGTGTAGTAGAGGGTTTGTAGGTCTCCCGGCACATTTCCTTCTCCCGCCCGGTTACGGGTTAACGGGGCCATGACCATACGATTTGACAGATTGAGATCCCCCATAGTTAAGGGCGTAAAAAGTGCGGGCGATGATGCGGCTGTAGACATATTAACTCCATGTTCTTAGTTAGTGATTACAATTACAAATTCTGAGTCGAGTATAGCCAGATGATTCGCTTTCAATAAGCACCGAATTAGCGTATATATGTTTCTATTTTGGAAACAATAAAACCATTATGGATGTTGCCAGCCGATTAATACTCTTCGCCGATGTCATCGACAGCGGCAGTTTCAGTAAAGCCGCCGCGCGCCGAGATGTTAACCGCTCAATCGTCAGCAAGCACATTGCCCAGCTCGAAGAGCACCTGGGAGTGCGGCTGCTCAATCGCACGACCCGCAGCCTTAGCCTCACCGATGCAGGCATGTCTATTTATACACATGCCTGCATTTTGCGCGACCAGTTAATGGAAACCGATGCCCTGGTTTCCTCCTTACGGGAGGATGTTAGCGGTGAGTTGCGCATTTCCAGCACTACCCATTTTGGCCGGGTGCATGTTATGCCAGTGATAAAAAAACTCACTGAAGATTACCCGGAACTTAAAATTGAACTGCGTCTGGAAGACCGTTATGTGGATATTGTGGGGGAGCGTTACGATGTAGCAATACGGATCACCTCCCCTGACGACTCATCACTGATTGCACGCAAACTGACCAATAATAAACTGGTGATGCTGGCCTCACCGGACTACCTGAAGCAACACGGAACACCCCAGACTATAGATGAGTTATCCGGTCACCGCTTTGTTGTGTATGCAAATGATAATGGCATCATGAATAGCTGGGCCTATTACGAAGGTACGGAAATTAAAAGTATATCGGTTAACCCCCATATTAAAGTCAATGATGGCTATGCCCTGTTAAGCTCTGCCCTCAATGGCATGGGAATTGGCCTGACCCTGTTATCTGAAAGTGACGAGTTCATTAAAAATGGTACATTAATACCGATATTACCAGAGATAAAATTCAAGGCTTTTTCCTCGACATATATTATGTACCCCAGTCGCAGCCATGTGCCGAAAAAAACCCGCCTGTTTATTGACCGTATGCTGGAATATATTGCACTACAGGATTTTTATATTGTCGATTAAATTTAAAAGCACATTTAATTTTTAGCTAATAAATCTGGATGCAGCCTGTACACGCCTTTGCGGATACGAAACAGAAATTTAGTATGCGTCATTATACTCCGGCCTGGTTCAATTGTGGATGCCGGCATAAACGATGTTACATACTGACTTTTAATATCTGAAAAATATAATTTAAACTCTTTTGAGGTAACTATGACACCCTGCGCTCCCTCTCGGCCAAGCTCACCCTTTTCAACAGCTATCAAAAAGCGTTGTTTTAGGCGCAGGTTGTTATCTTCGTCATGAGCTGTACTTTTTTTCTGACAGGGTGGCATAACAATTACCTCTATAACAAGTTGATCACATAAAAACTTTATCCAGGCACCATTAATGCGTCGGTTAAAACTTATATGTATGACACAGTTTTACTAACTAAATAAAATACTATATAAAATGCATGTGAAAATCCGATCATTTAGTGCCAACAAGCTATCAAACCATGCCATAGCATTTCATCTTAAACGGGATAAAAAACACTATATAACTCACTTAGCCCCTCACGTTTAACTCTGTTAGAATATGTTCAACTTAAACCTGATCAACCCAACAAATAAATGAACTATTACGATGTATTTAACGGCGATGCCGATGGTATCTGTGCGCTTCATCAAATGCGCCTGGCCTACCCACTGCAAAGCACTTTAGTCACCGGTGTTAAACGTGACATTAGTTTGCTAAAAAAAGTACAGGCTAAAGCAGAAGATAAAATTCTGGTACTGGATATCTCCCTGGATAAAAACAGAGATGATTTGCAAAGATTGTTAGATGTCGGGGCATTTATTGATTATTTCGATCATCATTTTGCTGGCGACATTCCGAAGAATAATAAACTGCAAACCCATATTAATACTGACCCAAATGTTTGCACCAGTTTGCTGGTCAATGAACATTTAAATCATCGCTATCTACCCTGGGCAGTCACCGCCGCGTTTGGTGATAACCTGCACCAGTCTGCAATTAATGCAGCAAGACCATTAGCATTATCAGGGCAACAATTACTACAGCTTGAACTACTTGGCACCTGCATTAATTACAATGGTTATGGATCTTCGTTAAGTGATTTGATTTTCACCCCAGAGGATTTATACCGGTGTATCAGTCAGTATGAAGATCCGTTTGAGTTTATCAATACCGATGAAAATTATCTGAAACTGCAAAGCGGTTATAAAGAAGACATCAGCCAGGTTGAACGCTGCAAGCCAGCCCTTGAAACAAAGACCCACAGCATTAGCATTTTACCGAATGAAAAATGGGCGCGTCGGGTCAGTGGCGTATATGCAAATCAGTTAGCCACTGAAAATCCAGAGCGCGCCCATGCGATGTTAACGGAACAGGATGATCAGCATTTTTTAGTGAGTGTACGCGCCCCGCTAAACAATAAAACAGGTGCCGATGAACTGTGCAGACAATTTGAAACCGGTGGTGGACGAAAAGCAGCCGCGGGTATTAATAAATTACCCGCTTCTAGTTATGATTTGTTTGTTGAAAAATTTACGCAAGCTTTTTTTGTGAATTGAATTCAGACGCACATTAAACATCCTACAATTAAAAGTGCATTTATAAAAACACACTGGGGATTTTTATATTAATCTCACCCACCCAGATTATTCAGATATTCGCTCCCCCAACCCCCTTTCTGACGTTTATTTAACTGTTGCAATTCAACCGCTGCCCGTTCATGACTAATGCGTTTATGAATCATATCCCTGTAAATCTGGCTGGAAAGTTTTCGACGCTTCACTGCGTCCCCCGCATCCAGAAATGCCTCGGTAAATTCAGCCAGCTTTAACATCCAGTTACTACTCACCCGAGAATTTTCCTGAGTACTTTTAGAGGATGCAAGCGCCTGCTGTAAGTTATGTAAAATTAAAACCAGCTCCGCCTGAATTTCTTCCCGCTGAGTCCAGTCGCGGGTTTTTATCGTTTCTATTGTATGCAACACTTTTTGTTCACACAGTAAACCGAAGTCCTGAAATTGCGCCAGTAGCTTCACCGCTTCTTCAGCTTTTATAACATCGCAATCGCAGATATTTTCACAAATCAGATAACAGCTATCCCAGGCCTGCCAACGATAAATAAAATCCAGCCCGGTGCCTTTAATATTTTGCATTCCCATCACCCGGTTTTTTAGCCCCGGTGGCGTTTGCTCGACAATACGCTGCACCACATCATCACCGCGCGCATAATAATTATCGACCACCACCAATTTGCCCTCAAACCATAACCAGGCCTGATGCTGCAGCGCCACATCTACCGATGCAGTGTCATCTGACTTGTGTATTTTTTCAGCCAGTTGCTGAAATTCCTGTAACTGTTGCAGGTCATTTTTTAATTGCTGTACAACCTGTTGACTGTATGGGCACTTGTGTTTGTCCAGCGCCTCAATTAACACATCAGGATTTGATAAAAAATGTTTGAGTGACTCGGCTTGCAGTTTAATTTCAACACCATCGAGCATTGCCTGTAAGCGGTTAATGACCTGTCCTTCATTCAGCGGCACTCGTAGCTGCCGGGCTATTGCCTGTAGACGGTCAAGGGGATCACTTTGGGCATCAGCAAATAAACTCAGATTTTGCTCATACCAGGATTCTCGAATATAACCAAGCAGCCCCTGCAGGTTATCACCAATTAACAGGTGTCGATCGACGCTAATATCCTGCGCCATAATACTTGCAAAAACCTGTGAACGAGGTACACGATCTGCCCGGTTATTGATAACACTCATCACCCAGATATTTGCATCATTATCCAGATGATGCTGATCCATACCCATGCGGGTCCAGTTACCCAGAGCACCAAAGCGCTCATTAGCAGACATGCCATTAATAAATTCCAGCTGCCGGCCCTCAATATTAACCAATGGATAGGTTTTCAAAACCCCTAAATCAGGCACCACCTTATCGGCCATTTCTTTTAATGCAAAGTCCAGGTTGATATCCAGCTCATCCGCCACTTCTAGTACCAGCGCAATATTGTAGGGGTGCTCCTCATAGGGAAAACGTTGCAATATGTCCTCGGTAATTAACCCCGCCTGTAACCAGCCCACACTACGCATACGTGTATTTAACTGGCGAGCGCTATCACGCAGCACTGGTAACATCTGTTCTTCAGAGGTAATCAGGGTGGAATGGCGGGGAATGAAGTTCGTCATCACCCGGGGAATGTCATAACCCGCCGGGCCCTGCAGGTCTTCATGGTCTGGATAGGTGTTAGTAATGGTGGCGATATCATCACGCATCCAACTACGTTGCAGTACATGCACATAAGAAGGTGTCAGCCCCATGCACTCCCATAAAAAAACATCACAACCGAGCTTTTGCGACATCTTCACCACGTCCACCTGCTCCCAGATGGTGGCTTTATCATAAGGTCGAAACAGAAACATTTCACGTAGCGGACCAAATGCCGGTGCGTGCAAAAACATCGCTTCACAGCCACTGGTTTTAGAAACCACAGAATAGCCTAGCGCATTAAATAAGGCGGCCTTTAGGCGTTCCGTTCCGGACTTGCCCCGGGTTCCCCAGCCTCCAATAACCAGGGGAATACTTTTACGCGCCCGCGCCATCATCCGGTTTAGATAAATGTGCCGGGAAAAGAAATAACCACTTACCAGTACCACAAACACTCCCAGATGGAACAGGGTGTTTTCATACACCGAGAAAAAATAATCTTCCAGTTTCTCAAATTGCTGATCCCAGCTAAATGGTAACAGTGCTGGAAAGAAACGGCTTACGGAGTTGTCGCTAAGATCTTTATGCACAATATTTTGCGCTTCTTTCTGGGACTCATAGGCCGGTTTATGTGCTTTAAATTCCACCTCAAAACCCAACTGGCGCAAGGCCTGAATGTATGCACCCGGGTCACCATCCGCATCCTGCCAGTTTCGTAAGCGCGCAAATTCACTAAAGTGGGACGATATATACAGATGTGTCCGGAGTCTTTGCAAAACACCGGACGGGGGCAACAACTGCGTCACGCCTTCTGCGCTGACAATACGAAAATACTGCGTCGGCCAGCCCTGATCCAGGGCGGCTAATGCCTGATCAACCAGGGGCAGATAATACCGAGAGGCATTTTCCTCCGAGATATACAGAGGCTCTCCCGGCACCCGGGTTTCCGCCAGCTCACTCATTAACGCGCTGGGTGCATGCAATAGGCCGTGGTAATGACGCCCGATGGTATGGCGATGTGACTGGCGTTTATCCGTTGAACTATGACGAATTTCATGCAGGAAACGCCACCAGCGAAAAGCAAATCGATCCCCCTTACGCAGATAATAACCACGCCAGCTTTTTTCCAGGGTCAGACCAAAATCGTGTTGTGCCAATAGTGACATAATACGTCCCAGCAATACTGCATCCTGTTGCATAACTGAAGCGGGTATCTTTATCCGCTGGCCTTCAGAGCAGTCTCTTAAGCCCTCGGATAACTGCCCATATATTTTCTGCGCCGTTGTGTTTGAATACAGCCATAACCATTCCATCACCTGGGCGGCGAGACGCCGAATCGATAGTGCCTGAGCCTGCCCATGCTGGGACTGGCAGTGGGGTAACATTACGTCAATCCAGAGCATTAGTTCCTGATCATTTAATTCAGGGATACAGTCGAGTACCATTTTGAATGCGGTTTTAATGACAAATTCTTCATCTTCATGCTCAAAACACTGCACCAGTAATTGCTGCATTAGCTGGAAGCTTTCTTCTCTGGCAGGTTTTTCGCAACTGAGTAATTCTGGAATAACCAGTAGCACTGAGGCTCGAACTGCAGCGGACGAATCTGTTTTTAACAGCGTCCCCAGAATAGACTGCATAAAAATTAACGATGAGGTTAACAACGCCTCAGGTAGTTTCTGGCGCACCGCGGCACTGGGGTCTTCCACCAGAGAGTAAAGTAGCGCCTGTAGTTCGGGTAACTGATGCTGGAATTCACCAATGATGGTCACCGCATGTCGGCGTACAAAAAGATCATCTCCATCAAAGGGTTGGGTCACGCGTTTATGTAACACTACCTGTAGGGAATCTGTGGACAACACCCTCAGCAATGACAAGGCTTCCCGTTGAATCCAGATATCCTGACGTCGTTCCAGTGCCGAGCGATAAATATACTGAACCGTGGCATCACTCACCAGCTTATGCTGCCCAGCAGACAGAGCACTCACTGCCTGAGACAAGCATTTAAAGGTTTCTACTCGCACCCGCTCATCGCCGTCAAAGGCGAGTAATGGACGCAGGATTTCTTCAATTTTAAAGCGATTCCAGAACTGCTCGATATTCTCCTGCGCCGGTAAAATATGATGACATAAGCTACCTAGTCGATTCAGATAAAATGTTAAATGACGCTGTTGTTCAAATAATATCGACTGGTAGCGCTCAATAATCGCATCCCGCCCAAACCAGCGGGAAAAGGCTTTTTTATCCCCTCGCAGGGTTTTACTATTGCCACCCAGATCACCACAGAAATTAAGCATATGCTGCTGGCGTTCACCATTATCAACGGATTTCAGATAGATACGATTAAAATTAACGTAACTTTTTTTAAGCCGTTTGATCGCATCACTCTGCTCCTCCACCTGAAACAGCACAAAGCTCAGTAACGATATTTGCGGTGCATTAATGCCTGTATCATCACTGCTTTGCCATCGCTCATAATCCTGTTCCAGCTGCTGTATATAATGCTGATTAAGTTGTTGCCAGCGGCTATTAAAATCCCGATTTAATAGCTCACTAATATATTGTTTATTAGCATAATCTTGACCTCTTAAAAGTGTCATGAGCTGTGTAGAAAAATGGCCCAATTTAAACCATGGCCGGACGGTTTTAATTAAATTCATTTTGTAACTCCGAATTTAATTTTGTCTGACGCACATTACGGAATAATGTTTCGGCGGGTGAGAAGTCCAGGTAGCCACGACCTTCAGACTGATGCACACTCAGTTGAACCCGCACAGTATCATCTCCGGAGTCAACATCATGATCAAGGGCAGCGGCCAGTTCAAAACGGTAACGGGGATACAGCCATTTTTCCAGTAAAATGCGCCCCTGAATAATACTGCGGGTACTATCTTCAAAGCGATCTTCATCCGCCATAAACTGTAAATGTCGGGCATTAATGTCCCAGCGCACATTACCCCACTGCAGCCGTGCCCCCAAACGGCTGCGAATCTGATCCAGATCCTGCCAGTTGGCATTACTCACCAGAGTCAGGCCGGTATACAATTCCATATCCTCATAGGGCCGGTACACCAGAGTTTCCGATAAGCGAAAACCTGATGGGTGGTCATTTTTATAATCACTGTAAACATCCCGATCAATATGGGTATTACCCGCTTCACTATCTGCACTCAACCAGCGAGCAAATACATCCAGCCGGGGCAGATGATAAAAATAGCTACCCAGCCAGCGCGTCTGACTGAGGCGTGCCTGCAACTGAACACTCGACTCAAGCCCCGACTCAAGTTGCTGGGCAAATGCCCTGCCATCCACAGTCCAGTCAATGGGCAGTCTTGCAAATTGCCCACGTAATCGTGACTTAAATCCGACACTGGTATTACCCTCCTGACGCAGACGTGCCAGTCCCGCGAGATAAGACCAGCGCCGCGACATGGGGTTAAATTTACGATAGGCAACTTCCGTCTCCAGGTACTGGTCACTGGATATGGATAGCTCATCAATAATTAAATTCTGATCAACCCGGGTGAGTAACAAACTCGTCGTACCACTTTGCTGACGCCCCAGATTCCAACCATCGTACAATGAATATTTGCGTGGTTGATTCTCTGACGGTAAATATTCGAACGAATCGTCAGATGTGTTTTGCGTACTGGTTTCTAACTCATAATGATCCTCCCAGTTCATTGAACGGGGCTCCAGAATAGCCGGATTTTCGCGTCGCTTAAAAACTCGATAAAAACCACTCTGCTCACCCGGCGCCACTTTCAATGTAAGACGCTGCTGGCCCTCCGGAAAATAACGATATTCACTCTCTGTATAATCCCCTCCAGACTGATCTTTTATATATTTATCGACTCGTATCCAGGCAGGCCCCTGTAGATGATATACCAGTGGCTGCTGCGGGCTGGCCAATTGATATCGACGGGATTTTTGCAAATTCACACTCTGCCCATTGGCCTCTTTCAATGACAACCCTAATCGGTGCTGCAAAGGTGCCTGTAATAAACTAATTTTAATACTGTGACGCCCGCGGGAAAGTGCAAGGCTAATGGACTCACCTGCGGCACTCACCGAACGATATTGCACCTCATTATTATCCACCTGATAACTTATTGCCACCGACTGAGTAGGAATAAACAACGGACTTATTGCCCATAAACGCAATTGCAATTCAGTGCTACGCGGATTATAAACAGAAACTACCTGGGTGTTTGCAGGGCGTAATATTTCATCCGCTTTACCGAGCACATGTTCTGGCTCCCACATCAATGCCTGATAGATTCGACTTTGTGGTGAATCTGGTTGCCAACTTTTATAGCGCTGCACCCAGAAGCCATCGCTTTGTTCAACTGAGTTCAAGTTATCCCAGTGAGTATTGTGCCGCAATCGAGACATCGTGGCACTTAGTGGCTGTGAATAATGATTATCAGCATAAAGTTTTTCCGCTTTGGCAATCAGTTCAGGCTGTTTTTTAACTGCTTTTTGCAACTGCAAAGTCAGAGTTTGAAGTGACTGTAACGGTACCGTTTTTTGCACCCATGTATCTCTTGAGATCCATTCTTTAATCATTTCATCCGATAGTGTAAGCAATTTATCATTAGTCGCTTCAGGCACATCCTTATTTAATACCAGTGCCATATTCTGTGAACTGATTTGCGGCAGCACACTTACCGGCAGCAAATTTATTTTCCTGTGTAATCGAATCAATAAATCCACATCCCCGACTATACTCAATTGGTGCAAGCCCTCGCCCAGATTTAATTCGTGGGTGAATCTTTGTCCTGGAATAATTTTTTGTGTTGACTTCACCCCCCCTGGAAATCTGTTATCAACTCGCCAGTTTTCTGAAGGTAAATTATGGTTAATCAAAATATTCTGTTGCTGAGTACCACTTCGAATTTGAAAGGCACTGTTTATTGCCTGCACTTTACCAGATGCCAGTTGCGAAATTTCATGCAGTGGTCGGATATCAAGTTTTAATGTCACCGGCCCTGCAACCTGTAACTCAAGCGGCGAAGCCTGTTCATTTTTGGAACGACTTAAATAGTGCATTAAAGAGACATCGGTCGATAAATTTTTTACTACCACCTGACCACCATGCGATATTACTGAAGCAGTTTCTGTACGCCAGCCGCTGGCAAGATCCGTATTAATTTTTAACTGTAATTTCTGCCACTGTTTAAGTGCTTTCACGCGCTCACTTCGATCAGTTGATAACAATTGAGACTGTAGTAGTTGTGAGTCTTGTAAAACAGATAACCAGAGTTTTACCTGCTCATCCTTTTCAGGCATTGATGACTTCAAATATTTCAGCGCAAGATTATTCTGTCGAGCAAACAGCGCCTTCAAGCCTAACCATTTATTAGTTTGTGCTGGTGATAATTTAGCTCTTAAAAGATGTTCATCAAAAACATTTAGCCAACCGACCTGTAAGGCACTCATTAAAATAGAATGCTGTATTGCAGGTAATTGTTGATGGGAGTCGGGTAACAATAACAACAATTCCAGCCCCTGTTGCCAGCGTCCCTGTGTCACCAGCGTGGATGCCAGTTGCTGTAAATTCTTTACATTGGGCTGATGTGCAAATATGGCAAACAACAAAGCCACCTGTGCATCTGCATTATCCTGTTGCTGATAATCAATTAATAATTGTTGCAACTGTGAATCGACAAAATCAACTGCTAGTGAGCTAAACACAATTGATAATTGTAACTGCCTGGCAAGTGCGTGTTGGCCTGTGCGCTGTAAATTATATATTATATTTTGCAACGCGATTTGCTGAACCTCCGCTGATTCATTCATCCACAAGCGTGACCAGTACTGTAACGCTAAAACCCACTGCTGTGACTGTTGTGCTTTTAAGGCATGATCCTTAATTGTATTTATTGCTTCTGTAGACAACAAATGATGATTACCCAGTTTAAATAATTTAATCTTTTTAAGACGCGTTTGATAGATGCCGTGTATTTGCTTAATCAGGGGCAGCCAGTGACTTTTCCATAATTCTGTCTGTAAATTAACCTGTGAATCTACCGGAACATTAATATTTTTATGCGATGTTTCTTCAGATATATTATTAGTGGACGCTGCATAATTATGCAATGCCTGTTTAAATCGCTCAAATCCACCTCCAATGTGCAACTGATGCAGATACTGGGCTTCGGAGAAATGATAAACCTTACCCCTGCGCTGTTGCAAAGCAATCCATAACGGGGGCTGGCCTTCATGTTGCCATATTTTAAAATGCCGGGCAGTTGCTGGTAATGGCAATTGAAAACTGGCCACGCGAACTAAATCAGCACTACCTTTGGCTGCTGCGAGCATACCCAACAATGATGTACAACATGTCTGTTTTCCCAACACGTTGCGGGTAACTGACTGATGCATAATTTTTTCAATATCGGCTGCTAGATAGCGAAGTTTAACCTGTTGCGCCGGCTGCCCATCAATTTGAAACCATATTTTAAGCGGTCGAGAATTTGCATTCTGTAATTTATGCTCATTATATATAAGCAATTGTAGATCTGAAGCATGATCAGCTTCAGAAAAATGAAATTCAAGAGGTTGAGTATTTAATTTACTAAAACTCTGCTCTCCAATTTGTTGTAAGCGTGGTAGAAAAAACTTCTGCGTAAGATGAAAAGTTTTAACATCCGTGCGAAACTGCAAGCTATCTTTCAGGTAACGCAGGTTGCGTTGTGAATAAGGCGCGGTGGAAGACACTGGCAACACTGGCACAAAATGAGTGTAACGCTGTTTTATATTTTTATGAAGCTGCAACAGCGCCATTTCAGTTGCCCCAGCTTTAATATCAACCTTACTTATAAAAGATTCAAGCTCCTCCAGCGCCCGCAATGACCCATCCGTTTTTGTATTATCACGCGATTGAGTTAATAAGCGCCGTTGTAAATCAGTCAATGTCTGGTCTGATAATTTTATATTTTCTGGAGCATTGATCCAACGACTGGAAATCGGTAAATTATTATCGAACCAGTAAAATTTTTCCAGGGAACGCATTTGAAAATATAAATCGCTGGCGGTGTGCATGCTCAGTCGATGCTGGCCTTCAGGTATATTTACATAAAGCGTTTGCATTTGTGACACAGAAATACGTTTCGCCGCTGCACGAATTGTATGCTGATAATCCTCCTTAAAATATATATCCTGTGAGCTGAGTAGCTGATCGTCCAAAAATAAATCAATTCTAGACTCAGCGGCGGGCAACGACTGATTATTTAGTGGTCTACGAAAAAGTATGGCGATGCGTTGAGGACCTTTAATTTTCAAATCAACAGAATTTAATGCCTGCAACTCATAGTAACGTTGCAAGCCTTCATCCGGTAAAATTAGCAAGTCGATAGTTTTTAGTGGAAAAGAAAATGTTTTTTTATATTTTAACGCAGGTGAATTCGAAAAATAACGGGAGCGATATAAGGCTAGTTTAAGTGGTTTTTCCGAAATATTCTGTAGTTGCGCAATATACGTTTGAGGCAAAGGTTTCAAAAGTGCCTGCTGCTGATTAAAGTCTAATGAACGTAAGATAAACGACTGACCGTCTACGGATTGCTCAATTTGTATCGCCTGTTGCCAATCAATAAACTCCGATGACTCAAGTCGCAACCAGGCATCCGCCGGCTGTAACAGGCTAATACTTTGCTCAGGCTGTAATACAATCTGGAATTGCCCATTGTTTTTTACAGGTTTAGGCCCCGCTAGCCATTCATCTTCACCGGTTAAATTATCCCAACGTAATTGAGGTGAAAGTACTTTATCAACTGCCAGCTGTAGTTCATCTATAGCCGCATTAACAGTTACTGGAAATAGGTTTAAAAAAATCACACAAAGACAAATTGCTTTAAGCAACAGGAAAATAGCAGCATTAGTACAATGAATTTTTTTCATAGCACCTGTTTCATAAGTTCTGTATCATAAAGTTATTCATTGAGAGACACACTCGAATAAACCTCGACGCATTTTTTTAGAATGATTAAGTTTTTTTCGAACAGGCAAGCTAATTTCAATGTGTTCAAAACCGCTAAATCCAAGCTGTCGAACTGCACGACCTATGGTGTTAGTTGTACCACCAAGCTCATTAATATCCAGCGGATATAGGTGACTTTGAATTGATAAGGTTTGATCAATACAGGATTTTTGTTGAATCAGCTGCTGATCAACCGCACGGGTACCGTTACTAAGAATCATTTGCAGCCGATTCGTCTTTACATTATCCTCATCAAATATTTGCGCACGTTTTTCCGCATTAAAACCATGCAGTTGAACAATCTTCCCATTACTATGAACTCTCGTAAATGCACGACTAAAGGCCATAAATAGACTCTCAGGCAGGTGCGCCATATCTGCATTATATTTTTCTCCAGTAGAGGTTAAATATTTTCGACTCACAGTATTCATAGCTAACGCTCTAATGGGGTTGTCGCGCATCATTTTAATCGCAATATTGCCGGTTTTTAAATCATGAAAACTATGCGGCGCCTGTAATAAAATATCACCTTCAGCCTTTACACGAATAACATAAAGACCCTGCCCTCTATAAGGAGGTAATGTCTCACTAACCAATAACAGGTCATTTACTTTAGTAAGTGATAATTTAAGACTTCGTAACTGACTAAAAGTTTTTTCTGAAAGTCTGTTTAAAAGAAGCTGCTCGAAAATCGATTCCGCAAGTTGTATCTGTTTTTTTGTGTAGGGAACGTAATGATTTGCCCTTTTTTTCTTCCATAAAGAGGTTATACTTTCGCTGCTCGGTAGATTATCTGTTACACTAAATTGACTAGCAGCCAACAAAGCTGGTGATACCGGCAGCGCAGAGATTAACAACACAATCAATAATTGTGAATACCTACAGCACCTGACACTCGCAACAAAATCCAGCCTGATCTTGTATAACTTATCTGAAATATTTATGGAAACTTTATTCATTCACTTATTCAACTTCAGTTGTTTCAACTTGTATATCCGGATATAGCCGACGATCCGGATACAGCCCAGGAATACTACGAGTCATAACCATATATGCATCATCCATGTGTTGTAGACTGACTTCAACAGTATAATTCTGTGGTACGGCCAGATCAGAACCCAAAGGTATAAAAAACAACCTCTCACCCCCCACTCGTCCTGCTGCGGGATACGCTGCATTCAACATTAATGGCCGAAATTGTTTTTTAGTATTCTCTTCTAACGGCTTTAATTCATATTGCCGCCGGCTTAGTGTCCAATCATTGAACGGGCCAATTTTACGACTATCCAGTCCTTTAATTTCTACATTTATAAGAATTTTTTTATGTAATGGTTGGGAGCTATAAATTCGTAATGCAAGCAATTCTAGAGACTTTTCTTTAAATATAGTAAAGCTCATGTTTTTTTCTGTCATTTTAATTGCCAGACGTTTCAACATTATTGTATTAGCTTTACTTTTCGGTGATATTTTAGTGTAGTTAATATAGAACAGTGTTTTATCTTTATTCAACACAATCGATCTGGAATCAGTAGTATTAATCAAGCTTTCAATACGTAACTTATATCGTCCAGAGGGAAGATAAGGCAACTGCAACTCACCGTTTACTGCATACACCTTATCCTCAAAAAATATTTTCCCATCCAGCCAGATGCGTATTGTCATTAAACGTTTTTCTGGTTGCACATAAATCAGTGAAGGCCTGACAGTTTGTGTTCCGGGTTTGGAAATAAATTCAATATTATTTATCTGACCGTTATTTAGTTTAACAAAATAACTACTAGCTGATTCATCTCTGAAGGGCAAATCATTATTAACTGGAGTTAACAAATTTTGTCCTTTCCAATTTGTATCAGGATAAAATTGATCCCAGCGATACTGCCCTGCAAGTAATTGCGGGTCAATATTGGGCGGTCTACGCTGCACGGTAATCAACTGAGTTTGACCTTTACTCATAGCCTGTTTCCATTTTTTCGGACGCACTGCAAACCACACAGGCATTACCCGTTGCATATCTTTCTCATCCAAAATAGAAGGTAGAGGATCAGTTTGTGTATAGACTAAATTTTTCGGCCGGCTATAAGCAGATATCCAGACACCCGGCGGAGCATCAAAACTAACTTTGCTCACCCGTCGCGGTAAATTGAAATACAAATGCATGGGATCCGTAACCCAGCGTTGGGGTTCTGCCACCACAGCATCATATGCAGAAAGCTCCTGTTGTAATGAAATACGGCCGGTTTTGATTACCCGTTCATCCTTGTCCAAAAAATTATAGGTAATTTCAGAACTGGGATTTCTATCTATAGCTCGCAAATCAAATCGATAGGGTGTTTTAAAACCTTCAATATGATTAATACTGTATTCCAATGGTAAACTATGTGCGCCGTATAAACGCAAATAAGTTGATTTTGGTGTAATTTCCAACGCGCTTTCAGCGTTTAAATTTTTATTTGACTGTGGAGTTTTCAGCCATGCACGAACCACCACAGGCTGCGCACTACTGATTTGAACTAAACCACCCTGTAGTTCATCCAGGTTCAGATCAATCTCACTATCAGAGATTAAACGACTCCACTTTTTATACTGAGTGGCTGGATGACCCCACCATTCAATTGTTACTTTATCTGTTTTTGACTTCTTAGTATTACGATCAAATTGTGACCAACTTAATTTCAGGTGGCTTTTATTTTGTTTTGTACTATTTATTTTTTTCTGCGGCAGACTGATAACACCATATCGAGCCGTATAAATAACCAGCCCAGTTGAAGGCACAGCGACCTCGTTAATTACCACATCATTTTCAACTTCACGAGCCACATATAATTTTTGTACCTGATAATCATCATCAGTAACACCCAGTGGCCCTAGTGGAGCCCATTGATTTTTTAATAACTGGTGCTGCTCCAGCTGATTTAATATTTCAGCATCATATACACTCACTTTTGCTAACTGCTGACGACGTGATTCTCCCATTCGCTGCCAGGCATAATCGAGTTTTCTATCTGAAATATTTTTTTTCTGATAGCCCCTTAACACAATCTGTTTAATCGGTTGTTGGTAGTTTCCACTTTTAAATCTGATTTCACTATAATTTTTGAGACCACGTAAATTAATCAGATGGATTCTTGAATCTAAGGTATTTGCATCAGCTGGATAAATAGCGGTAGAGACATATTGCTGGTCAGTTAATGCATCTTTGTATACTTTCTGTCCTGTACGCTGATAAAACTCACCGGTTCGAATCACACTTCCCTCGTCATCCAGCACTTCATAAATAATGGAGTATATAAATCGTTCTGCATCAGCAAGTTGATAATTTTTTTTAATCACCGCATTACTCATCACACGTACCTGGTCCTCACCTGCCTGTAATGCGTAAGTCAACCATTTCTGAGAGCCGAGTATATAAGCCAGCTTAATACTTGCATCTTTATATTGTAGCGACTGCAAGTCGTCTGCCTGTTTTAATGTAGAAAGATTAAACCTGATAGAAAGGTAACCATAAATAAAGACACCTAATATAAGAAAGAACAATAGAACCAGGATATTTCGTATTAATCTCATAATGACTAACCACTAGCCTGTGAAAAAATTAAACGCGACATACGGGACTCTATAAACGATTCAATTTTCTTTTTAAGATTTTTATGTGAAGCGACCTTTATTGTTTGATAGTTTCGTGGATTTAAATTGCTAATTTGCGCCAAACGCCCGTGTTTGTTATGGATAAATAAAAATGTCTGGCGGGTATTTATATCGGTATAACGATATAGTTTTTTGTCTCTTTTCTTCAATTGGCTCAATAGTAGAATATCACGACTTCTTTGATAGGCATTAACATCATCCTGCATGCTTTTAGAAAGGTGCTGCTGTTTTAGATTAGAGTGCTGCAAAATTTCCCCGACAAGATCACCCTCAAAAACCGGAATATTTAATGCTCCAAACTGTGCATTTAGTAATTTATCATCATCCTGTTGTTTAAAGCTTGCTCTCACAAGTGGAGACACCCAAAGAATTGCAAAATGTTTATTCGGCGTTGCATTTAAATACCGCGACTGGGGAGTCATTCCCACATGATATCCGATGGTTGAAACCGAACCATCAACAAAACCCAGCCCCCAGTTATCCTGATGTAAACTATCGACTAATTTACGTTGTAACGGTTTGAGTGCCGTCTTATTGTCAGCTCCATCTGCAAATGCTAGCAGTACATCATATGCTGGCATGGCCTGACCCAGATGCTGACCAAAAGCACGAACCTGCAGTGCCATCAATGGTTGATCTGCATTTTCACGTAGCAGTACCTGATTAACTAGATTAAACAGATTGGCTTTATTTGACTGACGTAATAAATCTGCACTGTAATCCTGGTTTGCCAAAGGATGGGTTCCACCAATCAATAATGCCCTACCCTGTAATCGTTCAAACAGAGCAACCGATACTTCAAAACTATTTATTTCAAACAGCGGCCTGGGTGCCTGTAATATAAATTCTCGACTTTCTCCCATACGAAAAACATAGGTCCCCCAGTATCCCCGTTTAGCATTATTTATTTCAGACAGAATAAGATAGTCGCTACCGGTTTGTTTATGCCGGTAGCGAATTAACTGATAATTTAATACCTGAGCTGCGCCATTAATAGTTCGCAAATCTTCTAGTCCCTCATTGGTCCAGTCCGAATTCTTATAAAACTTAAGTGCAGATTGTATAATGGGTGATAAAACTTCTTCATCAAAATATACCAGCTCTTCAATTTTGGGAATACGATAGGTATTACTTCCACGTTTAGCTATTTCATCTTTACTGTTCTGCAACCAACGTTGCAAGTATCCATCGATACGTTCCGCTCCGACAAACAGTTGTGTTGATTGAGCACCTAACAATGGGCTAATTAATAAACGACTTAGCCCCTTCTGGTTAAGATAAAGTTCGGCATAACCATCACGACTTGCTTCACGTTGCGGATTTTTATAACGGGTTTGCGCCCAGTTAATTTTATAACTTCCGATTACCTGTTCAAGTCTGTTTAAATTAAGACCCGGTGGCAAACGTTTTTTAACCCACAGAGAACTCTCTATTGAGGGCAGACCATTACCTCTATACTGATCCTGATAATTTAGTGCTCGAACAGAGTCCCTGTTATATGCCTGCACCTGTACTACATCACGACGACCAGCAATTCGATGAAAAACATCAAAAAACGGTTGACTGGCAGACATCTGCTTACGGCCACCAGAAATGGCTAAACTACGCGCTGCGGAAACACTAAACAGAGCGGTTACCCCTTCTATTAAACCGCGATTTTGTAGCGGTAGCGGTACTTCCAGTAACAATTCATTTTCTGCCTCTAAATTAATAACATACACACCCCAGTTGTGTTTAGCCTTTGCTTCACTTATAAGTAGATATCGCCCCTCGATCAACTCAAGCTGATAACCTGCTTGATACAACGAATATTTTGCTCTGCTTAACTGAGTCTTATCTTTACTTCTCGCATAGGAAAGTAACAGACCAACAGCTTCACTAAAGCGATCAACTTCCTGAGGTAATGGAACGGCAATCTCTTCAAATCGTCCTCGATAAATCTCCGGTTTCAATTTAGCAATACGAGGTATTAATGTTTCAGCAGATTTCTGCGTTTTCAAATCACTCTGAAAATTATCTTTTTCTTTCCAGGGGTTAAGGCCCGGTAACAATGTCAGCATAAAACCAAGAACACTGGCAATAACAATGGACACCAAAGAGGTTTGCAGGGTTGCACGGGTCATGCGTATCGCAATACCTTTGTCATGCATTTTAATTGCCAGCAAGGTAGAAAGTAAAAATCCGAAAGCAAAATAATCACTGATTTTTATATCTGGAAAAAAGTAAAACAAAAGATAGGACAGAATAATTTTATAGAAAAAGCTGATATTAAAGAACAGAAGAAGCTTACGGGCGCCCTCAATACTTACATTGGAAAATATGGGCAGTTTAAGTACCGCGATCGCTACGCCTAAAATTATAAATGCTTCAACAAACGAAATCAGAATTTTTAAAGGCTCATACCATTGAAGCGCGAGCAGGGCTGGTAATAAAATACCATTAAAATCCCAGCCATAACGTAGATTCATTCGAGATGCAACAAAGGCAGTGGTAACCAGAATAATATAAGCTTTAGGACTTGCCAGTATAGACGCCGCCAGGTCTTCGTACATATAACTGACACTACCTAAACCAAAATTGGTAAATTCCATAAGTACATAACGTACAATTAACCAGGTAAAGAACATGCTTACCAGTAACGGTGGCAAACCTCTTACTACACCGGACTTCCAGAACTGATTCGCCATCAGCGCAACCACCACCAATCCCAGGCTGTGAAGTTCATTGCGGTAATCAAATATAATACCGAAACCTTGCAACCTTTCACCCAGCACGGGTAATAGCCAGCCATCAAATACGACTCGAGTAAAAATACTGGCCAAAATTAAACCAAAGAAACGATCACGACCAAACAAGGGGCTCCAGCGACCATAACGGGACATAAACTCTGAGAAGAACCAGATTAAGTAATAGGCGCTGATACCTTCAATTAAAATTGCCAGAACTGCCCAGGGTTTAATCAGCAGTAAAGGTATGAGATAACCCGGAACAACCAGGCCAGAAAGTACCCAGCCAAAGCGTAAATTAAAAAAAGCAACAACAAAAACACCAACCCACACAGTTGTTATAACTGAACTGGCCAATGAACCCTGCGGGAAAATATTAAGCGGAAGCAGCCACTCCATTATTTATTTAAAAGCGCTTGGATTGTGGTTAAAAGAATTTTCATATCAAGTGGTTTTTTAATTACTTTATTGGCACCGGCAGACAGCATATGGCGTTCAGTTTCTTCATCAACCATTGCCGTCATCACTACAACACTTACTGATGATTGACAGGTTTTTCTGAGCCAGTTCAATACATGCCCACCATCGAGTACCGGCATAAATAAATCCAGCAATACCAGATCAACTGACGCAAGATTTTTTTCAAAATATTCAATTCCCTTTTCACCGTCTTCAAACATATCAACTTCAAAGCCTTCCATCACACAAACCATTTGTGTTAGCTCGCGTAGCACCGGGTCATCCTCAATAATAACAATATGCTTCTGACTCTTATTCATGTCATATACCAGCTCATATACAATTATTATAATTGAAAGGCTTTAAGTGAAAAACAAAATCGCATGCCTTCGCCTATCTCGCTATTTGCTTCAAACTGCCCGCCCCAGTTATCTATCTGGTGAGAAGCCAGTAGCAGGCTTTGAAATTCATTACTATCCAAACTCTCATGACTTTCTAAATAAGATTGCAACTGGTCCTGAGGAATACCAAAGCCGTGATTTTTAAATTCAAATTCCATATATTTAACATCACATTTTATTTTCACTTCTATTTCACTGCCCTCAAGCGCATCAGATATTAATATCCCAATAACAGCGTTAAAAACCTGCCTTAACTCCTTGGGTGCCGCCATAACCAGTGTCGAGCTAAACGGAATAGCTGGATTGATTGTGATAGATTTATTATGTGTTTTATGACATTCAATTATAGCTTCCTGTAAAGATTCAATATAATCTACCGGATACTGACTGGTTAACTTAGACGTCATATCCTGTTGTACAATTGTATTAACCTGTTCAAAATTTTTACACACCTCCGTTACTTTATTTTTAATTATCTGTAATAGCTGGTTGCGTTTATCAACCGATACCCTTTTATCCTGCGACAAATCACAGGCCATTAAAATAGATGACAAATCATTTCTCAACCAGCCACTCATGTGCTCGACAATTTTTTCTTTTTGTGAATAGACCTCACGAATCTGACTCATATCAATCAACTCACATAATATCCCCGTAATTTCAAAGGGCTGTATCTCGCCATCTGTTACATCAGTATCATCGGTGTTTTTCAATGCGCTGATCATCAACATATATCCACTTTTCATACCATCATTTTTGACTGGAACATTAATAAAACCCTGCTCCAGAATCAGGTAACTCAGATAATTTCTAGCTTCAATCATACTGCTACCCGAGAGTTTTACAATCAAATCAACCGCACTCATGGAATAAGGTATCAGGTTAATATCAGTCAACATATGTGACATTGATTTATTCACATGTACTACACGACCAAACAGATCATATAAAATAGCAGAAGTTTCCAGGCCATCCATCAGAGTATCCATAACTGAAAGCCGATGGGTCAAAAAATTAATCGAACGATTAATAGATTCATATGAGCTTTCTTCAAATTTCATTTGCATCAGTTTTACCACTAAACTTTGCTGATTCTGCTGATTTTTTTCCCATTCAGCCCGGTGATACAACAGCTCTGAAATTTGTGTTGCAAATTGTTCAACCGCATCAATCAGTTTATTTTCATCGAGCTGTGAATCACGTTTAATCGTGAATGCCCAGAAACCCTGAATATTGCCGGCAAAGTTTAATGGCACCAGGTACTGCACCTCATCATCAGATGCTTCCAGATAGGTATGTTTTAGCTTTAATGCACCACCCTGTTCAATTGCGGTTGTATAAGGTGTTCGCTGATAGTCACGTCGCATTTCACTGACATCTTCGAGACTACAGTTTAGTGCTTTTATCTCACGTACCCGATGATCATTTTCAACACGTTCTAAAAAAATAGTCCTCTCGAGTGAAAGAGTTTGGGTTACCATATTGGCTATATGATTCCAGTGCACATCTGATGAATAAAAACTTTCCGATAACCAGTGGCTTTCAATGCGTGCAGCACTGTTTAGTGCCATGCTTTGTAATGCCTGATGATTTTGTCTGTTGCGTAAAAAAAGCAGCACAATTAAAATTGAAAATTCTGTAATCAGTAAATAGCCAGTCATCATCCAGTATTGAAAAAAAAGTAAACTACTATAACTTACTACGAGTGTTGATAGAATAAATCCGGAAATGACCAGCAATTGATATCGATCAGGAATTTTAAGTACCGCAAGTAACATGACGAATACTAACAAAGTAACCAGCAATATTATTACCCAGAGATCCGCTATTTGAATTACATTCTGGTTTAACAAAGTATCAAGTGCATATGCCTGATAATTGGCATATGCCATCATACCTAAGGGGCTTTGCATGTTCATCATTAATGGCGCTTTCACCCCAAGCAAAACTACTTTATCCTTAACCAGTGCTTCTACCAGCCCACCTTCGAGCGCACGTTTGCTACTCACTACAGGTAAGCGACCCGGACCACCAATAAAATTAATATAGAAGTTTTCGTCGTACGCATTATCTTCAGCATAAATTTGACGATAGACTGCCGACTCCAGAACCGAATGTTTCTTTCCGTTAATAAATTTATGTCTGCGTTGTTGGCGATAAACTTTACCATCAAGGGGGGGTATTGCTGAAAAGACAATATTTTTAAAGTCAGCGTATAACTCGGGATGCGTACTGCCTATGGTCAAAGGAAAACGATCTGAAGCCAGATTGATATCTTTTCTGCTCCAGTTCCAGGGTAAAATATTAATCGCAATCGCTCTGGGATTATATTTATGAATCTGTTCAAGCAAACTAATCCAGTTATTCACTGACAGACCTTCATAGTCCGTATCAACTTCTATCAACAGCACTCTGGGAGAGTGGGAGTCAAAAAACTGAGCCGCTAATGTTGCTTCGTCATAAATCCAGCGATCGAAACGGTTAAAAACCTCAAACAACATACTGAGACTAATCACTGTCACAATACTCATTCCAATCCATAATGAGGTAAATCGCGAAGTATTTAAGCGGGCCATAAAACTTTATTTACCATTTAACATTTTAGATTGGTATTTTTATATAAACAATTGAATTGCCTAACATTATAGTCGAGAAAACAGTGATTACAAATATTGACAGCGTTTATTTTGCGATGTGATCAACTTATCTAAAGCGCAGGGTTTTATTCAAATAATCTGCTATTCGGCTTTTGGCATGGCAGACTAGAAAACCCGAAGCCAGATTTGTGTCGCAGAAGCAGGTTTATACCTGACTCAGTGATATTTTGATTCAGTTACTGCGGATTATTTTTGTTTTTTTCAGCAATCCACTGGGACATATACTGAGTGCTCATCATAGAGTGATGTTTAAGCATGGCACCCGTAAAGTTATTCAGGCGGTGTTGTTTTAAGTTTTCAGTGGTTGCCAGTATTTTTTTAATCAATACCTTACCCAGTACATCACTATCATATCTGCGATTTATTAAATCCCTTGCTTGATGATGTGAAGTAAACCAGGAGGGTTCATCACTGTATAATTTGATGGCCGCATTTGCAAATTCCAGTGCTTCATCCACAACTTCACCCGGCCAGACATCCTGATGCGGATAATACATTCCTTCACTTCCCAGTGAAGTGGTTACACTCGGTGTTTGCATGATCATTGCATCCATTAATTTTCCTTTAATACCTGCTCCAAACCTAATGGGTGCTAGACAGACACGGTAATTTCCCATGACTGAGAATACATTTTCCGCCCGGCCTTTTATTAAAAAACCGATTTTAGGGTTATTTAAAGCGGTTGCTTTTGGGGGAGTGTATGCGCCATATATATGACATTCAGCATGAGGAATTTTCTGCCTGATTAAGGGCCAGATTGTTTGTAAATATAACACCATGTCCCAGTTAGGTGCATGGCGAAAATTACCTATACTGATAAAATGTTGACGATCACTAAATTCATTAGTTTTTTCTGGACACTTACTTATATCAATCATAAAAGGTAAATAGCACAACAAACTTGCATCCACTTTAAAAACATCCGCGAGTAGCTGCATTTCATAACTGGAAATAATTAATGCGATATCGCAGCGCAATATAGCGGCGATTTCACGCTTCGCAATATCATTAAACAAATCCGAAGAAGAGAACTCACGGCCAGCTTTAAGTGCTTGCTGACGCGCATGTCGTAGGCACTGTAGATCTTCAGTGTCTAAAATTTTAAGTGCATCGGGGCAATTTTTTTCAACGCGCCAGGCAAACTGCTCTTCCATCATAAACCGATCAAACATCACGATATCGGGTTTAAAATCTGCAATATAAATATCAAAACTGTCACAGTTTAGTGCAATACTTTTAGCTAATATGCCCTCTGCCGCTAACTTAACACTATGCTCAGTTTGCTGTGCAGGGGAAGCAAATTCGACCTGCCAGTTTTGCTGTTTAAATAAGCGTAAAATTGACATCATATGGCTGCCTGCTGCGGATGATACCGGTTCAGGCCAGACATAACCAATCACTAAAATTTTTCTCACTTTATAGCTTCTGTAATTTTCATCCGCTATAGTTTAAACGAATTACCGTAATTTTACGTTGCCCGAATTTGAATTAAGAAGCTATTTTCTGAAGAGACATATCCACTCCCCCCTATTCCCCAGTGTTTTTTATCTACCTTCATCCACTTCAAAATCAGTAAATAAATCACAACACTCAGGCTACATGACGATTTACATCCGAATTTTTTTCTGTGGAATCCTGCAACTGATCAATTGATTCATTAATCAAATCGCGCAGCGTTTCCAGATCCTGGCGGGTTCCGGTATAAAACACCCCCAGATCATCACTGCCATCTTTTTTACCTGCGATTATCATGCCGGGGGTTTTCTGATCAAAATACTGAATTGCATTTAGCATAGGTTTTCTCCCGTTTGGGTTATTTTTAACTTTCTGGGAAATAAGCTTATGGTGTTTGTTGATAATTAGCCGGTCATTTAATGCCATTCACAATTCATCTTGTGCCAAGTTAGAAGTTCAATCATTAACCTCAGGCAATAAAAAAGGCCCGTATAAAACGGGCCTTTTAATACATAAAATTTTAAACTTTATTCGTAAGGGTTACGCAACACTATTGTCTCATCACGCTCAGGCCCGGTAGAAATAATATGCACTGGAATACCTACCACTTCCTCTAATCGTTGCAGATAATTTAAGGCATTTTGAGGCAGCTCAGCCCGGTTACGAACTCCCACGGTGGTTTCACTCCAGCCAGGCATTTCTTCGTAAACCGCTTCACATTTTTCAATAGCATCGGCACCGACGGGAGGTAACTCCAATACTTCACCGTTGTATTTATACGAGGTACAAATTAATAATTTTTCCAGACCATCCAGTACATCCAGCTTGGTAATGCATAAGCCGGTAATACTGTTAACCTGTGCAGAGCGGCGCATGGCAACACCATCAAACCAGCCGCAACGCCGGCTACGCCCTGTGGTTGCACCAAATTCGTGGCCTTTTTCACCCAGATACTGACCCACATCGTCAAATAGTTCCGTGGGGAACGGGCCTGCACCGACGCGGGTTGTATAGGCTTTGGTGATACCTAAAATATAATCTAAATCGCAGGGACCAACACCAGAACCGGTACATGCACCACCGGCGGTACAGTTTGAAGATGTCACATAAGGGTAGGTTCCCTGGTCGATATCGAGTAGCGTACCCTGGGCACCTTCAAACATAATATCAGCGCCATCTTTGCGCAGTTTATGTAACATTGCAGGAATGTCCGCAATCATTGAAATAATTTTCTCACGCATTGCCATAATTTCATCTAATACGGTTTGATAGTCAACCGCATCGACTTTGAAATAATTAACCAGTGCAAAGTTGTGATATTCCATCACGCCTTTCAATTTTTCCGCGAAGGTTTCAGCGTTTAGTAGGTCGCCCACGCGTAAACCGCGACGCGATACTTTGTCTTCATAGGCTGGGCCAATACCCCGCCCCGTTGTTCCAATGGCTTTTTTACCCCGGGCAATTTCACGGGCCTGATCCAGTGCAATGTGATACGGCATAATGAGCGGACAGGCTTCTGATATTTTCAAACGCTCGCCGGCGGGAACACCTTCTTTTTCCAGCATATTCATTTCTTCGAATAATGCAGAGGGTGATAACACCACACCATTACCAATTAAGCACATCACATTGTCACGTAAAATTCCTGATGGCACTAAATGCAATACGGTGGTTTTATCGCCAATCACTAATGTGTGACCCGCATTATGCCCACCCTGAAAACGAACAACCGCCGATGCGCGATCAGTCAGCAAGTCAACTATTTTGCCTTTGCCTTCATCGCCCCATTGGCTACCCAGTACAACTACATTCTTACCCATCAGATTATGCCTTCATTGAAATAATTGAATTTATTCTACAAGCTACTTTTTACTAGCCACTTTCCTGAAACCTGTTTTAGTTCGCGGTTGCAACCCAGTTCAGCGGCATTGCCCAGCTGACCCGGTAAAGATTGAATGACTTTTTCACCCTCTGCACGTAATGCTTTTATCACTGTCCACAATTCTGGATCATCATCACTCGGCGCTAAAATTGCGTGGCTTTGCTGCGCATTATTTTGCCCGGTTGAATTCTGCGATAAATTTAACAGGTTTTTTAAATCACAGCTAAAACCGGTGGCGGGACGTGCCCGCCCGAACACTTCACCAATATCATCATAACGACCACCACGGGCAATTTCCTGACCTTCCCCCGGTGTGTACGCGGCAAATAATAAACCGGTGTGGTAGCGGTAACCACGCAGTTCGGACAGATCAAAATGAATTGCCACATCACTCACCCGCTGGGTAAATTTAGTGACCGCCTGTTGCAGATAATTTAATGCGTCTTTAACCGCAGTATCCGCATTACTAAAACTTTTTTGTGCCTGTTCCAGACAACGTTCACCGCCGTGTAACTCAGGCAATGCATTTAACATTACAGCCACTTTTTTATCCACATTCTGTGCTGCAATATACGCCTGTATTTCCGGAATCGCTTTGCGTTGCATCATTTCAAATAAAGTCGCTTCCTGCTCAGCATTAAACCCGGCCTGTTTCGCCAGCCCGCGATAAAAACCAACATGACCAATATCAATAGAAATATCTTTGATACCGGCAGCTCTTAAGGTTTCCACCATTAAACATAAAACCTCAACATCACTTTCAATCCCCGCGTGACCATATAATTCCACACCGGCCTGAAATGGGCTGCGACTGCTACCAAAACCATCAGGCAGCGTACGTAAAACGGTACCCATGTAGCACAAACGATTTGGCGCATCATTGCTTAACTGATGAGAGTCTATACGCGCAACCTGGGGTGTCATATCTGCACGAACACCCATTGAACGACCGGTAAGCTGGTCGATTAATTTAAAGGTCTGTAAATCAAAATCGTGACCGGTGCCCGTTAACAATGATTCTATAAATTCAATCATGGGCGGCATTACCAGCTGGTAGCCCCAGCTAGCATACATATCGAGTAAGTCACGTCGCAAGCTTTCCAGACGCGCCGCATCCGCAGGCAAGGCTTCTTCTATACCCTGGGGCAGTAACCAGTGATTATTTGTTCCACTATTTTTCATTGTGCTCATTCAAAACTTCTTAACGCATTACATACAATAATATTGCACCAACTAACATACTGACAAAGCCAATGGTGCGCAGTGTTTTATCTTCCAGGCGACTAGCCTGTAACATAGTGTCGCGCCAGCCTTTGGGGCTAATGAAAGGCATTATACCCTCTATTACGAGCACCAGTGCCAGTGCACTGAATAAGTCGGTCCAGGCGATCATTATTTTTTACAATCTCTAACTTCATCGTCAGACCTCCCCCTTTGAAAAAGGGGGAATGAGGGGGATTTAAACACTCTCAGATTATATTAATCTGGTTGATTTAAAATCTTCCCGCTACCTTGCTATTAATCAAAGTTACCTGCAAGGTCATTATATTATCTGCATTCCCTCTTTTTCTAAGAGGGGAGTCTTACACGACTTTAAAATGAAAAGATAAGGTTTAATAAAATATCACAAATCCATACACACAAAAGCCGGACATTTCTGTCCGGCTAGTGTTTGCGACTTTTTATTTACTTACCGTCGGTACTCTTAAAATATTTAAAGAATTCCGAGTCCGGTGCAATTAGCATCACATCGCCCTTGTCTGCGAAGGTTTTCTTATAGGCTTCCATACTTCTATAAAAGCGATAAAAGTCACGATCACGGTTATAAGCTTTGGCATAAATTTCGGTGGATAATGCATCACCTTCACCACGCATGACTTCAGAATCACGATAGGCCTCTGCCACTAATACCCGACTTTGTGCATCCGCATCTGCACGAATACGGGTAGCGGCTTCTTCACCTTTTGAGCGATGCTCACGGGCTAAACGCTCACGCTCTGTGCGCATCCGGGCATAAACGTTCTGACTGATTTTTTCTGGAAAATCAACGCGCTTAATACGCACATCCACAATTTCCATACCCATTTTTAATGCATTTTCGCCAATATTGTTGGTCAGCACGTTCATGATTTGCGCCCTGTCCTCGGAAATAACTTCATTCACCGTACGTTTGGCAAACTCATTACGCAGCGCTTCATCGGTCATTTTTGAAACCAGCGATGCAGCACGTTGCTCACTACCTCCAGCAGTTGCAGTGTAGTATTTTGCTTCATCTACAATACGCCACTTAATAAACGAATCCACTACCATGTATTTCTTTTCTTTGGTCTGTATGCGCACCGGACGCTGATCGATAGTCAGTATACGGCCATCAAGCTTTTTCACATCATTAAACGGATAGGGTAGTTTGAAATGCAGACCCGGCTCATAGCCAATTTTATCAATTTTACCAAACGCCAGAAGAATAGCTTTTTCACGCTCATCAACAAAAAACGTACTGGTATAGACAACAATTAAAGCCAGCGCAACAATAATACCAATTACTTTACTCATTATCGTGCCTCCCTTGAGCGACTCGAACGGGTATTAAAATTATCCGCGTCAAGATTATTATCACGTGTATCGTTAATTAAACGGCCGGCTCTTTGTACCGCATTTTTACTGACATTAGTATTTTGTAGCATTTTGTCCAACGGTAAATAAATCATATTATTTCCCCCTTTCACATCCACCATAACTTTGCTGGACTGGGACAGTACTTCTTCAACGGTTTCAATATAAATACGGTCACGGGTAACCTGCGGTGCTTTACGATATTCTTTATAAAGACTGGTGAAACGCTGTGCATCACCTTCAGCGCGGGCAACTACTTCCTGCTTATAGGCTTTCGCCTGCTCTAGCATTTTTGCAGATTGTCCCCGAGCGGTTGGTAATATTTCATTGCGATAAGCTTCCGCCTGGTTCTTTAACTTAACTTCATCTTCCACCGCCTGGGTAACATCATCAAACGAGGCTTTTACCGGTTCTGGTGGCTTGGCTTCCTGGAGGTTAACCTGACGAATATCCAGACCTGATTTGTAACCATCAAGAATTTTCTGAATAGTTTGCTGCGTACTGAGGGCAATATCTTCACGACCATCACCAAACACATAATCCATGGTGCTGCGACCCACATGCTGACGCAATGCACTTTCAGTGGCTTCCGCCAGGGTTTTGATCGGATTGCGCATATTGAAGAAATAATCTTCCGCATCACCTACCTGATACTGAACTGTAATATCAATATCGATGATATTCTGATCCTGGGTCAGCATGGTGCTATCCAGTGAGAACTCCTGAATATTACTCACATCAACTTTCAGCACCTTTTCGATGGGCGCCGGAAAATGCCAGTGCAAGCCGGATTCGACAGTATAGGCATGGGCCCCAAAGCGTAGCACTACACCGCGCTCGGCTTCAGTTATTTTATAGGTACCGGTTGCTAGCCAGATAATCGCAGCAATAACCAGCAGGGCAATAATGCCCGCCGAGCCGCTACCGGAGGATGAACCTCGGTTACCACCACCGGAGCCACCTAACACGCCGTTAAGTTTATCCATGAATTTTTTGAATACTTCATCAAGATCTGGTGGGCCATCGTTACCACGGTTACCCCAGGGATCTTTATTTTTATTTCCACCCGGCTCATTCCAAGCCATTAGCGACTCCAACTATAATCAATTTTTAAGAGAGCGGATTGTAACCTGATTGTTACAGAAACAGAAGGTTTGCGTGGGGCAATTCACGCAAAATAACCCGAGGCTTGTCTGTAGATAACTCGAGCTGAACACAACCAGGACACACCTGTTAAGATTTTTTCGTTGCCAGTGTATTTTTTTGATAGTCCACAGGCTTATACACTAAAGAAAGTCATCAGGTCCCGGTTACAGAGCGTCCGGGATGGCTAAACTGATTTGCCCTACATTGCATCCGCAAGCGGAGCCACATAATCATCCGGGAGCAGCATATGTTCCGGCACTGACTCCCGACTGGCCATCTGAAGCAGGTCACGGCGAGGAATATTAATTTGCAGTACAAATTCTCCCTGCTCATTAGTCAGTTCATTCACCACCGCATTAATGTCATACAACAATGCACGTATTCGGCCCTGCGCCGGTGACAGGGATAACGTGCCTTTCACCAGATTTTGCTGAAAAGTTTCAGCCAGCACCTGGTGCACAAGATCCAGCCCCTGTTTATTTATCGCAGAAACCCAGATGCGTTTCACATTGCCCTGTTCGTCCCGATCGATACGGGGTGCTATTTCCAGGCGGTCAATTTTATTCATAATTTGAATCTGCGGTACTTTCATTGCGCCTATTTCTTCCAGTACGGTTTCCACTGCACTAATGTTATCCAGGCGCATATCATCCGAGGCATCAATAATATGAAAGAGTAAATGTGCCTGCTCGGTTTCCTGCAGGGTGGAGCGGAATGACTCCACTAAATCATGGGGTAAATGACGAATGAAACCCACGGTATCTGCCAGAATAATATCGCTGGCATCATCGATCTTTAACTTTCGCAACGTGGGATCGAGGGTAGCGAACAACTGGTCCTGCACATACACATCCGCATCAGTCAGTGCATTAAACAGGGTGGATTTACCCGCATTGGTATAGCCCACAAATGCCACGGTTGGCACCTCCGCTTTACGCCGAGATTGCCTGCCCTGCTCGCGTTGTTTGCGGACTTTTTCCAGGCGTTTTTTAATTTGCTTAATACGCATCCCCAGTAAGCGCCGGTCGGTTTCCAGCTGGGTTTCACCCGGGCCACGTAAACCAATACCCCCTTTCTGACGCTCAAGGTGAGTCCAGCCGCGTATTAAGCGAGTAGACAAGTGCTTAAGTTGAGCCAGTTCAACTTGCAGTTTACCTTCAAAGGTACGTGCCCGTTGAGAGAAAATATCTAAGATCAAGCCGGTGCGGTCTAGTACACGGCATTGAAACAGGGCTTCCAGATTGCGCTCCTGAGATGGGCTGAGTGCATGATTAAACAGCACCAGCTCTATATCATTTGCTTCAACCAGTGCGGCAATTTCTTCGGCTTTACCCTTTCCCACAAAGTATTTGGCATCCGGCGAATGTCGCCGACCGGTGACAATCTCACGCACCGTGGCACCCGCCGATTCCGCCAGCTCTTCAAATTCAGTTATGTATTCACGCTGATTTTCTGCGTTTAGATCAAGATGCACAAGCAGGGCTTGCTCATCGTTGCCGGAAGATTCTCCGGGACGATCGCCTTGAAGGTCGCCTGGACGGTCAAACAAGTTGAGTACTCTTTTAATTTAAAATGGTGACTTAATTATACACGTAAAGACAATGGGTATAGTAGCGTGTTATGACACATAAAAAACGGCCACTCAACAGAGCAGCCGCTTCAAAATTTTAATACGTTTACCATAAATGGGTAAGCAATAGCACAGACTACATATTGCCACCACCATTACCATTATCTCCATTGCTATGACCATGATCATCATCTTCATGATTATTTGCCCAACGGATCGCGCGGGCAGGAACAATGGTAGAAATGGCATGTTTGTAAACCATCTGGCTTACTGTGTTGCGTAGCATAACTGCAAACTGATCAAAAGACTCAACCTGCCCCTGCAATTTAATACCATTGACAAGATAGATAGACACGGGAACTCGTTCTTTACGTAGCGCGTTAAGGAAGGGTTCTTGTAGTGATTGCCCTTTTGGCATGGTGGTTCTCCCAGAAATATTGTTGTATTTTTATATTTACATGCTTAATTAACATGATAATTTTTATTTATAGTTTTCACATTGTGGCTATGACGCATAATTCAAGCCATTGAATACAGATCATAGTGAATATTTTAGTTTTTTCAGTATTTTTAGATAAATGGCCGGGTTAATATCATAAAAATTACAGTTCTGTTCTTTACGCAACCAGGTAAGCTGACGTTTTGCCAGTTGTCTGGTAGCGATGATTGCCCTTTCCGACATTTCTTCAAAGTCCATTATTCCGTCCAGGTACTCCCATGCCTGACGGTAACCTACACAACGCATGGATGGCAAGTCTAGATTTAAATCACCCCTTGCACGCAGAACTTCGACTTCTTCAATGAAGCCAAGTTCCAGCATTTGAAAAAAACGTTGTGCTATACGTTGTTTCAACAATTCTCGGTTTTCAGGAAAAAAGGCAATTTTAATCAGATTATAGGGCAGCGCCTGTGAAGATTGTTGTTGCCAGTAATCCGTTAAGGTTTTACCACTGATCTCAAATACTTCTAATGCCCGCTGAATACGTTGCGGGTCATTAGGGTGAATACGTTGTGCAGATAAGGGGTCGATTTTAGCTAAACGCTCGTGCATCTCCTGCCAGCCTGTTTTTGCCGCATCCTCTTCCAGTTGTGCCCGAATGGCTTCATCTGCTGCGGGTAATGCCGACAAACCTTCCTGTAATGCCTTGTAATACAGCATAGTGCCGCCGACCAGCAGGGGTGTTTTACCGCGCGCTAAAGTCGCTTTAATTTCTTTTAGGGCATCTTCTCGAAAATTTGCGGCAGAATAGGACTCTGTCGGGTCGATAATATCGATGAGTTTATGGGGCGCTCGGGCGAGAGTTTTCGCATCAGGCTTGGCGGTGCCAATATTCATTTCACGATACACCAGTGCTGAATCGACACTGATCAGTTCGCAGTTAAGTTGCTCGACACACTCAACGGCAAGGTCGGTTTTGCCCGCGGCAGTTGGTCCCATTATGAAGATGACGGTTGGGCTGTCGGCGGGGGCACTTGCTGGGGACTGGATGATTAAATCTTTCATAAATTAGGTCGTAGGCCATAAGTCAAAGCGGTGCGCCGTAGGCGTGTATCTTTTGACTTACGGCCTACGACTTAAGACTTATGACTATATTTTACTGCCCCCGCATAAACCACTTATCCATTGCAGCCAAACTAAACTCCGTCCATGTGGGTCGGCCATGATTACATTGTCCGCTGCGCTCGGTGGTTTCCATGTCCCGCAGTAACGCATTCATTTCGGGAAGGGTCAGGCTTCTATTGGCGCGCACAGAACCGTGGCAGGCCATGGTGCCCAGCACTCCGTTGATGGCGTTGCGAATGCGCTCAGAACTGCCATAACTTAATAGATCTGACAGCACATCTCGCACCAGTGCCTGTGCATCGGCGCGGGCTAAAATTACCGGAATCTGCCGAATCCGAATTGACTCAGGTGAACTACGATCGAGTTCAAAACCCAGTTCAGAAAATATCTGTGCCTGCTCTTGCGCCAGCTGCGCTTCTTTTTCACTGAGGTTCATACTGATGGGAACCAGGAGCGGCTGTGATGCCAGGTTGCCCTGCTGCATGTCCTGTTTCATACGCTCGTAGGTAATACGCTCATGAGCTGCATGCATATCGACCACCACCATGCCATTTGCCGTTTGCGACAAAATATAAATACCGTGCAACTGAGCCACTGCAAAACCCAGCGGTGGTATTTCCTGTGAGCTTTGTGGATCTGTAGTTGACTCACTCACCGGCAGGCCACGTGACAGGTTGGCGTAAGCCTGAATTTGTTCATTTACCTGGGATGCCAAACTATCCGGGCGACCTGAATTTGCGTAGCCAGGTTTCGCATAACTTGGCCCTCCATAATTTGAAATACCCGATAGCGATGTTTGTAACGGTGGCATTGCATTGTCGGTGCTTAAACCGGCACTCAGTAATTCTGCTGAAGGTTGACGTTCTGCATCGGCAGTTTCCGGTCGTACATCTGCCAACGCTTTATGAATACCCCGAAACAGAAAGTCATGCACCAGCCGACCTTCACGAAAACGCACTTCATGTTTGGTGGGGTGAGCATTGACATCGACCATCACCGGATCCAGCTCTAAAAACAACACATAGGCCGGATGTCGACCATGATACAGCACATCCTGATACGCCTGACGCACTGCATGGGTAACCAGCTTGTCGCGAATAATACGGCCATTTACAAAAAAGTACTGCATGTCTGCGGTGGAGCGTGAAAAACTCGGTAGTGCAATCCAGCCGTGCAGTTTTAAATTAGCCGCTTCAAAGCTCATGTACTGAGATTGTTCGATAAACGCTTTACCACACACCTGCTCAATGCGCTGTTCCATTTGCTGCTGATTTGATGCGGCACGCCACTGTTTTATGACTCGCTGGTTATGACTGAGCGTAACATCCACATCAAAGTGGCTAAGTGCAATGCGTTTCACCACATCTTCCAGATGATTGAACTCGGTTTTTTCAGTGCGTAAAAATTTACGCCGTGCAGGCACGTTATAAAACAGGTCACGCACTTCAATGGTAGTTCCATTACTATGAGCAGCCGGAGAGATACTGGCGGACAGCTCATCCTGACCCTGCACTTTATAACCCTCCGCTTCCTGTTGACGCGAAGTAATGCTCATTCGACTTATAGAAGCAATGCTCGGCAATGCCTCACCGCGAAAGCCCAGACTTTTTATGTGCTCCAGATCATCGAGATTACGGATTTTGCTGGTGGCATGACGGGATAAAGCCAGAGCCAGATCCTCTTTATGAATGCCCTGCCCATTATCGCGAATGCGAATGAGTTTGCTGCCGCCCTGCTCAATATCAATTTCAATTTTAGTAGCGGCCGCATCAAGGCTATTTTCCAGCAATTCTTTTACCACGGATGCGGGGCGCTCAACCACTTCACCGGCGGCGATCTGGTTAATGAGCTGGTTGGGCATTTGCTGGATACGATTAGACATGAAACTTTTTTATGAATTAAAAAATGCAGTGTATCAAGGATTGGAATATTAAGAAAAAGAAAATATCGATGAACGCAAATATGCAAGTTGTGAACAGGAAAAATGCTTAGGTGATGAAACATATATCTCCCCTCTTCGTAAAAGAAGTGCTGGGTAAATCCCCCTCAGTCCCCCTTTTTCTAAGGGGGAGGTCTTATGTATGTAGATTTATATTGTGTGTTGAGATTAAAAAAAATTAACTCCCCTCTTTGAAAAAGAGGGGTTGGGGGAGATTTAAGGGGGAATTAACTAACTGGTATGTAAAGTTTTTTACCAACACTCAAGTTATCACTGCGCAAAGAATTACGTGTACGCAAATGCGCAACCGGCATACCAAATTTATCACTGATATGCGCCAGTGTGTCACCCTTTTTAACCGTGTAATGCTCCTGTGCTTCTGACAGCCAGGTACCCGGTGGCGCTTTGCGCGCAAAATAATCGTTCACGCCACGCAAAATAGCCTTCGCCATTTTATTTTGATGGGCGCTGCTACGGAGTTTACGCTCTTCTTTGGGGTTTGAAATAAAGGCGGTTTCCAGCAAAATTGCCGGAATATTTGGCGCTTTCAAAACTGCGAAGCCTGCCTGCTGAACTTTCTTTTTATGCACCCGGCCCACTCGACCCAGTTCTTTCAAGACTTCATCACCAATATCCAGGCTGGACTCAATGGTACCCGTGAGGGATAAATCCAGTAACACCTGGCGCACCATTTTATCCTGATGGTTTAGATCAACATCCCCGAATAACAGATCCACCTTGTTTTCTTTTTCCGCCAGCAAGCGTGCAGACTCTGACGTCGCACCGCTCACCGATAACGCATACACCGAAGCCCCTCGGGCACGAACATCCGGGAATGAATCCGCATGCACGGAAATCATTAGGTCCGCATTTAGTTCATGGGCGCGTTTAATACGCTCACGTAAACGCATAAAGCGATCGGAGCGGCGAATGAGCTCACCCCGCATACCTTTGGTGGCATCGATTTCTTTTTTTAGTCGCTTGGCAATCTGCAGGGTAACGGTTTTTTCGTGGGTACCTAAACGGCCGGTTGCACCAGGATCATTACCCCCGTGGCCCGCATCAATTGCAACCACAACGTCCCGTAAGCTTTTCTTTTTCGCGACCTGTTTTTGTCTTGCACCAGCCACTTCCTTAACATCAATAACCAGTCGATAACCGTTTTGACCCTTAGGCTCTAATAAAAAACTATTTGGAGTTGTGCGGGATTTAAGGTCGAGCACAATACGCAGATCATGTAAATTACGTACGCCGGTGCGGATGCCTTTAAGCTGGGGGCTGTGTAACGATTCCAGCACACCTGCATGCATTAGGCGGGTTTGTTTTAAATCGATCACCAGTCTTTCTGGCTTGTGCATGCTGAAAAGCGAGTAATCGACCGAGTCATTCAAATCAAATACCAGACGGGTTTTATCTGGTTCACGGGACATGCGAATGTTTTCAACTTTTGTGTACGAGCCAGCAGCGCGGCTTAAAATCGGGGCAGCCGCGAGCGATCCTATGCCAGCCAGCTGGCCGGTAAGCTGTGATAAAAATAGTCGTCGCTGTTTTTCCATCTCGCACCTCAAAACATCTGAGTTAACTGTTTCGTCATTTACGCGCAGAAAGGACTGCACTTACTAACACACAGTTTGGCAAACTTTCTGGAAAAAGCAAGTAAGAATTTACATTTTTATCAATAATTTTAATGAGATAGGAGATATTCCTAAACTAATTAATTAGATAGAGCCTGCAAAATGTGGCGGCCCCTGTCCGAACCGGCACTTATTTTACAGCCTCGACCCTGTTCATCCCCCTGGTTTTCATAGCTTAGCTGGATCAGAATATCAGCGACGGGCAAATAGCCGTCCGCCTTCTCTGGCCACTCAATCAGGCTAATGGACTGATCATCAAAATAATCCCGCCCACCAGCGTATTCCAGCTCATCCGGGGTGCCAAGACGGTATAAATCGAAATGGTATATTTGTTGATTATCAATAAGATAGGGCTCAACCAGGGTATAGGTCGGGCTTTTTACATTGCCCGAAAATCCCAGCGATTGCAGGAACCCTCTAACCAGCGTTGTTTTACCGGTGCCCAAATCACCATCCAGAAAAATCACCGTACCCGGTGGTGTCAGAGCGGCAATGCGGGCAGCCAGTTTTAATTGCTCGGCTTCGTTTTTAAGAAAAAATTGCTGCGGTTTTATATCCGATAATTTCATAAATTGTACAAATCCAGCCTACGTGGGTTATGTATTCATCAACTTGCGGATAAACACAAATAGATCACTGGCCAGCAAGCCAGTTTTGCCATTTTCAGCGGCCAGGTCACCGGCCAAAGCATGAAGACAAACCCCCAGCTGACTCGCCAGTGACGGCTCATAACCCTGTGCAATCAGGCTGGCGATGATACCGCTGAGCACATCCCCCATACCCGCAGTGGCCATACCCGCATTACCGTATGGGCACAGCTGGGTTAAACCATCCACAGACTGCACCAGGGTTCCCGCACCTTTCAGCACGATGGTGCCGCCAAACTGCTGCTGTAACAGCTCGGCACTCGTAAACCTGGATTCCTGAATAATACGCGACGACTCCCCAAGTAAAGCCCCGGCTTCTCCGGCATGGGGGGTTAGCACCCAGTTTTTCTGCTGCCCATCCTCAGCACTCAATAGACGTAGGGCTCCCGCATCTACCACTTTTGCTGTGGGACTCTGTAACGCTGAAGCCATTAAGTTATGGGACCACACACTGTCGGTTAAGCCTGGCCCTATAATGATGGCCGTAGCTTTTGAAAGTAATTCTGCGGGCACATGTCCATCATCGCTGGCACAGAACATAAGTTCCGGTCGCCCCGCAAGCAATACCGGTGCATGCTCCCGGTGACTGACCACCGATACCAGCCCCGCCCCACTACGCAATGCGGCTTCCGCAGCCATTCGAATAGCACCGGGCATACCCTTATCGCCCCCCAGAACCAGTACATGTCCGAGCTGATGTTTATGGGCGCTAGCATTGCGGGGCCGGATTAACTGCTTTAAATATTCCCAGTCGAGTAACTCCGCCTGCGCGGGCTGGCGATTATAAACACCCGCGGGAAGTGACAGGTTATCAAATAAAATATCACCACTATAATCCACACCCAGATGCGTAAACAGGCCTTTTTTTAAGCCGATAAAGGTCATGGTTGAACTGGCCTTTATGGCACAGCCCGCAATATTACCAGTGTCCGCACACAAACCGGAGGGAATATCCACCGCAATCACCGGTTTGCCACTGGCATTAACGGTATTAATTAGTTCGGCCCACTCACCGGTAACTTCCCTTTGTAAACCTGTGCCAAGTAATGCGTCAATCACAACGTCGGTTTGCTGTAACAGGGATTCGGAAAAATCACTGGCTTGATGGGTAAGTGAGTGCCAGTCTTTCCAGGCAGTTAAGGCATCACCGCTTAATTTGCCCGCATCAACCAGACTAACTACTTTGACTTTTAAGCCCGCCAACTGTGCCAGCTTTGCAACAACATAACCATCCCCCGCATTGTTCCCGCCTCCACAACAAACCAGTATCTGTTTGGCCAGGGGGTAGGTATTTTGTAGGTGCTCGAAGGTAGCTTTGCCGGCACGTTTCATTAATTCGTAACCGGAAATTTTAAATTCGTTAATGGCAACGCTGTCGAGTTTGCGAACTGCATCTGCGTTGTATAGTTTTATTGGTAATGGATTGGCCGGGATGGTATTCATTTTTGTATAGTGCTTAATTTGTTATTTAAATGCAATTTCAATTATGGTTTAGTGCTTATTATTACAAAGCGAGCGAGACAGATAAATCCCCCGCCACTCTTTTTCTAAGGGGGGAGTTACACAGGTCAGAGTGACGGAGCAATAAACTGCTCAAACACCCCTTCAAGATTATCAGCCTTGTCAAAACACTTTTTTTCACGTAACAACTCAATCACACACTCAGCCGTGCACAATCCCCCCTCCACCTGATTACGCCGAAGTTGATATACCGATGGTTTTTCAGGAACAATTTCTACCCGCGGTAAGTTTTGTAAATAAGAACTGCGATTAACAATTTTACGGGCTTCCTGCCAGGTACTGTCGATTAAGATAAAATTTTCAAAATCATTAATATTGGCAGAGGATTCACTCTCTTTAACGGGATAAATGAGTGCGGTTTTTTCCGAGGCTATTAACGTTAATAAATTTTTATCCGGCTGTGTACGCTGCCAGATAATGATTTGTGTATCGGGTATTAGCTGTTGTACTAACTGTCCGGTATTGGTTTTTTTTGAAATTTCACGACTATGGGTAAGTAATATTATTTGCATATCGATGTATTATTGCAATACACCTGTATAGATATCAATCCAGACGTTATAAAATTTCACTAAATTCCCGACAGACACATTCAGGAATAACAGTTTCTTTATGCAACAATAATCTGATCGCGACCATCATTTTTGGCACAGTACATTGCAGAATCTGCGCGTTTAAATAAGCTTTCTCCAGTATCCTGCATATTTAAACTCGCCATGCCGATACTAACGGTCAAGTCTAAAGCCTGTTCCCGCACCTGCATTTCTATATCTCTTACGGATTTTAAAATTCGATCTGCAATTAAATAAGATTTTTCACTGTCCGTATTACTAATTAGCACAACAAATTCTTCACCGCCGTAACGAAAGAGCATATCGGTTGCACGAATGCTTTTCTGAATCGTTTCAACTACCCGTTTTAAGGCATCGTCTCCGGTCTGGTGCCCGTATGTATCGTTGACCTTTTTAAAGAAATCGATATCAATAATAAGCAGGCTAAACTCGTGGTCATAACGATGAGCCAGACTAATTTCCCGTCCCAGTGAATCATCAAATGTAATGCGGTTATTGACTCCGGTTAAGGCATCACGATGAGCAAGGGTAATGGCCTGCTTAAACTGAATGGCATTACGCAGGGGGTAAACCAGAATGGTGAGTAGGCTTTCCAGCATCACTAATTCTGATTCACTAAATTTACGACCACGAAAGATCTGTAGTTTACCCAGGTTAATCTCTTCAAGATGCAAATTATAAGTGCAGCTATGACCTTTTTGACGGGCCTGAATAATTTGTGTAGCGTTGCTCTCACCCTGATAGGCAAAGCCATCAAACATCAAGTAGGCATGTATATGTTCCATAAACGTGTTAACCACCCATTCCAGATCGAGTGACATTTGCAGTGATATTGCGAGATCCAGCCTGGCCTGTTGTTCCAGCTCATGGCTGTAGCTTTTTGGCTTGGACTTTTCAATATGGCTAAAAATATTTTTGACCTCTTTCAGTTCTTTGATCATTTCCTGTGTTGAGGATTGAGTCTGCATGGGGTGATTCCTGATTATGTCTTAATCACCTGTAAAGCGACAACCGTGCCAACTCGCTTCTGAAATTATTTTAAATTATAGTTTTCAATAACTTAGTCACACATACTACAATAAAAATAATAAATTTGCGGGACATATAAGCAGAATTTTATAGCTTATGACAGAAAGTTGGCGGCAATTAATTGCCACCAGAAGCCGATACAGAGCCCCCTGAACGGGTTATTCCTGCGCCGGTAACAGACAGGCCCCGACCGAACCTGCCAGGCATTTCTGGCCATTAACCCAGATTGCGTGATCAAAAACAGCCTGCTTCAGGTTAGCCCCCTGTAACTGGCTCCCCACCAGCTCAGCGTAGGACAGGTCCGCGGAAAATAAATCTGCATTTTGCAAATTGGCCTGACGCAGGTTTGCTCCCTTCAGGTCACTACTTTGTAACTGAGTGGATATGAGAATTGAACGGGACAGGTCTGCATACGCAAGGTCGGCTCCCTGTAACTGAGCCGCAGATAAATCAGCCGTTTGTAATTTAGCGCCTCGAAAATTAACCCCTTGTAAATTTCGATTGCGTAAATTCTCACCCTGCTTATTACAACCTGACCAGTTAATCCCCGCAACGGCGCGCGCATTACAGTCGGCCAGCTTAATTTCATCTCCCTGCTGACTGATATAAAAGCCAATCACGCTAAACAGCAGCACACCTGAAACCCCCAGATAAATAAGACGCTTTTGTGGTTTAGACTGGTGCCCCTTTAATACATCGTCGCGAATCTGGCGATGCAGCTGCATCAATTGCTCTTCATCTTCTCGCCGATTATCAACGGGCTCATCAGACTCGGTAATGGAGCTGCGCTCATCCTCACGAATGCGTGCCAGCATTAACGCCCGGTCCCCCTGTTTGTTGCCAGCCTCTTTCACAACCTCCGGCACCATAGCCGGGTAATGGCTCACCGGTGACCAGTTACGTTGATCCTGGCTGACCAGGGTATCGAGATTAATGCGCCCAAGAATAAGATAGGAGCCGATGAGTTTATTGGGAAATGGCCCCTGAATCTTGCTTTCCTGCTTGATATACCAGCGGCCTTTAGTTGATTTCATTATGCACAGTCACACTTATTGTTTATTTATCAAAGGGTAGTAAAAATATAGCAATAAATGTTCCAGCCCGCACTAAAGATCGGGGCGCACTGCAAGAGAGATCTGCAGATCGCAAAAAGCTACGCCGTCAAAACCCTAACCCCACCCATATAAGCCTGTAAAACATCCGGCACTAGTATACTGCCATCCGCCTGCTGATAATTTTCCAGCACCGCCACCAGGGTACGCCCAACCGCCAGACCCGAGCCATTTAAAGTATGCAGTAATTCAGGCTTACCGGTTTCTGGGTTACGCCATCGGGCACCCATACGACGCGCCTGAAAATCTATGAAATTACTGATAGATGAAATTTCGCGGTAGGCCTGCTGCCCCGGCAACCAAACTTCAAGATCAAAGGTTTTCGCCGAAGAAAATCCGGTATCACCTGCACATAAAGTTAGCACCCGATAAGGCAGTTTTAGTTTTTGTAAAACCGTTTCGGCGTGGCCGACTATTTCATCCAGCGCTGCCCAGGAATCTTCAGGTTTAACCAGCTGCACCATTTCGACTTTTTCAAACTGGTGCTGGCGAATCATGCCGCGGGTGTCGCGACCATAAGAACCCGCTTCCGATCTAAAGCACGGCGTATGTGCCGTAAATTTAAGCGGCATATCTTTCGCTTCAATAATTTCACCGCGGGCAATATTCGTAATGGGCACTTCGGCAGTGGGAATCAGGTAGTATTCACTTTCACCTTTCAGGGCAAATAAATCTTCTTCAAATTTCGGTAACTGGCCGGTGCCTTTTAAACTATCCGCATTTACCATAAACGGTACATACACTTCTTCGTAACCATGTTCATCGGTGTGCAGGTTAAGCATGAACTGAATTAACGCGCGATGCAATTTGGCCATATTGCCACGCATCACCACAAATCGAGAACCGGTTAATTTTGCCGCAGTTTCAAAATCCAGCCAGTCATTGGGCGCGCCTAGTTCAACGTGATCTTTGGGTTCAAAATCCAGTTGTGTGGGCTCACCCCATTTTCGCACTTCAATATTATCATCTTCGGTTTTTCCCTCCGGCACTGAATCATCAAGCAGGTTGGGCATGCCCATCATTATTTCATGAATTTTCGCCTGCACATCGTCGAGCTGTTTTTTAGCTGCGTCGAGGTCGTCTCCGAGTGTAGAAACTTGCGCCAGTAACGGTGCAATGTCTTCACCATTGGCTTTGGCTTTACCGATGCCTTTGGATTTTATGTTGCGCTCGTTTTGCAAGTCCTGGGTTTTGACGGACAGGTCTTTGCGCTGCACTTCGAGTGCGTTGAATGTATTTATGTCTAAATCATAGCCGTGTTTTGATAAATTTTTAGCTACGGTTTCGATGTCGGTTCTTAGTTGTTTTTGGTCTAGCATTTTTTAAATTCTATTCTCTTTAATATTTGTCATCCCCGAATGCTTCTATCGGGAATGACTAAGGGGTTAACTGTTTATTTCATCCCACAAATCTAACCAATATGGATTTGCTTTTTCAATCAAATGCAATTTCCATTGCCTGCTCCACTTTTTAAGCGCTTTTTCTCTTGTAATTGCTGAACTCATTTCATCATGTAATTCATAGAAAACTAACATCGTTACATTATGTTCTTCAGCAAAGCCATCAACAAATTTTTGTTTGTGTTCCCAGACTCTTTTAATTAAATTACTGGTGACACCCGTATACAACGTTCCATTTCGCTTTGAAGCTAATATATAAACCGCAGGTTGCTTATCCATTTCGCAAATTCCTTTTTGCTTTCGTTCGTCATTCCCGAGCGCTTCTATCGGGAATCTAGCGACTTTACAGTACGTAGATCACTTGCCCCCCGACCAATAAAATTATTATAGGCATCCGCAGATAACGGATATCAAACCATCGCCTTAGCCCAAATTGTCCCAACCCAAACAGCCCCAATACAAACCACCACATTCAACAACACATTCAACAATGCCCGCTGAATTAAACCCTGTTGTAACAGGTCCACCGTGTCCCAGGAAAAAGTTGAAAATGTTGTCAGCGCACCCAACACCCCAACCACTAATCCGAGTTTGATTTCCTGTGGCACATTAAACTTTTCCACCAGCAATATTGATAACACGCCAATTGCCAGTGAACCAATTACATTTACGACCAGTGTTCCATAGGGAAAACTTCGACCAAACCAATTATAAATACCGGATGAAATTGAATAACGTATCACCGCGCCCAGTGCTCCGCCGATGGCAACAAATAGCAGGGCTTTCAAACGACCATTAACCTATAACAACCGGAATTACTTTATCCGCGACGTCTTTATATTCCGCAATTTCGTGGAAGTTAAGGTAACGATAAATATCATCCGCCATCGGTTCCAGATGTTTTACTTTTTCAAAGTATTCGGCCGGTGTTGGCAGATAACCTAAAATGCCGGTTACCGCACTTAACTCTGCAGAGGCTAAATACACATCCGCATTATTACCTAAACGATTTGGAAAATTTCGAGTTGATGTTGAAATCACCGTTGAGTTATCCGCCACCCGCGCCTGGTTACCCATGCATAAAGAACAACCCGGCATTTCAGTTCTGGCACCCGCTTTTCCGAAAATACTGTAGTACCCCTCTTCAGTTAACTGGCGCTCATCCATTTTGGTTGGGGGGGCTATCCACATGCGGGTCGGGATATTGGATATACCATCCAGCACTTTACCTGCGGCGCGGTAGTGACCAATATTGGTCATGCATGAGCCGATAAACACTTCATCAATTTTCGTGCCCTGCACATCCGATAATTTTTTCACATCGTCCGGATCATTCGGGCAGGCTAAAATCGGCTCGTTTATTTCATTTAAATCAATTTCAATAATTTCCGCATATTGTGCATCCGCATCCGGTTCAATTAAGTGTGGATCCGCCAACCAGGTTTCCATGCCATCAATTCTGCGTTGCAGGGTGCGTTGGTCTTCGTAACCGTTAGCAATCATCCACTTTAATAAAGTTACATTGGAATTTAAGTATTCAATGATCGGCTCTTTATTTAAGCGCACAGTACAACCATTTGATGAACGCTCGGCGGAGGCATCGGATAACTCAAATGCCTGTTCAACTTTTAAATCAGGCAAACCTTCAATTTCTAATACGCGACCATTAAAGACATTCTTTTTGCCCTTTTTCTCAACCGTTAGTAAACCTTTTTGAATGGCAACATAGGGAATTGCATTAACTAAATCACGCAGGGTAATACCCGGCTGCATTTCGCCTTTAAAGCGCACCAGTACTGACTCGGGCATATCTAATGGCATGACACCCAGCGCTGCTCCGAAGGCAACTAAGCCAGAACCTGCGGGGAAACTGATGCCCATTGGGAAACGCGTATGAGAATCTCCGCCGGTGCCCACCGTGTCCGGTAAAATCATGCGATTTAGCCACGAGTGAATAACCCCATCACCGGGGCGCAATGCCACACCGGAACGCGACTGCATAAAGTCCGGCAGGTTATGCTGTAAATTTATATCCACGGGTTTCGGGTACGCGGCCGTGTGACAAAATGACTGCATGACTAAATCTGCAGAGAAGCCCAGGCAAGCAAGCTCTTTTAATTCATCGCGGGTCATGGCGCCGGTGGTGTCCTGCGAACCCACAGTCGTCATTTTTGGCTCACAATAAGTACCGGGGCGAATACCTTTAACACCACAGGCACGACCCACAATTTTTTGCGCCTGGGTAAAACCTTTACCTGTGTCCTCTGGATCAACCGGCTTGAGGAAAGTATCGATAGACTCAAGCCCCAGATACTCACGCGCGCGGGTGGTTAATCCGCGACCAATTATTAACGGAATACGACCATTGGCCCGCACTTCATCCGGCATAGTAGAAGGGCGTAAATCAAACTTACACGCTTCACTGCCGTCTTCTTTAACAATGACACCATCGTAAGGCTTGATAGTAATGACGTCGCCGGTTTGCAGTTTTTCCACATCGCACTCAATGGGCAGTGCACCGGAATCTTCCGCGGTGTTAAAAAAGATGGGTGCAATTTTACCACCCAGTACGACACCACCTTCGTGTTTATTGGGTACAAACGGAATTTCATTACCCATGCACCAAAGAACCGAGTTAATCGCCGATTTTCGTGACGAACCCGTGCCCACAACATCACCCACGTAGGCAATTGGGTGGCCTTTGGATTTTAATTCTTCGATGGTTTGCAAAGGATTGTCCATCTTTGTCACTAACATTGACTTTGCATGCAATGGAATATCTGGACGACTCCAGGCTTCCGTAGCCGGCGATAGATCATCGGTATTGGTTTCGCCGGGTACTTTATAAACCGTCACCGTAATTTCTTTGGCCATCTCCGGCTTGCTGGTAAACCACTCCGCATCCGCCCATGACTGAACCACCTGTTTCGCAAAATCATTAACTTTGGCTTTTTCTGTTACATCATGAAATGCATCATAAATAAGTAAGGTATGTGATAAGGCCTTAACCGCAGCTGGTGCAGTCACCTCATCATCGAGGCAGGCAATTAGCGGCTGCACATTATAACCGCCGAGCATTGTGCCAAGCAGCTGCGTTGCATATTCACGTGAAATTAAATCACAGGCAGTATCGCCCTGGGCAACTGAAGCTAGAAATGCGGCTTTTACATAGGCCGCCTGATCCACGCCAGGTGGCACGCGGTGAACCAGTAAATCCATTAACTCCTGAGTATTCTCACTGCCTGGGTTTTTAATAATTTCAATCAGATCAGCGACCTGTTGAGCATCCAGCGCTAATGGTGGGAGGTTTTCGGCGGCGCGTTCTGCAACATGTTTACGATAAGCTTCGAGCACGGTTGGCTTCCTTTAATTAATAAGGTTCTACAATTGGCGCATAGTATACAGTGTGCTGCGGGCAATTTCCTGTGGGAATTAATTTTGTAATATCAATTGAACTGGAAATAAAGGATTACAAGAAAAAGAAAACGCAAATGAACGCTAATCGGCGCAAATAATTGCTCCTGCGCATCCGTGCGCTCGCAAAATTAGTGCATCCCATGCGCGTCAAAGCAGAAGCCTATTTTAGGTGTAATGCGCCGCAGGCGCATGAACCTGAAAATATTTGCGTTTATTCGCGTTCATTTGCGCTTTCTTTTTCTTTAATAAACCCCAAATCTATTTCAGCATTAGCTAATAAACCTAGGCAATCTGTGGTATAATTTGCGGCCTCAAAAAACCGACCTCAATGGACTTCGCCACACTGCATGAACTTATTAGCCCTGTTCCCTTTTCTAAACTGGTTTAAATTAGTCACTAAAGACACCCTGAAAGCCGACATGATTGCCGGTATTACCGGGGCAGTTATTGTACTTCCCCAGGGCGTTGCCTTCGCGACTATTGCCGGTCTGCCACCAGAATACGGTTTATACACCGCTATGGTGACACCGGTTATTGCAGCCTTATTTGGCTCGTCCAATCATCTGGTGTCTGGCCCAACGACGGCTATTTCTATCGTTATCTTCTCTGCGGTGAGTAATCATGCTGATCCGGGCACGCCAGAGTTTATCTCCATTGCACTGACCATGACACTGCTCGCCGGTGTCTACCAGCTGGCATTTGGTCTGGCTCGACTGGGAGCACTGGTAAACTTTGTCTCCCATACCGTAGTTATCGGCTTCACCGCGGGTGCAGCCATTTTAATAGCCACCAGCCAAATGAAACATATACTGGGTATTGCCATACCTAAAGGCGAATCATTTCTACATACCTGGATGGATATTTTCAGCGGCATAGGCAACAGTAACCTCTATTTACTACTGATCGCATTGGCAACTTTATTCACAGCTTTAGCTATCAAAAAATGGTTACCCAAAATACCTAATTTATTAATCGGCATGGTCGTGGGTAGCGTTATTGCCTATGCATTAAAAGACACGGTTTCAGGTATCACACTCGTAGGTGAAATACCCGGCCAGTTTCCCCCCCTTTCCAAACCTGATTTTTCCTTTGATACTATCAAGGCGCTGGCACCGGAAGCCTTTGCAGTTGCCCTGCTAGGTTTGATTGAAGCGGTATCTATTAGTCGTGCAGTTGCGACTAAATCCAATCAGCGCATTAACTCCAATCAGGAGTTCATCGGGCAGGGTATGTCTAATGTGGTGGGTAGCTTCTTCTCCAGCTATGCGGGATCAGGCTCATTTACCCGCTCCGGCATTAACTATGAAGCCGGTGCAAAAACACCTATGTCCGCCATATTCGCGGCAATTTTCCTACTGTTGATTGTGCTATTAATTGCACCATTAACCGCTTACCTGCCGGTTGCTGCAATGGGGGGGGTTATTTTACTGGTGGCTTACAATCTGATCGATTTTCATCATATTGAAATGATTCTGAAAAACAGTAAATCGGAAGCAGCAATTTTAGTTGTCACGTTTTTAAGCACCCTGTTCCTGGAACTGGAATTTGCGATTTATATGGGCGTACTGTTATCACTGGTATTCTTCCTGAAGAAAACCTCAACACCGGAAATTCCGACTTTGTCGATCGATGTCGATTCAAAAACCGACAAACGTAGTTTTGTGAATATTAACCAGAAGCCGCTAAAACAATGTCCACAATTAAAAATTATTCGCATTGATATGTCAGTTTATTTTGGTTCAATTAATCATATTCAGGATCGCATTTCACATATCGCGGAAAACGAGCACATCTACAATATTATGATTGATGCGTCACGTATTAACTTTATCGATCTGGCAGGTGCAGAAGCACTGGTATCTGAAAATACTATTCTGAAAAAACAGGGTGGTGGGCTTTATTTCGTTGGGTTAAAATCATCTGTTTACGAATTTATTGCTAAATCCTGCTTTGTGAAAAAGATTGGTGCGGATCATTTCTATGATACTAAAGGCGCTGCGATTAGTGGTATATATAAAAAGCTCGATCGGGACGTTTGTGCGACCTGTCAGTCTCAGATATATAGAGAGTGTTGATTAAACTCTAATACCATTAACTAAAAAGGCCGCATTATTTGCGGCCTTTTTTATGCTTATCTATCTCTATCCAGAAACATTTTGCACCCCTCTTTAGCAAAGAGGGGCTGGGGGAGATTTGAGTTTCTTGCTTTGTAAACAGAGCAAGAAATTCTGGTCGTTTTTAAATCCCCCTCAACCCCCTTTTTCTAAGGGGGAGACTAGTTACTCCCCTCTTAGTAAAAGAGGGAATTTATTTAAGTTCACTAATCGTCAGCCTGTAATGCTGGTTGAACAGGTAGGGGGGAGTTTTTTAACTGTCTTTCTTGTTCAGGTAATCTTCCACCGCTGCACTAATCGCATCTTCTGCCAGTACTGAACAGTGTACTTTTACTGGCGGGAGTGCCAGCTCTTCTGCGATGTCCAGATTCTTGATCTGTTTGGCTTCGTCCAGGGTTT
>Ga0316205_10000413_pt1 | contig 82171 bp, 58 predicted proteins | sample 3monthpyrite_MG_FD_204941 | JGI IMG/M metagenome (GOLD analysis project Ga0316205, IMG submission 204941) | Microbial mat bacterial communities from mineral coupon in-situ incubated in ocean water Damariscotta River, Maine, United States -... | ecosystem: Environmental > Aquatic > Marine >...
TATAAAAGTCAAGATAAAAAAAATGGGTGGCGGTTACGCTTATAAATTCAATATCTTCAACGATGAAGATGAGCTAATGCACAAAGGCAATATCGATGGCGGTAGCAAATATGATTTTTCTTTCACGCCATTAAAGAATGGCACGTATAAAATTCAATTAATTGGAACGTCTCGTTACGGTAAGTATGACATAGAGGTAAAACAATGAAATTAAACTACATTATATATTTATGCCTGATACACAGTACTGTCAACGCAGATATCAATACCATTCAGGTCAAAAAACTCGAAGAATCATACAACAACAATGTGGAGGTAGCCGGTGAATACTTAGTCGGCGCACAGTTAATTGCCAGAGATGATACTAAAAACCTGCATGTTTTTTTGCCCAACAACACAAAAGGAAATTTATGCATTACTTTATCCAGCATCGACGGAAAGTACAAAGCCAGGCTTGAGCACCTTATAGAAACACCCATATCAGGCTTAGCTAAAGTGAATTTCACTTCTGACTATAAAGAAAAATTTAATGAATATTCGAATCAGGAAATAGCGATTTCAGCAAAACTTATGTCGTCATGTGATGAGTTCAACTCAGGTAAAATGCTAATCTCGAGCTGGGGGCACATCATCACAGATAAACTGGTGCTATTAATACGAAGCAGCGCGAGAAAAGATATTGCCTATATCCCGGATATGAAAAACCATACGCTAAAAGCTAAATGTAAAAAATTCCGTAAAACAAATAGCGTGAGTTATGACAAATATTGTGAGCTAAATGGAGTAAATATAAACGCCGCGGTAGAGATAGAAATCATTAGAAAAAATCTTCAATCTATCGCCCCGGAAAAAATAAAATTTTATTAAGGAGAAAAAATTGCGGATTTTTTTATGGCATATATTAACATCTGTATTCGTCATTTTTGAAGATGTTCCGGATGCATTGGCTCCTTTATTTGATGATGAAAATAAAAAAACAGACATTACAAAAAACAGTAGAGCAACCGTAGTCTCTCTGGTTATTGCATGCTGGATAGTTATTTTAATTGTTGCTAGCTATTCCTTTTTTTACTTTATGGACCGCCCTACATTTTTCACCGTATCCGCCAATGTGGAACAGGTTTCTGTATCTTCGTATAATAACCAGGAATATCCCGATTTAAAATTTAACAATGCAATATTACATGAAGACTGCGGAGAAAAAAAAGTACATGTTAGCGGGGCATTGTATCCACATCCAACCACTTTTATCGATTTTCTACGGATACAAAAGAAAGATTTAATTATTAACCTGGACAACGAGGACGGTAATAGTGCAGGTGTTTTTATAGAAGAATCTGGTAAAAAAATTATTTTAGATGACTGCGCTTCAATCCTGGTATCGGTTAGTGAAAATGAGTCATTTGTATTTCCCGTTCAAGGTAAAATAAAGCTGGGAGGGAATATTAAAGAAGGCACCAGCAATATCCCTTTACTGTATAGTGGTGAAATATCAATTATTGATAAAGCTCTACTAACTCGAATATATTATTCTGTTGGGCCTTTTGACCTAAACATGGGCGATGTATTTAATGTTGAAGGCGCAGTCGTCAAAAGCTCTGGCTTTGTACAGGTTGATGATGAAAAAGGTATTAAAATCACCTACAGCAGTAAAGGCAGTAAAGGTTATATAAAAAAATATCGCACAGAGAGCATTACCATAGAAAATGGATTCTGGACAAAAATATACAATGATCAATCGTTATTTATTCTATGGTTTGTAGGCGGAATCTTATTTGCACTTTGTAAAGCCAGAATAAGAATATCTTTAACTAGAATTGAAAAGGACTGCACGGGTTAACCCTGAATCGTTACTAATACTTAATATCACTATCATTTTATACCATCATAATTTGATTTGATTACGCGCCACATATTAAGGGAAGTTTGTAGTGAATTCGTTTCAAAGCCTTTAACCAGTCACTATCGCCAATGCTTCAAAATTACTGTTAACTACCAGAACGTAGCAAAACAGGCATAAACGCCTTTCCTTTAATTGCATTGTGCATCAACAGTCTACAAACAACCATTCGAATATAATCATTATCTAATAAACAAAGCCCTCACCCCATAACCCTCGCTAGGGGCAACATAAATAAGCTTAATTTGTGCCACTCCCTCGCTTGCTTCATTATTATTTCCCAAAATTAAAGTGGATTTAGAATGTTTCAATTCTAAAAACACGAAAAGAATTATATTAATGAGGAAATAAAATGAGCGCTAAAAATGCATTCTACGCACAATCAGGTGGCGTAACTGCCGTTATCAACGCATCGGCTTGTGGTGTAATTGAAACCGCACGTAAACACCCTGACAAAATTGCTAATGTATACGCTGGTCGCAATGGCATTATCGGCGCACTGGAAGAGGATTTAATTGATACGAATCTTGAATCATCAGAAGATATTTCAGCACTTAAGCACACTCCATCCGGTGGTTTTGGTTCTTGCCGCTTTAAATTAAAAAGTCTGGAAGACAACAAAGTAGAGTACGAACGTTTAATCGAAGTTTTTAAGGCGCACAACATTGGCTACTTCTTTTATAACGGTGGCGGCGACTCTGCTGATACCTGTTATAAAGTGTCTCAACTGTCTGAAAAAATGGGTTACCCCGTGCAGGCAATTCACGTACCTAAAACCGTTGATAATGATTTACCGATCACCGATAACTGCCCCGGCTTTGGTTCAGTTGCAAAGTACATTGCAGTATCCGCATTAGAAGCCTCTTACGATGTTCGCTCTATGGCAAAAACATCAACCAAGATTTTTGTACTGGAAGTGATGGGTCGCCACGCGGGCTGGATTGCAGCAGCAGGTGGTTTAATTGAAGACGAAGGTATTCCGGTTGTTATTTTATTTCCTGAAATTGAATTCAATCAGGAAAAATTCATGGCACAGGTTGATGCAAAAGTTAAAGAACACGGCTTCTGCACTATCGTTGTTTCTGAAGGCATCCACTACCCCGACGGAAAATTTCTGGCGGAGCAAGGCACACGCGATAACTTTGGTCACGCTCAATTAGGTGGTGCAGCACCGGTTGTTGCTAACATGATTAAAGAAGCCTTAGGTTACAAATTCCACTGGGCGGTTGCGGATTACTTACAACGTGCAGCACGTCATTTAGCATCTGACTCAGATGTTGAACAGGCTTACGCATTAGGTGAAAAAGCGGTTGAATTTGCAATAGCCGGTGAAAATTCAATTATGCCGACAGTAGATCGTATTTCAAATGATCCATACGAATGGAAAATTGGCAAAGCGAACTTAGCCGATGTGGCTAACGTTGAAAAAATGATGCCGATGGAATACATCACTGAAGATGGTTTTGGTATTACTCAGGGTTGTAAAAATTATCTTTACCCGTTAATTAAGGGTGAAGCTTATCCTCCTTATAAGAGTAACGGCATGCCGGATTATGTAACCTTGAAGTTACAGTCGGTTGGCAAGAAACTCGACAAGTTCGAAGTTTAAAAAACAAACCGGATTGGGTTAACGCCTTCTCCGGTTTTTTTGTTTTTGCACCTTTAAAAATTGATACTGAGGCGCAGAGATATTTTAAAATAAATATTACCGTCATTCCCGAATGCTTGTGTCGGGAATCCAGTGACTTTACAGTACTTAAGGTCGCTAGATCCCCGACACAAGCATTCGGGGATGACAGTTTGTTTTAATTGTTTTAATAACCCTATGCCTTCGCACTCAAGGTTTTCAAATGACACTACAAAAAGCCCGAGAAATGATCGCCGACCACGTTGCAATAGCCGGTGGTTACAATCAAACATCAACCAAAATTGTGTTGGGTGAATTACAAAATGACGAAGGTCAGGCGGCGGTTGATAGCGTGATTCGTGAATTTGGTTTAGAAGAGCTCTGGGGTTTTAAAGCGGGCACAAAATTCGAAAGAATGTATAAATAATAAAAACAGGCAGACATAATATATACAAAAAACTTTTGCACATATAAATAAAACTCGTTGCGAATTGAAGTGCCATTGGAATGCAATTGATTGATATCAATATTCCAGTTTAATGATAGAGCCTATAGTCAGGCATCAAATTTCAATCGGGCGATAACAGCTAAGCTAAAAATCAAACCGCAACTTAGCTGAAATAATAAGCGTTCGATGAGCCAGATTTATGCAGTATTAACATAGTCTGACTCAAAATATTTTTTAACCATAAAAAGTTGGGAGTCAAACTTATGTCCACAGGACTATTAATCGCTTTAGTATGTGCTTTGATAGGCATCACTTACGGCGTCATTTCAATCTTTACCATTTTATCCAAGCCCATGGGTAACGATAAAATGGTAGAAATCGCTAACGCGGTACAGGAAGGCGCTATTGCTTACCTGGCTCGCCAATACACGACTATCGGCATGGTCGGTGTGATTCTATTTCTCGCCATGGGCTTTGCACTTGGCTGGTACAGCGCAATTGGTTTTGCCATTGGTGCGATACTTTCCGGTGCTGCCGGTTATATCGGTATGCACGTATCGGTGCGCTCTAACTCACGTACCGCAGAAGCGGCTAAAGACGGCATCAACCCTGCACTTCAAGTTGCTTTTAAAGGCGGTGCAATCACCGGTATGTTAGTGGTTGGCCTGGGCCTTTTAGGTGTTGCAGGTTACTACACTGTATTAACGACCATGGGTGTTTCACAAGATGACGCACTTCATGCATTGGTTGGACTGGCATTTGGTGGCTCTTTAATTTCTATCTTTGCTCGTTTAGGTGGCGGCATCTTCACTAAGGGTGCAGACGTAGGCGCTGACATCGTTGGTAAAGTTGAAGCCGGCATCCCTGAGGATGACCCACGTAACCCGGCCACTATCGCTGATAATGTAGGTGATAACGTAGGTGACTGTGCGGGCATGGCAGCTGACTTATTTGAAACATACGCAGTAACCATTATTGCGACCATGTTATTAGGCGGCCTGGTAATGAGCGAAATTGGTGAGTTAGCGGTAACCTACCCGTTAGTGCTGGGTGGTGTTTCTATCATCGGCTCAATAATCGGTACGTTCTTCGTAAAAACATCTGATGGCGCAAAAATTATGAATGCGCTTTACAAGGGTACTATTGTTTCCGCGGTATTCTCTGCGATTGCATTCTACTTTGTCACTAATGAAATGATGGGGGATGTTTCTCTTACCTTAGATAACGGTAACATTGTTGGTGCAACTGAATTTTACTACGCGGCTCTGATTGGTTTAGCGCTGACTATTGCGATGATCGTAATTACTGAGTACTACACAGCAACTGAATATGCGCCGGTTAAAAATATTGCAAAAGCATCAACTACAGGTGACGGCACAAACGTGATCGCCGGTTTAGGTGTTTCAATGAAATCAACAGCAATGCCTGTACTTTCAATCTGTGCATCTATCTGGGGCGCTTACGAGTTAGCCGGTTTATATGGCATCGCAATTGCGGCAACGTCAATGTTATCTATGACAGGCATTATCGTTGCACTCGACGCATACGGCCCGATTACAGATAACGCGGGCGGCATCGCTGAAATGGCTGAGCTTCCTGAAGATGTTCGTACCACTACTGATGCACTTGATGCGGTGGGCAATACAACTAAAGCGGTAACCAAAGGTTACGCGATTGGTTCTGCCGGTCTTGCAACGTTAGTTCTGTTTGCTGATTTCACTCACACATTAACATCTAATGGCCAGTCTGCGACTTTCGACCTATCTAACCACATGGTTATTATCGGCCTGTTTATTGGTGGTCTGATTCCTTACTTATTCGGCGCGATGGCGATGGAAGCAGTAGGTCGTGCAGCGGGTGATATCGTAACCGAAGTACGTCGTCAGTTTAAAGAAAAGCCCGGCATTATGGATTACTCTGAAAAGCCGGATTACTCTAAAGCGGTTGACCTGTTAACCAAGGCGGCGATTAAAGAAATGCTAGTGCCTTCTTTATTACCTGTTGCCGTTCCAATCATCGTTGGTTTAACACTGGGTGCTGAAGCGCTAGGTGGTGTGCTGATTGGTACTATCGTTACCGGTTTATTCGTGGCGATCTCAATGACGACCGGTGGTGGTGCATGGGATAACGCAAAGAAATATATCGAAGATGGCAACCACGGTGGTAAAGGTTCTGATGCGCATAAAGCAGCGGTTACCGGTGACACGGTGGGTGACCCGTACAAAGATACAGCGGGCCCTGCGGTTAACCCTTTAATTAAAATTATGAACATTGTGGCACTGTTGATTGTGCCTTTGCTTGGTTAGTTTTTTACTGAGTAATTTTTTAGCGGGTTAGCTTTTTTCTTAACCCTTTAATTAAAGCGTGGCTTTTCGGTTTTTACAAACTGGAGAGTCGCGCTTTTTTTTGGCTGGTGGTTTTGGTTTGTTTGCAAGCTCTTAACTTTTTGGGAATTAGAATTCTGTGGTTTGAGCTGCTGGAGATTTACTCATTTTAATCTTCATGGGAATGTGAATTCTGTGTACTCGCCTCTCTGGCGACCCACTTTCTTTTCTTCAGCCCATGATAATTAAATATGGGAAAGTAGGCAAAGAAACGCCGTCCCGCTTAATCCAGGTTTTTATTTGTAAAAAGCACAAATAAAAATTCCTTCTTCACTCGCGAGTTTTGTGGCTGCTGCGGATAAATTTGTAGGGAACAAATTTAAACAGGCTCTGCCTGGCCCGAAGGGAGAGTATCAGGGATGATACGAATAGCTCACGAATTAAAAAGCAAATTCGCTCAGACAGCCGCAGCAGAAAACCCCACAAAAATCACTCCCTCATCAGCCTGGCTAATGGAGAATAAAATCAAAGGCGTAAAAGATAAAAAACAAAGGACATAAGCTCGTTCTTTGTTGGTTTCAAAATCATTCTGTTTTGGTTTTATGTTTGATAAAGTCACTGGGTTCCAGCTACAAGCATGCTGGAACGACGGACAATGAACTGATGTATCAAATACTTAACTCAGTTTATTATTCATTCATACTTTCAGTTTGTATCGGTTTTGACTCACCCCCTCTTGAGCTTGCCGAAAATTGTATCCAACTAGGGGCAAAGTTGCAGGGACGCAACTTTGAGTTCAGATAAGCAGGGACGCGCATCTGAACGACCCGGTAACAGAGTAATAAACTAACCGCTTAAAATAAGACTGGATATTGTATGTACAATTTTCGGGAATTTTCATTTTAGCTTTTTAAAATGAAAACAAGCGAATCAAGGGCGGAGTTCTTTTGCCTACTTTTCTTTCGCTGTTGTAAGAAAAGTAGGTCGCTAACTAGCGAAACCACAGAATTCAAATTCCCAAAAAGTTAAGAGCTTGCAAACAAACCAATAGCCTCCATTAAATTTGACTCTACCCCCTTGTCTTAAAGCACGACCTATCATTTTAAATCCCCCTTAATCCCCCCTTTTCTAAGGGGGGGGGAGACCAAGCCCCTACAACTCCCCTCCAATAACCGCTATAATCCCCACCCCAAAGATTTAACAGCGAAACACCCAGAATGTCAGACAAGCACACACCCACCGAAATTAAACTCCACTCAAAATCACAACTATTAGAAATCAGCTTCGCCGATGGAAAAAATTTCAAACTGCCCAGTGAGTATTTACGCACCCACGCAAAGTCCGCTGAAATTGAAGCCTCTGACAAACCCGTCTTTGGCAAGGCCGACATTAAACTCGAAAAAATAGAGCCCCAGGGTAACTATGCCCTGCGTCTGTATTTTGATGATGGCTATGACTCGGGTATTTTTTCATGGGATAGCTTCTACGAACTCGGCAGCGATTATGAAACCAACTGGGAAAACTATCTGGCTCAACTTCAGAAACATAAGCTGCATCGTGAACCGGTGAATAAAGCCAAAGAAGGTGAAGCCACAGTTACCTTAATGTATTTTATGACCAATATGTTGAAGGTTACCCGTAAAGAAACTGAGGAACTGGTGCTCCCCGAAAGTATTCGTGAAGTTGAAAAGCTGCTCAAACTATTGCGCATGCGCGGCAAAGACTGGGAGCGTATGTTTGCAGATGATGCGGTACAAATTACAGTCAATAAACAATTTGCTGAGCTATTCACAAAACTGGAAGACGGTGATGAAATTGCATTTGTACCGGTATCTAAAGATATTTAATATTTTCATCAACCTTATGAAAAAAATTATCTGTGTTTTTGGATTGATGCTTATAAGTACAAACAGTTTTAGTCATCAGCAAGAAAACTTAAATTTAAGTTGCGACAACTTCAGCTGGAGCGATGTTGAAGCGCTGGTTCACCCCTATCTGGATGCGACGCTTTACAACGCTTTAATTATGCAGGGGCAAAGTGCTAACTACAAAACGTCTGCTGCCGCAACACAGGCGATGGATAAATCTTTACCTGAATCAGTAACAAAAATTCTGCAGGCCTTAATTCTTTCGGACTGCTAAAAGGCTCAGGCCCCAGTTAACAAAAACCCACTAAAACACTCGGTTATTTTTCACTGCCAATTTCTATTGACCCAAATCAAGCAAATCAATTTTAAGTTTTTTACAACTAAGAATGGGTCTTATTTAGATCATAATTAAATTAGTTTTTACTAATATTCTAACCTGTTAAACAACTCCCTAACCCACTGTTTTAACTCAATTAAGTCATTTAAAAAAAACATAAAAGCATGAATAAAAATTACTTATCAGGGTAAAGATAATTGTGTTTTGTGTTTTGTTAACAAAGGGATTAATGTTCACTGCGCGAAAGGATAACACGCGGATTTTAGTGTTCAGTTTTAATCGGCATTAAACATATAAAAATACGTTTTAGAGGCGTAATATATACCGCCACAAAATGGATGTTAAAAAAGAATTCGGCCGCTAAGCCAGCCTGACGGATCCAACATCTTTTGATGCTAAACGGGTTGGTCTAAACGGCCTAATAATCTGTGAATGTTTTTGATAAAAATGACTTTTTAATTTGAATCAGAAACTTTGCAAAAAAATGTAATATTACAATAAACCAGCAAAGGAGCATACGAATGCCAACTTTCGTACGTACTGAAAAATGTGATGGGTGCAAAGGTCAAGATAAGACTGCTTGCATGTACATCTGCCCACATGACTTAATGAAGCTAGACAAAGACGGTTCTGACACTGGTCACGCGATGAAGTCATATAACCAAGAGCCAGAGCAATGTTGGGAATGTTATTCCTGCGTTAAGATCTGTCCACAGAATGCAATCGAATGTCGTCACTATGCTGACGTAGTTCCATTGGGTGGATCAGTTCAGCCATTACGTGGTACTGACTCAATTATGTGGACCATCAAGTTCCGTAACGGAACAATGAAGCGTTTCAAATTCCCTATTCGTACTACACCTGAAGGTTCTATCGATCCTTATGCAGGTAAGCCTGAAGCAGACATGGCGAACATTGAGAAGCCTGGCTTCTTCAACCATGACGAGCAAAAAGGTTATCGTTCAGGCGATCCTAGCGAACTGATCTGTAAGTAATATTTAGATTACTTAAGTAAACGATCATAATAAATAAAATATTTAGAATTTAGAGGAAGAGACTCATGTCTGAAGGTACTTTTGAAAACCCTAGCGTTGTCGAGGAAGAAAGCGATATTCTTCTTATCGGTGGCGGTATGGCATGTTGTGGCGCGGCATTTGAAATCATGCGCTGGATGGAAGGCACTGACCTTACCGTAAAATTAGTTGATAAAGCGGCAATGGATCGCTCTGGTGCGGTTGCACAGGGTCTATCTGCTATCAACACATACATTGGTGATGAGCAGGATCCTGCTGATTACGCACGTATGGTATCAAACGATCTAATGGGTATTACCCGTGATGATTTAGCATACGATGTTGGTCGTCACGTTGACGAATCTGTACACCTGTTCGAAGAATGGGGTCTACCTATCTGGAAAACTGACGAAAACGGCGAACGTTACGACGGTTCTAAAGGTATGACATCTTTGAAAGATGGTGGTAAGCCTGTACGTTCTGGTAAATGGCAGATCATGATCAACGGTGAATCTTACAAGTGGATCGTTGCAGAAGCGGCGAAAAAAGCTTTAGGTATGGATCGCATCGAAGAGCGTATCTTCATTGTTAAATTATTAAACGATAAGAACGACCCTAGCCGTATTGCTGGCGCGGTTGGTTTCTCTACTCGTGAAAACAAAATTGTCGTTTACAAAGCTAAAGCAATTCTTCTTGCTGCTGGTGGTTGTGTAAACATCTTCCGTCCACGTTCAGTTGGTGAAGGTACAGGTCGTGCCTGGTACCCGGTTTGGAACGCGGGTTCAACTTACTCAATGGCTGCTGAAGCAGGTGCTGAGTTAACATTGATGGAAAATCGTTTCGTACCGACTCGTTTCAAAGACGGTTACGGCCCTGTTGGCGCATGGTTCCTGTTATTCAAATCTCAGGCAACTAACGCTTACGGCGAAGCTTACATGGTTAAGAACAAAGAAATGCTGGATGACTATCCTCCATACGGCCACGCTGCTGTACCTGCATCCTGCCTGCGTAACCACTTAATGCTCAAAGAAATGAAAGAAGGCCATGGCCCTATCTGGATGGATACGGTTACAGCATTAGGCAACTTACGTGAAACGTTATCTCCTCGCGAAGTTAAGCATTTAGAAGCTGAAGCATGGGAAGATTTCCTTGACATGTGTGTTGGCCAATGTGGTATCTGGGTTGGTGAAAACATTGAGCCAGAGAAGAAAAACTCTGAATTAATGCCTACCGAACCATACCTGTTAGGTTCTCACTCAGGTTGTTGCGGAATCTGGACTTCTGGTCCTGATGATGTTGGCGCACCGACTGAAGAAACAGAAGCTGGCGTTCCTGATCATCTTCCTAAAGGCTGGAACTGGGGCTACCGTGGTATGACTACTGTTGGCGGCTTATTCACAGCTGGCGATGGTGTTGGCGCATCGGGTCACAAGTTCTCTTCAGGTTCACACGCAGAAGGTCGTCTTGCTGCTAAAGCAATGGTTAAGTATTGCTTAGACAATAAAGATGCTAAGCCTGAGTTTGCTGAAACAGTTGAGCAGTTAGTTGCTGACGTTTGGAAGCCAGTTAAGACTTTTCTTGAATTTAAAGATTACTCAACTGCTATCGATGTTAACCCTAACTACATCACGCCTAAGATGCTGCAGTTCCGTCTACAGAAAATCATGGACGAATATGTAGCTGGTGTTGCAACTTACTACAACACTAACGCTGAGATGATGAAAGTTGCCGGCGAGAAGATCGATTCTTTGAAAGAAGATGCTGCGAAAATGCGTGCTAAAGACCTTCACGAATTACTTCGTGCATGGGAAAACTATCACCGCATCATCACTGCTGAAGCTCACCTGAAGCACATCGAGTTCCGTCAGGAATCTCGTTACCCTGGTTTCTACTATCGTACGGATAAGAACTTCGTTGATGAAGAAAACTGGCATTGCTTCGTAAACTCTATCTATGACAAGGAAACTGGAAAGTTCACTTGTTTCAAACGTGCACACGTTGATCTGGTAGATAAGTCTAAGCTTTTCAAATAAGTTTTATTTGAAGCGTTAGATTAAAGAACGGCCTCCCCGTGCTAATTGGCATGGGGGGGCCGTTTTTTTGTGGGCGTGTTAAAAACCTTATATGACTTAAAAAATTTAAAGAAAAAGAAAACGCAAATGAACGCCAATTAAAACAATAACGAAAGATTCTACCTCCCCCTTAGAAAAACGGGAGTGCGAATATGTTTTTAAGCTTTCGGTGAACAAAGAAAATTAACCGAGTCACTAAGGGGGATTTGAAAAGCTTCAGTTTATGACTCTGAAAATTAAGCATTACATGAAATAGCTTGTATCTAAGCTGACATATTAAATTGCAGGTTTAAATGAGAGCTTTAAATGGCTATATTTTGTTTTTTTCAGAATCTAATGAAAAATTATTTTCATTTACAGTTAAGGCTCACCCGGGTTTTGCATTTATTCCCTCTGGAGCCAGCTGAAAATTGTATACCTGCAGGGGTAAAATCACAGGGATGTGATTTTAAGTCACGATAAGCCTGGACGGCTTACCGGGACGACCCGGTAACGGAGTTAGCAAGGTACAGTTTGAAATGCTATTAGAAGTCTATTGAACAATTTTCAGGCACCCTCATTGTTTTTTAATGAGGGCTGGTGAGTAAAGGGTGGCATTTTTTTGCTTACTTTTTTGTTGCTACAGACAAAAAAGTAAGTCGCCAACAAGGCGAAACCACAGAATTCAAGTTCCCGTAAAGCACAGATATTGTATGGTTTAGTCTAAACCTGTTATTAAATATGTCAGATCAGGTATAAGCCACAACAGCTAAATCCCCCCCCCGTCATACTTAATAACCTTCATTTCCAGCCTGAATTCAAATGATAATATTCGAACTCCCTCTTTTTCTAAGAGGGGGAATTAAAACCTCCTCACTTACTATCTTTAATTTGCGGCCATTTGCGTTTATTCGCGTTCATTTGCGTTTTCTTTTTCTTGTCTTTTATTTGTAATTCACCCCAGGATATTTCTTGAATTTTTTAACAAAAACCCAACAGTTCATCACATACCCCATCTATATCAAGTATCTTCCTAAAAAATAGAATATAATAGCCATCTGGTTTGAAAGTATTTTGTTTTTATCCTGTATTATTCTCTTGAAATTCAGCGATTTAGCCCCATATTTAACAACATTGACCAACCCATATTTTTGAACATAAAGTAGAGCACGAAACATGAGCGACGATACATTCGAATTACCCCATCACAGCCCGGTTGAACCTACCCGCCTGGAATTAGAAGACACGATTAAATTCAAGTGTCATAAAGGCATTTCATGCTGGAATGAATGCTGCTCACGCGCCGATGTTTCTTTAGCCCCTTATGACATCATTCGCATGAAGACACATTTGAATATTGATTCATCTGAATTCTTAAAAACCTACACCGTGCCTTTTGAAATTGATGCCCATGGTATTCCTGGGATTAAATTACGCACCACCGAAGATGGCGCCTGCCTGTTTATGAAAGACGAAGGCTGCTCCATTTATGAAGACCGCCCAACGGCTTGTCGTTACTACCCTTCCGGCCTGTTATCCATGCGTGCACTGGGCAAAAGCGAAGATGAACGTCACTTTCTTTTAGTAAAAGAGCCACATTGTAAAGGCCACGATGAAGACCGTGAAATCACTATTGCTGATTATCGTAAAGAACAGGTTGTTGAAGAGTTCGATGAACTTAATCGCGACTGGTACCGTATTATTCTTAAGAAAAAATCAACCGGCCCAACCATCGGTGCGCCCTCTGATATGAGCCTGCAATTATTTTTTATGGCCAGTTATGATGTTGATCGTTTCCGCCGATTTGTATCTAGCGATAGCTTTAAAAAGATGTATGACATTGCAGATGAACAATTCGCAAGCTTTGAAAATAATGACATCGAATTAATGTCATTTGGCTTCCAGTTAATGAAGCAGGTTTTATTTGGTGAACTCACCATTAAAGAACGCGAAGGTGCATATGATAAGCGATCTGAAGAACGTAAAGATATTCTTGCCTATCGTAAAGAAGTTGAAATTAATGAGCATAACCGTAAACAGGAAGAAGCTCGAAAAGCGGCACTTGATGATTAGTCAATATTGAAAAACGACGAGTTTCCCGAGGTATACTTAAAAGACAAGCCCGAAAATACTCACTCATTCGGGTAATATCTTTTTTGAACACAAGGTCTACACTTTACGTTCTAGGAAACAACGTCATTTAGCCGCCAGCTTGTCTGGCGGCTTTTTATTATTTAAAACATGATGGATAAGAACATGACACCCCCCAATACCGGCATTCGTAAAATTGCCATTGTTTCCGATACCCACAGCGTTATTAGCCCGGACATTTTAAATGCCATAAAATCCTGCGACCAAATAATTCACGCAGGTGATATTTGTGGCGCACATATTCTCGAACAGTTAAACCAGATTTGCCCCAACGTCACCGCAGTAACCGGTAATAATGATGCGCCGAGCCTGTGGGCTGAAAGTGAAGTAGCTGTGGTAAGCGCCCTGCCTGCAATCGCCAGGGTTGAAGCCCCCGGTGGAATTATCGAAATTGAGCACGGGCATAAACATGGCATGCACCAACCCGATCATGCGTCACTTAGAGCCGCCCACCCTCATGCAAAAATCATCATCTATGGACACACACATGTCATGACCGTAGATGACAACTCAATTCCCTGGGTAGTTAACCCCGGAGCTGCTGGTGCAACCCGCACTAATGGCGGACCTTCCTGCCTGATTTTAACCGCAAGCGCCGATCAGGAATGGGATATTGAAATGATTCGATTTGAAGATGAGGCTGTGGCCCAGGCAATGACATAGACTACTGACTTAAACTCGCACAGCTGATTTGCCCTGCATTGATTTACCCTTCATTGATTTATTCGGGGACAGATCTTGCCTGTTAAAATCGGTCCCTATTGTGAGACCACACAAAACTGTGCAGCGTCAATCATCACCCTGCCAGTCAGATCGGAATCAACACGTGGGACACGGCGCTAAAATGCAGCGACATATAATGGATATACGCCTAAACTAACAAAACTACGATTTTAACAAATACAAAGCCAGCTTCACAAAATCCACCGATGTCACTATCCCCTTCAACTGATTATTCTCAACCACCGGTAAGCAACTATTCTTTTTTGCGGTAAAAAATTCTGCAGCTTCTATTAAACCCATACCCGGTTCAGCTATATCACAGTCCACACTCATAATTTCCTGCACCTGCGTACGCTGCTCTCTTTTTTCAAGCCCGCCCATGCCAAATTTTCCAACAATATTAAAGGCATGATTTAATAAACTGCGCTGAGTCAAAATACCCACAAACTCACTACTTTCACTATCTAATACCGGCAGGTGACGTATGCATTTTTCCTTAAACAACATACGCGCTTTGTGCACATCATCAGTGTTATCCACACTTATAACATTGCTTACCATAATGTCACTAATCGTTTTCATCGCTTCACCTATTAAATAAAACTATAACTAGTATAGCTTTATTTATAGAGGCTACCATATCAATATACGGCCAAAAATAAGCTAAAAAAACACTCAAATTAAATCCAATTTACGGCATAATATAAGCAACATTTCTATTTAAACCCATAAAAAAGCAACCTGTATATTTGCTAAAACCAGCGCTTTATGAAAATAAAAGTTAGTGATTTAATTGTTAAATATTTAGAGCGTCTCGGCGTTGAATATATTTTTGGTATGCCCGGTGCGCATATCCTGCCCGTCTATGACAGCCTCTATGATTCCAGCATTCAAAGCGTGCTTGCCAAACACGAACAGGGAGCAGCTTTTATGGCGGGCGGTTGCGCACGCGCTTCAAATAAAATTTCAGCCTGCATTACCACTGCAGGTCCAGGTGCAACTAACCTGGTCACCGGCATTGCAAATGCCTATGCAGACAAACTCCCCGTCATCATAATTACCGGCGAAGCACCCACCTATATTTTTGGTAAAGGCGGCTTACAGGAAAGTTCCGGTGAAGGTGGCAGCATTGACCAGGATGCTTTATTTAAAGGAATCACCCGTTACAATAAAGTAGTTGAACGCACTGACTATTTAGAAAACGTATTGAATCAGGTTTCAAAAATTTTACTTTCCGATAATTCCGGACCAGTATTATTAAGTTTCCCTTACAACGTTCAAAAAGAACTCATCGATGAAAGTGTTTTAGATGCTGTAATTACAGAACGTCGCATCACCGCCATTCGCAACAGCGCTCTACTCATTAATGATTTCAGAGAAGATTTCGCCCAGTTATTAAGCCAGGCAAGTAAGCCCGTAATCATTGCCGGTCACGGCTGCATTAAAGCCGATGCGCAGCACGAAGTTGATCTGCTAAGTCAACAATTAAACATTCCTGTCACCACCAGCTTAAAGGGCAAAGGGGTAATTAGTGAACAGTCCAGTCGCTCACTTGGCAGCCTCGGCGTTACCTCATATAGTCAGGCACGAAACTATATTGTCGAACAGGCAGATCTACTGATTTTTCTAGGCGCAGGATTTAATGAGCGCACCAGTTATTTATGGGATAAAACTTTACTCGGCGATAAAAAAATAATTCAAATCGATACCAGCCCAGAACAGTTAGAAAAAGTTTTCAAAGCCGACTTACCTATATTGGGTGATATTAAACAGGTAATAACTGGCTTACTCGATTTATTAAAAACCAAGCACATTGAAAAAAAATCATACACAAAAACTCATTCTATTATTCCTGAAGACAGTGATGCAACAATGTTTAATCAGCGGTTCTCATTGATTAAAAAGTTTTTTGATGAATTAGAAAATCACTTTTCTTCTGACATGATGATTTTCGATGACAACATTATATTCGCACAAAACTTTTTTAATGTATCCAATGGTAATCGTTACTATTCAAACTCAGGCATATCCTCTTTAGGGCACGCCATACCCGCTGCAATAGGCGCACGTTTTTCCATTAACAAACCAACTCTGGCAGTGCTCGGTGATGGTGGCTTTCAAATGTGCTGCATGGAGTTAATGACTGCTGTTAACTACAACATCCCTTTAACTGTTATTATGTTCAACAATGCCACCATGGGGCTAATTCGTAAAAATCAGTTTCAGCAATATGAAAAACGTTTTATTGATTGCGACTTCATTAATCCAGACTATAAACTACTTGCAAATTCTTTTGGCATCAATTATAAAAAAGTAAATAACTCTGAAGACCTGGACGGGTTATTTGAAAATACAGATTATAACAATGCAATAAATCTAATTGAAATAATTATTGATAAAGATCTTTTTCCAACCTACACATCTAGACGCTAACGCATGAAGCATGAAGTTCTAGAAAAGTTTTTCACCTGCTATAAAAGCGATAAAGATATTCAGGCATTAAATGACCTGGAAAAATGTAAAGTTTACGAAAAAGCAATTACATTAGCAGAAAAAGATATCTGGAAAGAAACCACAGGTAAATCTGCATTACCCGATTATCAGGCGTTATTCCGTGAATATGAAGAGCACCTTGAAAATTCTGATCTTAATAAATCCAGATTTAAATTTATCATTACAATCCCCGTTGCAGATCGGCCACAACATTTAAACACCTGCCTGCAAAGCATACTCAGACTTTGCAAAATCTATCAATACGGCGGCATAAAAGAAACTAAATATCACAAGGTTTGCGTATTAATTAGCGATGACAGTCAACTTAACACCAATATTGAAAAGAATCAGCAGATTACAGATTCTTTCAAACAGCAGGGGCTAGAATGTATCTATTTTGGTGCAGAGCAGCAACAAAAACTCATCTCAATTTATGATAAAAAACATATAAAAAATATTATTGGCGATATTGATCCAGACAATTTTTTCCATAAAGGCGCGTCTATTACACGCAACATTAGCTATTTAAAACTACTTCAATTACAAAATGAGAACGAACCCTGTCTATTTTATTTTATCGATAGCGACCAGGAATTCAAAATAAACACTACATTAGCACAAGGCAGTGAAAACTCTTATTCTATAAACTACTTTTACCAGCTGAATAAAATATTTTCGCAGAAAGGAATAAGCATACTTACCGGTAAAGTTGTCGGTGACCCACCCGTTTCACCTGCCGTTATGGCGGGTACATTTCTAGATGATGTTATTAACTTCTGCCAACAAATATCAGCACTCAAAGCAGAACACAAGTGCACATTTCATAGCCACATAAAGCCAGCCGAAAATGATGCTGCTTATCATGACATGGCTGACCTGTTTGGATTTAAACCCTCTAACGACTCATACGAATATCAATGTTCATTAAAACATCAACACAAACATATTGAATGCTTTAATCGCTTTGCCGAAAAGTTAAATCAGTTTTTTGATGGCGAGCATCCCACCCGAAAAAGCTACTACCAGCACGAAGACATAAACAGCAGTATTAAGCCTGCGCGTACTATCTACACTGGAAATTATATTTTCAAGCCCGAAAACTTAAAGTACTTTATCCCATTCGCCAATCTTAAACTTCGCATGGCCGGGCCAGTTTTAGGAAGAATAATTCAGTCTGAATTAGGTACTAGCTTTGTATCGGCCAACCTTCCCATGCTGCATAACCGCACTGTGGATTCACTTGGACAGTCTGAATTCAGGTCTGGCGTTAATCACCTACTGCAGTCTATTGATTTATCTGGTGAGTTCATCCGTCAATTTTATGGTGATGTGATGCTATTCAGCATTATAGAACTAACTAAGTCAGGTTACCCAAAGAAGCACGTAACATTTGAAAAAATCACTGAAACAGTTCACAAAAACTTCTCCAGTATGAAGCTAAGGTACATCGAAAAACAACAGCACATCTCTAATAAAATAATCCAGTTAAAAACAATAATACACAAACCTGAAAACTGGTGGAATAGTGCAAAGTCTTCAGAATATGCAATTAATCTATTCAACCAGTTTATAGAAAATATCGAAAATAATTTTGGGAAAAATGCTTTAACATATACATTAATAAATTCAGAAAAAGATATAGACCTAAATCTGAATAAAATTTCCTGTGCGATTAAAACTTATCACGCCGATAGATCACACTGGCAAAACTTATTATCAAACGGAACCAGTAAATCATGAATATTTTCATTCTTAATACTGGACGCTGCGGCTCCACAACATTTATTAAAGCCTGCAAACACATAACAAATTACAGTGCTGCACACGAATCACTGAGCACTCAAACTGGAAAACTTCGCCTCGCCTATCCCCCTTCACATATTGAAGCAGACAACCGCTTAAGCTGGTTTTTAGGCCGGCTAGACAAACAATATTCCGACAATGCTTTTTACGTCCATCTTCAACGTGACCAACAACAAACAATAGAAAGTTTTTGCAAGCGTGAAAACTTCGGCATTATGAAAGCTTATAAGGAGGGGATTTTATTAAATGCCGACAACCAAACAGCTGAGCAGATCGCAGCAGATTATATTGAAACTATAGAGCTAAATATAAAACATTTTTTAAAAGACAAAACACATAAGATGGATTTCTCTCTGGAAAATGCAGATCTGGATTTTAAGATATTCTGGGAAAAAATTTCAGCACAGGGAAGCTTTGAAAAAGCAGTAGCGCAATGGGAAATCAATTACAACAAGTCTGAATAATGATGTATCACCATTATTCATTCACTTTTGCTTATTCACTTTCAACACCGAACAGCCTCGATCTGTTTCTATATATTCATGACTTAATTCAGAATACATTTCAAGCCAGATAGCAATAATTTCCTTTTCTTCATCTCTGCCCGCATCATCTAAAAAAATACTAGCCCCATCGGCAAGCTGATTAAATAAAACAGGTAAAGCTGGCAAACGTGAATGTTTTTGTATAAATCCCGGGGGACCATCAATGACTAACATATCAATTTTTAAATCATCCACTACCTCAGATTGATACCAGTCATAATTAACATCATTAATCGTTTTCTGAACTAATGGCGCATAAAAAACATCTGCATAATTGTGTAGTTTAAACTGCTCTAATTGGTGTAATGTTTGCTGCTGATATTCTTCACCATTTTCCAGACTGTAGACATGACCAAGCTTATTTAACTGGCAACATTGAGATAAAACCAACGTTGTTAATCCACTACTACACTCGACAATAGTTTTCGGCTTTCCACTAAGGCAATAGTCTTTTATCAGAAATAAAAAATCTGCTGCAGCCGACCAGTCTGGCGTTACTGGCAATTCATATTTAAAATCTAATTCATGCTGCAATTGTTGATAAGTTTGCATTTAATCTATATGTCTCTTAATTTCATCAAGTCACCTATTTTAACATTGCGCAGCGTAACAACAATGTTAAAATAGCTTTCATTTTCTGGCTTGTTATATTGGACTTTACTTATGATGTTTCTGGTGCTTGACGTACAATCGACGGAGCATACTGATAAATGCTCACAAATGAGCGCATGGGTTAATGTACGTAGCCATATTGAAGCCATGGAGATACTCCACGAAGAGTTATCGATTGAAGGCTGGGCACTAACTAATATTATTGAATCCAGCAGTACCGATGAATCAGATTATTTCCCTCCCTGTACCTCACTTGATGCGTTTAAAGAAGCTCAAAAAGGCCTGCTTGCTCTGCGATTTATGTAAGCCAGAAGAACTTACATCCCATTAATACCCGCTGACTACACAAGTTTGTATCGCTTGGGGTATAATCATCTCTATTATAAGAGCCGCGTATTTTTCAGCCAGGAAGATCCATGACAATTTTAAGCATTCTTCTCATCATATTTATTGTCAGCACCGTTGTTACAACGATTCTATGGATTAAAACTTCACTCAAACTCAAAAATAACATGGTCATACTGACCGATGGTCTCGAAAAAAATAAAGTCATTGAAAACAGTCTAAATACATCTCAGCGTGAATTAAAAAGTGTTATGGATAACCTGCAGGAAACTTACTACCGCACCGATCTTAACGGGGTTGTTCTGTTTGTTTCATCTTCGGTTGAATTATTATTAGGTTACACCTCAGAAGAACTTATTGGTCAAAAAACCACAGACTTTTATGTCGACCCTGAAAAACGTAATAAATTTATTGATGCGCTTACCGCAAATAATGGCTACGTCGAGCAATATCCTTTTACGCTTCAGCATAAAAATGGCTCAACTGTCTGGCTTTCAACCAATGCCCGATTTTTACTTGATGAATCGGGAAACATCATCGGTGTTGAAGGCACTGGCCAGGGATTTAATGTCAGCAAAACTGAAGAACAAAACTTGATTAAAGCTAAAGATCAGGCTGAAAAAGCCAACAAAGCCAAGAGTTTATTTTTGGCCAATATGAGCCATGAAGTGCGCACCCCCATGAATGGTATAGTGGGATTCACCAACTTGCTCTCCAAAACACAACTTGACGAAAAACAAAGTGAATATGTAAACACCATCAATACCTCGATGAAGGATTTATTAAACATCATCAATGATATTCTCGATTTCTCCCGTATCGAATCGGGAAAGATAGAATTAAAAGCGCAAGTAATCAACGTAAACGATTTTTTAGAATCGGTAATACGTTTATATTCTGAAGCCGCAAATGAAAAGTCACTTAACTTAACCTACCAGCCTGATGAGTCATTACCAGAGAATTTAATTTTAGACCCGTTACGTGTACGACAGGTAATTTCTAACCTCATCGGTAATGCCATAAAGTTCACAGACACAGGCTTTGTCACCTTGACTGCTTCTTTAAAACAAATTAATAATATCGACACCTTACAAATTGAAATTATTGATTCTGGAAAAGGCATTGCTCCAGACGAGCATAAACATATCTTCGAAGCATTTAATCAGGCTAACGATTCTATTTATAAACCAGACTCCGGCACGGGCTTAGGTTTGGCGATTTCCAAGCAGCTCATTGAACTTATGCGCGGCGAAATTGGCGTAAAACAAAACATCAATGCCGGATCTATTTTCTGGATTAATATTCCTGTTGCCGTTACTCAGGATCAACCTAAACCTACACTCATTGAAAACACAGTTAACCAAAATGACAGCTGTTATCAGGGTTTGCGTATTCTTGTTGCAGATGATAATGCAATCAATCGAAAATTAATTACCACACTCTTAAGCCAGCATGGTGTTATTGTTGAAGAAGCAAAAGATGGCAACAATGCGTTAGAACTTGCTAAGAGCCATGATTTTGATTTAATACTGATGGATATAAGAATGCCTGGATTAAATGGCATAGAAGTCACTAAAACATTACGCGCAGATCAGCCTGATAATAAAACCCCTATAATTGCACTCACCGCTCACGCACTTCCAAATGAGCAACAAACTTTTATCGACGCGGGAATGGATGCCTGTATTACTAAGCCTATTTTAGAATATCAACTCTTCGAACTTTTAGATAAATGGGTTATTGAAAAACAAAAAGCCTGAAGCTTTTACGCAACCTGCTGTTGGTGCATCATTACCAGCAACTGTGCTTCTGTTAAACTGATGTGACACATTTCAGAGATGCTTTCTGGAGGCGTAGCTTTTTTCGCAAGTTCGATAGCATAGGCATAGGGTGAGTTATTATTGACTTCGGATGATACTTCATCAATACGTGCAGCAACTTCCTGCATTTGTTTTTCCAGTTTAATAAAGCGCTCGCCCAAACCAATTGAGCCCGCATTAAGCGCCGTAATTTCACTATTGATGGGGTTAGCAGATAGGAGCGATTGTATAGATTCCTGAAAGTTTTCAAGCTGCTTTTTTGTATAAATAAAAAATGCCAATGACATTAAAAACAACAAACTTGATAATAAGATAACCAGTGCATTCATTTATACTCTCCAGAAAAATCCCAACTTAATCTAGTTGGTTTAATTTATTTGCCGGATATTACGGAGAGTAAGCCTGAACTAGAAGCCAGACATATCTGACCACTCATCTTCAGAAAGAAGTTTGTTTAAATCAACTAAGATTAACAACTCATCATTTCGGCTTACCACCCCTTCAATATAACGGGCAGTTTCATCATTTCCTACATTTGGTGCGGTTTCAATCTCGTTGGCATAGATATCAACCACCTCTGAAACACTATCAACCACGATGCCGACGGTTTGATTTTCAGCTTCAATAATCACAATACGGGTTGAGTCATCCATTTCTTTTGATGGCAATCCAAAGCGCATACGGGTGTCAATTACCGTCACCACATTACCACGTAAATTGATTATTCCAATAACATAGCTCGGAGCACCGGGCACTGGTGCAACATCCGTGACCCTGAGCACTTCCTGCACCGACATAACATTGATTCCATAAATTTCAAAATCCAGGCGGAATGTCACACACTGTCTGTGGTCAACATTCTCGTTATTATCACTCATATCAAGTGCTCCACTATTTATAATTACTGCAGTTTATATGCCAGTTTATGCGCTTTATTTTTGGCACTAAACCAAATGAAATTTCTCAGCACAAAATTAATGCCAAGATTATTTTCTTTACTAATTTTATTTTAGACCAGATCGTCATAAACGCCAGTAACTGCAAGACTTTAAACACTTTACATATTGATAATTAAGCCACGTATATACGCAAACAAGTACCAAAATGCTTATATATAAGCATTTAACTCGATTCGGTTAACATCTGTGCAAACACTTCCGTATCCATAATGGCGCATAAATGTTCTAATGAGGTGCCCGACAACCAGGCTCGATTACTCTTGTCTTTTCGCCACTTCACTTCATCCTGATTTAACCAGATGACATCACCGATGCTACTACAGGCCAGGCCCCACTTATAATCATCCACTAATAGTATATGGCTGAGTCGATCTTGCGCGTCATTTTCAAGACTTGCGCGTCGATTTTCCGGCATCACTAACAATGCGGTATCAATTACTTTAATCTGATTTTGTAAATGCTGCACCAGCCCCAAATACCAGTCGGTTTGATTCGGGGTTGAAGTTATATTTTCATCCCAGGGGATGACACTGTTCAGCTTCACCAATGGCACCGCCAAACTTAAGCCCGACACCTTAAATAATAAACACTGAAAGCGAGTTTCAGCCCAGTCGGGAATGTGGCTTTGAGTCGCTTGCGCTGCATCAACATCTATTCGAGTTTCAGCAGCTGTTTGTATTTCAGTCGCCGACTCAACTTTTACTTCGCTCACCACTTCAGTTGCAGTCTGTGTAATTACCTCAGGCACTTCTGCAACCAGTTGATCTATTCCGAGCACAACAGGCTTTTCATCGGTTTCAGCTAGCGGCTTTACTGCTTCACCCTGGCTGATAGTTTCAGGCTCAGAATTCAGATTTGGCTTTAGCTCTGCGATCACCTCAACACGCGCGTTAACTTTTTCTATAGGAGATTTATTTTCAAAATCACCCTCTGATTCATCGGGAACTTCAGACAATAAAGATTGTAAATATTCATGAATCGCCCGATCCTGCTGTGAGTTTTTTTTATTAGCTTCACTCATGCGCTAGCATCCCCCGCAACCGACATAGCCGGCGTATCATCATCCAGCGCCAATAAATAATCCAGTAAATGCGAATAAGCCCGACCACCCCGACTACTCACCCGCTCAATTGTCAGTGGAATACCTTTCTGGCTGGCTTCACGAAACTGTGTATCTACCGGAATCACCCCATCCCAGATCATATCTGCATATTGTTTTTTTAAGGTGGCCAGGGTTTCAATAGATGCATTCAAACGCTGATCATAAAACGTTGGCACAATGCTGTAACACACTTCCTGCTTACGGGCTTTTTGAATCATCGATAAGGTATGCACCATGCGCTCCAAACCTTTAAGCGCAAGAAATTCGGTTTGTACCGGAATTAATAATCGTTCACAGGCCGCCAGCGCATTCACCATTAATAAACCTAACATCGGCGGACAATCAATAATCGCCAGATCATAATGTTCGGCAATTTGCTGCAGGGATTTTTTAATCACTAATCCCATGCCATCTTTGGTGCCAAGCTGACGATCTAATGTTGCCAGAGCAGAAGAAGCCGGAATAAAATGCAGACCATTAAAGCGGGTTTTATGAATGGTTGTTTTTGTGTTTAAAGATTTAGTTAACGACTGCTGAAATAAATCATAGGCACTGTCTTCAATCGCATCCGGATCAAGCCCGAAATAACTGGTCAATGAACCGTGAGGGTCGAGGTCGATTAATAAAACGCGATGCCCGCGTTTTTGCATCACCCCCGCAAGGTTCACCGCCGAAGTGGTTTTACCCACGCCGCCTTTTTGATTAGCTGTTGCCCAGATTTTCATTTCAGGGCGCACCAAAAATAGACCGTGCGGGTTCAGCCGGTTGCAATGTTGTTACTGGCGTTGCAGGTATTTGCCCTGCCGGAATGACTGGATTCACTTCACTATCCACAAACGGGCTGGAGCCGGCAAACATATCTTCACCCGTCATAATGCGAATAACAACGCGTCGATTGCGCTGTCGATTAAGTGCAGAGTCATTCGCCACAATCGGGCGATATTCACCATAACCAATCGCACCCATACGCGCCGGATTAATGCCATTTTGCGCCAGTAAACGCACCACACTGGCAGAGCGTGCCGCGGATAATTCCCAGTTTGTGGGGTAGCGTCGATTATTAATCGGCACATCATCGGTGTAGCCCGAAACATATAATGGATTTCTGGTGGTTTTCACCACCTCGGTTAACTCGGCCAGAATATCCGTTGCCGCGGGTGACAAATCCGCATTACCCGAGTTAAATAATAGATTCGATTTTATTTCTATCTCCAGCCACTTCTCATTACCATTAACCGCAATCATGCCTTTTTTAACCCACTTCTGTAAACGCTTATCGAGCTCCGCCGCAGTTTCCTGCATTGATACCAGACCGGTTTGTCCAACTAAACCCACCGCAATCGGCGCGCGTTGCACTGAAACCCCTAGCTGTGATCCCACCGGAAATGGCGAGTTAGATTGTGCACTAAACGCCGTCATCACCGAATCGGACAACACTCGATACTTACCCTGATTGACCGTAGAAATTGAATACATCACCACAAAAAAAGCAAACAACAACGTTATAAAATCCGCATAGGAAACCAGCCAACGATCGGTTGACTCTGCGGGTTCGATATCGGTGATGCCTCTGCGTCGCATTTTTTGTTCTACATTTTCCTAAATATTAAAAGAAAAAGAAAACGCAAATAAACGCTAATGCACGCAAATAAAAGCAAAAGCATTTAATGTTGTGTGCCGCAGGCACACAGCAAAACATTTGCGTTTATTTGCGTTTTCTTTTTCTTTAATTCTTTAAATTCTTATAAATCTCTAAAAACTCAACCCCGCCCAATATAACTCTGCAACTTAGCCTGCAAACTGCGCGGGTTTTCACCTTCTGAAATACTCACTATCCCTTCAAGTATCATCTCATATTGTGTCGACTGTTGTTTCACCAAAGCTTTTAATTTTCCTGCCATTGGCAATAACACTAAATTCGCCAACCCCACACCATAAATAGTTGCAACAAATGCGGTGGCAATTCCGCTGCCTAATTTTTCCGGGTCTGCCAGATTATTCATTACGTGAATCAAACCCAGCACCGCACCTAAAATACCGATGGTTGGGCTGTAGCCCCCCATTGATTCAAACACTTTTGCGGCCTGCATATCATCCCGCTCAATCGTGTTAATTTCAGTTTCCATCACATCACGAATGGTTTCCGGCTCATTGCCATCCACTAGCATTTGCAAACCTTTGCGGGCAAATAAATCCTCCTCGCCTTCGGAGGCATTTTCCAACGCCAGTAAACCTTCTCTGCGAGATAGCTGACTCCAGCTAACAATTTTATCGATATTGGCGTTCAGATCTATTTGAGGAGTGACAAAAACCCAACGCACAATCATCATTGAGCGCCAGAAAGTTGGAAGGGTAGTTTGAACTAAAACAGCACCAAACGTACCACCGATGACGATGATAAACGCCGTTAACTGAAATAGATGACTTAGATGGCCGCCTTCAAGCACGCTACCAGTCAAAATGGCAACGAACGCAATGACGAGCCCAACAATACTCAATATGTCCATACTAAGTATTAGAAGCAAGTTTCTTGCCGATTTCCTTCATTGGCAAAATTTGATCCGCAATTTCGGCGACAGCTGCTGGCATGCCGTAAATAACACTGGTGGCTTCATCCTGCGCCCAGATAGTGGCTCCGCGACTTTTCATGGCTTTGCAGGCAATGCTCCCATCGGCGCCCATACCAGTTAAAATAATACCTAATACCCGGTTACCCACCGCACTGTTAATCGTATCGAAGGTTACATCTACACAGGGTTTATAATTTTGACGGGGATCAGTTTCCTCTTCTATCGACACCATCAGGCGCCCTGCTCGCTTCGTTAGCTTCATTTGCATACCGCCCGGTGCTAGCAGAGCCAGCCCCGGTTTCAACGCGTCACCCTGGCTCGCTTCGCGCACCTCAATTTTGCATTGCTGATTTAAGCGTGCGGCGAAGGCCTCCGTAAAGGATGCGGGCATATGTTGAACAATTAATATCGGCAAAGGAAAATTCGCGGGTAATTGCACCAGCACTTCCTGCAATGCCACCGGCCCGCCCGTAGAAGTGCCAATGGCGACTAAATCATAATCAGAAGGTTTAAAAGCTTTATTGCTGGTTGCACGGCTTACCCGAGGAACAGTAGGAGGTGCTGCTGCAGTTTGAGAGGCAAGGGGTTGCCGCTGAGGTTTTGCTGTGGGTTGACTTGTTGAGGCGCTAATTCCGGAAGGTCTAATTCTAGCCGGTGACACCATCGCCTTAATACGCGAGCATAATATATTTCGTGCTTCGGCTTTGTCATTGGAAATATCATCAAAGCGCTTCGGCAAAAAATCAGTCGCACCCGCTTCAAGCGCATCTAATGTAGCCTTAGCGCCCGCATGGGTTAACGATGAAAACATAATAATCGGCACCGCCCGCTGCTTCATGATTTCACGGGTGGCATCAATGCCATTCATCACCGGCATTTCTATATCCATGGTAATAACATCGGGGCGACAGATTCTGGCTTTTTCGATGGCATCCTTCCCATCAACGGCGGCTTCAATAACGTCAATCTGCGGATCAGAATTTAAAATTTCGGTTAATCGACGACGAAAAAAACCGGAATCATCAACGATTAGTACACGTATTGGCATTTAAATTTCCTGAAAAGATTCCTGAAAATTTTTAGATAAGTCTTAAATCCACATAAAAATTTTCGAATAAGTTTTTGAAAAAACCTGCAGGTATATTCACACTACAAATTTAAAAATTAGCTCGGGCCTTTAATAAACTGGGAACATCAATAATCAGCGCAATGCCACCATCACCGGTAATCGTTGAGCCGGCAAATTCAGCTAAATCCTGCAGCATCGCACCTAATGGTTTTATCACCACTTCTTCCTGACCGATAACCGAATCGGTAACTAACCCCACCAACCGATTACCCACAGAAACAATAATTACCTGCCCCACACCATCGCCGGAGGCACACTCTTCACCGGGCTTTAATAGCCAGTTAGACAGATAAAATAAAGGCACGGCTTTTTCACGCACCATCACCATTAACTGTCCGTCAACCACATTGGTTTTGCGAGTTTCCAGCTCAAATATTTCATTCACATTGGCTAGAGATAACGCAAAGGTATGTGCTCCCATCGCAATCATTAAGGTCGGTAAGATCGCCAATGTGAGTGGCACCTTAATACTTAGTGTAGTGCCTTTACCCAGTACTGAATCAATATCCAGCGAGCCATTTAACTGATTAATGCGGGTTTTCACCACGTCCATGCCGACACCCCGACCGGAGATATCGGATATTTCCTCCTTGGTTGAAAAGCCCGCCATAAAAATTAAATTAAAACACTCTTTATCATCCATGCGAGCAGCGGCTTCTTCATCCATCAGACCTTTTTCAACGGCTTTCACCCGCAGCACTTCAGGGTCCATTCCCGCGCCATCATCCTCAATGGCCAGCAATATATGATCGCCTTCCTGGGTTGCAGACAAACTCACAGTACCTTCTCTGGGCTTGCCCTTTTTAACCCGGTCATCAGGTAATTCGACACCATGATCCACCGCATTTCGCACCAGATGCACCAGTGGATCTGCCAGCGCTTCTACCAGATTTTTATCTAAGTCTGTATCCTCCCCCATCATTTCCAGTTTTATTTCTTTATTGATAGAGCGGGATAAATCACGCACTACCCGCGGGAATCGACCAAATACTTTCTTGATCGGCTGCATGCGGGTTTTCATAACCGAGGTCTGTAAATCGGCGGTGACCATATCCAGATTCGTAATCGCCTGAGTGAGCTTGCCCTCCTCCATACTTGCGCGCAGGGTTTGTAAGCGGTTACGCACTAATACCAGCTCACCCACCAGATTCATCATTTCATCGAGACGTTCAGTATCAACACGAACAGAAGCTTCTGCAGCGGGTTTTGCCGAAGGTTTAGCAGGGGCGGCTTTCTTTGCAGGGGCAGCTGCTTTGGGTTTTTCTGCTGCTGATTCAGGTGCTTTGGCAGCTGGAGCTGAAGGTTTTTTTTCAGATGCGGTAGGGCCTTTACCTTTGCCGTGCATCTGATCCAGCATGGTATCAAATTCATCATCGGTGATCATCTCATCACCACCCGCCACCGACTCTTTTGGCGGAGTTTTATCTTGTGCTTTTTCGGTGCTACCGGAAGCCTCAGTCGGGCCCTTTCCCTTTCCATGCATTTGATCCAGAATGGAATCAAATTCATCATCAGTCATTAAATCATCGTCGCTGTCCGCTGCAGGTGCTGCACTTTTTGCGGGTTCTGCGGTTTCATCCGGTTTACCTCCGCCGTGCTTGCCCTTGCCGTGCAGATCATCAAGCAGCGACTCAAATTCATCATCCGTAATATCGCCACTGTCTGCAGTTGCAGATGCGCCACTTTCCTTACCATCCATTGCATCGAGCAGCGCATCGAAATCGTCATCGGTTTCATCTCGGGTGTCTGCTGCTTCTGGTGCAGGTGCAGGCTCTTCGGCCACCTGCTCTGGCTCCGTTGGTGCAGCTTCAATAGCACCTTCCCCTGCATCACTATCCTCAGGTTCATTATCGCCGGCAACAGAATAGACTTTGAGTTTTCCCAGCAATTCAGGGGTAGCGGGTGTAGGGTCTGTACCCTCCTGAATTTCAGTGAACATAATTTGCACTGCATCCAGCCCCTGCAGCACACAATCCATTAATCCAGAGCTAACTTGACGCTCACCATTTCTCAGTACATTAAATACATCTTCACAAACATGGCAACAATCAACCATAGAATCCAGCGCCAGAAACCCAGCCCCGCCTTTTACGGTATGAAAACCTCTAAATACGGCATTAAGTAAATCAGCATCCTCAGGCGCAGCCTCCAGTTCTATTAACTGTTCACTTAATAATTCCAGAATCTCACCGGCTTCCACCAGAAAGTCCTGAAGTATTTCATCATCTAAATCGATTGACATGTATTGCCTTTGTTAAATGTAAATTTTAAAACAATTCGCTTCAATTATTTTCGAAGTCCCGCTTTGAAACAACAGGCTTAAAACCCCAGACTCGCTAATAAATCATCCACATCATCCTGACCTTTCATAACATCATCTGATGTTTCCTTGCCGGGCACCTGCGGGCCATCCAGCCTGGTCTCTTCCTGAGCTTTCTGAGGCTGCTCTTTAGCCTGTGTTTCACCCTGAATTTTTATCAGTTCAACCAGATTGGTTTCAATTTCATGCACCAGATTAATCACCTGTCGAATAATCTGTCCGGTTAAATCCTGAAAATCCTGCGCCATTAATATTTCAGTAAAGCCCGAAAGTAATTTTGACATCATTTGTTCTGATTCATCAAAAAAGGCTTCAACATCATTGCCCATTGCACGTAACTCATCCGGGCTTAGCTCACGCTTACGAAACTTCTGCCACTGGGCTTTTAACACACTGGCCTCAGCGCCGAGTTTTTCGGCTACCGGGCTACCCTCTTCTATAACCCCCATAGCGGTATTTGCGGCTTTTTCTGTCATTTCAATAACATACTCAAGCCGGTCTTTAGCATCAGGGATATCGGTTTCGGCCAAATCAGAAATACGTGAATCCATGCGAAATTGCATAATTGAATCATGAATTTCCCGGGTCATTTTGCCGAGTTCCTGAAACAGGTGGTTATCTCTTAACGTGTTGATTTCTTCTATCTGAGTTTCCAGCTGCTCATCACTGGTTTCAGGCGATTCAATACTGCTGATAAGTGCCTGAGCTTTTTCGAGCAGAAGATCGCGATTAATTGGCGTTGATTCCATAAAATTATCTAACCTTCTGGCTATGCATTTTCGATGCGTTCAAAAATCTTATCGATTTTTTCTTTAAGGGTTTGCGCGGTAAAAGGCTTCACAATGTAGCCGTTAACCCCCTCCTGTGCAGCCATTACAATCTGCTCTTTTTTGGCTTCGGCGGTCACCATTAAAACCGGCAGGGTTTTTAACTTGTCATCGGCGCGCACCGCGCGTAACAAATCAATGCCGGTCATGCCGGGCATATTCCAGTCGGTGACTAAAAAATCAAAATTCCCCGATTGAAGTTTAGGCAGCCCGGTGTTTCCATCGTCAGCTTCTTCAGTGTTGTTAAAGCCCAGATCTCTCAGCAAATTTTTAATTATTCGCCGCATTGTGGAAAAATCGTCCACAATAAGGATTTTCATATTTTTATCCAAGGCGGATTCCCTCAGTGTTTATAGTTATAGTGATTACAGTTATATTGAGTGTGGCAGACATTTGAGTTTTTTCCAGCTGCTGGAGAAAAAAACTTATCGCAACCAAAGACTTATTAAATTTATCTACAGCTGTTTTAATTTTAAGCCTTTTTTGTAGGCGTTAGCTTTAGCTAACGATATAAAGCGCGATACGAAGTGAGCCGTTGAATTTAATGCTGAAATATTTGTGGCCTGCTACGCTTCGCACTATATTTCGTCAGCTAACGCCTACAGATAATATTATTAACCTCAGGCTACCCAGCCGGACATTTTACTGCGAATGTTTTTTAACGCCTGACTATGTATCTGGCACACCCGCGACTCTGAAATCTCCAGTACCAGCCCGATCTCTTTTAAGTTAAGTTCTTCATTATAATAAAGCGACATCACCATCTGCTCACGCTCTGCCAGTGTGCCAATCACATCTGCCAGACTGCTTTTAAAACTGCTGCTTTGCAAAGCCTCCAGCGGGTCACTTTGGGATGATTTTATGCGATCCTGCTGGCCCGGGTCGTCTTCGGTTTGATCAAGGCTAAATATTTGTGCATTGGAGCTATCACGACGAATCGTATGATATTCATCGAGGGTGATTTCTAAACGTTCGGCAACCTCATGATCTCTGGCATCACGGCCGGTTTCATTTTCAATCGCATGAATAGCTTCTCTCACCTGACGCATTTTTCGGTGTAATGAGCGTGGTGACCAGTCCGCATGGCGTACATCATCAAGCATGGCTCCACGCACCCGAATACCCGCATAGGTTTCAAAGCTGGCCCCCTGCGAAGGGTCGTAGTTTTTTGCCGCTTCAATTAAACCCACCATCCCCGATTGAATCAAATCATCCACCTGCACATGGGTGGGCAGGCGGGTAATTAAATGATAGGCGATACGTTTTACCAACGTCACATGCTCAAGAATACGCTGATCGCGCTGATCTTTTTGCACTTCGCTATACATGGTTTTGGCGGCATTCATTAACAAAGTATAGTCAACTCCAGTTAACCGGCAGCACTGAATTTAATCAGTCGTTCAACAAAAAATTCCAGATGCCCGGAAGCACTTTCCGGTAGTTTCCAGCTCAATGCATTTTTAGCAAGTTTTCTAAACGCGGTAGATGAAGGACATTGAGGATATGCCTGCATCACCGCCTGCTGCTTTTTAACCGCCTTCACTAAATACTCATCATAGGGAACTGCCCCCATAAAACTTAAAGTCACATCAAGATAGTGATCAGTTACCCGGCTGAGTTTTTTAAACAGCTTTGCACCTTCTAACGGGTCGCGCACCGAGTTGGCTAAAATATTAAATTTATGCACACCGTGGTCTTCCGACATCACTTTCATTAGCGCATAGGCATCGGTGAGTGATGTGGGTTCATTGCAGACCACCACTATTACTTCATTGGAAGCCTTTACAAAACTCACCACCCCGTCAGAAATACCCGCGGCGGTATCAATCATTAAAACATCCACCGGCAAACTCAAATCACTAAACGCTCGAATCACCCCCGCATGCTGTGCCGGGTTTAATTCGGACATCATTTGCATACCAGATGCCGCGGGAATAATATTTAAACCTTGCGGACCTTTCACTACCACTTCTTCTAACGTACGCTCACCGTTAATCACATGCGATAAATTATGTTCGGCGCGCAGGCCCAATAATAGATCCACATTGGCCAGCCCTAAATCCGCATCCAGCAGCAAAACATTTTGCCCCGCCGCCACCAGTGCCAGCGATAAATTCACCGACACATTGGTTTTACCCACGCCGCCTTTTCCGCTGGTTACCGCAATTACCTGTACTGGTTTTTTTGATGCCATTGTTCTAATGCCTGCTGCCTGATCATTCATAAAGTTTTTTAAGTTACTAATTTATAAAGGAGCATGGCTCATAGATGAGGCAAACGCAACCGCCATAAATTCTTCATCGGCGCTCTGCTTATACTGTTTTGCGTAGGCCAGTGTTTGATCAACCAGCTCCCGCGCCCGTGCCGGATGAATATCTTCCGGCACTTTCTGACCGTCACTCACAAAAGCAACAGGCAATTGATGTTTGATCACCGCACTTAACACACCACCCAAACTGGCGGCTTCATCCACCTTGGTTAAAATACACCCCGCAGGCCTGGCTTTTTTAAAGACACTAATCACTTCATCCAGGGTAGCCACCTGCGCATTAGCTGACAGCACTAAATAGGGTTTTATTTTTGATGACGGATGACTTAAGTGAGACAGTTTCTGGCTAATATCAATATCGCGCTGACTCATACCCGCGGTATCAATCAAAATTAATTTTTTATCATGCAGCTTATGCAATAGTTGCTGCAACTCATTAGTATCATTTGCTGAATGCACCGGCACACCGAGTAAGCGGCCATAGGTCATTAACTGTTCATGTGCACCAATTCGATAAGTATCAGTACTGATTAAAGCCACATGACGCTGACCATGTTGCATTGCAAAGCGCGCCGCCAGTTTTGCAATAGTTGTGGTTTTACCCACGCCGGTTGGCCCCACCATTGCAAACACGCCGCCGTGATTTAAAATATCATCGCCAGCACCCATAACTTTATGCCCGGCCCCATTATGCGCAAGCGGAATCTGGTGCACTAACTGTTTTAACGCGGCCTGCATCGCATGCTCAATATCCGCCGAGTCATCTAAACCCCGCGCCAGATATTTGCACACTTCCTGACTTAAGCCCATTTCGGTTAAGCGCTTATAAAGTGAAACCCGCAGCGGATGCCGGCTTGCCATTTCTTTCCACTCACCCAGTACATTCTGATTTTCAATCATGGCTTTTAAGGATTTTAATTCATCGCGCATTTCACCAATGCTGTCAGTGAATGGTGCTTGCATTGCCGGTGCTTGATATAATCCCGCTGCCTGATGATCTATATTTGGGTTTTGTACCTTAGATTCGGAATCTAAAAAATGATCATTATTTTTATACAATTCATTATTTTCTAAGTTCTTTTCGGAATGGCTTTCATTAAAATTATTTTGTTCAATACTCTCTGATTGCTTTGCATCACGTTGTACGTTTTTTAATTCACGCTCCGCAGCAGCTCGCTCATAATAGGCGGCTGCACCATCGGGCTTACTTTCAACCAGAGTTTTATCCAGCGCCTGATTAATTAAACTTTCATCGTAATCTCTAGCAGCAAGTATTTCGACGTTTCCATCAATAACACGATTAGACAAAATCACCGCATCGGCACCAATTTCCTCTTTCACTAATCGCATCGCAGTACGCATATCTTCTGCTACAAATCGTTTTACCTGCATGTTACTTCTCCGGCACTATATATTAAAAGAAAAAGAAAACGCGAATGAACGCAAATGAACGCGAATAGACGCAAAATATAATTGTTAAATAAAACGTTATATTAATCCGCACCTACCGATGCAATCACTTTGATATTTTTATTATCGGGAATTTCGCTATACGACAACACACTCATTCCCGCTATCGAATGTTTCACTAATTGCGATAGCCACAAACGCAAGCCCGGCGCCACAACTAAAATTGCCGGCTGGTTTGCCACTTCCTGTTGCTGTGCTACTTGCTCTAATGACTTGAACATACGCTCGGTTAAACCCGGCTCTACGCCCAGCGAACCTTCCGCCGCATTTTGTGCCGACTGTAATAATAATTGTTCGAGAGTTGGCTCTAACGTAATTACCGGCAAGTCCTGCTCCAGACCATTTATTTTTTGAATAATCGCACGTCCTAATGCAACACGCACAACCGATGTTAATTCAATCGGGTTTTGTGTGAGCGAACCATTTTCAGCCAGCACTTCTGCAATGGTACGAATATCGCGCACCGACACACCTTCGCTTAACAGGTTTTGCATAACTTTTACCACCACACTTAAGGGCAATAAATCCGGCACTAAATCCTGCACTAACTTCGGTGAGCTTTTGGCTAAATTATCCAGCAGCTGCTGCACTTCTTCGTGGCCTAACAGCTCCTGTGCATTGTCATGTAAAATTTGATTTAAATGCGTTGCCACTACAGTAGTAGCATCTACCACGGTGTAGCCCAGCGTTTGTGCGTGATCGCGCATCCCCGGCTCTATCCAGATTGCATCTAAACCATAGGCCGGGTCTTTTCCCGCAATGCCCTGTAATTCACCGTAAACCTGCCCCGGATTAATTGCCATTTCACGATCCGGGTGCACACTGCTTTCACCTACCGGCACACCGTTTAAAGTAATGCGATAAGCGTTTGGACTTAAATCCAGATTGTCGCGAATGTGTACCGAATGAATTAAAAAGCCCAGGTCCTGTGAAAGTTTTTTACGCACGCCTTTAATGCGATTTAACAACTGACCATTCTGATTACTGTCCACCATCGGAATTAATCCATAGCCCACTTCCAGCCCGATTAAATCCACCGGCTGCACATCATCCCAGGATAATTCTTTTTGCTCCGCTGCCACGGCGGGTGCTTCATCTTTCTCCACTCGCTCTATAATTTCTTCTTCAATCTGTTTTTTATCCATCCACTTTGCAGTAGCAACTAATACGCCTGCAATACTTAAAAATGCAAAATTAGGCATGCCTGGAATCGCACCCATTAATCCAACAATGCCGGCGGTAACCCATAGCACTTTAGTATTCGCAAACATTTGCTGCTTAACTTTTTCACCTAAATCCTGCTTGTTTGAATCACGGGTAATAATAATGGCAGTAGCACTGGATAATAATAGCGATGGAATTTGCGCAACCAGCCCATCACCAATGGTTAACAGGGTATAGTTTCGAACCGCATCAGAAAGTGCCATATCATGTTGGCCGACACCAATTGCAAAACCGCCGACAATATTAATAATCAAAATTAAAATACCGGCTACCGCATCGCCGCGCACAAACTTACTGGCACCATCCATTGAACCATAAAAATCAGCTTCGGCTGAAATTTCTTCTCGGCGTAATTTGGCCGTATCCTGATCGATAATGCCGGAGTTTAAATCCGCATCAATCGACATCTGTTTACCCGGCATTGCATCTAAGGTAAAACGCGCGCTAACTTCAGAAACTCTTCCCGCGCCTTTTGTTACCACTACAAAATTTATAATAACCAGAATCGCAAACACCACTAAGCCCACCGCGTAGTTGCCACCAATAACGAACTCACCGAATGATTCGATAACTTTTCCCGCAGCACCCGTGCCGGTATGACCTTCGAGTAAAACAATGCGGGTGGAGGCCACATTAAGGGCCAGGCGAAATAACGTAGACACTAGAATAACGGTCGGGAAAATAACAAAATCAAGAGGACGTTGCGCATACACGCTAACTAGAACGATAACAATTGAGAGGCAGATATTAATCGTAAAAAATAAATCCAGCGCAATCGGCGGCAGCGGTATAATCAACATGCCCAATAACGCAATCACCGCAATCGGTGCCATTAAGCCTCGATTGCTTAGATTCTGAAGGTTATTTAATACTGTTTCCATATTGCATCTCTACTTATAAAACATGTCATTAATCGGGGCTTTAAAGTCACTCATTTAAAGGCGCGCGCCCTAAGGGCTCGTCTCCGGGCATATGGGTAAACTTTTCAAACGCCTGCGGAATCTCGGTTTTAGGTTGTGTCGGTTTTTTGCCGCCATTTTTTTGGACTTCACGCAACTGAAAAACGTAAGCCAGTACCTGAGCCACCGCTACATAGAGTCCGTGGGGAATTTCTTTGCCTATGTCTGTTGTATGATACAAGGCCCGTGCCAAAGGTGGCGATTCGAGCAATAAAACTTCATTTGCCGTGGCAACCTGCCTGATTTTTGATGCCACAAAGTCGGCGCCTTTGGCCAATACCAGTGGTGCGCGCATATTGTCCGGGTCATATTTAAGCGCCACTGCAAAGTGAGTTGGGTTGGTGATAACCACATCCGCATCCGGCACCGCATCCATCATTCTGGCCTCCGCCATCTCCCGTTGGGTCTGACGAATTTTGGCCTTCACTTCCGGCTTACCGTCGGTGTCTTTCATTTCATCTTTAACTTCCTGCAGCGTCATCTTCATCTGTTTTTTGTGATCCCAGATCTGGAATGGCACATCAATCGCAGAGATAATCATCAATGCAATAGTCACTAACAAAAACGCCCATGTAAGTAACTCACCGGCTTTCACTAATGCAGGTTTAACCGGCATGTTGCCCAGCTGTAAGTATTCATCAGTACTAGACCAGATAACCACCAGTGCCACTGCTGCCACCAGGAAGAACTTCGCCAGCGCTTTTACCAGCTCCATTAAACCTTTGGCAGAGAATACTTTTTTAAGGCCTTTTATTGGATTGAGTTTGCTAAGTTTTGGAGTGATGGTTTCAACGCTAAATGCCCAACCGCCAATCATAATGGGGGCAAATAATGCGGCGACTAGCATCAATGCTAGAAATGGAGCTATCAATAACACACCGTCTAACATGGCGGCATAAAACCAGCGAACCACACCTATCGGATCAAATATATCCTGTCGGCTGGGTTGAAAATATTGCGCCATTACCTGACTTAAATCCGCCACCATCACCTTACCCATCATTAAAAGCGACGTGGCAGCTAACGCAATAATCACCATCGTATTGAAATCGCGGGAGCGGGCTATCTGCCCCTTCTTTTTCGCGTCGTCGAGTTTTTTGGCGGTGGGTTCTTCGGAGCGCTCCTGACCCGATTCTGATTCAGCCATTGAGTTTCACCTTTAATGCACTTCCATAAATTCAGCTATATATTCAAATGCTGCCATTAGCTGTTGAGTAAATTGTGCAAAAACACTGGGCAATGTTGCGGCCAGAAAAATAAAACCCAGTAGAATCATCAGTGGAAAACCCACCGCAAAAATATTTAATTGCGGCGCCGCACGAGTAATCACCCCCATCGCGATATTCACCACCAGTAATGCGGTAACCGCTGGCAAGCCAATCATTAAGCCACCAATGAACATCTGGCTAGCCCAGCTCACCACCGCTTTTATTGCAGGCAATGACAAGCCCGTTTCACCAATCGGTAAAATCTCAAAGCTGCGCACAATAAGTTGAATCAATAATAAATGGCCGTTTAACACCACAAACAGCAATGTCGCCAGCACCACAAAAAACTGTGAAATTACCGGAACCTGCACGCCATTGGCCGGGTCAACCATGCGCGCAAAACCTAAGCCCATGCCATTAGCAATGGCTTCTCCAGCTATAACCAGCGACTGAAATACCATTTGAATAATAAAACCGGTGGCCACACCAATGAGAATTTGCTGCAATAAAATATTGAAAGACGCTAAAGAGATAGGGTCAACCGCTGGCACTGGCGGCAACAAAGGCACCGTTAACACACTGATCGATAATGCCATTATCACCCGAATACGCACCGGTAACATACGCGCACCAAACACGGGTGCCGCCACCATCATTGAGCCGATGCGCACGAAAGGCCAGAAAAAGCTGCCTATCCAGATTGCAATTTGTTCGCTGCTTAACGCCAACATAACGGTATATGATTAACCGAGCTTCGAGGGGATTTCACTGATTAAGGTATAGGTAAAATCAACAATGGTGCTCAACATAAAGGGCCCGAAAATTAACAGCGCCACCACCAGAATGCCCAGCTTGGGAATAAAACTCAGGGTCATTTCGTTAATTTGAGTGGCAGCCTGAAACATCCCTACCAGCAAACCAACCGCCAGCGCGGATAATAATAAAGGTGCTGCCAGGCTAATGGCGACCCATAAAGTCTGGCTTGCCAACTGCATTACCGTGTCCTGCGTCATACTGCCCCCGTCGTTTTTTTGACTTAAAATTACTATTAAGGGTTTATTTGCAGGATAGGTGCCAAGCTTTGGCGGCGTGAATAATTAGCGCTAATACACAGGGACAATAAATAGATTCAATAAACGGATCCAATAAACGGATCCAATAAAAAAGGGCAGCCTATAGGGCTGCCCTTTTTACCAGACTGTTTTAACTAAATTAAAATTTAGTAATTCAGATTCCAGGTTTGCTCTTTTTTATTAAGGTTTTCAATCACTAGCATTTCCAGTAAATGCGACATCACCATTACATTTTCCTGTAACTCTGTATTTGTCATCTTCTTATCTGCATTCTTTTTATTCAGCTCATGTAAAATTTCTTTCATCAATGTCAGGTGTTTTAGTTTTGCTGCAACAGCAACGCCCTGAGTAGAGTCTTTACTATGCGCCTTATTAAACTCCATCTTACATTGTTCCAGCTTATTATCTAATGAACCGGCACTGACAACATTCGTTAACGAGGCTACAAGTAATGCAAGAAAGCATAAAATTGAAATTTTTGTTTTTGTTCTATTAATCATTAATTTTCTCCATATAAGAGTGGTTTATCTTTAGTGTAGATAACTAAAGTCTGTAAGTACTCAAAACAAATCTAAACATTTTGAGTTTTATTCTGGAAAGATTTTTTCCAGGAAGAATCTGTCTTAATATAGTTTTCTCGTTAAATTAATTTTGCTAATATTTCCCTCGAATAATACAGGTTTAAATTGAGCCCAATAATCACACTATAAAAATTAAACCCTGAAATTAGCCCCTAAAACCAGCTCCCTAAATTAGAACATGCTAATTTTCCGAAATTAAATTTGGCTTTCTCTATCAATCTCCGCCAAAAAATCAGCACCAAAAACACATCAGACCTTTAATATTAGATACAGCGGAATGATCATTTATTCCATTTAATTATTACATCCGATTATTTTGAAACCTGAAAGCTCAGCTGTTTTTATTTATAACTTACGTCGATAAGCCGCTGCATCAAGAAAAAATATGTTTTTCTGCTATGCTTTTTAATATAGGAAAAAAAATCATGAAAATGGAGTTCTGCTTTTATGTTTGCTTTTGTCATTTTTGCTAAAGCCATACAAGCCCCTTCTAAATTTTAAACAGGATTCTGCATCGAATGAAAAGACTACCACTAGTCTTTCTGCTTATCACGGCAGCCCCTTTATCTGCTCAGCAAGAGATGAATGATTTTTTATCCATGTCACTTGATGAGTTACTGCAGGTTGAAATTACCAGTTCAACCCTGACGCCTGAAAAACTCAAAACTGTCCCTTCTGCCGTCACCGTCTTTACCCATGAAGAAATAAAACGTTTAGGGCTGGATAAGCTCGGCGAGTTAATGAATTTAGTGCCCGGGTTTCAATCCTACAGATCCTCTGACTCATCACTGGCCACCCCCTTTTCATCCCGCGGACGACGCATCGGTAGCACCGTCGCTGAGATTTTAATTCTGGTTGATGGCCAGAGATTCGACTCCCCGCGCAGCAGCGGTAGCTCGACACTGGCACCTCTGTATCCACTTCAGAACATTGAGAAAATTGAATTTATTCGTGGCCCGGGAGCTGCGGTTTATGGCTCTAACGCAATGATGGGGCTGATTAATATCACCACCCGTACAAACGTTAACCAGCTTTCGCTTAATTATGGCAGCTTCAATCGCAGGCAGATGTTCATTCAAACAGCGAATCAATTGGGTGATATGACTATGGATGTGTTCGGCCAGATTGAAGCCGATGACGGTGACAGCTACAACCTGCAGGACACTTTTAGCCCCGCCCGAATTGATACCGATGACCCGCTAAAGATTGCCAATTTAAATGTTAAATTGAGCTGGCAAAACACCCGGGTTAATATTCAACACAGTCAGTTTGCCGTTGAAAATTTTTATGAGCTGAGTAATTTATCGAATAGTTTTAATGAGCGCGATGGTCAAATCACATCGGTTTCTCTTAAACATAATTTCAACTGGCAGCAAGTCTCGTCGTATTTCTGGTTAAGTTATAATACGGCCAATGCGATGGTGAATACGCAGTTAACGCCGGCTAATTTCTTTAATAGCCCGGGAGGCCCACCAAGTAACCCGATTAGCAGTGATCCACTTTTCGTTAGCGCCAATTTAGATAACTACACCGAAAGCCGCACGCAATGGCATAATGACTGGGATATAAATGACACCAGCAGTCTGCAATTTGGCATAGAGCTGCGCCGCATTGATGTTCCAGAAAGTTTTGCTGCTAATAATTTCGATCTGGGGCAATTGGTTAATGGAGATTTTCCAGTCAACTATTATGATGACTTACTCCCCACAACCCCGGTACAGGCAGAATCAAAGCGTAACATTATCGGCGTTTATACCCAGTTTCAGCAAACACTATTCGATGCCACTCACTTAACCTTAGGGCTGCGTTATGATGACTTCTCCGATATCGGCTCACAAATCAGCCCGCGCCTGGGACTGGTGCACGAGGTCAATGAAAACCACAGCGTGAAACTGCTTTATGGCGAGGCGTTTCGGGCACCCTCCGAAAGTGAATTAAACCTGTTAAATAATCCAGTCGTTTTAGGTAATCCCGATTTAAAACCTGAAACCGTTAAGAGCCTGGATTTAATCTGGGTTGGGCAATGGGTCACCACCGGTTTTTCTTTGGGCTACTTTGAAAATCATTTTGAAGACTCCATTATACAAACCGATATTGGCGGGGGCACATTGCAATATACCAATATGAGGCAGGACCCCATCAAGGGTGTTGAATTAGAAGTTTCACAGGAGCTTAATAAACACTGGTTATTGCGCGCGAGTTTTACTCATCTAATTGAAAAACCAGAACTGTCATTTCGAGAAGCCAGCAATAAAGGCTCACTCATCATTAACTACCAGCAAACTCGCTGGAACGCTAATTTAGTTGCTAATTACGCCGATAAACGTCAAACGCTTATCAATGGTAATCAGGTATATATAAGTGACTACTGGTTGTTATTTGCCAAATTACAATTTAATGTCAGCGCACAATTAGAAACCTTTATTCAAGCCAAAAACCTGCTTGATGAAGATTACCTGACCCCGTCAACGAGCAGCAGTCTCACAGAAGGTATTCCCAATAGAGGCCGTGAGCTATTGCTTGGGCTGGCCTGGAAATTTTAAACAGAGTGCAAAGCTTCACATCAACAAATAAAATACAAAATAAAGCAAGCTTTAACTGCGAATTTTAAATACTATAGCCCCCTGTATTTTCAACCGACTTTATTTGCGTAGTAATATGACACCAGCTATCCCATTAAAAAAACTACTCCTGATCTTTCTATGTATTTTATTTACAGGCTGTGCCACCAGACCCCCAGCCCTGCCCGAGGCTCATGCCAAAAAACTGCCGTGGGGCGCAATTGACCTGGATATCAATCAGCGCGGCGCATTTACCCTGCGAGACAGTTTAGGCAGCACACTCAGAAAAAAAGCTTATGCATACAGCAACCATGGTAGCAAAGTCCCCTTTAATATTTTAACCCTCTCCGGTGGTGGCACCAGAGGTGCTTATGGCGCTGGCTTATTATCCGGCTGGACAGATAGCGGAGACATTCCAGAATTTGATATCGTTACCGGTGTATCCACCGGTGCCGTTATGGCGACCTTTGTTTTTCTGGGTGGCGACGAGCTAAAAAAAGTCGAACGATTTTATACCACCTTATATACCGATGATATTTACACCAGCAGCTGGCTCAGTTTTTTTGGCAGCGCCTACCTGATGAACCCTAAACCCCTGAAAGCTATTTTTGCGCGCAATTTTAATGAAGAACTTTTAAATAGAGTTGCCGCAGAACATGCCAAAGGTCGACGTTTATATATCGGCTCTACTAACCTCGACACTGGACAGTTAGTTGTCTGGGATATGGGTGCCATTGCATCTAGTGACAGAGCCGATAAATACCAGCGTTTTGCAGATATTATTTATGCATCCAGTGCTTTGCCAATTTTTTTGCCCCCCCAATATTTTAGCGTAGAGATTGAAGATAAAACCTACTATCAGATGCATGTTGACGGCGGTATTTATACCCATGCATTTATGATTGGACTCTTTGTTAACTGGATAGATATACTGAAATTAAGCGACAAAGCCAACCACAATTTTGATGTGACTTTGTACACCATTGCCAATCGAAAATATCGCAATAGAACCTATTATGATCCAGTCGATCAATCTCCCGCCAGTATTATTGGCGCCTATATTGAAACCGAAACCGACCTGCTTTTTGATAGAAGCATTTACCGGCTGTATACCAGCTGCAAACAAAAAGGCATTAAATTTCGCATGGCGGCCGTGCCAAAAAACATTAATCATGTAGATGATGCTACCGAATTTAACCCTGAAAAAATGACTGAATTATTTAATGAAGGCTATAAAAACGCCATCAAAGGTGTTAACTGGCAGCATAACATTGCTATCAATGAATACGATAAACAGTAAGTTTAAACTGTACTTAGTGCGTCAAGCATTTTTACTCGATAGCTTTTAGCTTCATCAGATTGAGCGCCCAGCGTATTGATTAACAGCACCATGGTTTTTGCCACTAAATTATTTTGATAACTGGCATCAATCCTTAACATTTTCAAAAGCAAATCGAGCGCATCCGTGGTGTGATTGTTCAATGCATCCATTGCCACCAGTTGATACAACAAATCCATATTTTTATTATCTGCCGCAATTTGTGCATTTAACACATCGATGTCTGTGACTTTGCGTGCTGCACTTTGCAACATAGAATGCGTGAGCAAACTCAGCACTTCTTCATTATTTTTCAGCGTTGCCGACTGGCATTCAATAAATTTCTGCATCTCTTCAAACTTCTCTTCACGAAACAGAAGTTTGATAATTGATATCGCAATACGCGGGTTTTCCGAATCGGTTTGCTGTAGTTTTTTTAATTCATTAATAGCCCGTTCAGGGTCGTTGTCATTGTACATTTTTACCGATTCAACTAATAATGTATCTGACTCACGCGGCAAATGCCGGCTTAATAGATTTCGAATACTGTTTTCAGATTCCGCACCGTGCATCACATCCACCACCTGTTGATGATGAAAAACTTGTAACGTAGGCACGCTTACAATCCCTAATTCATTTTGCGCAAACGATTTGAATTTGTCCGTATTTAAATTAACCAGTAAAAAACGCCCTTTGTATTCATTCGCCAAAGCTTCAAGTGTCGGCCAGAGTTTAAGACAGGGACCCGCGTTCTGACTCCAGTAATTAACCATTACCGGGCCTCGACTTGAGTTGCCTAAAACAAGCTCATTAAAGTTTTCTGGCGTTGCATCAAATATAAAATTATTACTCATTACTTAATCTTTAATTGTCATTAACTGTTTCAGGTATTAGATTACCCGCTGTTAGTTTAACCCATGCGCCTGTGTTATTTCCCATACCAAATATCTGTTAAAATTTTGTATCGAATAGATCTTTTATGAATCATACATCTAAAAGCATTATACTATCGATATCATCATCCGGCTCATCAGCTGGTGGCTTGCAACTTAACTAACGACTAAACATGAGTGATTACGAAAACCGGTTCGGCGGTATTGCCCGCCTCTATGGCCAAGGCGCATTCAACACTATCCGAAATTCACATTTCTGCGTAATCGGAATTGGTGGTGTTGGCTCGTGGGCTGCCGAATCACTTGCCCGCAGTGGTGTGGGTGAAATCACATTGATCGACCATGATGATATTGCCACTAGTAATATCAACAGACAAATTCATTCATTAACTAGCACCATCAATCAATCAAAAGTTGAGGTGATGGCGTACAGAATCGCACAGATTAATCCCGACTGCAAAATTAATATTATTGATGACTTTATTACTGAAGCAAACTGTCAAAAACATTTATCACAAGATTATGACTATGTCATTGACGCCATTGATAGCATCAAATTTAAGTGTGCCATTATTTATTATTGTAAGCGTAATAAAATTCCGGTCATCACAACCGGCGGCGCGGGAGGCTTAACCGACCCTACCATGATATCCGTAACCGATTTAGCTAAAACATGGAATGACCCGCTGGCGGCTAAAGTGCGCTCACAATTACGCCACCAATATGGCTACAGCAAAAATCCAAAGCGCACCTTTGGTATTAAATGTGTGTATTCAACGCAGCAGCAACAATACCCAAAAGATGATGGCAGTGTTGACTATGCCAGGCCCAGTGTCAAAGGCCTACATCTTGACTGTGCGTTAGGCTTTGGCTCATCAACACAGGTCACCGCAAGCTTTGGTTTTGTAGCCGCAGCCAAAGCCATTGAAGATTTACTCAAAAAAAATCCACCCGTATGAAGCACTAACTACCCAATCGGGTGAGCGCTTACTGTGAGTTGCTTCACAATGCAAAATTATCACATTTATCACACGAACTTTACGCTATATTTAATATCCTACAACGCATTAATAGCAGCTTAAAGCTATTGAGTATTTTAATTTTTTATAAGGCTATACCCCCTATGTGTGAGCAAAATGGCTGTAATCATCAGCGACGTAATTTTTTAATTAAAACATTAACCGGTGGAGCCTTAGCTGGTAGTGCAGCCATACTTCCCCAAACAGCCTGGTCTCTAAGTAATATTCCCAAAGATTTATTACCGGGTAAATCGGTTTTCGATTTTCGAGGTGATGTAAAAATTGACGGGCATAAAGTTAATGCTTTTACTTTTGTAACCAGTCAGTCAACCATTGAAACAGGCAAGAATAGCCACATTATATTTGCGGTTGGTCAGGATGCATTTGTTCTGCGCAGTAACAGTAAAATGAAACTTAAAGGTGATATCGATTTTCTGTCAGAAATAAAAATACTCAGCGGAAAACTACTGTCTGTATTTGGTAAACGCCCACAGCAAAAACAACTTCAATTACGCACAAAAACAGCAACTATTGGCATTCGGGGAACCGGTGTTTACATTGAAGCGGATAATGAAAAAACCTATAGCTGCTGTTGCTATGGCAGTATTGAAAACACCGCAAATAGTTCTCAGGAAACTGAAATCAGCACAGCAACTCACCACGCGCCGAAGTATGTGTACGATAAACCCAAAGATGGTAAGCATATTGTTGCGGCCGGTATGTTAAATCATACCGATGTAGAACTTGCATTGTTAGAAGCATTAGTTGGGCGAAAAGTGCCTGCAAGTTTTATAGGATAAAATAAGAAATGAGCATTATTAGGTAAATTAATGATTTTATTTTTGATATGAAATTCAGAAAATCTTTTTCATAATTTATTAAAACATAAATAAAACACTAAAATAAGCTTCACTTAAATCAGTAACTGAGGTGATCGTATCTGCCGGATTTAGAACAACAGTGTCAATTCCAGACGTTGGACGAAACCGGTAGCCTAACTCCAGCATCAAAGAATTGTTAAGAAACAGAATACCGCCCAGCTGAGCCCCATAAACTGCACCGACTGCACCATCACTAAAACTGGCATCACTAAAGGTTTGAATTGCCCCACCTGCCGCTACACCACCAAAAAAGCTGACGCGTGCGTTTAACGGGATTAAATAGTCAGCCGAAATCATTAACTGACCAACATCAAACGCATCATAAGTTACGTAGCTTAATGTGCTATTGAAGCGATATTTTCGGCTCAGGTATTTATCTAAATATAAACCAATACCGCTGCCGGTTTCTGAAATACTGGTGGTTGTACCTGTCGTTGTAGTTTCGAGCTCTGCACTTTGACTTATGAATGCCACACCGAAGAATGTTTTATCAAAAAAACCCTCCGCATTCGCATGATTTGCAATGAGTAACATAAAAAATATTGATATTATTTTTTTCATTTTTATTTCCAGCTTTGCTTATTGTTCCATCTGTCTTTTTTATAAAACCACTATAAATAATTCACTTCAATGACTTATTATAAATCCGCGACCTGTATTAAATCTTACCTATCAGATTAACAAAGAACCCCTGACTATCAAAATCAAGGTTGGTTAAATCATCTGAAAAGTCGGTGAAATTATAACCTACACCAAGCTTTATATTTTTTCCAATATGGCGATATACACCAACCAGTGAACCGGCCTTGCTATCCCCTGCATCCGGCAGATCAAGCAGGCGGTATTCCATCAGCACATCCCAGCGATGCACAAAATGCCAGTCGGCACGCACTACATAGAGGCTCGCTCGACTATCAAAAAATTCCGGGTTCTGTCGGTCCTGTGCCACCTGCCCTAAACGATAGGCATATTTTCCACCAATGCTCCAGCGCTCACTTAAATCATAAATCGCATCGGCGGAAACAATATTCGATTTTTGAATAAAGTCCGCTGCACCGCCGCCAATAATTAACTGATTCGATGCGGGTACATTAAAGAAATAGGTGTATTTAAATAACATATTCAAGCGATCATTAAGCACCGGACGATAACCATACCCAAGCACATACTCTTTAAATTCACCCGCGTAAAAACTCGCCTGCGAGCTTTTACTATCCGCATAATTTAATCTTCCAATTAAACGCCAGTCAAGATTTAGCTGATAACGGAAACTGTTTCTGAATAACCAGGTAACCTGATCGGAGCTGCTCAAATCCGCATTCTGAATCGTATCATCACGGTACTCAATAGCACCGGTATACATTAGTGCATCTTTTTCATAGCCCAGCACAAACCCTAAAGCCAGACGATCTGTTTCAGCCGAGGTTTGCTGATCTTTTAAGGTTCCCGCTTCTACGCTCATGCCATAATTCCATTCATCACTTGGCGCTACGTCTACCCCCAGTGCATGGGTTAAACCCGTTGGCACATCACCGTGGGTATAACGCTCTTCTACATACACACTTACAGTATCGGTGTAGCGGCTGCGTACACCGGTTGCCATATTGCCTTTTTGAGCACGCACACCGGTGTTCGATCTTTCATTGTCTAATGCATAACTCATGTAGACATTGGTGCGATCACTCACCAAATAATCAGTACCGATACGTGCGCCTGTGCCGGTATCGCCAGCAGATAATTCACCTTCAATATTAAAGCGGTTAGTTAAACGAACTGAGCCACCTGCCCCTGCACGATTATTTTCTACCCGATTACCCGATGCATTTGCCGTGCCCTGTACAAATCCATAAGCGGTCCAGTTATCCAGTGAATTGTAGTTAGCCTCTACGGCTATATCAGTACGGTTACCTTCGGTTTGAGTAGCGGCCACATCGCTGGAGTTATCTTCTCTTGTATCAACACGCACGCCACTGCTAAAGCGCCAGTTAGGATTCATGCGATAACTCATATTCACATCGGCATTTTGGGTTTTAAGTGCCAGAACCTGGTCACGCACATCGGCTTTCACATTTAAATCAATGCTCTGAGTAATGGGCGTATTCAAGGAGCCACCAAACTGCTGAATTTCATTTGCAGTTAGTTGCCCCGGCGCTGAATATCCGGCTTCACGATTTTGCACGTAAAACGTTGCATTACCACGTGCACCTTCAATAACATCGGTAAAACGTAAACTTGAATCAAGTCGATAAGCCGCGGCTTTTTCACCCGTATTTATTCCGGAGTCAATGCTATTAAAATTAAAACCACCGTCATTAGAGCCAACTGATCCCCCCCCTGCACCCTGGGTTTCTGCCATTTCTAATTTCAGCCAGGTACCGGCATTTTTACGCAGGGTAATATCGACCCCCGCCAGCTTACTTTCATTCGCTTCTTCTTCCTGTGAACTAATAGTTGCACCGAATTTAATATAATCATTAATCCAGTAGTGCGCACGGCCACCAACAGCAATATCACTCAAACTTTCAAAGCCAGGCGTATATTCATAACGCGCAACCAGAAATACTGAATTGCCATTAAGTGAACCGTTATTCACGATTAAATTATCATCAGCAATTGCCGACAGTGGCTTACTTAATAAAATTCGACCCTGTATATAATCAATATCATAATCCAGCGCTGGAACTAATAGTTTCACCCCCAGCACAATGCCCGAATCTTTATCGCGCACTTCCACCCGAACTCGATCTGAACCCTGCATCACATCCAGGTGGCGTAAGAAATATAATGAACCACCGGTGCCCCTGAATTCATCGCGGCCACCAATGGTTCCCGGCTCGGCAGCAAAACCATCTAAAACAAATTTCTTTTCACCGAAGGCGGTAACATCCTTGCTTTCATAATGTCCGTTTGCACCATACAAACCCCGGTCAACATGCGCCAGATCGGTGTCGACATATTTAGTAATAAAATTACCCCATAATGCATAGTCAGACTGACGCTGAACTTTTACAAAAAATTTACCCGAGGTTGGAGCGTTTTCTACCACGTTACTGTCATCGCCAAAGGTTGGATAATAATAATCCGGATCTAAACGTCTGAATAATGCCTGCGGTGTTTTTTCCATAAAGTTACTGAATATTTCATCGATGGGGCCTTCACCGGTATCCGCACTGGCGGTTAACTGCCAGCCTTCACCAAATTTACCGTCGGCATAAAAAGCTAATTGCCCAAAAGTATTTAATTCGTTTTCATAACTAAAATCATTTTGGGTAACAATATTCGCAGGGCCATTTGTCACATCTTTCGCGAAAGTGACATCCGCCATACCCACATAAAACCAGTCGCTTTTCTTAAGTTCTAATTCACGTAAAAATAATTCGCCGTTACCTTCTTTATCGAGCACCGCAACCTCTACGGTGTGCAAACCCGGGCGGAAAATTTCATCACTAACAAACTCACCTTTTTCATTGACCGGTAATTCACGACCCGCTAACCACACGCTATGATTTTCTGGAATTTTATCGCCATTAACCGTTACTGTTCCACCCTGCAATGGAATATTCTGTCTATGCAAATGCGTTTCGCCATAACCGACTAATAATTCTTTTTCAATATCAACCGGTTCTGCATCAGCCGCCGCCTCATCTACATTATCAATTAACCACAATGGCAATGCCCGGGTTTCATCAAAATTATCTTTACTGTCGTACACCCGCAATAAATATTTTAATTTTTTAATCGGCCCTTCAAAACCTTCATAACTCGCCAACCATTCAGCACGGCCGGATTTATCGAGCGGGATAACGACCAGTGCTTTATCGCGGGTTGACTGTTCTTCTTCATAAATACGAATTTCAGATTTTACAATGTAATCCTGATAGTTACTGTAGGCCTTAAAGTAAACTTTATTTTCCTGTACTTCAGAGTCTTCAATATCGGCATAGCGCACACTGTTTGGCCAGGCGGTAATATTTAAGCGCGGCTGGAGTTTTAAATTATCAAATTTAAATTGAATTTGAGCATCTTCTAATGCCACATCGGTACAACGCTGCAGGTCAGCAATATTTTTATACGGGTCATGAATCGGTTCACCATCAACCGATATACGCATTAAGTTTAATGAGTAAGGTGTGCGCGCCGCAGCTTCCTGTTCGATGCGGGTAATATCCAGCCCCTCCTCTTCTTCCAGCACCGCAAGTTCATCGTAAACAATTTGAACTTCAACCCGCGAGCTATCTGAATTAATAAAGCCGGTGTTCACCACATCTTTGGAAGACACAAACCCGCGACCTTCAAACTCAACTTGCTTATCGCTTAAGCCCAGTTCGGTTTTAATCGTTTGCATCACATTTTGTGCGCGCGCGGTTGATAAACCAATGTCATCGCCATAAACCATCGCGGTGCGTCGAGATAAACGCTCGTTGCTGGTGTAACCAATAAAACTTAAACGCACATTGGAACGATCTGAAATTTCATCCATTAATTTTTTCAGACGTTTGCTGTAATTGGGCGGAATAATCGGCTGACCTTTTTCTAAACGAATAGCTTTAATGCCACCGGTAGGCGGATCATAATTTAAGGTAATGGTTTCCGATGCGGCTTTTTCGGGACAGGCCTGTGCCTGCGCTAGAAATTCCTGAAACGGGTCGTCATGCCAGAACTCAACTTCAATGCGACGATTTAATGAACGGCCTTTTTCGGTATCATTAGATGCCACCGGACGTGACTCACCTTTACCTGTGCTGCCCACTGCTGTATTCGGCAAGCCCAGTGCATCTGCCACACCCAAAGACACCCGCCGCGCGCGCGCTTTTGATAGTGCACTGTGCTTGCCGTAGATACGCAATTGTCGATCACTTAATGGCAGGTTGTCGGTGTGCCCAACAAAGCGCACTAAAATATTGTCTTTGCCCTGTAGATTAATCATCACTTCTTTTATTTGATTAATAAACTCAGCTGGAATTTCAGACTCGCCTTCCGCCATACGCAACGGCGGAATTAAATTACGCAAACGTGCACGTTTGGAAGTGCCTTTTTTATAACGTAATTTACACACGGTTTCTTTACGACAAACTTTTACCCGATGTAATTTTGGTGCCGGCACCACCACTTCTTTTTCAACCACATATTCTTTTATTTCGTCGTACCAGACCTGCACTTCAACGCGCCGGTTTTTAGCTTTACCTGCCTGAGTATTATTGCTGGCTATCGGCTGTGATGCGCCAACGCCATCATAAGAAATAGATTCCGGGGGCAAATCTAAAACCCGCTGAAAAAATTCAGCAGTGGTTTCGGCGCGGGCTTTTGATAAACCAATGTTGTCACCATACTTTGCGATGGATGCACCGGTCAGCCGATCATTATCACTGTGCCCCACAAAATGCACTCGCACATTGGCGCGGTTTTTCATTTTATCGAGCAGCTGTTTTAATTCATTCACATATTGTTCGGGAATAATTTCCTGGCCGGATCTAAATGGAATATCATTGACTGCATTTTCTAATTTAAATGTTTCCGCACTTTTTTCTAACACTTTTTTAATCTCAACCCGGTCTTCTTCGCGGGGACGAAAAAAAGTTTCATCCTGAATCCATAAATTAAATACTGCATCCGGGGCTAAATGTTGTTCGGTGTTTTCGCCCACGTCGTGTGACTCTAAAGTTAGCGGCGGGTTTGCAGTTTCACCGGCAGGGCTGTGGTTGAACTCCATGTATTCCTGCCAACTGGTTTCGGCGTGGGCGGTTGTGTTGATAGCTAATGACGCGATAGCTGAGAACGCAATTAATTTGAACGAACGACTTACGTCATTCCAGCATGCTTCTAGCTGGAATCCAGTGACTTTGATTTTACTAAATAAAAAGTCACTGGATTCCAGCTCAAAAGCATACCGGAATGACGATGCAATTTTATTTTGTTCTGTGTTTTTATTTTCATAAAAACATTTTAATTTTGGCACACCAAAAAAGTTTTCTTTTGACGAACCAGGAATATTTTTAAACAATTTCAGAGAAAAGTTAATCATCAAACTCTCCTCTGTCTACCGGCCCGCCTTTACGCCAGAACACTTCTGTTTCAATGGTTAACTGATAACAGCAATCTAAATCTTCCCAGCGTTTTTCGATTTCTTCTTTAACTGCATCCAGGCGATCATCAACTTCATCCTGGGTTTCATTTTCGGCCAGATACGACAGGCGTAACATCGATGGATCTTTTGCCAGCTCGGAAATTAAAATATCTAAACGTGGCAACCATTGCGGACGCATCTTACTGGTACCCGGCTCAAATACCTGATCCGCCATATCCAGCCGAACCACGCGGTGAATCGCCGCGCCGAAGTTAAACTTAATCATCTTACCGCGGGTAGCACGCACCACCCGCGGATTTTCTGTAGTGAGTCGGTAACCACTTGGCAGGCTACGCTCGTCCAGCTTCATAATAAAGTTAGAGCCACGATCCGGGTTCGGCACAATGGCACAGGTCAGGTGGAACCGGCCGTGGGCATCGGCGATAATTTCCAGACCTTTGGTGGTAAATAATCGTGCTCCCGGGATGCCGGCTTCACCTTCATCCTGATAGGCATTTAAGTTTTTATCATCAAACACCTTGCCGATCACATCCGAGCAATCGAAGGTCGGGTCAGGCACCACGCGCACGGTTGCCGAAGCCAGCCCCGAGGCGGCGCCACCGGTGAGATTATTCAGCACCTGCGCACGGTTTATATATTCGCCTTCGCCGACACCGGAGCCCACCACCAGTAACAACTTAATGGTGAAGGATTCATTGGAATTGAGGCGCCCGATGTTCACCCAAGTTAAGGTTAGATTCGACGGGTTATTGGCATCCAGCACCGGTTCGGTTTTCACCCACGGACCCTGGTTCGATTGAATGCGTCCTGAGCCGGCAATATATTTAAAGCCCGCCGGGAAGAAATCCACCACATCTAAATCGTATAACGGCGCGGATAAATTATTTGTAAGCGTAATTGTGTAAGGCACCAACTGGCTGCGGGTTACATTCACCATTGACGAAACTTTCGAAATTGAAATCGCGCTGGTAAGTTCCGGGTCGAGGGGAATGTGGTTATTAAATGCCACCTGACCATTTGCCGTCACACGCATATTCAGGAAGTAGCTGGTACCCTGAGTTTCACCCGGCACCCCTTGCGCGGTTGAGTCGGTTCTTACCGGCACAGTCACATCCGGTGGAATCACCGTGTATTGAATATCGCAATCATTATTGCCGATAATCGTATCGTTGCTGGAATCACTACACAGCGGCACATTTAAATCAGTATTACCGGCTTTACCTGCAGGAATAATTTGCGAGGCGCCGACAAAGTATCCGCCGGGCACCCCGTTCACTTCAATCACAAAATTACTGACGCCACAGCTTGCCGCCTGAATATCAAATCGATAGAAGCCATTTGCCAGACTGGTCTGACTGGCCTGATTTGAACCCGCAGGTAAACAGTTGGCGGGCACTGGATTACCATTATCCTGCATCAGTCTTAAGGTTGCCCCGGCCACCGGCGTTCTTAAAACCGAATCGTAGATAACCCCGGTGGGTATCACCGGTGCATTTTGATTGGCAATATTCACGCCCGGATTAATTGAAATATCGACAATACTCATTTCACCCGAAGTGCCCGAATCTGTGCCGTGTAAAGTATCCAGCACCGCAGGCCCCATGGATGCACTGGTGTCACTGCCGCCCGGTGGCACAATGCGCAGCTCGTATTCTCCGCCTGCGGTGCTCGGGGGCACACCCTTAAACTGATAACGACCATTGGCATCGCTGAGGGTGGTGGCAAATAAAGTTCGGGCCGGATTATTTAAATAAATCTGTACCGTCCAGCCTTCTAAATTAATATCGCTGCCGCCGGTAAATTCACCCGCCGGTGAGCGAATAATGTCGTGCCAGATATTACCGCCGACTACGCCGACACCCGGCGCACCACCGATTTCAATAATAGCATCATCGGTAATCGAATCAGGTTGCTGGGTCCAGGTCACGGTGGCAGTATTTAATATTTCTGTGCCCGGCACCAGTGCCGCATCTGAGACCACACGATAACTGACAGTGAATTTTTCACCCGCTTCGAGTGCACCCTTCGCTAACTGGAAATTGACGGTGAGGTTCACGCCCGGCTCCGCAACACCACTGCCAATAAAGGAGGTTGAGCCATCGAGTTTGGTTGAGCCTAAAGTGTAAATAACATTTGCCGGTATCACATCTACCAGCAACACATTAGTGGCATCCACTAAACCGGTATTGCTGACGGTTAAAATATATTCGAGCTCGCCACCGGCCTGTGCCACGCCACCGCCAACCACAAATACCTCTTTGGTAATCTGCAGTTCACTGTTGGCACCTATTACGGTGTCGGTGGTTTGCTGGCCATTAATCGAATTACCATCGGAATCGGTTAACTGCTCGGGCAACTCATTACTCACTACCATGCCCTGATTTGAAATCAGACTGGTGGGCGGACCGGTTGCAACAACTCTGAAGCGAATCGTGGCTTCATTGCCGGCGCTGATCTGTCCGTCATTGGCAGACTGATCCGGCAGGCCTAGATCATCGGAATTAATGCGTGCGGTTAATGGCGATGTTGATACCAGCTCAGCATCCGGAATGCCGATGCCATTCAAACTGAATGAGTTAGCCACATAGGCACTGTTGGCCGGAATCGCATCGATAAAGGTCGTCGCGGTTGCCGCCACTGCACCGCCATTCGCGGCAACAATTGTGTACTCTAATGTGTCACCGGTATCGACAATCTCATTACCCGCGACATCGGTAAATAAAACCACGGTCTTCTGGACATCAATCGCCGGCAGGTTACCCACTACATCAATGGTCGGGTCACTCACTAACGAGGTATCAGGATTATCCGATGCCTGCTCCGCAAACGAGCCACTGCCGGTGCCGGTGCCGCCAACATAGCCCTGATTGGAAACCACCGTACCGTCAACCACATCTAAATCCACAACCACATCAAAGGTAATCGTGGCGACATTGGTGGTCACATTCGGATCGGGATCGGCGCGCATTGCACCCGGAGTTAAATCCTCCGGTGCATTAATTAACATTTCACTTTCCAGCGGCGAGGTGTCCGCCACAATATCCGCCACCGCGATACCATTTAAGGTGGTGCTGTTTGCCACATAACTCGTATTCGCCGGCACTAAATCCCGCAGATAAGTGCCGTTGACATTTTCCATGCCGATGTTTTTCACCCGCAAGGTGTAACGCAGGGTATCGCCCTGTCGCAATATTGCCGAGTCATCGGTTAAATCTTCGGAGGTTTTCAGCACTTCAAATACCGGCGCTGCATCAATTAAGGTTTCGGTTGGATCAGCTGCACCGCCAATTGCCGGATCATCGGTGGGTTGCAGACTAAAGCCAACTACATCGGCTTCACCCTGATTTAATACCGTGAGGCCGCTGGTAATAACCGGTATGAGTTGAATATCAAATTCAATAACCAATGAATCATAAACCACCCCGACGGCGGCATCTAAACTTAAGCCGGTCACATTAATGGTGCCGGTGACGGCATCTAAAGTGAATGCCGCACCAACTGGCACCACCACATTCGCCACCGTCGCAAAATCAAAATAGCCTGGCGCAAGGTTTAAACGATCAGGCTGATCAGACAAGCTGAACACGCCGGTGGCCACCGGGCCTCTGTTTTCAATATTAATGGTGTAACGCAACACATCACCCGGGTCAGCTATTGCGCCCGAGCCGCCGGTGGTTACGTTATCCGGGATTTTGGTAATAATTAAATCCGGTGCATTCACCAGCACCGTGTAAGCGCTTTCATCTGCCGGGTTATTCGGATCATTTAAGTATTGGCGGATTTCACCGACTACCACACCCGCTGGCGTATCCTGACTGAAGTATTGCGCCACGCTCACATTGTTAGTGAGCAGTGCATTGTTCTGGCTATCAATATCTAAATAGGTGTCATAGGTTACTACCATCTTTTCGTCGTATTTAATTTCGGCGAGTAATGAAGTGGTGGTAATCGTTAAAGTACAAGCCGGCGCGGGGCTGTGCACTACCACGAAGTCGGTGTCTAACACTAATGTTGCCACCGGCGTGTCATCATCCTTTAAAATAACTGCGGTAATATTTTCCGGTGCACGGTTACAGGTGCCGCCGGTAAGTGGTGCGTTGTCGGGTACTAATGGCAGCGTGTCGACAATGGTGGTGTCATAGGCGGGGCCATTGCCGGTGTTTTCAACCGTCACCGTATATGGAATAGGCATATCAAACAGCACAATGCTCGGTGCGGCCGGGCCCACTTTAGTAATGGCTAGCACCGGCTCAACAATCATTAATGCGGCGGTAGTATCCGGCATGCCATCACCCTGGCTACTGGCATCGCCATTCACACTATTAAACGTATAAGTGGCGGTATTGCTAAAGGTGTCGCCGCTGACATTATTCGGCGTATTACGCAACATAACGGTAAGTGCCACTTCGGCAGATTGCGTGGGAGCAATATCAATACCATTAGTAACATCTTCAATCACAATATCAAATGGCGTGCCGGTATTCACCGGCACAAAACCCGGGGTGACCGGCTGCACATCCACATAAATTAAATCGGTGCCGAGGATGGCATTTAAATTATCCAGAATACGGATATCACTCAGGCTGGAGTTAAGCGGTACCGCCGGCACGATAATGCTGTAATCATAAGGCTGACCGATAGACACCCCAAGTGCCGGCAACACAACAGGATTGGTTTTATTCAGCGCGCCCGGGCCCATGGTCGTTAGGGCAATAGTGCTGACATTACTCGGGCCATAAATTTCACGCACCGGCACTACAGCCGGCACAATACCCGGTGCAGGGGTAACTGGCGCTGGCACTTCCTGATTATCAAACGAGTGATAACGCACCACCTGCGCCAGATTATTAATACTAAGGCCTGCAGAAATATTATTATCAGCCTGCACGGTGTAGGTTAGGCGCAGGGTTTTATCACCCGCCGGCGCAACATTAGTGGCTGGAATTGTGAGTTCATTGGCGATGCCGGTATCAAAGTCCCAGGTAATAATACCGGTGATGGGGTCGTAAACCTGAGTTGGCCATTGCGTTGCAGGAATGGCAACACCCTCCAGATCAACCGCAGTAATCACAATGGGATTAGTGCCCATTCTTAAACCTACCGGCAAGGTATCCTGCAGGAATAAATCGTAGGCCGCTGATTCACCCGTGTTGGTGATGTCTAAATAGAAGGTGACAATTTCATCCGCTTCGATCACCAGATTGGCACCCACGGGTAAACTCTTAAGGATGCTTAAATTTGGCTGGTCGAGCTGGATATTAATAATATTATTTAAGTCGCTGCCCTGCACCGTTGCCGTGTCGTAAGCCATGCTGATATTATTTTGCAGCGCAATATTGCTCGGTGGCAGCGTTAATGAGCGCCCGCTAACCAAATCAATCACGCGGGTGCGATACACAATCACAAAGGTATCATTATTGGTATCGTTATCACCGGCGTTAATGATATCGCCCATGCTCCAGGTCACTACCGAGGGTCCATCACGCGGATTACCAATCACGGCAGTGGTTGCCTGCGTATAAGGCGTATGGCTAAACGGTGGCACCGGTGCAAAATTACCCGTGTTATTCGCGTTAATACTCACTATGCCTTCATACTGCAAGCCCTGCGCCAGCGTATCGGTAAACACCGTATTGGCAGTGGTGCCTTCCTGCATGGCAATTTCAAGCCGGTAGTCCACAATGTCGCCCACACGCACATGGTCGGTTGCGTTAAGAATAGGCGTGCTGGTGCTGCTATCGAGGAACTTAGTTAAATCATTAACATCCGGTACGGTTAAGATGGGGCTGCTTTGCGGGCCGCTGACATAAAGATGGGTGGCCGGTGTGTTCGCTACTAAACCATCACGTTCGCCAACCACTACGCCATCTAAACTGGTCCAGCTGATATTGGCGGTATTCAGCAAATCCTGATTCGCCAGCACATTGTCCATTACCCGCACGGTGTAAATAATAGTGACCGTGTCGCCTTCGATTATGTCAATATCGGTGAGGCTGCCATTGAGTGAATTCCAGTTTAAAATAAAGGGGCTAGCGAGACTGCCATCACCAGTGATTAAAGTGGGCACAACACCAATTGTACTGCCATTAGAAATTGTGGGATCCAAACATCCACCACCATCCGAAGCATTACAAAATTCCAGACTGGCGGATAATGTATCGATAATGTTCACATCGAAGGCATCGGAATATGGCGCACCGGTTTGTGAATTGATCGTTAAAGTATACTGCAGAACATCACCTGCATTAGTATCAACTGCTGCCTGAGTTAAGTTCGTAACCGTTTTTGGGCCTAGGGTTAGTTGAGGTTCGACGATGACAACATCATTTGCCGTCATGCCGATACCGGTAGTTAAACCACCGAATGAGAAGTTAACGCTATTACCAAACGGCGCGGTGACTGGTGCAATGGTTGAGCTGGTGTTGGCATCGTTGTTAACTCTTACTGTTACATTGAAAATGGCCTGTTGCGTTCCGGGGGTAGCCAATGAGCCATCAAATGGAATCAATGGCACATTAATGGTCATTAAGTTTGCTGCATCAACATTCACCGTAAAGCCACCGGTATATTGACTTAATGGGTCTAGCACCACATCAACTAATGGATTCACTAATGTTGTATTCACCGACAGCTGATCAACAATATTCACATTGAACATATTGACCTGCATTGGTCCATCAACACCCGGATCACCTGGCACTCTTATCTGATAGGTAATCGACTCGCCAATCGTGGCTTCGTAATCCGGACCAACCGGTGTGAGTAAATCCTTGTTGGGGTTTATGATCGGCACGACCGTATTCAGGTTATATAAAACTGGGCCCTGGGCATCGTAAATCTGGCGCTCTAAAACATCGGCATTTAAATCAACTGCTGGTAGAGAATAGTATTCGATCAGCTGGAATATGTTATTCCAGTTTAATTGAGACTTAGCTAAGTTATGAACATCAATATCAAATTCAATGGTGGCACATTGCCCGGCGGGTAATGGCCCGGTGTCGGTAAAACTAATTCTTAAAATTTCAGTTGGGTTGGTAACACTGACTGGTGGTGGTGTATAAATATATTCTGCACCATCATTTACGATGACATTGTTAATTCTAACAATGGGCACAGTTAAGGTGGCTAAATCTAATAGCGGCGATGCCACTAATGGATCGGGGTCTGCCAAATACTGGGGTAAAACATCTTCTAAAATTAAATTATAAGCCGGTGCCATTCCAACATTACAGGCTTCTAATCTGAAATCGATAACTTCATTGGGTACAACCGGATTTCCCGAAACCGATACACCATTACGTCGCGTCTTCATTAAGTTAGCCGTAAAAATAATCGGCTGCTGCACATTCAAATTCACTGTGCTGGTTAAACGCGTCAAAGGCGGTGCAATCGGTGGATTGCCATTCACATCTATGTAATCCATCACCACCGTATTAATAGCTGGCAAGGTTGCCACCTGCGGTTTTATAAATTCATCTTTGGTGACCACTGCACGATACACAATGACAAAATCATCGAAGCCATCGCCCGGCGTATTAACTATGCCGGTTAATGCAGAGCCAATAGTCCAGCTGATTATTTTGCCGGTGACATCAACGATTGGTGCGGCGATCGGGTCGTAAATAAAACCATTGGCCGAATTATAAGGTGCGACGCCCTGCCCGTTTACGGAGGTAACATCAATAAACCGCAAACCATTTGGCAGTGTGTCAACCAGTGTTAATGCGCGAGTGGTACCATCCTGCAAACTTAAGGTTAAGGTGTATTCAACAATATCACCGATGCGTAAATCGGTATCGATGGCGGGCGGTAAATAAGAGTCATCCGATTTGGTTTTTACGACTAAATTATCATCAACCACATTTAATGTTGTGGTAACCGGGCCGTAACAATAATCATTGGGCGCAACACTGGCGCTACAATCTACGCCGCCAATGCCGAATCTTTCGCGTGCATCGATTATGGCAGATGATCCGTCCAGTGAAGTCCAGTCCAGCACTACACTATTGGTGATCGCTTCCAGTGGTTGCACCGTGTCTAACACCAGCACCCGATAAGTTAAGACCAGTGTTTGACCGAGCGGAATGTCGAGCAATTCATCATTGGCATTATCGCGGCCCCAGATTAATTGCTGGGCATTTATGCTGGGCTCCTGAATTCCTGTAGCGATGCCATTAATTAACAGCACCGCCGAACCCGGCACATAACTGACATTTAGTGGCAACACATCTACAATATTTAAATCGTACGCAGGTGATGTTGAGATGCCGGAATGATCAATGGTGACGATATATTCAAGCTCATCACCCGCATCCGGATCTACGCCCGGGAAGCTAAAGTTATCTGCAACTTTAGTGGCAATTAAATCTGGCTCGATTACCGTAATGGCATCGGTGTTATCGGTTTCTGTTTCGGTGGTCGGCGGCACTAACCCGCTGGTGTATTGCAGGGTGGCTTCGTTTTGCAGCAGGTCTAAATTATTGGTGGCAAGGTCGTTGTTTACTAAGGCGTAATAGGTGATTCGAATGCGTGGTGCAATAGCCCCTGCAACCGGCTTATCATTTTCGGTTTCAGTTTGGACTAAACCGATATCCCAGATGGCATTATTGGCGGTACCATTTACCGGCACCGAATTAAAAATGGTTTCAGCATTGGCTGGCGTTGGTGCAATGCCATTAATAGTACGAATGCCAAAGAATTCATACTGCACTAAAAACGGTGTGGCATTTTCTAAAATATAGGTTTGTATCGGAGCCGGGGCAACATCACCAAAGGCTAAATTGTCATTAATTAAAACGTTGTTAGTTAAACCTTCGGGTAAATCAATATCAATTTGAAACTGTTTTTGTGCACCGATAGTGGCGGTAGTAGTCAGCGCATCTAAATCGGTTTTGGTTACAGTTAAACCACCAACCACAATCGAATCTGAGTCAGCAAAAATATAGTCATTCGGCGGGTTCACCGGCACCGGTTCAGTCGTCGGGAAGTAACCATTTCGCATGCCCAGCACATCACCGTCTACACCAATCAGGCCACTGGTATTTAAGGCAATAGTATTATTTTGCAGGCTTGTCCATTTGGCTTCGCTGGTATTTACCACATCTTCTAATGGCCCAACATCGTCATTGGCTTCTACCTGATAGTTAAAACTGATAGTTACGCCCGGGGCAATTGAAAATGCGGGGTCCCAGACAAATACCGGCTGGTTGCTGCCGGGTAAAGGCAGGGTAATCCCATCACTCACGGGGGCGGTTAACGGCGGAATATCATCCGTAGCAATGTTAGCGAGATAGGTGTATTTAGTCAGTTGCAGGTTATCTAAAACCTGCGGGTTATAAGCGGTGGCATCGCCTGCATTGGTGATATCTATACGCACCTGGAAGATATCTTTAGCATCGCCTTCGGTTTCGTCTGTGCCCGGATTACCCGAGCCCACTTCCACAAAGGTTTTAACAATTTCTAACTGTGGCTCTCTTACAATAACCTGTATCGGATCAAACAGATGTTCGATTAATACACTGCCCTGCGTCGGGTCATTTCGGTAACTGGTGCGTACAAAAGTGTCCACATCGCAGACGGTCGTAGGGGGAATATTGCCCCAGCTCGCGGCGGCGCCACCGTTGCGTAAAATACAGTTATTTACATTCGGGTTAAACGGGCGAATTAAGGTGGTGGGATTATTCTGCACCCGTCCGAAAAAGTCGACTTCAAATTCAAAGCGACTATTGCCTAAAGATGCGGTGAGCTCCTGATCGCCAAAATTCCATTCGACCACATTGTCATTACAGGTGATGCCACCATTGGCAACGCTGAATGTACCACCGGGAACAAAGCCCGCCGCATCATACGGCGGTGCATTTAAATTTACCGTCGGTGCTTCGATGCAACTCATGCCCGGCGGCAGTTCATCGCGCACCATAAATTCACGCAGGTTGGCAACCGGGATTAACGTCCGCAAGCGATATTGCACTTCTTCACCCACCACCACATCAATCGGCTCGAGTAATGGCCCCGCCCCCGGCTGAGTTGAGGTTTGCACAATAATCTTTGGCTCTACCGCTAACGGTAAAACCTGCACCCGGGCAGTTTCGCCAGCGTCAGTATAAACCCGTGCGCTGCCTGCACTTCCCACCACTGGTGTCTGTGGAAAAATATCCGGGTCAACCGGATACTGCACCGCATTCTGGCTACCGGCTAATCCCTCTAAGGTATCAAAACGCACATCGAGGGTATTGGTTAAGGTTTGCAGGGGTGCGATAAAATCATCCGGGTTAACCCGGTAAAATAACTCAACGGTTTCACCCTCATCAATCTGCTCAAGTGCAGGTGTGGTGGTGTATGAAAATTTTAATAGTGCCGGGTTTATATTGGCTGGAATATTCACCAGATTATCGGTGAGAATTTCACCTTCCCCATTTGGGTCGGCCGCATCAATCAGACCATCATCGTCATTATCTAAACCGTCATTATTGAAAGGATCAGTTAGCGGATTAACCACCGGCGTAATTGGCCACACCTGCATTAAATCACTGCCATCAAATAAATCTGAAATCACCACGTTGTAGGCTGGCGCCCGGGTAATGGGGCCACTCGCCACATTAGTCAGGGTGATTCGATAAATATAAAAGTCTTCGGTGTCGCCATTATTAACAAGGTCGCTAAATACACAGTTGGGGAAGCCGCCAACCGTCAGTGATTCATTACACACATCTTTAGTTATGATTAAATTCGGTTCGGAAATTCTTAAATCATAGCGGCGCAAATCTTCGGTGGGATAACCCGTCGTATTTTGATCAAATACAAACACCCCGGGAGTACCCGAGCTATCAACAAAGTCTGCACTAAATGTGGTATTTAAAATATTACGGCTAAGTTGATTGTGCTGATTAGGGAGCGTGGCAATTAAATCCAGCGGCTCATTTAAAATACGCGTGGTGATATTGGTGTTAAAGAACCGGTCTCTTACATATAACTTATTATCGTTGGGTGCAACGCCGCCATTGGGCACATTAAATGTCCAGGTGACCGTACCCTGATCAAGTTGACTAATGCCGCCGGGGGTAAACACAATGCCGGAGTTTAAAATTTCGGTATCACTGGCCGCGCCGTTTGTATTGCTGATGTAACCCTGTGCGCTTGGATTAACCGGCGTGGCCGCCGTGGGAACTTCATCGTCGACACTGATGGTGTGCACCGCAATAATACCGAAGCCCGGGGTATCAAAACCAAACCAGCCACCGGAGAGAATATTGAATTCGCAATCTTCACCGATAAATACAGAGTCAGGAGTACGGGTTGGGAAGGAGGCTTGCTCGGTGCAATCCCCCACCAGGTTTTTCACTAAGCCAAAACCAATCACTCGCGCACGAATGGCATCTAAGCTGTAGTTATTGGCAACATTGTCAATTTGCACACCGGGGGTTGTGGCTACGGCAGGGAAGATTAATGGCGTACCATCGGATAATTGTATTTCACCCACTACATCGACACGGAAGGTTAAATCATCAATTGTGGATGCGGGGTCGGGTCGGCTGACGACAAAATCCAGGTCAACAAATCCCGGCTGCAGAACACCGCTATCACATTGAAAAACGGTTGGGCTGTCAGCGACCGGAATTGCCTCCGGGTCATCCCAGTAAGGCCTTGGCAATGCGGGCAAAGTGCCGGAAATATCGGTACACACGCCACCACCCGGGAAGCTATCCACTTCCATCGCCGCACCGAAAGTCACGACCAGAAAATAATTATCCGCTTCATGGCCACCGTTATTGGTTACGCGCACGGTTAATGGCAACAACACATCCGGGTCGGTGTTAATGATAAAGCTGAGGTTTGCACCCACGATGTCCACATCAATATCTTCCGGATTGGCGGCGATATTATTCTGATTTACCACCACTGAATCCGGCTCGGGCACGGCGCAGGCTTCTTCGAAATTAACGGTTAGCTGGTTGGTCAGCGTGAAAACATTATCAGGATCGGTTGCGGGGGAGGTTTCTTCTCTGATATCTATATCTGCAACCAGGTCATAACGTGTTGAATCAACTAACACAATATCAAATGTAATAATTAGCTGATCGCCGTGACGCAACAGATCGACTGGAAATGCATCAGCAGCATCACCGGTAGTAGTGCTGTCGAGGGTAAACTGCGGAACTGTGTTATTTAACGGGTCGACCACTGGATCTAGAATATTGGTTGGGTTAGTCCAGGTAATACGGTCAATCATGCCGTCATAATTGGCCACGCCATTGGCCGGAATCATGGTGATGCTAAACGCCGGATTGGTTGAAGTGATATCAACTACATTGGGAATGGATGGATCAACCACATATTCTACTGGCAGAATATCGGACATGGTTAAATTAGTGACGGTGCCGCCGGTGTCATTGGTGATAGTAATTGTCACCCGTCCGCGACTACCCACCGGTTGAGCCGTATTGGTGCCGGTAACCGCCACCTGCACATCCAGCACATTATTGATGCCGGAACCGGGTAAGCCTGCGCCGCTAACATCGGTGCCTAAGCCCGCTGAACCTAATGTATTAGCGAGTAAAATTGAGCTATTGGTAGAATCAATTCCACCGTCAGTACCATCAACATCGCAACCCCATTCGATATTGGTGTTGTTTGTTGCGTTGGTACATGCGCCTAAAATTGTGCCCACATAATAAACAAATCCCGAGCCACCCTGCGGCGCGTCGGTGCCCGGGTTGGGTGGAGGTAAAAATGGCGGCGCTGCAGACAAGCCGGGGCCACGGGCAACGCAGCTGTCAGCAATTGTGCCGTTGGCCGCATTAGTGGCATCACCCGCGGTTTGACAAACTGCGGTAAAGGTAAAGTTTCCACCGATTGTGTCTTCAACCAGTAAGTCTTCTAAATCAGCTAGTCCACCGTTAGCAACTTCAACCCGCCAGATGATATTGTCATCTTCATGGCCGTAAGCGAATGCAGCGGCAGTGCCTTCTGTTTGCCCCGCATCCACATTCCAGCCAAGTTTGGTGGTGGTGGGTAGAGGTTGGCGTAGATTAAGAATTCCGATACCGGTGCTAATCGGCGCAACGCTATTTCCACAAACAGATTCATAAGTTGCAGTCGCTTCAATGGAGCGATCAACTGTGTTGGGGTCTGCCAGACCTTCTTCATCTAAACCAGCTGCCCGTTGAATATTAAAACGAATTTCAACTTCGATCGGGTTCGACGGTGTGCCATCGGCCGGGCTATCTAAAGTACCTAAATTCCAGGTTAAAATGCTGTTATTGGCACCACTTAAGGTTGGCTCAAAGGGAGCAATTGCGCCCACACCACTGATGGTTGTAAATGTCACCGAATTTGGCACATAAGTTAACCCCGTGGGCAATACTAAATTAGTGCTTAAATTTTCAGTGACCGTTACATTGTTTAAATTAATCCCCCCACTATTGGCAACTCGAATAATCACTTCGCCCTGCGCACATAGCTCACAAAAACTATTCGTCAAATCATGGGCAATGGTGAGTAAAGCGGTAGTGTCATAGGGAACACTATCAGCGTCGGAAGCACTTGTGACCATGGTGCGCTCAACTACCCCGGCTGAGTTTTGAATATCACAACTCGTATCATCTGCCGGCACATCGGCATCACCCTCAACCCGAATGGTGACTGACTGCCCCGGATTTAAATAATCAAAAGTAAAAGTTGTATCAAAATCAGCTGGCTGTGGCGGCGCAAAGGGTGATGGCGTCTGAATAACTAAACGATCAAAAAGAAAATTGGAAACCGGTGTATCGGTAAAATCATTTTCAAATAATCCGCCATTACCGGTATTAGTAATCACCACATCGTAGGTAACCGGTGTGCCATCTACCGCGATAGGTGTATTCGCCGTTTTTGTGAGGGTGAGAGCACCGGTTCTTACCGCAACTGCAAAAGAATTACTTTGTGGCGGTGCTGCCGAAGCATCTTGATTAGACCATGAAACCGTGTAGTTAAAACTGGCATTTCCTGCGGGGGTATAAGGCGGATTATTATTTGTGCTTAAATCGAAATCAAAATCATAACGACACTGGGGGCGAATATTAGTGTTATTCGTAACATTAATGGTAATCGGCGTACCGGGACCCAGCGCCTGAGTTGCATTGACTGAACCGAGCCCCGGACAGGCCGTGCCACCCAATTGAGTTGAACTAACAGTGACATTAAATGGACTGGCTGGTAACTTTATGCCCTGCGAAACCGTCAGGTTAATTGAAATATCGTAAGCCGTATTGCCAGCAATATCCGCATTCGATGCAACATTACTAACCTGAAAAACAAAATTATCACCGGTTGCGGTGATTTCATTAGCACCATCCCAGGTGCCACCTGAATCCATATAAGCATTAGCACGGGCGGGATCAGCTGAGATAAAAACCTGGTCCAGAGAAATTGAGGCAACCGCAAAGGCATTTTTTGCAGGCAATAAAAAAACTGCACTGGTAATTACGCATGTAATCAGTACAGATTTTATTAATCGCTGTATGCCTGCTAAGAACATCTATTCTTCTTTATTATCTTTGTTTTAAGTTTGCCAAATCCAGTTTTTCCTCTTTTATCAATTAGTTAAGCCTGATAATCGTACATCCTCGTTCTCCCTGCGTCTGTGAAAAAGCACTCAAATAGAGTATTAATGTATCATTTTAGAAACATGATATAAGTTATTGTTTTTTAGGGATATTAGTACATTAACGTAATAGAAACCAGTTTTAATTCAATGCTTTATATTATTTTGAACTGAAATGTGAGGAAAAACAGGCTTTTGCGACAGGCTGTGGCTTTATGACTAACAGACGATATGCGCAAACTCAGGCGGTTAAGCCCTCTTTTAAACCAGAGGGCTTAACTCAGTTTATGTTGCCGGCAAGAAATCAATTGGGTAGAGAATGGTAATTGCCGGTACGCCTTCTTTAGGGCCAAAGTTAAACTTCTTAACCCGTGCAACAATTTTCTTCTCGAGTTCTGGTGCATCCATATCACTAGACTCCAGACTACAGGCCGACACTTTACCATCGGTTTCAATAGTAAGCTTAAGCACCAGCTTACCCTGCAACGCTGGGTTCTTACGCAACTCACGGTTATAAATTCGATACAGTGCGGCTTTATACCGGTCGAACACAATTTGAATTTCTTCATCCGTTCTCGACGGCCCGGGCCCATCACTAAGTGGGCGCTCTTCGCCAAAGAAGTCACTTCCAATCGCACTCTCAACCCGTGAGAATTCAACCCCACCAATACTCTTACCTGCACCACCGGTATTACGGCTTAGTGATGATGTACTGATACCACCCGAAGCACCTTCGGCCTGCGCGGTCACTAAAGAGCGCGATACTTTTCTGGCCTTCTGGCCTTTATTACTTAAGCGCGCCTGTGACCCCAGCTTCTGATCAACCGAGTTCTCCATCAACTCCGAGAAATTTTCTTTAAAGGCTAACAGACCAGCCGTTTCTGCCACTTTACGGGCTTTTTTCGCCTTTTTAGTTTTCGGTTTAGGCACGTCTTTGCGAGGCTTCTTGTCGTCTTTCTTCTGTAGCTTCGGTTCAACTTTTGGCGGCGGTGGTGGCGGCTCTTTTTTAATCACTAATTTCGCAAGACGCTCAGGCACTTCGGCCAGCTGATCACGGGTTTGCACAGGTAAATCCCACAATGGAATTAAATAACCCAGAACAAGTGTGATTAATAATGTAATTAATAAAATGCGCCTGAAACGCTTTTCATCATCACCCTCTACCGTCCACGGCATGACCATTCGACGATAAGGATGAACTGTCATTTCACGTTCAATAACAAATTCGTGTTTACGCTCTTCTGCACGCTCATGCACAACCAGAATTTCTTCGTGCAATATATTTATTTGTGCAATAACACTCTGAATATCTTCTTTAATTAATTCACGACGCTTCTGTACTTCTTTTACTTTTTCGTCGTAATTAATTACCATATTATGCACGCGATGGTAATGTGCTAATGATTCATCCTCATCACAACCCTCCCCCCAAAACAAGCTGGCACCACCCAGCTTATTTAATTTATCGAGGCGATCACTGATCTCGCTAAGCAAAATATATTGCTGACGCTCCTGAAATAAATCTTCAAGTTCAATATCAACCAGACGCAGTTGGTTTTCCAGATCGGCAATACGATGCTGGGCAACATCAATCTTAAGATTGATTTTTTCCTGTTCCTGTGTGACTTCTTGATCCACCAACGTCATTAAACCTTATGAGTCTGTTTGTGAGGCTTTTTGAATAACCGCTAAAGAAATTTTTCCATAGCCCGCAGCGGTGCAACTCGACATCACCTTTTTCAATAATTTAAAGGGAATGGTTCGATCTGCGAGCACCGTAACTTCATTGCCTTCAGCAATTGTTTTTGTACTTATACCAATCACATTGTCGCGCTGTAAAACTAAACGCGCCTGTATAGCTTCAATTACCGGTTTTTTTATCGCCAAGGCTTCTTCAGTTGTAATAACCGGCTCACCCATAATTAAAATATTTTTACTCGTCACTAAAACCACAACGGTTTCACGCGGTTTTTTCTCAACAATTGAGTCTGGTAAGGTAACAACCTTGGGCGGTTCAAGCACTTCAGTCGAAGATGAATTAACTAACAGAAAGAAAACTAGAATCGTAAATACATCCATTAAAGAAACCAGGTTTAAGCCCGGCGGCTTTTTCTTGGAACGCGCCATTCGATTTATACGACGGGAGTTTTGCTTCATGGCGCATCTCCAATAGAAATATCCGGAAACAATGCAACTTTATCAAATATTCCCTCAGCACTTTGCGAAACTTCCGCAATGCGCACCGCATCCATCACATGCACCAGTAATTCATACTCTATATCGGGCTCCATCAAAACTGTTGCATCTGTTTTGTCAGGATAGTTTCTTTTTATTTCTAATAAATGTTTGGACAAAGCAGCAAAATCGTATTCATTTTCAACTTTTGGAAAGCGCGCAACCACTCGGCGACCATTACCAATCTCTAGACCCTGGGAGCGCACAATCACTTCAATATTCAATTTTATTTTTGTTGGCGCATTAGCACCACTTGAGGTAGGTAGATTTAACTCAAGAATTGTCACCCGGGAAAACACAGCAGTAATTAACAAAAACGGAACCAGCACCACCATTAAATTTAAAAAGGTGGTGATATCCATTTCTGGAATATCTTTATCTGTGCGGCGATAACGCCTTTTTCTAGCCATTATTTTGCAGCCAGTGCAGCTTGACGTTTGGCAAATTCAGATATGATATTCAGCGTTTTAACTGAAACCATTTCAAGACTATCAACAATTTGACCTGTTTTATCCGTTAACAATGCATGCAAAATTAATAAAGGAATACCCGCCATCAAACCAAAAGCAGTTGTGTTCATAGCAACTGAAATACTGGCAGATAATAAATCAGCTTTTTCAGCAGGGTTGGCATTTGCTACCGCAGTAAATGCCTCAATCAAACCCATGATCGTACCTAGCAGTCCGAGTAATGTTGATATATTTGAGAACAAAGCAACGTAAGGTGTACGTTTTTCGAGCTGTGGAATAATTTCCATCATGCTTTCTTCCATCGCAATTTCAATATCATCACGCCGCCTGACCGAACCTTGACGTGCTAGCCCCATATTTAAAAGCCTTGCGATAGTTGAGCTATCATCTGCAATTAGTTCACGCGCTTTATCAAAGTCGCCCTCTTCTAATAACGGGTGAACTTCGTCCCAGACTTTACGATTAGCACGACGAACATTACCCAGCTTCATAAAGCGCTCAATTGCGATAGCCAAACCAATCGCAAATACAATCAAAATAGGGTACATAAATGCACCACCGGTTTGGAAAAAACGCACCAGTGTTTCGATGAATTCCATTATTTATTCCTCATTGTTTTACATGCTCTTACAAAAGCACATTGAATTGTATAGAGTTTAGCACTGCATTTAGCAAGTGTCTTAATTAACCTTATCAAAAGCAATACTATATAAATTTATTATAACGACTTTTATATACAGAAGTACCTCGTCGATATTATTAATAACATAATTACAGTATTTTATTCTCAACAAAAAAACCATTAGTGACTCAGCTCATAAAAGTTCAGCTCCCGTAGAAATACTTCTTTATCTATGGGGCGCATCGATTCATCCAGCAAGCCAGAAGTTAAACTAGACCTGACTCCCACTTCAGAATTTTTCCAGGGCACAATATAAAGAGACTTGGGTGCTTCTTTATTACCAATAATAGAAATACCCGACAACTCTTTAACTTCACTATCTTTTTTAGATGTTTTTTTATCTTCTGCACTAGCAATCGCTGAAAATAAAACTAAAAAAAACACCCATAAGACACTTCTAATTAACTTCATCGTACTCACCTGTCCCATCCCACCTACTTAACTCGTCTACCTAAATCGGTCACCCATATTTTCATGGTTTTATCATCAGGCTGTAAACTTAAATAATGCTCATACTGTTCAAGCGCACATACCAAATCACGCATATATAACTCGCAAAGTATGCCCAGATTTTTTAACACGGCTAAATTATCAGGGTATTCCGTTAACGCATTTGTATAAGCTTTTTTAGCATCATCAAATCGACCTTTTTTTCTGTAAAGTAATCCCAGCTGATTATTTGCAACCGGATTCGTCAAATCAATCTTTAAAGCCAATAAAAAATTTTCTTCGGCTTTTTGTAATTCACCCTTATTATTATATGCCATACCTAAATTAATAAAGGGAGCTGGCACTCTTTTTTCATCTGCAATAATTTGTTCTAGCAATAAAATTGCCGTATCATATTCTTCATTTTTCAGGTGCGACAGGGCTAAATTAAATTTTTCTTCAATATCAGCATCAACGTTAACAACTAATTTTTTTTCAGTGCCAGCACTATCATCAGGCCTACTGGGTTCCAGCACGCATGAAAGCAAACTTAAAACCAGCATCGCTATCACTATTAAGTTTATTAGTTTCATTTAAGCCGCCGTCTTTAATTCATGCATCGCATTCATAACCTGATTTTCAATCCCTTCCTTTGAGTCATTACCGCCTTGTTCATCCTGATTTTTATCGTTTTGGCTTTTATCATCCTGGCTTTGTTCTTCAATATTTTTTTCTGTTCGTCTTTCTGGAAAAGCCGTCTTTTTAGCGGGAACGACTTGCGGTGCAACCTCAGGTACAACTTCCGGCACCACCGGTACTATAGTTTGCACATAATCGACAGTTTGCTCAGGTTTTGCATAGCGCGCGGGTAACAGTACCGCCAGCTTAGCAATACTTTTATCAATCCATTCGTTATAAATACCCAGATCAAGCAACTCCATATTTTTTTCATGAACGCCAATCGCCTTTTCTTCAAACGGATACACCTGCTCTTCTAAAACAAGCTCATACTGCTCTAGCTGCAGCTCAGTTAAATTATCTGGTCGTTCTGAATTCATTAATGCACGACTAAAGTGAAAATATATCTCAGCTATTTCATACGTTGCAGCTGCAGTGATAATTCCCACTTCATAATCGACTAAACGCGTTAATGCATCGATTGCAGATTTCATACGCTTTTTCTTTTTATTCAAATTTTTCTTAAATGGCTTAACTAACTTCACAGACTTAAATCGCTTAATTGCAGGTTGCGCCAATATCAACGATGCATTCGCAGCTAAAAACCTGGTTCTATCAGTTCGCTCTTTACCGGCTCTTAAGTCAATCGCAACAATCCACTGCAATTGCTTTACATAAAGTTTTTTGCTTTTATTTAACTTATAGATATTGGCAATTTTATTTCGTACTTCCAATGCATTTTCAACAGGCTTCGGAAAGTACTGCACATATCGAACATAAACATTTAGTGCTTTATCACGCTTGCCAGCCTTCTCATAAAGCTCTGCTGCCTGATTTAATGCTTCGCGCCGCAAGCCTTCATCTTTAGTTTCTTTTTCAATACGCTCAAATTCAGCTGCTGCTAATAATAACTTCCCATCTTCTTTGTATACAATTGCCAGCTTTTTAGTAACTTCGGTTAACAACTTGTTCTTTGGAAAATTATTTCTAAAGCCTTCCAGAACTTCAGCTGCTTTCGACCAGTCTTTCAAACTAATTAACACAGCAGCCGCATCATAATCAGCTGTTGGCCTGATTTTAGAATTAGGCGCCGCAATTGCTACTCGTAAAAAATGATCTGCAGCAACCCGATGGTTCTGCAACTTTCTTGCCTGTTCGCCTTGCTTATAAATTGAAGCCGCGAGATTTTCAAATAACTCAACTCGTTCTTTATTATTTTTTGCTGTAAGTTTTAAAACCTTACTATACGCAAACTCAGCATCAGCATATAAAGTTAACTCAAAGCTTGAGTGTGCAATAATTAACCAGGACGAGCGAATATACTTAGATTCAATATTCGGGTATTTTTCTATAACCCCTCTGGCAACTTTAGCGGCCATCGTAAAATCTCGTATAGCAAACAAATCATCTGTTGCCGCAACCAACACCAGCGGTGCTTTTTTATGCTCAGGGTAAATTTCACCAAATTTTAATGAGCTACGAATAATTTCATATTTAATCGCATTTCTCTGTGATTGATCTACGGTTTTTAAATATTCACGATAAGAAAAAACCGCTGCATAACCGGCCTCAGATGATTTTTTATGCTTTTCATAATTATAAGATGTACGTTCATATTCTAAGGCGGCATCTCTGAAATCTTTATTCTCAAGCATTAACTCGGCTAACTGAAAATTAATTTCCGGTGCCTGCAAATCTTCCGGAAATGAATCTAAATACTCACGATACCAATGAGTAGCTTCTGCAAAATTGTCTTTTTTGAATTTTCTCAAGCGTCTATTTTGATATAAAGAATGATAATGATTTGCAAGATCGGTTAAATTAGCTTTCAGGAAAACAATAACTTCAGGATAGGTGCTAATATCAAAAAACGTCCAGTAATTAGCTCTTAAACCATAGGTGGTTGCAAAATTCTTTTTAGAATCTATGACCAGTTTTGGAAAACCACCTTGCAGGTATATTTCAATCACTCTTATATGAAAATGTGGCGAAACTTTATTTAACGGGTTACGTTCAACATAAGCATTATAAGAATCCGCTGCATCTGCATAGCGCCGCTTGGTTAAATAGTACTCCCCCAGGTGACTATAAATACTCGCTTCATATTGCTTTTGACCATGTGTTTCAAAATATTTTATAACTTCTTTCGGGCCACCTAAATATGAAAAACTTAGACTAATCACTCGATACGTATCATCGATACGCTTGCGCTCGATATTATCGGTTAATTGCTCAAAATCATAACCAATGGAAATTTTATAATCTAATAAACCGATAAAATCATTCAGTGCTTCTTCGTATAAATCCTGTTTAAAGAAAGCCCAACCCTGTTTATATAATGCTAAATCATAAAATGCAGAGCTAATACCGAAATCAATAACTGCCTGATAGGCTTCTTCAGAATCAAGATATTTTTTGCGTGTAAAAAAATACTCTGCTCGTCTAAACTGCGCTTCATCAATATGTCTCGAACTGGGGTACTCTTTAACCAGTCGATTTAAAATTTTCATGGCTTTTTCTATTTCGCCTATTTCTTCATAGGCACGTGACAATTGATATAAAACCTGATCATTACGCACGTAATGGGGATATTTAATTAACAAACCTTTATACAATTCGATGGCTTCTTTAGCACCCGCGGTAGCTAAGTCATTTGCCACACCTTCATCTGCTGCCACCACTTCTTGAGCTGCTTTACTTAGCTCTGCTTTCTTGGTTGTACGTTTTTCAAATGCTTTTTGTGACTCATCAACATTGGCAATTGCTGCATCTTTGCCTTGCACTTTCTTCGCTTTAGATTTTTCATCTTTATTAGCAATAACTGCTCCCACTTCAGCTAAACCAGTTACTGAATCATTAGAGGTTGTGACGGCAGCCGATTGAGCCTCTGTTACAGCAATTGGCACATCTACCTTTTTCACTGCATCGTCATTAAATGAGCCATATTCTTTCTCAACTTTTAAATCGGCTAAACGACGTAATGCTTCAGGAGTCATTGCTGACTCCGGTGTTTCTTCAAGAAACTTCTGATAACTTTCCATTGCCTTATCCAGGCTACCTTCAATTTCTGCCTCTTTTAAATCCGGCTCAATTTCTTCCAGGCTTGCTAATGTTTGTTTATCAACACCGCCAACACAACTCACTAACGCAAATAAAATTAATGCTATTATGCTTAGGTTTTTTAGCTGCAATAACATTACTGATCGGCCTCTTGCAGCGGACTGACTTCTTCAGCATTATCATTTTTTACCGATTCACCTTCAATCGATTCATCACCCACTGATTCAGTCTGCTCTAACATTTTATTCTGCTCGAGTTTCTGTAGTATTTTTTCCTCTTCATCTTTCTGCTGTTTCTTAGTCGCTCGGTCATAACTTTCCGCCAATGCGAAGCGAGCTTTAATTTGATATTCTTCAAGTTGATTGCGTCTGCGCTCTAACTCATTTACCGCAAGCGCCTCAATTAATCGCCCCTGCCTTGCCATGATTCCATCGACTTTAATTTGATCTGCCTGTATTTTAGTTTTCAGACGACGAATCGTAATATCATAACCTTCATAACTTTGTGTTGCAGCCTGTCGTGTTCGCACAAACGAGCGGTATGCTTTGTTTAAATTTGTTATATAAACATCCAGCGTCTGCATTTCTTTATAAGCTTTTGTTAAGCGCTCATGATATGAATTATTAATTTGCCAGTGCAGTACGCCTTTTAAGCGTGCAATTCTTTGCCGGATTTCAGCGCTATAATGTTGCGGATTTGAGGATAAATACAATTCAACTTTTGCCAGCCTGTCCTGAATCCCACGCTCTTCTGCTGTCGCCAAATAATCAGGTCGCCGTGCAATAACCATTGATTTTAAACGCTGGTCGAGTCTATCTCGTTGTGACATACGTACACGAATACGCGCATCTAGTTTTTTAAATTGTTTTTCAACAACCGGTAATAGAGGCTCATAATATTCTCGGCGTATATTGATTAATTCAACATACACATCCAGCGATGTTAGCCAATAGGCTAAACGCGTTCTAAGCTCTGCAAGGTCACGGTAATTTTGTAATGATTGCTGAAAATCATTGGATGCCATTAAAGATAAAATATAGCGTGTTTCAGGGGTGTCTTTTTTATCGCGTAAATTATGCAGCCAGTTTTTATCTCGCTCTGATTGTTTATCTAAAACGACATTTAAAAACTTACCTTCGCGCACGCTTTTAATCGATGCCTGTAATCGATCAATTTCACTACCAAAATTATCCATGGCTTTTCCATAGGATAAAGCGGCCTGCCCATAATAATCTAATTTTCCATAGGCATAAGGCACAGCCAGCATAGATTCCTGCACCGATTCACTTGTGATCTCGCGTTTCTCTAAAATGCGCCACGGCACCAATGCTTTTTTGTAATCTCCTAACGATGCATTAACCCAGCCCAGACCCAGCAATGCTCGATCTGCAAATGGCCCGTTTAAACGTACTCGACTAAAATATTGCTTGGCCAGTTCTGGTGAACCTTTTTCTAGCATGCGCGAGGCTAAAGTTAAATTAGCTTTATCTTTTAAAGCTAAAACGCCTCGCTCATCGCTACGCATTTTTCCCATTTCATCTAACACTGCAATGGCTTTAATTTCTTCATCATTTTGAATATAAGCAATACCCAGATTATACAAAACAAAGCCATCATATTTTTCGTCTTTTTCTATCGACTTTAATAGTGCTATCGCCTCGCTAAATTTACCGGTTGAAATATAAACCTGTGCCCGCAAATAAATTTCATCCACGCGTAATTCTTCGGACATTTCACCCTTAATATTTTCTAGTATATCGAGTGCATTTTCAGCCTGATTTTTTCGATAAAAAATTTGTGCTAATCGATATGCAGCTTCATTACGAATGCTTTGATCAAGACTGGATTCCATAATCGCTTTAATCGCACGCCCTGCACGATTATGCATACGGTAGGCCAGCTCAAAACTACCCACTGAAAATTCCGCAAAATTAATTTGCTGATTGAAAGGATCTAATGATGGATTATCGAGTGCGTAAAATTGTCCAAGCTCTGCATCTAATTTACTGATTGCATCGAAGTGCTTATCCTGAAAAGAATAAAATAATGATTCACCATAGAATATATCTTTAAGCTCGGGAGCTTTATCTATGGTGTTTTCAGCAACTGCATTAAATGCAGATAGAAAAAATATTGTGAATAAAGTAATGCGCAACATTAATTTAAAACTCAGACTTACCAGTCTTTAAACTCTAAACCCTGCTCTCCCGCATCCGGCCCACCTATTTTAATTTCAACAAATCTGGGCCCAACTTCCTTTTTTAAAGTGTAACTACTGCTACGCTTCATCTCGCCACCACTTGACGCTTTAGCGGTATAACTAACAACTAACTTGTGATCACCGGTTCTAATGTTACCGGTATAAATTTTTTGCACACCACCATTTTGCATGGCTTCCAATTCTCTGAATGTATACAGATGATAAGCGAGTACTTTATTTTCTAATTTAATCTGAATTGAATCTAAACGTAAATTTTCAGAATCAGCTAAAGACACAAACAATGCGACCTGACTGTTAGATGGGAACAATAACTTTTCTTCAAGTTGTAGCAACTCAGCCGTTAAATCGATGACATCTTTTTTGATATCCTGAACCTGCTCATCGAGACCTCTAATTTGCTCTTTGGTTACATCGGCGGCTAAAAGATTGAATGACACCATAAAAAGCGCCATCAAAAAATATGATATTAATTTTCGCATAAGCACGTACCTGTTACTGATCACTGTCAATTTGAACATAATCCAATTACTAATTCCGCCGAACAACTCACATTTAAGGCGGTTTTGTTTAGTATACTTTATGAATTTATATATTTGAATCAAGACTTTATAGCATTTATTTGAGAATCTGTCTCATATTTCGTGACTAAACGTACTTATTCTGATTAATAATTAGACAACTTTACATAAAGCATCTTAATTTTGTAGGCATTAGCTTCAGCTGACGGTATAAAAAACGCTGCCAAGTAAGTCGTTTGTTCTTTAGCTCGCATTGCATCGCGCTGGACATCTTCAGCTGAAGCTAACGCCTACATGCATATCACTTTGTTACAGCCGAAAAAAAAGAGGCTTAAAGCCTCTTTTTTTAACACTATAAGTAGCTACTAAAGTTTATGCTTCAGTCGCCTCGCTTACCGCTTTCATACTTAAACGGATACGACCTTGTCGATCAATCTCCAGCACTTTAACCTGAATTTTCTCGCCTTCTTTAAGCTTGTCACTTACCTTCTCAACCCGCTCTTCACAGATTTGAGAGATATGCACTAAACCTTCTTTGTTTGGCAAGATGCGAACAAATGCGCCGAAGTCCATAATCTTAATAACTTCACCTTCATAGATTTTGCCAACTTCAGCTTCAGCGGTAATCTGCTCAATGCGCATCTTAGCGGCTTCTGCATTATCGAAATCGCTAGAAGCAATCTTCACATTGCCGTCATCATCAATATCAATGGTTACGCCGGTTTCTTCAGTAATTGACTTAATTACCGCGCCGCCTTTACCAATAACATCGCGAATTTTCTCAGGGTTAATCTTCATTGTCAGGTAGCGAGGCGCATAATGCGACATCTCAGTACTTGGCTCTGAAAGCACCTTGTTCATTTCGCCAAGGATAAACATGCGCCCGGCTTTCGCCTGCTCTAATGCTTTTTCCATGATTTCTTTAGTAATACCGGTGATTTTGATATCCATTTGCAGTGCGTTAACACCGTTTTCGGTGCCGGCTACTTTAAAGTCCATATCACCTAAGTGATCTTCATCACCGAGGATGTCACTTAATACCGCATAGTCTTCGCCTTCTTTTACGAGGCCCATCGCAATACCCGCGATTGGAGACTTAACCGGAACACCCGCATCCATTAGCGCTAATGATGTACCACAAACAGAAGCCATTGAGCTAGAGCCGTTTGATTCAGTTATTTCAGATACAACACGAATTGAATATGGGAAATCTTCAGTTGTAGGCATGCACGCTAAAACACCGCGCTTGGCTAAACGACCATGGCCAATTTCACGACGTCCCGGCGTACCAACACGACCCGCTTCACCAACAGAAAAAGGAGGGAAGTTATAGTGCAGCATAAAGCTATCTGTCATTGGGCCTTCTAAAGCATCAATTTTTTGTGCATCACGTGAAGTACCCAACGTTGTTACAACCAACGCCTGAGTTTCACCACGTGTGAATAACGCTGATCCGTGCGTTCTTGGAAGAACACCGGTACGTACACTGATCGCACGCACATCATCAACATTACGACCATCAATACGTTTTTCGCCAGCAACAATGCGGCCACGTACGATAGATTTTTCAACTTTACCAAATGCGCCTTTCACTTCATCTTTCGTGAAACCATCGTCAGATACGAGTTTTTCAACTGCGGCATCGCGCACTTTATCCACTGCAGCGTAACGCTCCAGCTTTTCAGCAATTTGGTAAGCGCTAGTTAAATCAGCAGAAACTGTGTCAGTAACCTGCTTGATTAAATCTTCGTTAACTACAGGTGGTGTCCACTCCATTGCCGGGGTGCCCACTTCTGCAGCCAGCTCTTTAATTGAGCTAATTACAATCTGGAATTTTTCATGACCGAACATAACCGCATTCAGCATCACTTCTTCAGAGAGCTGATCGGCTTCAGACTCAACCATTAATACGGCTTCGTCTGTACCGGCAACCACTAAATCTAATTGCGATTCAGCAAGCTGGCTGTAAGTCGGGTTTAATATGTATTCGCCATCTTTGTAGCCAACGCGACAGGCGCCAACCGGGCCAGCGAATGGAGCGCCGGAGATAGCTAACGCGGCGGAAGTACCAATCAGCGCTGCAATATCAGGATCGATTTCAGGGTTAAGTGACATTACTGTACAAATAACCTGAACTTCGTTGGTATAACCTTTCGGGAATAGAGGACGGATAGGTCTATCGATAAGACGGCTCGTCAGGGTTTCTTTTTCTGACGGACGACCTTCGCGCTTGAAGAAGCTACCAGGGATTTTACCAGCAGCATAAGAACGCTCCTGATAGTTCACTGTTAACGGGAAGAAATCCCGGGGCTCTCCACCCTTTGTAGCGACGGCGGTACATTGAACCACAGTACCATCCATATCTACCATAACCGCACCTGAAGCCTGACGAGCAATCTCGCCGGTTTCGATAGTTACGTTATGATCCCCAAATTGAAACGATTTTTTAATTGCTGTCACAGGTTATACCCTAGTTATGTATTTTAGTTTGGCTAACGTTAACGGCGTAGACCAAGATTTGCAATCAGATCTTTATAACGATCAGTATTTTTGTCTTTTAAATAGTCCAGCAATTTACGACGCTGGTTTACCATGCGCAATAGACCACGGCGTGAATGGTGGTCCTGCTTATTAACTTTAAAGTGTTCTGTAAGTTGTACGATGCGTGAAGTTAGTAGTGCCACCTGAACTTCGGGTGAACCTGTATCACCTTCGGAACGTGCATATTTCTTTACTACTTCAGCCTTAGCTGTAGCTGTCATTGACATTGTCGGAACTCCTGACGTGTGTTTGCCTTAAAAATTGAAGCGGGATTTTATCATGCTTTGGGGGTGGCGCAAACGCTTTTGTTTCGCTAAATCAGCGGATTAGATGTATTTAAGCCGTTTATCCTACACAGCACCTTCCCCTTTTTATAGCCAGATTCTACTTTTTCATTGCCTCAGCCTGGTTTAACTGCTTTTGCCCCCCATACTTGATGCTACAACCTAAGCCCTGCAGGCTTTAAACAAAGTCTCACCAGATAGGAGATTGCTCCTTCAATTTAGGATTTTTACACTATAGTTAAAAAGATGATTGAATCTTGCGACCACCCAATAACCCCCTATACTAACTAATAACTTTAGTTTTTAAGCTTTAAGGAATAAATGATGAAAATTATCCACTCCATGCTCGTCATATATTTAACATTAATTTTAGCGGCCTGCGGTGCAGGTTCAACAGCTGGCGATTTAAGCGTTAACGATCTAAGCATTGTTGAGCCCGATGAAACTGCCCCTGCACCTGATGATCCCAATACCAGCCAACCCGCTGTTGTTACCTTAAGCTGGACACCACCCACCGAAAATATGGATTTGACCGGACTCACCGACCTGGCAGGCTATAGAATTTATTATGGAACAAGCAGAACAGAGCTTATTTTGCTTATAGAGATTGGCGCAAATCTGTCAACGTATGTAATTGAAAACGATCAACGCATACTAACCGGTACAAGGTACTACTTTGGTATCACCGCATTTAACTCTGCAAACATTGAAAGCTCTATATCAAATATAGTAAATAAGGACTTATAGCCACATATAAATACCCTGATTTTATAACAGCTTATTTATCCGTAAACTGAAGAACGCCCCTGAGTAGCACAGCTTTTCGTTACAAAAATTTGAGGAGTAATAATTATGGAATACAAACCCTGGCCATTACTTATTCTGGCTTTCTTTCATTTTATTGAGCCGGTCTTAAAAATATTATTTTACAGCACGTACTTCCAGATGAACCCTGTCGATGTGACCGTGATAGAATTTCAAACGGCCTCACCCATTCATGTATTTGAATACTTCTTTTTATTCCCAATCGCAGGACTTGCTATATTTTCGGTCAAAAAATGGAGTTTTCCTGTCTTTATCGCCGTTGAAGTATGGGTGCTTGCTGCCAACCTGCCCTACCTGACTGAGCTTTATCAAACAAACCAGTTATGGCTATTCGGATTTTTTATTACCTTTGGCATATTAAATATAACCGTAGTTGGCTATTTACTTTTACCTGCAGTCAGAATCGCCTATCTGGACCCGCATCTGCGCTGGTGGGAATCCAAACCCAGATATGCTGTCGACATTTCCGTTAATATCAATGGTGAATCAATCGGTATGATTAAAAACATTTCAAAAAGTGGCATTTTTATCGCTACACATAATGATTTATTAATTGACTCTGAATTGAAACTTGAGTTTTCATTAATACCTCCCAATGAGTCTCATATAAAATTAAATGCGCTGGTACAACACAAATTTTCGATTAACAATACCGAAGGTTTTGGAGTTCGGTTTACTCATCTTAGCGCGAGTAATAAACGACTCATAAACTCAATGATTAATCATCTGGATAAATCCGGATATGATCGACGCCCTCCCCGCAGAAACATGAGTGATTTAACTTACTGGCTTAAAACCTTAATTCAAACCGGAAAAGGGCTTTCTCTTAAAACGAATTGAGAGACTCATGATTAACAGGCTAACAGTTAGGGTAGCCGTTTTTTGCGCCTCTCTTAGAAAAAAGGGAGTACGAAGATTTCAACTTTATCTCGGTATTAACATGCTAGTTGAAAGTAGAACGGGGAGATTTGAAAACATTCAGATGTAGTGGCTTTTATCTGAACTGACATATTTAGATTGCAGGTTTAAATGAGAGCTTACAATGATTGTATTTAGTTATTTCAGATTCTAATGAGAAATTATTTTCATTTACAGTTCAGGTTTATCCGGGTTTAGCATTTATTCCCTCTGGAGCCAGC